>Ga0172371_10000078_pt1 | contig 122515 bp, 105 predicted proteins | sample Lak12m_FD_114543 | JGI IMG/M metagenome (GOLD analysis project Ga0172371, IMG submission 114543) | Freshwater microbial communities from Kabuno Bay, South-Kivu, Congo - kab_022012_12m | ecosystem: Environmental > Aquatic > Freshwater > Lake | place: Democratic Republic of the Congo...
CGAACAACCCTCATCGTGGTAAGAGGATGGATCGGGGACAAACATGATGTAATTCTTCAGACAGGTCCCGACACCGGACCAATGATGGGTCCTCACCGGCCGCACATTGATCAGAGCGGTAGCTTTGAGGAAGACCGGGTTACGCAGGACCCCCCGGTCGTCAATATCCATATTTTTTTCTGCGACTCCCACATCCAACACACGACGCTTGATGGCTGCTTCCAATTCTTTGGGAGTCGGCAGCCGATTCCATGAGTTACTCTTAATTCCCACTATGTCCGAACTCTTGATGAGCTTCTGCCAGGCTTCCGCCGAGTCCTTTGTTTCTAAGAGACTCCTGACGGCTTCATCCAGCATGCTTTGCAGAATCTCCCCCTGCACTTTGCCATCGCTTCCCACCACGTCAGCATTCCGGATGACCACGACCCTTGCGGTTAACTCCGCCTTAGCCTCTCCCAGGATCCCTGCCCCCAGGGTAGCGGCCACCGCGGTTCCTGCTGCGACCCCAAGAAAATCCCTCCGGGTGATGATCTTTTGTTCCATCTGACTCAAACTCCTTTCTCTATTGGCTGAAAATACCCGCAGAAGATATTTCCCGTAGATGAGGTCCTACTCTCTATTCTCTCGCCAACGTACTCTCAGCAATTTCTCTTCTGTTGTCTTGAGCAACGCGTCGGCATCGGCTGCCGTGGGAGCTCCAAAGACGACGATAACAACTTCACCCCTTTGCCGGGCCATGGTCCAGTTCTGGTCTTCTGTCTTCAAGAGATCCTTCCCACCGGCATCAGAAAGGTAGGCCCCCATGAAACTTTGATAGGCATCTGTTGCCTCTTTCGCTCTGGGATATCGAATGAGGAGCAGGTGGGGTTTCTGTTTTTCTCGAGTGTATTGGGCGAGTACTGCTTCCGTCCCCCGGCTCAGGTTTAAGATATTCTCGTGGGCTATGAAAAACCGCTGGTTCAGGAGAATATGGCTTTTGAGATAGAGAACACTCCGATCGACCAGTCCAAGGTCCTTGCCGGGGATAAGGTCAACCAATTCGGGCTCCGGCCCTGTCCCCTGGATTAAATCTGCCGTGGCCCTGCCCATCGTGAGAATAGCCGATTCGGCCTCCACCCCACCCCCGTCTGCATAAGTGCTGACAAAATACTTTCCTTTCCAGAAACGGAGCAATCCGCCTCCAAACTCCGATCCCTGGCCGATCCCTACGGCTTCATCCTGGCGCTCAAAAGAGAAGAGTCCATAAGCATCCTCTGACGAGGCCATCTCATATAGTTCAACGGTGATATTAGGTTGACTGGACTTCTCGAACTTTCGAACCGTGAGGCCCTGAAAACCATAGGCTAGATAGAGCTCCGCCGCTCCATCGATATAGTCGAAAAGAGTCTTGGAGTTATATTTCATCTCCTTCCCGTTCCACGTCCAGCCCGCCGCTTCAGCGGGCAGGGAGATCTCCGGATTCATTTTTCCCTTCTGCTCCCCTTCGACGATTTCGGCCACCGTGAATATGCAAACCATGATAACAAGACAAGTCCAAATCTTCGTATCCGTTCCATAGTGGATGGCCCTCTTGGTAGACATCATCATTTTGGCCTCTTGCAGTTGGATAGGATCACCTGCGATATTGCTCATCGCTCTATTATATGGCCGGCGTGGGGAAATGCCAGCCCAAAGCTCCGAACTTTTGACCTTGCCATGAACGGACCAAATCAGGAACCAGGAATAGGATCGGGTGGATCATCTTGCTGGTGGTTCTTTACATCATCTTCAACCCGATTCCTGGCCCCATCGATGATGCAGTGGGCGCCACCATCGGCGGCTACCATGCTTTGAAGCGACTCTAGAGGCCCGAAGGAGTGAAAAAGGAAGAGAAGCCCATGAACTCACACGTCTTAATGATCATTGCACAGGCAGTCATCCAAATCACACAGATATTTATAGAGAAATGGATCATTTATTATGGATGAATCAAATGGTTGGCTGAGAACGAAAGACGGAGCCGAATCTGATTCGCCCCGTCTCATGAGTTCAGAAACTCATGCTCATTACGACAGGAGTTCCCGTCGTATGTTTTCCCCCCCACTATGTATTGAAGCCTTTGGTTTCTCCTTCCATAAAGCTCCTTTCGTTGGTCGGGTGAAAAACGCCTTCGAAGGCAATTATATGCCTAGATCCATTCTTACCGTGTCAGCCCTGGGAGTCAATGAATTTCTTATCGCCAAGGGGTCTCCCATTAAGAAGCCCTCTGTCAAGAAAAACACTTCTCTTGGCGAGGAAACAGCTGTTGTCCTGCCGAGGAACGGTCGTGTTGCGTACCTTTTTCGCCTTTGCCGTTATGTTTCTCAGGCGCCACCGATGCTCTGCGCTGCAGATCTTCACCGCTGTGGTCACTCCCGGTCAGCCGTATAGCAAAGCCGCTTATATCATTATCAGGTCTGCTCTTGGCTCTGAAACATGGGTCAAGAGCAGACTTGATCCCACAATCAGCAAGCCGACCTTCCCCTAATTTCCAATAAGGGAGAGCTTCAAGGTGAGCGGGATCATGATATCCCGCGTGGCTGACGGAAAGATCGCCGAAGAATGGCAGATCTGGGAGGCGCTCGGCTAAGGAAAGCAGCTTGCCGCGGCGTAGGCGCCGTCCAGTTGAGCGCAAGCGGGGAAAACCTTTGGTGAAGCCGGGAATACTCATCAAATTCCAGTAAACTGCCGGCCCGATCAAGAAGGAAGGCGCTGGGATCAGTCGATAATTTCACCCGCAACTCCAAGGTTGCAGGCACGGCCGACGGAAGGTATGATAACAGTTGAGGGCGGTTGTTATTTCGGTTCTAATTCTGGTAGCGTCTTCCACGAATAGGAAGACTTGTTTGTCGTTGAGTGCCAGGCGGAGGGGAACGTGGGTCAAGAACACACCCCTGGAAGGAGTCATTGCCAATTTGAGGGAAGCCACTGAACTGTATCCGCAAGGGTTCCCGATCCCGGAAACTGACGGGTTCCTTACCACACATAAAGGATGGGGACGATGAGTACACCTGTGGATCCACTGGTGAATGCCTTGCTCGACGGCGATCAGATTCAGGCGATTGCCGAAGCTAGGAGGCTTCGTGACACGGGGATCGAAAACGAGCGAATCGTCACAGACGGGATTGAAGTCGCGATGGAGCAATTGGACGGCAAGTGCACGATGGAGCAATTCAACTTGCTGGAAATCATGCTCGTCGGACGGGCAGTGATGGGAGTCATAAAAGAGCTGTATCCGTCGGGCGTCCCTCCCCTTCATACAAAGGGAACTATCGTGATGGCAAGTCCGGAGGGGGACGTGCATGACCTGGGCAAGAACGTCCTGAAAGCGGTGTTGACGGCAAAAGCATACCATGTCGTGGACTGTGGCAAAGATTGTCCCATAGAGAGACTTATTGGCGCAGCGGAGCGAGAAGGGGTTCTTGCTGTAGCTGTCAGCGGTTTGATGACCAGCCTGATGCCGCAAGTGCGACAGATCAGGGACAAAATGACCAAGCGGGGACTCGGTCACATTAAGATAATGGCGGGAGGCGCCGCATTGAAGCAAGCCTCCGCCGAAAGTCTAAACGTTGATTTCGTAGCCCAGACCGCTTTCGATGGGGCGCGCTATCTTGACCAAATCGCCGGAGGCGCCCATGAACAGCATTGAGAGACTCACGGCCGCTGTGAATTTCCAGCGCCCTGACCGCGTGCCGGTAATCGCTCAGGTTTTCGGTCATGCCGCCACTGTAGCAGGAGTCCCCCTTGGCGAGTATGTCCGAAAAGGCGAGATTCTGGCGCGTTGCCAGATTCAAGCCCTGCAGAAGTACGATTACGATGCGGTCTTTGCCTTGATGGATACAAGTGTTGAAACCGAGGCTGCAGGCTCCGTCTTGACTTATCGAGCAGACCAGTATCCGAGTGTCAGGCTCTACGCTCTTTCAAATGTGACAGACCTGGATGGGCTTTCGGTACCGGACCCTCACCGGGCGGGGCGTATGCCGGAACTCCTGGAAGCGGCGAGGATTCTGCGGCGGGAGGTGGGAGATGACGTGTTGGTGGTAGGCTGCGTGCTAGGACCGATGACCCTGGCGACGCAATTACTGGGCATCGAAGCAGCCCTCTACTTGGCGATAGATGAGCCGGAACGGTTTTCGTGTTTGCTGGACTTTGCCACAGAGATCGTCATTCAGTTCGGGATTGCGCAGATCGAAGCAGGCGCTCATCTGCCGATTGTTTTCAATCCATCGGCTTCACCGGCGGTCGTTCCTTATCAGTTCTTCCGCGAAATTGAATTACCCCGCCTCCGCAAAGTATTCGCGACCTTCAAGCAGGCGGGGGCTGTTGCGAACTGGCTTCACATTGCCGGTCCGGCTGAGCCTATCTTGTCCCTTTATCCTCAAGCTGAGGTGGATATCGCTAATATCGATTACGAGGTTGACCCCTTGGACGCTCAGCGAGCGCTACCGGAGATTTGCCTCGACGGCAACATAAAGTCCTTTGCCTTCGTTGAGGCGACTCCTGATATGATTGCTGATGAGTCGTCCAGATTGATGAACCTGTTCGCAAATCGTGGGGGTTTTATCATGTCATCCGGCTGTGAAATTCCACCGGAATCGAGACCGGAAAATATTGCCGCTATGGTCGCGGCAGCGAGAGAGCGAAGGTGATTCCCTGCCGACACTGATCGTAAAGTCAGAAAAGGAGGAACATCGTATCCCATTCAGCCTGGGCCAGTCCTTGCGCGAGATTCTGGACGGCTCCCACGTTCGGGTCCGTGCAGGATGCAGAGGAACGGGCGCCTGCGGTCTATGCCTTGTGCGGATTGAAGCCGGACAGGTAGATGAGCCCAAGCCAACTGAGATTACCTTGCTGGGCGCAGCACAACTTGCCCAGGGCATTCGATTGGCCTGTCAAGCAATGCCTCACCAGGACTTGCAGATTGCGATCGTTGCGCCGGCCCCCGAATCAGCATGGAGAAGCCTTCCTCCTGAAAACGGACGACGTGTGAGGCCGGCCTCAGCTTTCCCTTTGGGAGACGCGCCAACGAAGGTGAAAGAGCCTTACGGGATAGCTGTGGATCTGGGCACAAGTCACATTAGTCTTTCGCTATTGGATCTTTCCAGCGGCGACTATCTGGCGGGGCGTCATGGCCCCAATCCACAGATGCGCTTCGGCTCGGATGTTATGACTCGGCTAGCCGCAGCGTCCGAGTCTTCCGAGCGAGCGCTGGCTATGAGGCGCCAAATTGCCGAGGCCATAGGCGAGGCTCTTTGGGATATCGCCTCCAGAGAAGGAATCGACCTTCAGCAAGTGGTGAGTCTTGCTCTGGTCGGAAACACGGCAATGCTGGCCTTGCTGTCAGGGCGGAATTACAGTCAGTTGCTTCAACCAAACAACTGGACGAAAGCTATTGATTGTCTACCTGATCATACGGATAGCTGGCTGGAGGTTTGGGGCATTCATCCCGCGGCGAGTATACAGGTCATTCCGCCTCTGGCGGGCTTCGTGGGTTCTGATTTGTTGGCTGGCGCGGTGACGACCCGCCTGACTGAAGACGGAGCTGGGTGCCTTCTCATTGATTTTGGCGCGAATTCCGAAATAGCCCTGTGGGATGGTGATGTCTTGTGGGTCACATCTGCCGCTGGAGGGCCTGCATTCGAGGGGAGTGGCATTAACTGCGGATTACCGGCGGAGCCTGGGGCCATTTATCGAGTGATTGCGCAGCAGGATGGAATGCTCGATTTCGAGGTCATCGGTGGCGGACCGCCGCGCGGCATCTGCGGTTCCGGATTGGTAGACCTGATCGCCAACCTGGTGAGGTCAGGCAGATTGACCAACATGGGCCGGTTCGCGCCGTCTGTTTCGCAAAATGGATTTGCCCTAACGCGTGGCGAGCCGAACGTATTTTTGACCAAAGCGGGGGTAGATGTTTTTCAGCGTGCCAAGGCAGCCATCGGGGCCGGCATACAGATCTTGCTGGCGCAGGCGCGTATGCAGTACAAGGATTTGCGACGCATTTGCGTCGGTGGGGCTTTTGGAAGCTTTTTGGATATTGTGAACGCTCAGGAGATAGGGTTGTTGCCCAAGGTTCCACCAGAGGTTGTCGAACTCTGTGGAAATACGGCGTTGGCCGGATGCGAGGATATAATACTTTCAGATGTTGCGGCTCAACATCTGGCGCGGCTGAGAGGCCGCCTAGAGTTTATTAATCTAGCGCAATATCTCAATTTTGACGACATCTTCTTGGAGCAATTGTACCTCCAACCGACGCAAGGAGAGTGAGCTACGCAAACAATGTCCACTGGACAAGCTAATTATCTAGACGCCTTTATCAAGACTGCCCAGTATCTAGCTAGTTTGACGACCCAACAAGATGTTTGGAGTGAGACCGGTAAACTCCTGGTCAATTTTTGGAGGGCAGATCTAGGGGGATTTGGGGAGCGGCAGTCCAACGAGGAAATAGTAATACACCATTTGACTTTCTCCGCTGAGCTTTCCAACCGGATAGACTTTGTATCGGAGTTCCGGGAAGATATCGCGGCAGTGCTTGACAGCGGATTCCTCACCTGGCGATGCGTTTCGTCATCGCCCGAACCTCTTGTAGTGGCTTTCCTACCCCTCGCACAGGAAAACCAGGTCACTAAAGTGTTGCTGGTGGGTCACAGGACTTCGGGATCAGTTCCAAAGGATCTGCTTGATGCGTACTTGGCTCTCGCCGGCTTGGTGGGAACCACGGCAGGGCGCCTGGCTTCGGAAGTAGAACTGAGGAAACACCGCCAGCGTCTCGAAGAGAGAACTGAAGAGCTTGTGAAATCGAACAGCGAACTGGAGGGTCAGATCGCTAGACGCAAAGAGACTGAAGCTATACTGAAACGGACACTTGCCGACTTGACTCGCTCGAACGAAGACCTCCAGCAATTTGCTTACGTGTCGTCTCATGACTTGCAAGAACCTTTGCGCAATGTCACTAGCTGTCTGCAATTGTTGGAACAGAAATACAAGAACAAACTCGATGGTGACGCAGATCAGTACATACACTATGCGGTTGAGGGGGCCCTACGGATGAAGGCCCTCATTCTCGACCTGTTGGCGTATTCCCGTATCGGGACAGGGGGAAAGCCGCTCCGATCAGTAGATTGCGAGCAAGTAATACTTCAAGCCATAGAGAACTTGGCCTCCGCCATCACTGAGGGGGCAGCGGTAATCACCCACGATCGCCTCCCTTCGATTCCAGCAGATGACACTCAATTATTGCAGGTGTTCCAAAATCTGATTGGAAACGCCATTAAATTTCGGAGAGATGTTCCTCCACGCATCCATGTTTCAGCAGAGAAGAATGGAAACGACTGGGTCTTTTCCGTGAAAGACAACGGCATCGGGATTAACCCCCAGTACTTAGAGAAAATCTTTGTGATCTTCCAACGCCTGCACAAAAGAAGCCGGTACGACGGCACGGGTATGGGCCTCGCTATAGTCAAGAAAGTCGTGGAACGTCACGGTGGACGGGTTTGGGTCGAGTCCCAACCGGGGGTAGGGACCACTTTTTATTTTGCGATCCCTGAAAAGGGGGGCAGATAGTGTGGGCTCTTAAATTGTGCTGACAGAAATCGCTACTGGTTTCCACCTCGTGTTTGGACCGTCAATTGAACAAGAAGGCTCAGTGACATCACCTGGACACGAAATCAAGAATCATCTGTTCTGTCTTCTGCCATTTTGACCAGTGTTTGTTCAATAATCTGCGCAACCGTGTCAATATCTTCGAATGTCACTGCTCCTACCGGAATTAGAAACCGGACACGGGTCAAATCCGCCCCTCCATAGAAACTCATTACACCGGCTTGGAACAGCGCTTGAATAAATTCCTTTACTCTCTCAGGACTGCCATCAAGCGGAGTGAAAGCTATCATAGCCCCGAAACCGAACGGACCGGTTATCAATTTAGGATGACGCCTCTGAATGTCTTCCAGACGATTCACGAAATGCTGATGGAACCGAGCAATCTTGCCGTCCGGTCCGAAAAACCCGCCTTGACGCAATTCACTAATGATCACCTTGGCGGCAAAGAAAGCTGCTGTGCTCGCGGTGAAAGTCTGACTGACGAGGCCCGGTTTGGGATTGAAATCCGCTCTAAATAGCGTAGCGCAAACCTGGGATAGCTTCCCTATTGTGACCACATCAACAAAATTGTCGAGCCCGAAATATTGAAAAGCGAACAACTCTTCGGTTCGGCCGAAAGTCTGAATTTCATCCACAAGTATTGCTATATTGCTCTGTTTAAGAATCTCCACCAGGGCCACAAAAAAATTTCTGGCGCCGGGATGAAAACCACCCTCTCCGAGTATTAACTCGAAGCACATGACTGCGTGCTTGCCCGGATGACGAGCTAAATAGCGTTTGAGGTGGTCCACCGACAATTTTGCGCTTTCGTCAGGTCGCGTGGGATCGAAAAAAGGCAGATAATCCACGGATAATGTAGCAGGCAAGCCCTGTCGGTATTCCTCCCTGTCGGTAATCGCCGAAAGGGCCAGGGTCCTGCCCATGAAACATCCCTCAAAGGCCAGGACTCGATCTGCCGGGCGCTTCTTCTGAAAAATGATTTTCAAAGCATTTTCATTAGCCATAGCGCCGCTGGTAGAGAAAAAACAGTGGCTCAGCGTTGCGCCTCCGGAATTGGCTGCGGATAATATCTCTTGGGCAAGAACAGCCCCCTGAGCGTTCTGCTGCAAATTTCCTTGCATAACTGTATCTTGCAGCGCCGCGTCCACCGAGGCTTCCACCAGAGTCGCGTTGCTGTGGCCCCAATGGTGTACTCCGATCCCAGAAATGAAATCATATTTGACGCTTCCGTCGGCTAGTTCCACGAGCGAACCTTTCCCTATTCCGCTTCCCAGGTAAGGGAAGAACAGCTTCGCTCCACGGAGTTCTGAAAATTGTTGGAGAATTTCGGCATATGATTGCGTCAGTTCGGGGTTCGGGGCTCGAACTCCGGTAATCATTTGCTGATGGTCCCGCAGCGCCTCAAGCAACAACTTTTTTGCCTGCGTTATTCTGGGATCCGACAAAAACTTTTTTGCGACAGTTGTACTCATTCTAGTCTCCAGCCATCACGTCTCACCGGTCTACCGCAAGAATGAAATGGCGCCGGCGCCCAGTTTCATCAAAAATAAAGCGGTCAGTTTTGCACGTTGCGTGATGCTGCGCATCTGCACATACTCATTCGAACTATGAATGCCGTCCCCGGTGACTCCCAAGCTGTCCATCGTGGGGAGGCCCCACGCGGCAAGATTGTTCCCATCACAAGCCCCCCCGCTAAACCTGGATTCTAAGGACAACCCCAGCTCTCGGCCGACCGCGGCAAAATGATTCAGAAGCGCCCTCGTTTTGTCATCCAGGGGCTTAGGAGGCCTGGAGAAGCCCCCGCGGCTCTCTATAGAGATACCTTCCCTTCGACTTATTTTCTCTTTTATTGATTCCAAATGATGCTCGAATAGCTGTTGATCCTCCTTGTTCGAGACACGGACGTTAAATTTACATATTGCCCTGTCCGGAACTACGTTGACCGGTCCACCACCTTCGATATACCCGACATTTAGAGTCAATCCCAGCGCTCCGGGTGGAAGAAGATTTAATTGCACAATGAATTCCGCCAGAGCATTTATGGCATTCCTCCCGATATGTGGCTCCCGGCCTGCATGAGCAGCTTGCCCTTTTACCATGACGACGAAGTTGCCGGATCCTCTGCGGGCCCCAACGAGATTGCCATCAGACAAGGAAGGCTCGAAAATGAGGCCAATATCGTTGGCACGCGCAGCCCGCTCTAACAGCAATTTTGATCCCGGTGAGCCAACCTCTTCATCGGGATTGATCAGCGCCTCCCATCCCAGCTCATTTGCCCAGGGGCTCCGTTCAAAGGCTTCCAATGCCTTAAGCATTACCAGCAGCCCCCCCTTTGCGTCAGCAACTCCGGGACCTTGGAGCCTATCATCATCTAATCGGACACATTTTTGGAATTGATGGTTCGGAGGAAACACGGTGTCCATGTGGCAGCACAAGAATATTTGGGGCTTTCCGGCAATATTCTTACGCAGGCTAAGCGCCCGTCCCAGCGTAATTTCTTCGCCCTTTTCCGGAGAGTCGATGGGTTGGTAAGATCCCAGTTCGATTTTCTGCATGTCCCGGTTGAAGGGACGGAATGCATCTTCCAACGCGCTCAACATCCGGTCAAGACCGGCTGCATTGTAGCTGAAGGAGTTGATATTCGCCCAGGTTATTAATAGTTCCTCCATTATGGAAGCTTGGTCATCGATATAATTCAAATAGGGCGAGAAAATACTCATGATATTTGACCGTCGGGTCAGTTGGGCACAAAATAATTGTCAACGTAAAACGGCCAGAGGCTGCTAAGGGGACTGTCTCGGAACCAATTATTTTACCATGCCGTCCGTAGGGATGGTTCGTGAACTGCCCTAAATCATGGCCTCGAAGCGCCCCCTACATGAAAAATACGGCCGAGCATCAATTCTGAGACCGTTCCGAAACCGACCGCCCCGGCCGCATTCTCGGTTATTTAAATCTTGTAAGGAAATTCCGTCACTATCAGCTCGTTTTCAACGCTTGTCACCCCAGGATATTCAACTGCAATTTTTTCCATGGCCTCTCTGTCTTGCTCGGAACGCACCCGGCCGGTAAGCCTTATTAATCCCGCGGATTCCGCTGTAATTTCTAATTCTTGAACAGCCGGGGAGTTCAATTTTCTGCGGACCTGGGTCTCTATGCGTTTTGCAAGCGCCATGTTGGTAAGCTTTTCCTTCAATATAATCGGATCAGGAACTCTCTGGATTTCATCAACCGCATCGATAACTATTTCAGAGGCGGCGGCGGCAGTAAAATGAGCAGTGTTGATGATTATGTCATAAAGCGACCAATCGTTTATGTTCTTGTGGAAAATCGACCGCATCAGATTGTCACGTTCGTGATCATATTTTTGTATAAAATTTTCCGCTTCTTCCCGCGTGAAGTTATATCTTCCCATTATCCTTGATATTCTTATGGAGATTGGCGCCACAATTCGCGCTGTAAATACACCTGGAACGTCGCGCAATACGATTTGAGATCCGCGTCCCACCAGTACGATGTTACCTCGGGCAGCCAAATCATAAGTAAGAGCCTCGAAAAGACTGTAATAAGACGGTCGATCGAAAAAAAGACGTTCGAAAAAACCTGGGCCATGTTCCTTTTCGTAAAGCGCACAGGCCTCGCGATATTCCGGATCGCAGCTCTGGGCCATTTCATGTAATTCTTCTCGTCCTATAAGGTCCAGACCCATTCGCCTGGCTACTATGGCGGCAATCACATCTCCGTAAGCTCCCACCAATCTTGATATAGTTACAATGTTCATAACTCCTCACTTCACTGCCCGCGGCGCAACGATTTCAAGACCGAATTAAGCCGAGCTTGAGCGCCGTTTAGTAAATGACCACGTCCACTCGTCCAGGTCCATGAACTCCTATGCTTAGCGTCTGCTCGATATCGCCCGTTCGGCTGGGTCCTGTGACAAAGGTGATGTTGGTCGGCAAAGGGCTGTTCATTCGCGCAAAGAACTCATCCAAGTCTGCAAAAATATTTTCTCGCAAAATAACGGCCACATGGTGATAAGGAACAAGACTCGCCTGCAAAGCCTTTCCGCTCGAACTGACGCAGACAATTGTCCCGGTTTCCGCTATACCGGCCATAACTTCTTCAACCGTAATCTTCGCGTGCATGTAATCGTTTACGCGCGCTTCCGGAGGAATCACAATGGATTTCTCGATTTCCGTTATTCCGGGACAGAAGACCGAATCCGCTCCCTGGATAAATTCCGATATTGCCGGTTGCAGGTCTTCAGGGCTCGTCACTAACTTCACACCGGCTCCTGACCAAGCTATTCTTGCGCGGAAAAGGAATATCTTATCCTCCATCATCATGAAATCCTCCGTCGGAAACTTGTCTTTGCCGGCGGAGCAATCCCGTTGAATCTTCCATTGGCAACAGTCCCTTGCGCCAAAGGCCAAAATAACCTTAAAGCGGCTTGGCCTGCGTGGAAGATGGCCGGAACTCTAAGGGCCTGTCCAAAAGCCGACATGGCCATACGTTCCATGACCGGCGTGAAGCCCTTTCTAACCCTGTCTTCGCGTAGTTGAGCCAGCAGTCTAGGAAGAGGGACACAGACTGGGCAAGCCTCCGCGCAAGCGCCGCAAAGAGTAGTCGCGTCAAGCAACGAGTGGGCCTTGTCCATTCCCTCCAGGAGAGTCGTCAAAATTATACCCATAGGGCCTTGATAGGCTGAGCTGTAGGCGTGGCCACCCACCATTCTGTAAACGGGGCATACGTTGATGCACGCGCTGCATCGGATGCATTTTAGGATGTCGCGGAATTCCCCGCGCAGGATCTCTGAACGCCCGTTATCTACAAGCACTATGTGCAGCTCCTTGGCGCCGGTCAGCTCGCCGGGTTTTCGAGTCCCCGTTATAATCGACATATAGCTCGACAGTATCTGGCCGCTGGCGGATCTAGGTAACAGCCTAATGAAAATGGGCAGATCTGATAGCGACGGAAGGACTTTTTCTATAGACAGGACAGCTATGTGCAGGGGAGGCAAGGTCGTGACCATCCGGCCGTTTCCCTCATTTGTGAAAATGATGATGCTCCCCGAATCCGCTGTGACAAAATTGGCCCCGGATATCCCGGCCTGCGCTTCAAAGAATTTTTGACGAAGTATTCTCTTTGCTATACCGATCAACTCCTCGGCATCTTCGGTATAAGGAACGCCTAATTTTTCCTCAAACAGTCGGCCTATCTGTTGTCTATTTTTGTGTAGCGCAGGGCCTAGAATATGCGAAGGGGGCTCGCCTGCCAGTTGCACTATGTATTCCCCCAGATCAGTCTCCACCACGCTCATACCGCGGCTTATCAGATAATCGTTTAAGCCGATCTCTTCCGTGACCATCGACTTTGCTTTAACTATATTTGCAACTCCGCGGTCCTTAAGAATGTGAAGAACCGTTTCTCTAGCTGACTGAGCATCTTTCGCCCTATAGACTACTGCCCCGGCGCTTGACGCGGTTGCGGAAAATTCATCCAGATAGGCAGGCAAATTGTCCAAGACGCGGGCACGGATGGCAGACGCTTTGTCTTTCCAATCTTCTACCGGTATGTCGGAAACAGCGTTTACCCGCATAGCGATGAAAATATCTGTGGCCTTACGCATTGCCGCTCGCAGCGCATTGTCCTGCAAGGCGGCAACGGCATTGTCGCGAAAATTGGAGGTCGTATGGGTATGGCTCATAATTCTCTTATGCAGGCGCAAATCGGTTGACTTGCAGGCGTCCTTATTAAAAGCGGCTCATTAATAAACTTTATCCCCAGCCGGAGTCAACCGTCAAGGCCAAATAGTACATCCCAGGATAGCTGCCGGAAGACATCGCAAAGAAACTCAGATGCGGCGCATGTCCACGCGATTCGCAGACGCTTTGCGATTGACAGGGCACTCCAAATCAAGTAACAAACAGATCGATGGCGTTGCGGGGCTGCCATGAGGAAGTATACTGAGACAATCAAATATTCGAGTGTCCTTATTATTTTCGTTTTGGCATCGTGTTCATCGGTGTCATTGAAGAAAACCGAGCCCCTATCCTCTTCCCCTTTAAATACACATGCTGCTGCCGCAATGAAACGCCAAAGCCCGGAACGACCGGCTCTCATTCCGGAACTATGTTCCCTTGCAGTTTCTGAGAGACCCTCAATTCTGGAGAGCAGAGTTACGCAAAATACGGCTCAGGCTAACAAAACGAATTCACAGGCGCCTGAACTCAAGTTTCCTGTTCCATCAGGGATTCTGTCGTCAGGGTTCGGTTATCGGAGAGGCATTTTCCATACCGGCCTGGATATAAGGGCCCCCAGGGGTGATGACGTGCTGGCCTGTGCAGACGGCGAAGTAGTGTTGGCCGGAACCAGGAAAGGATATCGGCGTTACGGACGAACAGTGCTTATCAATCACGGCAAAGATGTTTTCACTTTATACGCGCACTTGAGCGGTATCCACGTAGCTGCCGGGCAAAAAGTCCGACGCGGCCAAAAAATCGCCTGTGTAGGCTGCACCGGCAGGGCGACTGCCCCCCATTTGCATCTGGAAGTGAGAGTGGGTGACCGAGCTTTCGATCCATATGTCTGCTTTTCCAAATCCGAACTTAGGCGAATAGAAGTGGCCAAGGGATTTGGGGCCTCTCCACTCGGGCCGGTCAGAGTGCGCCGATTATCCTCCCGCCGATAAACACCCACCTTTGGCTAGAAAATATTTTTGAGGATATAATAGATCTCCAGGATTCCTCGTTCACGGGAACTGAAAATTCTTTATATTATACCTGCGCGTGCGGGCCGGATTGATTCCTTGAGTAATGCGGAACCCGAACATTCCAATAACCATGTGATTGTGTTTACGCGCTACCCGGAGCCGGGCAAGACAAAGACACGGTTGATGCCCGAACTGGGGGCCGAAGGGGCCGCGGAACTTCAACGCAAAATGGCCGAACATGCGATTAGCCAAGTCCGTGAGCTGGCCAAAAGACGACCGATATCAATTGAAGTCCGTTACGAAGGCCGCAATCCATCCCTCATGAAACAATGGCTTGGCGGCGACATCCTTTTTCACGAACAGGATGGCGCCGATCTAGGAGAACGAATGCTCACGGCCTTCCTTGACGCTTTCCGTTACGGAGCTGAACGCGTGTTACTCATGGGAACAGATTGCCCCGGCATCACTCCTCAAATCCTGGAAAAAGCGTTTCAAGAGCTAGACCGGTCCGATTTGGCGCTTGGCCCGGCTGCGGATGGCGGATATTATCTAATCGGTTCAAAAAGGGTTTATCCTGAACTGTTTTCCAATGTGCCGTGGGGGACTGAAAACGTATTGGAATGCACTCTCGAGATTGCTCGTCTTCAAAAGCTGAACACAAGTCTTGTAGACCGCCTGCACGACGTGGACAGGGCTGAAGACCTGCATGTTTGGATAAACATTGAAAGACCAGCCGAGGGTCTAGTTTCAATCATAATTCCCACTTGGAATGAAGAATTAAATCTTGGCTCTTTGCTCAACCATCTCGTCGGCCCGGCAAATGTTGAAATCATAGTTGTGGACGGAAACAGCAGTGATCGGACAACGGAAATCGCGGTTTCGCACAATGTGAAAGTGATCCAAGCTCCACGATGCCGCGCAATTCAAATGAATGCAGGAGCGAAAGAGGCTCGAGGCGATATTTTGCTATTCTTACACGCGGATACTCGTTTGCCGCAAAATTGGGGCTCGATGGTTCGTAACGTATTGGCGGAACCGGGGACAACCGCGGGCGCTTTTGAACTTGCTATCGACGGAAACGTGCGAGGACTGAGTATTATAGAGTGTTTAACTAATTTTAGATCTAGACGGCTTCAACTGCCGTACGGGGATCAAGCCATTTTCCTCAGGGCGCATCTCTTCCACCAAATCGGCGGATATAGTGATTTGCCAATTATGGAGGATTTTGAACTGATCCAACGTCTGCGTAAATTCGGTCGCATAGTGATAGCGCCGGCGGCGGCGGTCACATCAGCGCGTCGCTGGCAGGATCTGGGCATTTGGATGACCACTCTGATAAATCAAGCTATGATTATAGGCTATTTGCTAGGGATCTCCCCCGCGCGTTTAGCACGGTGGTATTATGGGCGTCGCCGAACAGAGGGTGTGAACTAGGTAGAATGTCTCCATTGGGGATTCTATGACGAAAGCTCTGGTCACAGGCGGTACAGGTTTTATAGGCAGTCATATGGTGGAGTTGCTCCTCGCGGAGGGGTGGCAAGTTGTCTGCCCGGTGCGTAATCCTCACGTTCTGAGGCACCTGGAAGGTCTCCCAGTCCATATTATTCAACTCGACAGATTGAAGACGGATATTGGCCGATTTCCGGACATTGATTATGTCATGCACATAGCCGGCGCCACTCGCGCCAATAGCTATGATGACTATCGTGTCGCCAATGTAGATTTCACGAGGACACTGCTTGAGATTTTCAATTCATCAACTGCCAAGGAGTCGTTAAAGAAATTTGTTCTGGTGAGTTCTCAGGCCTGTGTCGGCCCGGCGCCCGATAATGGCAGCCCGATAACGGAAGAGCATTCTCCGGCGCCGATATCCATGTACGGGCGCTCGAAACTTGAAGCGGAGAAAGTAGCAGCCAGTTTTATGACCGAACTTCCAATTACCATTGTGAGACCGCCGACTGTATTTGGCCCTCGCGATATGGACGTTCTAGGAGCTTTCAAGTGCGCGTGCCACGGATTTACCCCATGTATTGCAGGGCCTGACAGGCTTGTCAGCATTATCTATGTTAAAGACTTGGTAAAAGGAATCCTTGCCGCGGCCAGATCAAAGTTGGCCCGAGGCGGCGCCTATTTTGTTTCGAATCCCGAGCCCGTGATATGGCGAGAATTTGGACTCCGGATAGCCCAAGTGATGGGATGCCGTGCCTTAACTTTGCCTGTCCCGGTAACGATTATGAAATTGCTATCTCTGGCCGGTGAGCTCACAGGACGAATCACCGGAGAGCCGCGTCTTTTTAGGTCAGAAAAGTTTGAGGAATTAAGGCAATTGGCATGGGTGTGCTCGCCTGACAAGGCCCTGCGAGAACTCGATTGGCGTCCCGTTACTTCGCTTGATCAAGCCATTGAAGAGACCGCGAAGTGGTACAAGGATCACGGTTGGATCTAAAAATCTGCGGGTGTTGGATCAGGAACCGGTCTGTGAAACGATAATTCGTCAGGCCCTGGGTTGGTTATTCCTTTTCGTAAAATGCGAAGAAATCCTTGCCATAGCCCTGGTCATACCTTTTCAACGTGTATTGCAATTGTTCCGGTGAAAGCCTTTCTCTTTTTACTATCTTGTCATTTTCTGATCTGAAATAGAAATTGCAGACAATATTATGTATATTTGCGTCCCCGTGTATTGCTCGTTTGCATCCAGCCAGCGCCAGCGCCCTGGCCAAATCCTTTGTGCTCACATGATGTCCCATAGCGAAAACCAGATTCCCGTCATCGCGGATGCCGAAGGCGGTACGGTTGGCCAAAAACCAGAATTTATTACCCATTGTGCTGCGCCCTTGATTATCAATCAAAAATCCGCCCAGACCGAGTTCCGAATCTACTATCTTGCCGTGTCGCACAACGCTTTCAACTACAGCGCCATCCTTGACCACGAGGTACCGTAGCTGCCGGGCGTCCTTTACTACGTTGACGGGAATATCATCCGACCATTCAACGATGTCCACGGAGTCGTCTTGATAAATCACCAGCGTAGCCATGCCGGGCACCATTGGATAAACCACCTTGCCGCGGAAGATCGCGCCCGCGCCTCTAGCGTGTTGCTGCATCCACAACGCATTGGTAATGGCCACTATTTTGGATAGGCTCTCGCGTTCCGGCATGTAAGAAATTTCGTACATACCCGGTTCAGTATTGCCTATGAATAGACGCGTCTTGAGACGACTGATATCGAACAAGGCCATGTAAACGATTGAGTTCGGAAAATCTATGCTCGGGCGGTAGGCTGTCTTATACACAAGAGGCCGCCCGTCCGACCCTTGAGGCATGTCCTCTGACGTCCAGATACCTTCGCCCTCCAAAGGTGGCGAAGTATAAAGAGGAGGAATGTGCGGAGGTTTGGGAAATATAGGATCCGGACTATCTACCCGGCTGGTTTTTGACTCAAGATCACTATCTTCCAGCGCGGGAGGTTCGACTTGATTCTCAGCGTTGTTTGCCGACAACGGATGAGCCAAAAGATCGTCCAACCAACCAGGCAATGACAGCTGGTCAGCAGTGGCCAGCTGCCGATCGTGATCAGCGCCAATCGTGCTGAGCCTGGCATGCTTTTGTAATGACAAATTCTCGGCGCCAGCGTTCGCGGACGTCACAACGGCGCCAACTATGGCAAGAAACAGCACCAACAAAAACCTATACCCCATATATCACCACTTCACTTGAAATAACATCTGCAACAGCATGGGTTGAATTACTTATTTCGGCAGCCTTATATTACGGATATGAGGTGTTTTAGGAAAAGCTGTCCACTCCCATTCCGTACGAGTTCAACCTTAACCTATGCTGAATGAGGGCGCTCCCGGCGAATCGCCGGTTGAAGGGCAAGCGGAACGATCACCAACGCCGCAACCTTTACCTACGTGACAGAAAACCGCCATATAAGACCAAAGTCCGGAGCAACCCTACAACAATGGTACAATATCAAATACCTCGAGAAAATTCAAGTGTAGCTTAGCGCTCGAAGACGCGTGCCTTTCCTTCAAACACCTTGAGTAAATTAATATTATACATTAAAATGTCAAGCTTTTTGTGCCGGATGACCAAGAATGATGGGGCGTTTAATGTGGATTGGCTCTTTCTCCACCTGAACTCTCACTCTGGGCAGTTCCCATCCGATAAGACTGTTTAGTTCCAAAGAATGCGGATTTTGAGGCGCCACCACGGAGCCTTCAACAGCACGCGCAGACCACTTGACTTTCGCCTTTAAACAAGCTCCCGTGGCGGAAGTAATCCTCACCAAGTCTCCGTCTCTTAGGCCTAAGATTTTGAGGTCTCTCGGATTCATCTCGACCCACGCTTCGGGCTTGACCTCCATCAACGGAGCGCTCCACTGAGAGAAGGACCCTGAATGAAACTTGAAAGCGCCCGGAATCAGGTACAGGCCGATTCCGTAAGAGAGAAGTTCTTCGATGGGAGGCGCGGGCATAAGCCTTGCTTTGCCCGACCGAAAACCTTCCTCATATAGATACGCCGTCCCAAGGCGTTCCACGTCTGTGAATGGCCACTGAACGCCATGTCCGGTAAGACGCTCGTACGATACACCCTTGTAAACGTCTACCTGTTCGGCGATCTCTTTCATCACCTGCTCTGGCCCTTCATAGGCCATGGGCCTTTCCATGAGCCTTGCCAGGGCGTGAAAGATTTCCAGGTCACTTTTCGATTCCGGGCGATCCAAGATAGGCCGCAGTAACTGGACGCGCCTCTCAGCGCTGGTGTAAGTTCCGGACTTTTCAGCGAAACAGGCCACAGGCAGGACAGCGTGAGCCATCTTTGCCGTGGATGTAAGAAACATATCCTGCGCCACCAGAAACTCCAGACGTGACAAAGCCCTTTCCACCTGCAATCGGCCGGGGTAAGTTTCTACGGGATTTTCTCCCACCACATAGAGGCCTCGTATTCGGTTAAGTTCGGCGTTCATCAGTATGCCATGTGCGTCCAGTCCTCTGGCCCTAGGTAGAGGAAAATGCCATGCAGCCTCGAATCTCTCTCGGTGATTCTTGTCAAATATGTTGTGGAAACCAGGGAGGGCATTCGGAGCCAATCCCATGTCGATGGCGCCCTGCGAATTTGCTTTTTCCCCGAGGACAAAGACCCCGCATGATTCCCTTCCTAGTCGACCTGTCACGGCTGCCAAGTTAGCGGCAGCTTGGGCCAAAACCGCGCAATTGCGCATCCGGTTGACTCCGGTTGTCAGAATGATGGTCGCCCTGGCGGCTTCGGCGTATGTTCCGGCAGCCAGCCGTATGGCATCGGGATTGACTCCCGTCAGTTTGCCCACCTTCTTTGGGCTGTATTCTTCCAATGAGACGACGAGGTCCTCGAACCCTTCCGCAGTCAACTCGAGAGCTTTCCTGTCGTACAGCCCCTTGTCAATGATCTCGCGGAGCATGGCATATGCCAGGAGGTGTTCAGTTCCTGGCGGAGAGAGCATCTGAATGCCTGGACGATTGCAAAGACTGGTCCGCACCGAATCCAACACGATGACCTTACCTTGTCTCTCCGGACCAGTGGCCATGATGACCTCATTTTTGGCCACAGGGTGAGATTCTGCAAGATCGGCTCCCAGCAGGACTATGACGTCCGCATTTCCAATCTCTCGTATAGAATTCGTGCTCGCGGGGTAACCGAGCATCGGGGCTAGGCCGTCCACCAGTGCGCTGTACGCGTATCCGCCGGCGTGGTCCAGGTGAGGGGTTTCCATTACCGTTCGTACGAAACGATTGAATACATAAGCCTCTTCGTTAGTGAGCCGTGCAGATCCCAGACCGGCCAAGCTGAGTGGACCGGAAGTTCGCTTTATGTCCAGGAACCCGTCCGCCACGAAGCTGAGGGCCTCGTTCCATTCAACCGGCTCTAGTGCTCCTTGCTTCCGAATAAGTGGTCCGGAAAGTCTCTGTTCGGAATATATGTAAGGCCAGCCATAGCGCCCTTTTGCACAGAGCGTCCCCCGGTTGGGACTATCATCCGGAGACGTCACATACACAACCTTGTTGTCCTTTACGCCAAGCGTCAACGTGCATCCCATGCCGCAAAAGGAACATACCGTGTTGGTTTTCTCAAGCTCAAATTGACGCCCGGTCCCGATCAGCCATTTTGACGAAATCGCGCCCACGGGGCAGATCTGAGCGCACTGTCCGCAGAACTCGCAGTCCAAGGGCGCTCCGAAATCAGTGGAGACATCGAAGCCTATGCCTCGCTGAGTAAAGCCAAGCTCGTTTTGCCCTTGGACTTCGTCGCAGATCCGCACACATAACCCGCATTTGACGCAGACGTCCATGTTAAGCCGAATGAAAGGCGAATCATTATCAATATGGAAATGTCGCGTCTCCCGTGCGAAAGGAAGCTCCGGGATCTCATGCTCGTAGACCAGCTTCTGCAAACGGCAGTCGCCCGCGGCATCACAGGTTGGACACTGCAAAGGATGTGTCCTGAGCAGTAGCATGAGCTGCATACGCCGACTTTCCACGAGGCTCGGGGTATGGGTGGCTACCTCCATACCTTCATCCGCGGCAGTGACGCAGGATGGGACAGTTAGTCTGCTTCCTCCGATCATGGCCTCCACCAAGCAGAGACCGCAGGCTCCATAGGGAGCCAGCCGCTTGTCGTAGCATAGAGTTGGGATACGGATACCGATCCGGCGTGCAGCCTCCAATATCATCGTTCCACTTTTTACCGCAGTCTGAATTCCATCAATGGTGAGGGCAACCATGAAAGCTTCCCCGGATATTGGGTTTGATGACCGCAGGGTTGTTGCGCAGCGCAGCGCTCAAATACTAACCTTGAGTCGGTCACTACCGGATTGCGCGGAATCTGCATGCCTGGATGCAATTGCGGCATCTTGTGCATTGTTCCCGATCTATGGAGGCCACTTTTTTCTTTTCCCAGGTAATGGCCCCGGATGTGCATTTCCGGTAGCAGGCCCCACACATCGTGCATTTGTCGTCCATCACCTCAAAATCTATTAGACTTTCGCAAGACAGCGCACGACAATGTTTGTCCCGTATATGACCATCATACTCTTCACGAAAGTAGCGGATCGTGGACAAAACAGGGTTAGCAGAGGTTTTTCCCAGACCGCAGAAAGAGGTTGCGCTCACGTGCTGTGCCAGACCCTGGAGGAACTCCACATCCCCTTCTCGTCCCCTTCCCTCGATGATGTCCGTGAGCTTGTCCTGCATGACTTTTAGGCCCTCGCGACAGGAGGTGCACTTTCCACAAGATTCTTCGACCAGGAAGTTAGTGAAAAATCGAGCAGTGTCCACCATGCAGGTCGTTTCGTCCATTACCACCACGCCGCCGGAGCCCATCATCGCGCCGACGCTCTTCAGGGACTCATAGTCGATCTCCACGCTTTCCAGACCTGCCGGAATGCATCCGCCCGACGGACCTCCGATCTGTACCGCCTTAAAACTGCGACCCTTTTCTATGCCACCGCCGATGCCGAAAATAAGGCTTCTGAGAGTGGTCCCCATGGGAACCTCCACAAGCCCGATGTTCTTGACCGCGCCGGTTAGGGCAAAGACCTTGGTCCCTTTGCTCTGCTCAGTTCCGATAGAGGTAAACCAATCGGCGCCATTGAGTATGATGGGATTTACATTGGCATAAGTTTCGACATTGTTGATAACGGAGGGGTGACCAAACAGGCCTTTATGAACCGGGAAGGGGGGCCTGGGTCGAGGCATTCCCCTAAGTCCTTGAAGGGACTTAATTAGAGCCGTCTCCTCGCCGCACACAAAGGCCCCGGCTCCAGGGTAGATTTCAATATTGAAATTAAGCCCCTTGCCGAGTATGTCTTCGCCGAGGAGTCCATAATCCCGTGCGTCGGCTGTGGCTTTTTGCAGACGCTCGATCGCCAGAGGATATTCCGCTCGAACATACACATATCCTTGTTCGGCTCCGACGGCATAACCGGCGATGGCCATTCCTTCCAGCACGGAATGGGGGTCTCCTTCCATCACCGAGCGGTCCATGAAGGCGCCCGGATCACCTTCATCACCGTTGCAAATTATGTATTTGGGGAGATTGGATTCTTCCTTGCAAGCCTCCCACTTGAGTCCAGTGCGAAAGCCCGCTCCGCCACGGCCCCTGAGCCCTGATCTTTTGATCTCCTGAATGACGTTTATCGGACTCATCTCCCCGAGGGCTTTGGCCAGAGCCGCGTAACCATCCCGGGCGATGTATTGGTCGATGCTCTCCGCGTCAATGAGTCCCCGATTGCGCAGGACGATCAGCTTCTGCAGCCCAAAAAAATCTGTATCCTTCATCAATGGCAGGCGATCTTCGGCTGTTTCCTCTTTAAACAGGAGTTCCTGTACGATGATTCCTTTCAGTACGTGCTCTTCAACAATTCGGGAGACGTGTTTAGGTTTGAGTTCGCTGTAGAAGACGCCGTCCGGCTCCACTGCCATGACAGGGCCTTTGCCGCAGAAGCCGTTACAGTTGCCCATGCAAACCTCGATGTCGGTCTGCAGGTCCCTCTTGATGAGTTCTTTTTCAAGAGCTTTCTTCACATCCATTGAGCCGCGGGCAATACACAGCGTGCCGGCGCAGCTCCTGATGCGCATTCTATGCTGATGAGCACTCATCGGGCTTATCCGTTGCCGGCTCGAATACGTTAGGCAATAGAGATCCACCACGGAGGACTGAGAAAGGCTCACGAGTAGTTGTCAAAATGTTTAATTATATTGCTGGGGCTTATGTTGCCGTGAACGTCGGCATCGATCATGATTACCGGCGCCAGACCGCAAGTGCCCAAACACCGCACCGGCTCGACGGTAAAACGACCGTCCTCGGATGTGCTGCCTCCGTTGAATCCCAATCCGTTTCCGTTGGTGACGGTTTCAAGAATCCGTGTCGAACCCTTCACATAGCAGGCTGTTCCGAGGCAGATCCGTACAGTGTGCCTTCCCCGTGGAGTAGTCGTAAAGAAGGAATAGAAGGTAACCACTCCGAACACACGAGACGCTGGAACATTCAGTCCGCCGGCGAGCCTGTGCTGAACTTCCTTGGGAAGATATCCAAACATCTCCTGGGCGTCTTTGAGGGCTGGGATAAGATATCGGCTGCGACCGCCATACCTTCCTATGATCTCCTCCAGCCTGTCCAGCTCGTGAGAGGGTATTGCCTCAACCTGAGTCCCACAGGGTCTCTCTGGCGTGGCGTGTAAATCATGCATGATCTTCGCTCCTGGATAATCTCCGCTCTCGCGCTAAGTCCTTGGGCGCCAAGTTTTTTCGCCGCTCAAAAGAGGATTCTCTCGAACATGGGGGGAGGCCCGGCAGTCGGGTTCTCAAAGAGGCCAAACGCGGATTCGGTCAATCATCTCTCCATCGCCATTCGCCGGGGGTAGTGAGCTCCATTTTGACGATCTTCTCCCAGGGAACCCCGTGATCGCGGAAAATCGCTTCCAGAATCTCCTCGCTCGCAGCATCCCACCAGCAGAAACGTCTTCCCTGGTCGAAGTTGTACCAGGTCTTCATCCATACGGCCCTTCTCTCTCCGGCCAGACCGACCCACCTGGATTCAATTTTTTCCCTGGACTCCGCCGGCTCGTGGTGCATGGCTAGGTAGTAGCCCATGTGTCCCTCTTTTCTTTGTTAGCGCTCCTTTACGGAGACCTACGGTTCAAACCTGCTTGCTTCTTCACATTTGACCTGCCGAAAGAAGTTGCAGTGCGCACAATCTCTCATCTTTTCCGCGTAGGAGGTTTGAACGGTCCCGCCGCAAAGTGTGCCGAGAACCTTCCAGCAGCTCCTGCCCGCGTACAAGCCCCTATTTCGGCCCCACAGCTCGCGGTTGCCCGTTATGGGACAACCTCCGTTTCCGCCGACGCGACCCTCCCGAGGCTCCTTGCCACACTTCATGAACTCCCAGCAGTTGACCGCGGACTTCCGGGTTTTCACCTCCCACAGGCGCCACTTGGAGGCGCTGGTTTCCTCAACCTCGATAATCTCAGACCATTTGATCCCATGCTCTCGGAAGATTTCTTCGAGTATCACAGGATCAGCGGCGTCCCATTCACAGTACCGGCTCCCTACCTGCAAATTAAATAAGGTCATTTGCCAATCGGCCCGCGGATCCTGGGAGATTTCGGTCCATCTCGATTCCAAGAGCGCTCTGTCCACGTTACTTTCATGATGTATAGTCAAGTACTTGGGCATGCCGTCCTCCTTAATACCGCTCTTGCCCGGCTTGGGTGAATCCATCGGAAAGCATTTTCCGTGCCAGGCGCACCGAGTTAGGCTACGGACAGATGCTATTCAAGATAACAGTTAATGTAATCAATGTGTTGGTTGAATTTGGCTAGCTACGAAAAGGAGACTGAAATTCGAACGAATCGCTGGCGGATTAATGAGATCATAGGCTAGAGGGCCTAGTACGTCCGAAAGTCGGACTGCGAACCAATTTGTGCGATCAAATCAATGAGATACTGAGTGCCTGTACGTTCGGATTTCGTACGGACTCCTGAGTCCGTTAAGGAAAGTGAGTATTGAAGGCGGTTATGTACGTCCGAATATCGGACGATGCTCTTCATGGAAGAATGTCTCGGTGGATCCCGAACTGCTTTATGTACCTGTAAAACGAATCCCGAGATATTCCCAGCAGACGCGCGGCGGCGGTCTTGTTGCCGCCACACTGCACTAGAGCGTGTGTACATAGCCTTTGCGTCACCTCATCAGTTATCTCGTGAAGTGTTCTGCGGGATTTGGCACGTGCCTCCACCGATTCATGGTCCTTTGTTTCAGTAATGGAGGGGAGTCTCAGCTTCAAGCGCTCTCCATCCCACAGCATCAACGCTCGTTCAAGCACATTCCGTAGTTCTCGGACGTTCCCAGGCCAGCGATACCTGACAAGATTTATAACGTCGGAAGGTTCAAGTAGAGGGATTTGGGAAAATTGTAACTCCGTCGCCAGCATTGCCATAATCTCCTCTAGGAGCGTCGGGATGTCTTCAATTCGCTCACGCAGAGGCGGGACATTGATGGTGAGAACATTGAGGCGATAGAACAAGGCATGAAGGAAGCGGCCTTCGGCAATCTCTTTTTCCAAGTGGCGATTTGTAGCCGCCATTAGTCTTGCGTTAACGTGAATCGGCCTCTGCCCCCCCACGCGGAGGAATGACTTCGTATCCAGAAATGTGAGGAGCTTAGACTGCAGCGATAGCGAAAGCTCGCCGATTTCGTTGAGAAGCAAGGTGCCACCCTCTGCAAGTTCCAGCAGGCCCCTCTTTTTACTACGGGCCCCCGTAAACGCCCCCGGTTCGTGGCCGAAAAGCTCCGACTCCGCCAACTCCTTGGATATGGCTGCACAGTTCAGGGCAAAAAATGGACCGTTGGCACGCCTGGAACGCTCGTGTATCCAGCGTGCCCAGTGATCCTTGCCGCTCCCACTCTCTCCCAGTAGTAGGACGATACCTTCTCCGCCGGCAGCGTGATCCGCTTCCTCCAAAGTGATCCGCATGGCCTCCGAAGGGTAGTGCTTCACAGGAGCGCCGCGCACGTGACCGATCTTCTTTCGCTGGGTTACGTCACGTGAAGTGCCGCACATGCCCGTAATTTTGCCCGAGCTGTCGCGCATCGCCACCCTAATTTCATGAAAAGTCATGGCCGCGCCTTTGACTCTCCTGGTATACTCATGCTCTATTAACTGGCCGGCAAGAGCGCGGGTGTCCACTTCTTTGATGTATGCCGAATCTTCCTCGGGGAACAAATCCTCATAAGTCTTGCCGATGATTTCCGAGGCAGGGAGGTCAAAAAGTCTTTCCATTGCCGGGTTCACGTGCGTGTATCTTAGGGAAAGGTCCTTGAGAAAAATAGAATCCTGGGCGCTTTCGAAGATCGTGCGAAATCGTTCCTCGCTCTGGCGCAATTCTTCGGCCATGCTCTTGCGCTCAGCGATTTCATGAACGAGGCTTTGATTGATTTCTTTGAGTTCAGCAGTTCGTTTGGCGACCCGAATTTCAAGTTCGTCGTTCGCTTGTTGAAGCGCATTTTCCGCACGCTTTCGATCCGTGATGTCCGTGCAGTATTCGATTATTCTCACTACGTTATTTTCATGACCGACAATCGGATAGGCATGAATCTCCACGTTCTTAAGGTCACCGTGCTGATCCACATGAATGTGCTCTACCCGCGAAGGTTTTTTGGTTCGCTTCACCTCTTCAAGAGGGCAAGGATGTTCGGAGTTACCGCATGGTTCATTGGAAGCGTGCGTAAGGGCATAGCATGTGACGCCTGACCAGTCTTTTCCCGCGGCAGAATTCGCCATGGTAACCGAGTAATCTTTTGCATCAATCACATAAAACGGATGGGTCAGCGATTCCAAAACGGTTTGAAGGAATTCATTGTGTTGCTGAATTTTTCTCTCTGCTCGCTTGCGCTCAGTTATCTCCTGCAAGTGGATTACGCTTCCTGCGGCTTGCCCGTTTCCATCGAAAAAGATTGCGCCGCTGACACTAACATCGACAACTCCACCACTCTTCGCGTAGCGCCGAGTCTCTCGATTGAAAAAGCCTTCTCCCTTCAACACCTTGCTTATCATTTCGTTGGTTTCGGCCCAGTTTTCGCGCGGAACGAAATCTATCCTCTTTCCTTGAAGTTCTTCAAAGGTCCAACCGAAAACTTGCGTGAAAGCCGGGTTGATATACTGGGGTATCCCCTCAATGTCGTAGACCACAATAGGATCGGGAGACGCGTCCAGCAGTATTCGATAAAACTGATCGGATTTTCTGGCTTCCCTGTAGAGATGATTCTGTCTTGCCTCGCACGCGGCCGGTGGCCCCCCCGATTGGCCTGTCTGATGCCCGGCACGGGCTTCCTGAAGAGCGTCGGCCCTGCGTACAAGCTCAGCTTCAGATCCCTGCAGTTCTGCAAGCTGTGAGCGCGCCTTCTCCAGATCCCTTGTCAGTTCCTCTAAGGTCTGAGGCGGGTCTTCCATTGGGTCCTCCCGTCAGCGGAGCAGATGTTTCATGCAGAACTCTACGAAAGGTCTCTGGCGCAGCCTCTGTTTGAGCGTGAGAAGGAAGGAGAGAGCGAAATTTAGTAATCAGTGTAAGGTCAGCTAGAAAAAACTATGGGTAAGATAACCGCTTTGTCCCCGATCAGTGTCCTTGAGAACCATTATAGCGCTTCAAATAACTATCGGCAATTATGAATGTATTCTGAATCTTTCAGGTCGTCAAGCTATGGATTTTCGCAGTATTTTCGGAAGTTCATCCGGTTCGAAATCCAATTGAAGGAATATCTTTTCCTCGATCTTACGCGTATCTTCCTTCATTTTGCGAAGTCCCTCGATGGCTTGCGGGGTCTTTCCGTAGGTACTCTCTAAATATTCGAACCTCTCTTCCAAGCTCACAACCACGTCATGAGCCACCCGTTTATCGGCATAGAACAGGACGTGTTCCTCCGCAATCGGGTCATCCAAACTACTGCGCAGAATGACGTGCTGCACTACAATCCGAGCAACAATGGGGAATCCTTCCTGTTCCAGTATTTGCTCGCCCCTGACATCATGATATTTGGTCCCGTCGAGAATACACGGATATTTACCCACATCATGAAGCAAACATGAGGCGCGAACGAGGTCCATGTCAACGCTCAGATTCTTCTTAATCAACTCCAAACCGAGCAAACGACCAACTTCCCAAACTTTCTTTGAGTGTAGGATGATGTGCTCAGGAGTCTTGTAACGCTCGAGCAGGGCAATGCAGGATTCTTCACCGGGGATTGTTGCGGAGGTCATGTCCTTGAGTTCGATTTTTGTAGGTCGTGGCCTTTGTCTCCATTTAATATAGCAATTCTGACCAAGAGCCGCAAGCGAAAGCCTTCAGACTGAGGGTCTCAATAGATAAATCGTGCCTTGTCAAGGAAGGTTGATGATAATTTGTAATGTAATTTATCATATTATATATCTATCTTGACAAAATAATTATTCTTTACTAGTATTCGCGTGAAGGGGCCTTTGTAGGTGTTGAGAAATTAAATACGCAAAGATTTGGCTGAAGTCTCAAAAGGAATAATAATGAAACGCGTCGTTTCAACAATATTCGTGATCGCTCTCGTTGGTTCCCTGCCGTGCGCTTTATCAGCTCAGTTGATGGCAGGTAATTTTCGGGGTGGAGCGTCTTTTGCGCCAAAAGGCTGTCCGACTACGACAGGTTGTCTGTCCCCGTTTGATACACGATTAACAGTGGACTCGTACGCCGCATACTTCGACGACCCCAAAGGATTTAGTTACACGCGTGAGCGTCCAGACGGATCCGGCGAACCGAACCTCATATTCACAATGCCGGTCCGTGGACTATGGTTCGGGGCGTCGTCTACTATGTCGCTTTCGGAGGCCCTAGGGGTCTCAGCCTCTGGCGGGCTGCTGGTTCCCTCCAAAACACAGGGCGAATTTCATGAAGAAGGACCTGTCCAGGTACCGTTGAATAGCAACACGGACAGCGAGCATCAGTGGGGATATGTCGATGGCATGGCGATGTACAACATCTCTCGGGGCAATTTTGGCGCGATGCAAATCGTCGGGGGATTCCGGTGGGATCACTTCGATTCAAAGCATTCGATAAGATTCGCAGATGCGACAGGCGCGAACCAGCTTAACGGATCGGCGACAAACAATGTAATCGCTAATGCGTTTCTTCCTTATGTAGGCATCCAGTCCGTTTATAAATCCGGCGCAGCGAAAACCACTTCTCGACTAATCGGATTTCCTTATGTTCCGGGGGAGATTAAGTTCCAAGATTCATTTAGACAAACCCAAAACGGTCTGACTACGAACGGCGGCGGCGAGTACCGGCAGCCGTTGACATTTGATTCCGGCTACTTTCTGGAATTCTTCACCGAGGGATCTCGTAGGATGTTGGGCTCCGCTTATTTGGGCGGATTCTTCCGATGGAACATGCTGCGAGCGAAAACCGGGATCGGCCGATACAGCGCCGCCAACGATCAGACCGGTTCGGCCGTCATCAACGAGACTTTTCTATATTATCTTCACTCTTGGGTGGTCGGAGGTATTGTTTCCATGGATTTTTGAGAGGATTGATCAAATCCTCAACAAGTCGTTTCGAGCCTCTTCAGTCGGCGCAATATAGATCCAATGCTTCAAGTCTAGCATCCGGAGCGATCAGTTTCACGTAGCTCGCTATGTCTTCCAGATGGTTACGGACGTCCCCCTGAGCAATGCCTGGCGCAGCATAAACTGCAAAAAGAGCGTTACGTGTTCCGGGCGTGATCATGGTTCTCCGATCCGGGCCATATATAACGCTTGAGATAACTCCTTGCTGATCAGCCATCATCATATCGCCAGCTTTAAGCTCTTGTTCCTGGCCGTTGATGCGAATGTACTTTTCGGTTCCCTTGGAAACATCCACAATGATTTGGCCCTCAATTGAATCGCGATCATGGCCGGCGGTTAGAAGCATGTTTCTCAGTTCCGCTATGAACATAGCTTCGACCATTGCTGCAACTCGCGGGATCGATTTTCCTTTGAACACTATCGATTCCAACTGATGCTGGACGTGATAACTTTTTTTGAAGCGCTTGTAATAAGAGGTATAAGCCTTGATCTGTTCCAGGCATTTAATTTGCGCAGGATCGCTGAATCTGGTTCGCAGATCGTCTTCAAGTTTCCTTTTCAGCGCGTCCAATTCAGGATGATGCTCCGGATTGAGCGCCCCGCCAATGCTCAAAAAGCCTACGTGAGCGCCGGGAAAAGTCTTTTTCCATTCATCTGTCATACTTGGCATTGTGTCGCCTTATCTTTTGAAAGTTCAGGATAATTAGGATTAAATGAGATCCAGGAACTTGTCCACATCAAGACGAGCCTGAATGAGTATGCGGCGCAACGTCGAACTTTTTACTGGACGATGCGCGCCGGCAACGTAATTTTCAGCAGTTGAGCCCCCACATGCTTCTGCAGTCTGATGTGGCTACCACGGGTCCGACCACTGTCCAGCCATCTCGTTGAAGAGCGTGGACAATTCTGATGTTAGAGAGGGATGGGATTTTGGTCACAATACCAATTCTCTGACCAACGAGCCTTCTTCTTCCATCCAATCATCTTCCACAGGCTCCAGATAAAGTTCAATCGCTTCCTTTATGTTTGCCAGAGCTTCGTCAACGGAGTCCCCTTCACTTATACACCCCGGGAGTGATGGGACCCGCGCTGTGTACCCTCCTTCGACACTGGATTCCAGGATTACCTTGAATTTCATCATATCACCCCTGCGCAGCATCGTAGTTCCTACTTGACGCTGAATATGAAGTAATAATGCACCACTCTTTGCCCGGAATTCAAGTTGTTCTGAGTCGAAAGTTCACGAGGCTACAACGATCACGGGAACGGAGATTGATGAATGGCGACCATCTGCGCGCAAGAGCGCAAAAGCTTGCCGTCAGCGGATAGGAGGTGACGAGGATACCTCCCATCCGCATGCCGGCGTGTGTGGTCCTTCCGGAGTGGAATTCTTGGCCTACGCGGCCGTGGAGGGGTGGACAACAGAGGCTCTTATCAACCGTGTATAATAACGGGACCTTGAACCTGTGGGGGCTTACGCTTCTCCCACGACGTTAGTGTTAGGTCGAGGACCGCTGCTTTCAAGTCTGATTTCTTCGATAATGGACGCAATTTCCGCATGAAGAATCTCAAGTTGCCAATTGAAATAGATGTCCTCACCAAAGTCCCGGATTAGCTGTTTTTGAGCATTGACGTAATCTTTCGGTGACACTGCGCCCGAAAAGACATGGATCGGATTAATAAGAGTAGCTATGATTTCTTCTTGGGAGTCGTTGTTTTTTGCTTCTTCGTTTTTTAGACCCATGCTGCCTTCCTCTGAGTGTTTAGCTCTTTGAATATGCAACCCGAATGCCAACTAACGCAAGAACGATAGATAAGCTGGCATTTCATATACTTATATACAACCATCCCCCAAAGAGCCTGCTCCCCACTGTTCGGAATCTGACATGGTCAGCAAAATATGATGCATAACAATCGCTTCAACAGCTTCATTCCGGCGCTGTCCGGAATCCGACTCCCCAGTCCGTTTACGCGCGATCCCCCACGTTTATTTGACGCTCTTGCGCTTTTCTCATATAATGACCTTTGGAAATCACGAAAGTTCACAAAAATATCTACATTTTTCCAGATTCAGGAGGCAGCGCCATGTTTGGTCTTGGTATGCCGGAATTGATGATCATTCTTCTCATCGTCATCATGGTGTTCGGAGCGAAACGGATCCCCGAGATCATGGGCGGTTTAGGCAAAGGAATCAAGAGCTTCAAAAAAGCTATGGACACGGATGAAACAGCGCCGCCCGAAAAGCCGGCAAATGAAATTCCAAAGGAAACGATCGAACCCAAATAGTCCTGCCTTTATTTCCGCGACGATTGTGGTAAGCTAAGGTCGAAAATCCTTTGCAAGGGCACCCTGATAGGCAATTCGGAGATTCTTTTCCCGCAACTTCATCTCGAATCCCATGAGAATGAAGGTTATGCTTAAGAATTCAGCGTCGGCGCATCTGTTTTACGGTGATGAGTTCCTTGTAAAAGAGCGCGTCCGGGAGCTGATGGACAAGCTTCTGGAGCCGGATCTCAGAGACACGAACCTGATCGTCATTGATGGGGTCAATCCGGACGTCTCATATCTCGCGGGCCAGCTTTTCACACCTTCACTCTTCGGTGGGGCTCGAGTTCTATTAGTTGAAAATACTACCTTATTCTCGACACGAGCCGACCAGCAAAAAATTCTAGCCAAAGTAATGGATTCTTGGGAAGGGGGAGACAGAAAGGCCGCTTTCAGGGCTCTGGCTCAGTTGCTCAGTCTGCTTGGCATTGATTCGGACAGCCTAAAACACGGATCCGATTGGATGGACGAAGTTCTTGGCAGTTCCGCGACTACTCGCGACCGAGAGATTTTGTCTCAAATTTCTCAGGAATTTTTGGAAGAAAACAGGAAAGGTGAGACTAAAAGCAGTGAGGCAGCGCTCGAAGAAATAATCCTTTCTTCATTCCCTGAGCAGACTTTTCTCATTTTTACCGCGGCTTCAGTGGACAAGAGAAAAAAGATCTTCAAAGCCGTGGAAAAGCAAGGCCGAGTGGTCGAGTGCGTGGTCCCGCGGGAAAAGCGCGGCGCGACTTTGGAAAAAGGATTTTTCGAAGATCAAGTCCGACGGTCGCTTCACGGATGTGAGAAGACCATTAACCCCCGGGCGATGCAACTCATGCACTCACGCGCCGGAGGGGATTTGCGCCAGCTTCACGCTGAAATTGATAAGCTCGTGGCTTTTGTTGGAGACCGCAAAGAAATAAATGTTCAGGACGTGGAAACGCTCTTTGACGATTCGCATGAGGCCGAATTTTTTGAATTCACTAATGCCCTGCGCTCCACGGATCTTGCCAAATGCCTCCCGGCCCTGCACAGAAACCTCAGAATAGTATCGCACCCGCTGCAAACGCTTGCAATCATTACCAATGATATCCGCAGACTCATGGTGGCTCGTGAATTACTGTTCAGCGCTTTCCGTGAGACTTGGAAACCTGGAATATCGTACGACAGTTTCGTTCCGATTCTGAGAAAAGCTCTTCAGGACGATACTCGGGCAAAGGAAAAAGGAACTTACAATCTGCTCAGCATGAATGAGTATGCGCTTTTCAATCTGCTGAAGGTTGCGCAGAAATTCACTATGGAAAGGCTGCTCGGGATCATGGAAGCGATTCTCGATGCGGACGTGCTCCTGAAATCATCCAGACTGGGAGCCCGTTCCCCGCAGATAATTCTGGAAAGGGTCGTTTACACGATCTGCAAATCTGAACGGAGGATCGCGGGTTAAGCTGATAAAGCTGCCCTTCATCGGGTCTGCTGCCGTCCCATTATGCTTGTCGAATTGTCTTGAGAGACGCCTGTATTACATTGTCGAGACTTTGTAGGAAACGAGATCGGTCTCGCTTTGCAAAGGGACCCGGCCCTCCCGTATAGTTGCCGAGGTCTCGGAGATGGGCCATTAAATCTCTATTCGCAAGAACACCGCCGATTGATTCTTGAGTGAAGACACGGCCTTTCGGGTCGAGCACACGAGCGCCCTTTGCAAGACACCGCGCGGCAAGAGGAATATCAGCTGATACAGCGATGTCGTTTTCACTAACATGCTCCACAATCCAATCATCTGCGGCATCAAATTGACCTTTAACAATGACTAGCTCGAAGAATTCCTCCTGCGGGATTCTCATCGGGGAGTTGGAAACCACGTAGACTTTTAGCCCATAGCGTTGGGCCACTCGATATACTTCGTCCTTTACCGGACATCCGTCTGCATCAACGTAGATCTTGATCAATAATCAACCGCCTCATTGAGTTCTGCTTCTGCTTGAGGATGGAAACGGTACTTCACTTTTTTAGCCGATCATTTAGCTTCCGGAATACATCGTCTCCTTGGACGGTCTCCACCTCTCCCCTGTCTATTTCAGCGATTCTCCTCTCCACCTCTGTAGCCCATAGTTTATCTATATTTTTGTTCGAAGGATTGAGGCTTTCAAGGAGTTTCTCCACAAGTTGAAGTCGGATTTCGACAGGGAGGGAGACAGCTTCAGACATAAGATCGTCTTTAGAAATCATGTTATTACCTCCATGATTAAGGGCACAAAATCATTATACACTGTCCTTTTCTGTGCAGCTCATTTTCGGCTACTTCTCGTCATGCAAAAGCGCCACTGCCTTGACTCTTTCGTACAACTCGTTTTCGGACAACTGCTGCCACTCGGGAACCGATTTGTTAAGATCCACCATCTTGACCTTGTCTACTATGGGTATAAGGAAAACGATACCAGGGCCACCAACGCCAACGAACTGGCCGAGCCGGAAGATAGCCGCTCGCTGAGACTCCCTAATGATCCTAATGGAACTCACAAAGAAGAGTATCATCAGAACTACGATAATGATAAACGGAATCGGAATGGGCATATTTCACCACCATGTTTGTTGTCCAGGGCTCCCGATCAGTCGCACGGCCGGACGAAAGAGTGAGCGATGCCGCCATGCTCCTAACTACTCTTGCTGGTCACGGATCGGTTCGTAAGATGCAACGAATTCGCAAATTTTGTGGCCCAGGTCCGTTAGACGGAAAAACGGACTAATGCGGACTCCGCTTTCGTCGGAAAGGGTGCGTGGGCTCAGGAGTTTCTTGTTTATTAAGGTGCGCTCGTGGATTTCAACCAGCTCACGCTGCGCCAAACCGCTCTTTTCCGTGATTACCCCAAGCCAGTCATGGGCACCGAAATGTTGATCTTTCCACCAGTCTTCTTTGGCCACCCCGTAGGTTGCGTTGAGAACGAGGATTTCTCCAGTCGTCAGTGTTTTGCAGATCTTCATATATTGTTGTGGCAGGATGCTGTCGCGGTTGGACATAGTTTCGGTAGACGTCACGAGGAATAGTTGTTTCAGCAGGTTGAACCTTGTCTCATCAGGGATGTCCTTTTCTAGGAAATCCAGTATTTCGTGGAGGCAGGTATAATTCTGGTCAGTGAATTGATAGTCTTCTTTGATGCGGCCTTTTTCTTTGTAGCTGTCCCACTCCCTCTGAAGGATTGACAGGAATTGTCCCCCCCGAACGCCTTGAACAATATGGCCAATTGAGAGAACCCATTCCTGTTTTTTTGAAGCGGCAATGCCGGTAACTCCTTCGGCCAGGTTCGTCAAGGTGTCCGCAATAATACTGTTGGTGTCCTGCTTGAACCTCTTTTGATCTATGTCTTCAGCCAAAAACCTCCTCCTTATTGGAGCGTATCGCAGCTTCGCACCGGCGGAGCCCTGTTTGTTTCCTGCAAATCCCTGTTATGCCATCCTGCGAAGCTCTTGCCTACCCCGCCTAGCCCGTTTTGTCATCCGCACGAAATTCTTCGAAACTCATGCCTCCGACAAAAGCTTCAATGCTCTCCACTGCCGCCAAAATATCCTTCAAATATATTTTATGATCTCTCATACAGGGACTGCCTCTCTGAGGATGGCTTCCCTAAATTCTTCACGCAAGGCGTGCTTGGAAATGACATCCACCTTTCGCTGAAGCTTTTCCTCCAGGAAGTTTGCCAAGCCCATGAGGTCGAAAAGGTCCGCGCCCTCTTCGAACTCAACAAGTACGTCGATATCACTATCTTCTGTCTCTTCCCCGCGAACACGTGAACCGAATAGTTGAATTTCTTTTGCGCCGAATCGTTTCGTGATTTCCGGCTTCAGATCACGCATTCTTGAGAGCAGTTCCTGGGTCATCGGTATACTCCCTTCCCAAACTCGGCTTTGCCATATTAGATTCTTCAAAAGCATGTGGCGTATCAATGACAACTGCCGATATATCAGGCTATTGCGCGGTAGTCCACACCCTAATTATGTCGGAGTTGCTCCGGTCCTTTTCAACATTGACAATCGACTGCGCCCCATCTTAATATTCATAACCCTTTCTATACATTTTCGGCCATTAACTTTTTCTGCCAAGAACAACACGAGGCTGTAATGAGATACAAGATCGGCATAGATGTTGGAGGTACATTTACGGATTTTCTGCTGACCCGCTCCGATGGACAATCAGGGACCTACAAAGTGCTTTCAACCCCTAGAGACCCTTCGATCGCCACAATGCAAGGCGTCGCGGATATGGCCTCGGACGAAGGGCTTTCTCTCAAGGATTTCCTTACGGCTGTGGACGTCATCGTACACGGCACCACGGTAACTACGAACGCTGTCCTGACTTACACCGGAGCCAAAACCGGGCTACTGACCACCAACGGCGTTAGAGACGCCCTGGAAATGAGGCGTGGCATCCGGGAAGAGCAATACAACAATCGCTACGTCAACGTGAAACCTTTGGTCCCTCGATATCTGAGGCTCCCGGTAACAGGTCGGCTTGACTACGCTGGAACGGAAATCAGCCCTCTGAAGGAAACCGAGGCGCGCGAACGAGCGGAATTTTTCAGGAAAGAGGGCGTTGAGGCAATAGCCATATGCTTCATGAATTCGTTTGCAAACAAAGAACATGAAGAGCGCGCCGTCCAGGTAGTTCGGGAGGCGCTGCCCGACGCTTATCTCTCGGTTTCCACCGAGGTATTGCCCGCTATCCGATTTTACGACCGGGTTTCGACTACTGTGTTAAACGCTTATGTCGGCCCGATCCTTAAAAGATATCTTGAAAGTCTTGTCATGAAACTCGACGAGGCCGGTTTTCCCAATGTTTTGCTGATCATGCAATCCAATGGTGGAGTCACTTCGCCGGCGTTTGCTATGGATCACGCAGCTACGACATTGCTTTCAGGCCCAGCGGGTGGCCCGATAGCCGGTATCATGTACGCAGGGATTCAGGGTCATCGAGACTCCATAACAATGGATATGGGGGGCACCTCATTCGATTGCGCATTAATCAAAGATTCCACTCCTTTCACCACCAGTGTCGGAGAAATCAATCGTCTCCGATTAGCGCTACCAATGCTTAATGTGGTGACCATAGGAGCAGGCGGCGGGTCCATTGGATGGATAGATGATGGGGGGCTGCTGCGAATGGGACCTCAAAGCGCCTCCTCCGACCCAGGTCCGGCCTGCTACGGAATTGGTGGTGAATTGCCCACATGCACCGACGCTGACCTGGCGCTCGGCTATCTCGATCCTAATTTCTTTGCCGGGGGCAAAATGCCGCTCCACGTGGATAAAGCCAAGCGCGCCATTGAGACGAAGATTGCAAAACCGTTGGGTTACGATCTGTGCCAAGCCGCGGCCGGTATGTATAAAGTCATCAACGTAAACATGGCCTCTGCCGTGCGCGAGGTCGCTGTGAAGCACGGCCAAGACCCGAGAGACTTCCCTCTCGTCGTAGCCGGCGGCGCGGGGCCGAATCATGCATGCATGATAGCGCTGGAATTGGAGAACCCTGTTCTCATCGTGCCGAAAGAATCCTCTATTTTCTGCGCGGCGGGGATGCTCATGTCGTACCTCAAACACAATTTCGTCAGGACGTATTCCGTTCTTCTTCAGGACGCGGATCTTCAGACATTTGGACGGTTGTTTGATGAGATGAAAAGGGAAGGCAAGCGCTTACTGGTGTCCGAAGGTATCCGGGAATCGGACATTGAATACCGCTATTCACTCGATCTACGGTACGTCAAACAGTACCACGAAGTTGAAGTTCCAGTCACAGCGCAAGAAGTCGATCTTTTCAATATCGAATCCATGGCGCGGAAGTTCCACCCGGCTCATAACGCCCTTTACGGCTATTCTTTGGAGGATCAAGGGACGCCTTTGGAACTGATCAACATGAGACTGGTGTGCATCGGAAATACTGAAAAGCCCAAATTGCAGGAGCAGAAATTGGTGACCGAAGATCCTGCCCGGGCTTACAAAAGTGACCGGCAAGTATATCTCCCGAATCAGGGCGAGTTTCGCCAGGTCCCGGTTTTTGACGGATTAGCCTTGCAATTTGGGAATCTTATTGAAGGCCCGGCCATTGTCGAACAGGTCAATACCACTACGTTTGTGGCGCCGGAATTCAATGTGCTCACGGATCGCTTCGGGAGCTTTACCATGTATCTCAAGGGCCACGAAGAGGAAGTCAAAAGGAGGATCTTGTCATGAGCAGGGAGATTGACAAGGTGCTCGTCTCCATTTTGCAGCGCCGCCTGAAATCAATTACGGAAGAGATGAGCATTGCTCTGACCATGACGACGCGATCGCCAATACTCTGTGAGGCAAAGGACTTTGTGACAGGTCTCTATGACGCTAAAGGCAAAATGTTGGAGCAGACCGAAAATCTTCCCATACTCTCTTTTTCGCTCGGACCTGTCTGCCAATATATTGTTAAATACTTTGGCGACGACATTTATCCGGGGGACGTCATTTTCCACAATGATGTCTTTTCCATGGGGAATCAAAATAATGATGTGGCGGCGTACAAACCCATTTTTGTCGACAACACTCTGGTGGGATGGGCGGCCTGCAAGGGCCATCAGGCTGACATAGGAGGAGCTGTCCAGGGCGGCTATAACCCGAATGCCACGGAGGTGTGGCAGGAGGCCCTGCGTATACCGCCTATCAAAGTATACGAAAAAGGCAAGCTCCGTAAGGACGTTTGGGACTTAATCTTCGCCAATATTCGGCTCGACATAGTCCAAGAGGATATGCGCGCTGAGATCGGTTCCTGCGTGGTCGGCGAGCGGGGCCTACTGAAGATCATCGAGCGATACGGTCTCGAAAAATTCGAATTCCATAAAGACTACCTTTTTAATTCCACGGAAAAGATGATGCGCGCCGAGATTCGCAATATTCCCAATGGAGTGTACCACGGGGAGTCCACCTGCTACTATGACGGGAAAAATCCAGGTTCCGAATATCAGATCAGGGTCAAAATAACGGTTGAGGACGAAGAGATCACCTTCGATTATTCTGAGACGGACGCCCAAACAAACGGCTTTGTCAATGGGACATACACTTCCAGCGCGTCGGCCACCACGTTGACCTTTCTGCAAATGGTAAATCCCGATATGCCGCACAACGACGGCATGATAAGGCCGCTAAAAATTATCATTCCTGTGGGGACGATCCTGAATGCGGCTTATCCTGCCGCGACAACATATGGGAATCACCTCTGCCCCAATAACGCTGACGCCATAATGAGGGCGCTCGGCCCGGCCATTCCTGACAGGGTCACAGCAGAGTGGAACGAACTGCTCTGCTCGCTGACTACCGGGATGGACCCTCGCAAAAAAACGCCGTATGTGGATATCGGATTTATGGGGCTGAAAGGAGGCTCCGGAGCAATCAAAGGAGTAGACGGTTACGACCATATAGGCATGATTGACGCTTCCGGCGGCGTTCTCGACCAGGATTACGAGATGTTTGAACAGCAAACGCCTCACCTGCTCTTGAAGCACGAATACTGGACCGATTCGGCCGGACCGGGGCAGTGGCGCGGGGGGCTCGGGGTTGAAACTGAATTCATGGTCGGGTCGGACAACACCAAAGTAGTCACTTTCGGTGACGGTGACGTGGAGGCGGCCCGGGGAGCGCATGGAGGATTAGACGGGACGCTGAACAAGATCGAACTCACGTATCCGGACGGCAGGAAATACCTTTGCACAACAAAGGACATGGTGGAAGACGTCCCTAAAGGCGCCGTTTATTATCAGCAGGCTGGTGGCGGTGGTGGATACGGAGACCCCTTCTTAAGGCCCGCGGAAAAAGTCGCTGAAGAAGTGCGCAACGGCATTGTTTCATCGGAAGCGGCAAAAAAGGATTACGGCGTAGTGGTAAACCAAGACGCTTTTACTGTTAACGCGGCGGAAACCGATAAGATCAGATCATCGAGAATCAACAAGTGAGTTGGTCGCAAAGTCACGCTGCTGAACAAAGGATTTTCGGATGAAAACGTTTATGCCTTCATATTCGTCGTATCAGGAATTAGCTGAAATACAGCTTCGCGGTCTTCAATGGACCGTGAACCACGCATACAACGGGTCCCGGTTCTATCGAGAAAAGCTGGATGAAGCCGGAGTCAAGCCTGAGCAGATCAAGACCCTTGATGATTTGAAAAGACTCCCGTTCGTCACGTCCAAAAATTTGGCCGAAGGATATCCCTTCCCGATGCTGAGCGTCCCAATGAGCGATGTGGTGCGCATCCATGCGTCATCCGGGACGACCGGGAAACGGAAAGTTCTCTGTTATACTCAAAAGGATATTGATGACTGGGCGCATTTCTTCGCCCGATGCTATGAGATGGCGGACCTCACTCCTGAAGATCGGGTGCAGATATGTGTCGGTTACGGTGTCTGGACCGCGGGCGTGGGCTTCCAACTCGGGTGTGAAAGATTTGGCGCGTTGGCCATACCGGCCGGACCAGGTAATCTTGATATGCAAATGGAATTCCTTCTAGATTTTCAGAGCACGGTGATGTGTTGCACGGCTTCCATGGGATTGTTGCTGGCCGAAGCTGTGGAACGCCAGGGACTCCGCGACAAATTGAGCCTGAGGAAGATGATTTATGGATCGGAACGATCATCTGAAGCCATGAGAACTCGAATAAAGACCCTGCTCGGATTATCCGATATGTACGATATTCCTGGAATGACGGAGCTGTACGGGCCCGGAACGGGTCTCGAATGCTCCGCGCATGACGGAATGCATTACTGGGCCGACTACTACATATTAGAGATCCTCAATCCGGAAACCTTGGAACCGGTTCCTCCAGGAGAAGTCGGTGAAATGGTTGTGACTACCTTGAAAAAGGAAGCGGTTCCGCTGATCCGATACCGCACAAGAGACCTTACAGCGCTTAAGCCCGACCCGTGCTCCTGCGGACGCCTGCTCCCGCGCCATGACCGACTGATGGGAAGATCAGATGACATGTTCATCATTAGAGCGGTCAATGTGTATCCGGGACAGATTGACAGTGTATTGAGTCGTATTCCAAGCATCGGCAGTGAGTATCAGGTCGTGCTCGAACGCCGGGACGGCAAGGACTTTATGATATTGAAAGTCGAACGTGCCCTAGGCGGCGCAGCCTCGACCGATGGCCGGACCGCGAATGAAGTCATCGGAATGATCAAGAAAAAGATCCTGGTTACCCCCCAGGTGGAGGTCGTCGATTACGGCGCTCTACCGCGCAGCGAGCGCAAAACAAAACGCGTGTTCGATAATCGGGAGACTTGAAGCGGAGAAGATTTGTGGAGATAATGATTTTCAGAAAGCGGACGACCAGCTAGAAGGCTCTTTTGCAGGAGAGACTTCCCCCTGGCTCCCCTTTCAGAAAACTCTTATTTGATGCTGTAAAACGCAGCGCCAGCCGGAAGTTGGCTGACCCGCGCATAGCTTTTCGGGGCATCATATTATATAAGAGGTCTTTGCGGGGTTTTCTTGCAGGAGAGAGCCCCTCGGACTCCTCATAGAGCGACGGCAAAAAGATTGCTGGCGTAAAATCCTTAAAGTACTCTATGGTAGATCATGGCCAATGATTTTATTTTTGCATACGGCTCTAACATGAATCGGTCGGATCTCCGATCCTGGCTGGAAGCTGATGGATTCGATTCTTCCCTTGTAATAGAAGCGAACCCCGCCACGCTGGACGGATACGATTTCGTTTGGAATTACTATGCCATATCAAGGGGCGGCGGAACTGCAAACCTGGAGCCCAAGGAAAAATCCACGATCTGGGGACTACTCCTCGAAGTGGATGAAACCCTCTTGAAGGCGTTTGATCGTAAGGAAGGTCATCCGTTCTTCTATTCAAGGGGTGAAGAGCGCATCCAGGTGCGGCGGGCAGACAATGGCAAAACGGTTTTGGCATGGGTCTATTTTGCCAAACCCAACCGGGGCGACAGGCGCGATATTTGGCCATCCCGCAATTATAAAACAATTGTGCTAAACGCGGCCGTGTTTTGGAAATTCCCGGAGGACTACATAGAAAAAATCAAAGCTTGGCCTACGCAATAGCAAAAAGGGGGAAGGCGCTGAAGTCGGTAATAGACTAAAGAGTTCGTTTCAAGGAGACTCTTGAGTCTTTGCCGATTCCGTGAATGCGAAGGCGCATGTAGGCTCGGAGCGCTGATGTCGATCACCGAAATTATGGACAACCTCTTTTTTATAGAGAGAGGCTATCTCAACGCAAATCATTTTGTTTATCGCTCTGAAAGACCAGTATTGATCGACACCGCGTACATCGGGGGTTTCGATCAGACAGAGAGGCTTATCAAAGAACTCGGGGTCGATCCGTCCTGTGTAGCGTTGATAATCAACACACACTGCCATTGCGACCACATCGGGGGCAACAAGTTCATACAGGATAGCTCAGGATGCGATATCGTAATGCACCGGATCGGAAAATACTTCATTGACTCAAACGATGATTGGTCAACGTGGTGGCGGTATTACGACCAGGGGGCCGAATTCTTCAAATGCGCCAGGGGTCTTGACAATGGGGATATGATAGAGATGGGGCCGCACGAATTCGAAGTAATTCACACTCCGGGCCATTCTGCGGACGGGATAGTCCTTTACAATCAAAAGCAGAAGGCGCTGATATCGTCAGATACCCTTTGGGAAAACGATATGGCCGTCATGACGGTGCGAGTGGAAGGAAGCCGTTCATGCTTCGATATGCTTGCGTCGCTGAAAAGACTGGAACAACTGGATGTGGAAATTGTTTACCCGGGGCATGGCAGACCATTTAAGAGCTTTTCCGGGGCAATCGCACGCGCAAAGCGCCGCCTGAGCAGCTTCATGGAAAACCCGAGTAAAATAGGCGATGATCTGATCAAGAAGATCATCGTCTACACCCTTATGATGCGGAAGAATGTGTCCGAGGCCGCTTTTTTTCAGCAGCTCATGAGCACCCACTGGTTCCCGGAAACCGTTGACCTCTATTTTGCAGGAGCCTATCAGAAGAAGTATGATCAAATCATGAAGAATTTTCTCAATAGAGGGATAGTCAAGAGCCGTGAGGGGAAGCTCTTTACAACGGTTCGGCCTTGACGCGTTTCTAGCGTTTATTTCAGGTAGGTGATAGACCGACGTTGGATCATAATGGACAACGCCGTCACGAGACTAACTGACTATTGCATTGCGGGTTTGCGCCTGACGTCATCTTGGTATCCACATGGCAGATCTAGGTGTCATTCACGGCCGGTTTCAGGTCCTCCACAACGGCCATCTTAAATACCTTCTCGCGGGGCAAGCCCGCTGTAAGCATCTTGTCGTAGGGATAACCAATCCTGACCCGATACTGACCAAGGACGATTCGACCGATCCTCAGCGGAGCGACCCCGCTGCCAATCCGCTGACCTTTTTCGAGCGGTATCAACTGGTCCAAGCTTCGCTTGAAGAAGCTAAGATCCCGAGCAGGGATTTCTCTGTGGTACCGTTTCCGATCAACTTTCCTGACCTGTACAAATATTACGTCCCTTTGAATGCGGTCTTCTATCTTACGATTTACGATCAATGGGGTAGACGAAAACTTGACATGTTCAAATCGCTCGGACTGAAAACCGAGGTAATGTGGGAAAAGACGCCCGAGGAAAAAGGTCTGACGGGCGCGCAGGTCAGAAAACTGATGGCGCTGGACGAACCATGGGAACACCTTGTCCCGTCTTCGGCGGGCCGGCTTCTGAAAATATGGAGAATCCCCGACAGACTCCGGCTATTTCAAGATAGATGAAAGAATTCCATTCGCAAATTGGAGGACCTTAACCTATGAGCAACGAACCCGAAATATTGATCGGCAAAGGGAAAACGCCTCAATCTCTTTTATTAAAATATGCCAACCGACACGGCTTGATAGCAGGCGCAACGGGCACCGGAAAAACAATCTCCTTGCAGGTGTTGGCGGAGGGATTTTCGAGTCAAGGCGTGCCGGTCTTTATGGCTGATATCAAGAGCGACCTTTCGGGCGTTAGTATGCCCGGAAATCTCACGCCCAAATTGCAGGAGAGGGCCAAGAAGCTCGGTGTCAAGAACTACAGCGCACAGGGCTTTCCCACTGTGTTCTGGGACCTTTTCGGCCGGCAAGGGCATCCCTTGCGCGCCACTATTTCCGACATGGGACCGCTGCTCCTTTCTCGTTTATTGGAACTCAACGATACTCAGGAAGGGGTGCTCAATATAGCGTTCAAATTGGCGGACGACCAAGGCCTGCTCTTGCTTGATCTGAAGGACTTACGCTCCCTGATAACGTTTGTGGGCGAACAGTCGAAAGAATTGAGCACAACATATGGAAATATCACCACCCCCACAGTAGGCTCGATTCAGCGTCGTTTGCTCGTTTTGGAACAACAAGGAGGAGAAAACCTGTTGGGCGAGCCGGCCGTGGATTTAATGGATTTCATGCGCACTGACGCCAATGGTTACGGTTATGTAAATGTTCTGATGGCCGACAAACTTATGGAAAACCCAAGATTATACGCCACATTCATGCTTTGGCTCATGTCCGAACTCTTCGAGGAGCTGCCCGAGGTAGGAGACTTGGACGAGCCCAAGTTAGTATTCTTCTTTGACGAAGCGCACTTGCTCTTTCAAGACGCGCCAGCGGCTCTGCTGGAAAAAATAGAACAAGTGGTGAGGCTGATACGGTCCAAAGGGATCGGCATTTACTTCATCAGTCAAAATCCACTCGATATTCCGGAGAAAATTCTGGCCCAACTGGGGAATCGATTGCAGCACGCCTTACGAGCGTTCACGCCCAGAGATCAGAAGTCGGTCCGGGTCGCCGCGGAAACTTTTAGACCCAACCCTGCATTCGACGCGGCCAAAGCCATCACTGAACTAAGCGTCGGCGAGGCTTTAATCTCGACGCTTCAAGAAGATGGCGTGCCAGCGATCGTCGAGCGCGCGCTGGTACGGCCGCCCGCGTCTCGTATCGGGCCTATTACTGCCGATGAACGACAGTCGATAATTCAGCGCAGCCCTATACTGGGAAAATACGATCAACTCGTGGATAGAGAATCCGCTTATGAACAACTCAAAGCCAGAGCCAACAGAGCTAAGCCCGCCCCTTCACGGACCGGAGAGACTGCTCAAAAGCCGGCTGGCGAGGCGTCCGGATGGGGCTTGCCGGACATACTCATTGGAAACCGTAGACGCCAGGGCGTTTTGGAAGCTATGGCAAAAGGAGCTGCCAGGAGTATCGGTAACACCATCGGACGAGAAATCATCCGCGGCGTGCTTGGATCAATATTGAAGGGCAAGTAAGAGAGTAATTACCCGGCGTGAGTAGATCCCTATGCACGATTCCTTCGGCGCGTTTATCAAGAACGAGGATGTCAGGATTCCGGGGGCGACGACCGGCCCTCTCGGAGGGCTCACATTTGCCACAAAAGATAATTTCGATATTAAAGGCCATATCACCGGCGCGGGCAATCCTGATTGGTTGCGATCACATGAGCCAGCGACTTCTACTGCGCCTGCAGTCCAAATGCTTCTGGACGCAGGGGCTACCCTGGTCGGCAAAACCATCATGGATGAGCTGGCATTCAGCCTTAACGGAGAAAACATCCATTATGGGACTCCCGTAAATCCTGCTGCCCCGGATCGCATTCCAGGAGGGTCTTCCAGCGGTTCTGCATCGGCAACCGCAGGGCGGCTGGTGGATTTTGCGCTGGGAACGGATACCAGCGGTTCAGTACGCGTTCCGGCAAGTTACTGCGGGCTCTTCGGCATTCGAGCCACTCATGGGGCTATTTCCACTGAAGGCGTCGTCCCTCTGGCGCCCAGCTTTGATACAGTGGGTTGGTTCGCGCGGGAGGCCGATCTCTTATATCGGGTCGGAAAAGTCCTTCTTCCCAAGCCATCCGTTTCTAAGTCACCTGCGCGTCTATTGATTGCAGATGATGCCTTTGCCCTGGCAGACAGTCCAATTCAGGTAGTATTGCAAGCCGAAATCAAGAAGCTGGCTGAATTGACGCAATCCGTGCTCCATATTCGCTTATCAGAGACCTCTTTGGAAATCTGGACCAAGATTGAGGTTACGTGCAAAACATATGAGGTCTGGCAAGCCCACGGAGAATGGATCAGCGCGGCTAAGCCCAAATTCGCGGCGGAAATCGAAAAACGGTTTCTACGAGCGTCGACGGTCACTGCCGCCCAGAAAGAGGAAGCGGCGATCCGGCGGTCCACAATAAGATCGCGCCTGTTAGAATTGTTGCGAGACGATACGGTACTATGCTTGCCGACAACGCCGGGGATTGCGCCTCTCAGGAATGCGCCGCCTGTTGCGACGGATAAGACTCGAAACCGCACTTTGACTTTGAGCTGCATTGCGGGGCTGGTGGGAGCGCCCCAGATTACTTTACCCGTCGCTCAGCATGACGGATGCCCCGTGGGCTTGTCGCTAATGGCCGCACCCGGCAGTGACATGAATTTACTTTACTTTGCACCGCGCTTGCTTAGCCGAGGCTAACTTTGTCTTCAAACTAGATACGGTTTGGGTCCAGGTTTTTGATGTACGCAAGCAATTCAGAACCTTTTTGCGATTTGGTTTTGATCTTATCGTAATCTATGGGAACGTTGTTCAGGTATTGCAATATCAATGCGTCGCCAACCTTTGTGCCCGGTAATATACCGGCAAAAAAGAATCCCAAACTCTCAAACTGTTGAGAATAACGCGCTGTTTGGGGGTTAGCGAGACCCAAGCGCAGGTGAATTACTTCAAAGCGTTTGAGGCATAGTTCTCTCAACCTAGATTTAACTTCCTGGAAAACATTCGATCCGAAGCGCTCAACTCGTATTCGCGCTGTTCCGCTTGGACCGGCCGTGGTGACACTGACGACGCCATTGGCGCCCGGGTCAGAGAAATCATGCTCGTTGATATCTTTGCAATCCGGCGAAGCCCCCAAATTCCGGAACAATGAGACAATCATTGCCTTGTGATTTGACGGCGGATAAATGATCAACGGTGGAGGTTCACGGAGGTACATAAAATGAACCAGCAGGCTTTCTCGCTGCGAAAGTTCCTCAGTAATTCGCCTGAATACTTCGGTTTGAGGCAAATAGCCTACAAACAGCGCACAATCTCTTAGCCCTATTCCGAGACCCACCTGTTGCGAATATGTGTGATTGGTGACCGCCTCGCCTAATATTCCCAATAGTCCTTCAGACCTGGCTTTATCCAGAGTGAATAGGTTCAAACGGGTAAAGATCCCCATTGATCTGAATTCCGGCTTGACCACGGCCCTCCCCAACTCACCTATTCGAGCTTCGCCGTGCCGAGTCAAGGCCAAGTGTCCGGCAATTTCTCCCTTGGGGGTAACGGCGACGACGGAGAACATCTCTCCACTCTTGTTCAGCTCAACAATTCTCTCTGGATAGTATAAGTGCTCAAATGCATACGTATTTCCATAAGCCTTGTATACGGCCTTGGAGACTTCCAAGGCCTCGGATGGTTCCATCGGACGGATTGTGATATCGGACGCCTGTGACACGCGCTTTCGATCTGTGGGTGGCGGTTCATACGGCTCGAGTTCGCAGGCATCTAAATATTCTGAAATGTTCCGGTTTTTGAGATACTTGATTAATACTATTTCTTTGCCGGCCGGTCCGAGGTTGTGGAATTCCACTTCTTCCACTGATTCTGTCAGCAGAGAGATTCCCGGGCCTGACGCATCTTTGGGCATTTCCCCGGGAACGGTATCCGGGAGTCGACTCGGATCAAACGGAAGCCCCTGATCTGCGATTATTATCTTGAGCCCGAGTGGCACGCGCTCGCATGATATGTCCAGTGTGGCCCACTCATCAGGTTCGAACGCGTGCTCGATGACAGAGGTTAACGCTTCACCGACCGCCCTTTCGATCATCAAGCGGTCCTTTTCATCAAAACCCACCTTCTTGGCGACTTCGCCGACGTATGTTCGGGCAACCCCCACGTATGCGCTGTGATTGGGAATCGTAAGACTTGAATATTCGCATCGATCCTGAATTATTACCATAAGTCTACTTTCTGGTACGCAGCGGGCCTTCCTTTTCCATACCGGCGCCGGAGAACAAGAGGAAACCGAGCAACGCCAGGAAAAGAGCTATGCTAAAAATGATTTTCAATGTGGCCGGGAGGGGAGAAGGCGAAAAAAAAGCCTCGATAAGTCCTGCCATTGCCAGCAAGGGAATACAGCCGGCGATCAATTTTGCCGTCTGCTTGGTTCGCAAAGCGAGAACTTCGGAACGCCGATATGGACCTGGATCGATCAAAGCGTGTCCTATAACCAAGCCTGCGCCGCCGGCTATGAATACGGCCATGAGTTCAAGGCTGCCATGAGGCAGCAAAAAAGACCAGAATTCCAGCGCAAGATTGTGATTGATACATAAGGCGGCTACTGTTCCTATGAGAAGTCCGTTTAACGCCAGGAGATAAAGAGTTCCCACGCCAAAGGTGATGCCGGATGCGAAGATCAGGAACGTCACGGATATGTTGTGGGTCATTAGGCTGCTGGAAGCCATGGGGGCTACTGTATAGACGTCGTTAAACCACACTTTGCCTTTTTCCACTGTCGCTATTATGTTTTCCGGAACAAGAAGTTCTATGAACGCAGGTTCCTTCAATCCAAGTAATAGACCCGTGAGGCCAGCCATGATCAAGACTGCTGCAGCGATAGCTACGTAAAGCGCCGCCCCTCGAAAAGCTCTCGGAAAACCTCTCACAAAAAAGTCTATCACAGCCACCCAGGTCAAGCGCGGCTTTCTGTAGATCAATCCGTGAATGCTCGCAACCTGATTATTGAGATAGTTGATGATCTCGTTGTCGGTATCAACGGCCAATTCTGAAGACTTAAGAACGGACAGATCTGATACAGCGGCAAAATATAACCGGCCTAAATCCCACAAGTCCTGCCGGCTTAAATTCTGAAATGAACCAGGTCGCAATTTCTTCGTTATGCTTTCCAGTCTCTCCCATTCGTCTTTGCGTTCACCGATGAACTCGTTTATATTCATTTTAGCTTGCAGCTTTCACTCATAATGAAAAATTGCTAAAGGTATGGGGCTTCAAGACTAACGATTTGCTGTGCATAAGATGACAACGATCCGACAAAGTCGGTCAGCAACCAGTAATTGTCATACTATCATGTCAGGCAAGGTTCGGTGAAACAAAACCATCTCACCGTCACAGTTGAGACCTCTGATCATATAGAATTGCAATTTCAACTGGCCGGTATTGGCAAGAGGTTTTTGGCCTATCTTATAGACAGATTGATCCAGTTTGGCTTGATCTTCGCCCTCTTTCTTGTGATTAGCTTGGTCTTATTTGCAGGCGCCAAACTTGTTGCGGTGGCTGATATCATCTACCAAATGCGGCAGGTTTTGGGTCAGTGGATTATAGCCGTCGCCATCCTAGTGTATGGCGTCCTTTCTCTTGGATATTTCATTTTGTTTGAATATGTTTGGAGCGGTTCAACGCCGGGGAAAAGGTCACAACATATTCGAGTTATCAGAACAGATGGAGCGCCCATTTCGTTGCTTGAATCAGCAGTACGAAATATACTGCGCGCTGTCGATATTCTGGCCGATATTTATCCGCTGGGATTAGTAGTGATGTTCATAGATTCGCGCAACAGACGCCTGGGAGATATGGCGGCCGGTACGCTGGTGGTGACTGAGTCCGTATCGAGATTGCCTTTGGGGAAAAATTCCGCTCGGTCCCTGGGCGTTGATGATCAACAGCTCCGGATGGTCGCCGCTACAATGACCTCCGGAGATTATCAACTTGTGAGAAGATTCCTCGCAAGACGGGAAGCATTAGATGCGGAATACCGCCAACAACTGGCCCAGGAAATCGTTGAGCGTATTTTCAATAAATCAAGTGTCATGGTCAAACCGTCGAACGATCTCGAATTGTTCTTGGAAAGAGTCGAAGCGGACTATCGAGAACGCCTGAGAATTCTCTGAATCTTTTTCGTAACATTCTGGTTAGGCATCAGAGTTTTGCTCTTTCGATTGGTTACGCGGGAATTTAATTGGGTCTTTGGAGAGAACATGCAGACCGATTCTTCCGATACTCCACGAACTGTGACAATCACAGCCGTAAGAGATGAAGCAGCCAAGCGCACGATTGCCGAAAACCTGTCTCGTATTACTTCCGGACATCCTCCGGTGGAACGTGTTTTGGCTCGATTGGACAACCTTCCCTGGAGGTTGACCCGAAGCGCCAGCGTATCGAGCGCGAAAAAATTGGTCACCATACTGGAAGGTCTGGGAGCTTCGGTACAAATCATTCCACCGCTGCCTGCCGATAGTCTCTCTGATTCGCAACCTACGACAGCGGTATCTCGAGCCACTCCCGAAACGCCCACGCCATCTGAAAATCGGCAGGCGGAACAGCATGTGGCCGCCGCGCCGCAGGCTTTTGAACGGCAGGACTGGACCACCCGACCAGAGAAGGCCCAAATGGGAGATTCCGGAGAATTCTTATTGGAGCCTTTGTCGCTGGGAGGGATACTGGATCGCACTTTCCAAATCTGCCGTTCGCATTTCTGGAAGCTCTTAGTGATAGCAAGCATTCCCGTGCTAATAACTGGAGGAATTGCTCTTGTGGGGATCTTAGTCTTCCTACTGGCAGGACTGACCTGGCAGGCTCTTGGGGGACTGCCGCAGTGGATCATGATCGCGGGAGCCCTATTGGTAATTCCATCAATAATTGTATTTCTTGTAGCGTTATTTTACTTGTCTCAGGGCGCTATGATTCATGCGGTATCGTTCATTTATTTGAGCCGAAATATAGTTATCAAGGAAGCTTACCGCTTCGTTATGGGAAAACTCGGGAGATTTGTCCTCACCTCGTTTCTCTTCGCAGCCGCGGCGCTTGGGTTCGTCACTGCACCTATACTGCTTGGGATTGGGGCCTATTTCGCCTTTAGACTTTTCACATCAGGATGGTGGTCCGCGGTGACCTGGCCGTTCCTCATGCTGATACCGGCTTACGGCATAACCAAGCTCCTTCTCTTTGACAAAGTAGTCATTATAGAGGATACCGCGTATCTTGCGGCTCTCAAGCGAAGCTGGCGCTTGATCGGGGGCAAGGCCGACCAAGGCTGGCCCAAGAGCTATTTTATGCGACTGATAGTGCTTTTGCATCTCTTCGTACTGATTAATTTGACTATTACAATGATTTTCCAGGCGCCGGCCGCAATAGTGGGCGCTATTACATCCGAATACGTGATAGTTGCGCGGATTTTTGAGCAATTCTTGAGTACTCTGGGCAGTCTTGTCGGAAGTGTATTCGGGTCTGTTTGCCTCGTCGTCTTTTACTACGACCTTCGTAATCGGAAAGAAGGATTTGACCTAAAAATGCTTGCGTCGATGGACGGACGGTGATTCGAGAAATTTGTTTGTCAATAAAAGTTATTATAATTCCATTCATTTATAGCTATCCGGGGAAATGCGGTTGAAACTCTCAACCTTTTTGTTCATAATCTCATCCGAACGCTAGATCGTCCGAGCGCAGGAGGAGGAATGGCCGAAAAGAAGAAAAAAGATCAGAAAGAAAAACCTCTCGAGAGGTGGACTATTAAGGAATTACGTGAAGAAGCCCTAAAAATACCCGGTGTCCAGGGAGTGCATGGTTTCAATAAGGCTGAACTGTTAGCCGCGCTCCGCGCAGAAAAAGGAATCGTGGATACCGATACAAAGAAAAAGGGCGAAGGCGTTCGCGTCGTCAAGGCCAAATTAAAGGAAGTACAGAAATTACGGGGTGAGGAACGCGCTCAAGGAGCAACCAATACTCGGTTGAACATTCTCCGGAGAAAAATATCAAAGCTTAAGAAGCAGACTCGTCGACTCGCTTAGAAGGCATCGCCTCGGATATCTCTGAACTGCATTAAGCTCATCCATGTTGATTACTTGTACAAGATCGGATATTGAGGTCTACGACTGTGCAAATGAATTTGAGTTTGCCGTCCGGTTATTCGCTAAATAAAAAGATTTCCGCTTCCAAGTGTCGAGCCTGAACGGACGCATTTCCTGGATATCCGACGTATTTGACATGGAAAAAAATCAAAATTCATCGATACCCTTACGACCGTCTCTTTTAAGACGAATCGTGAAGTGGCTCTTTCTGCTGTTCTTGGCCGCATGTTTCTTGTGTGTCGGTCTGCTGGTCTTCCTACGGGTGGGAATGGATGGGCGCCTCCTCGCGAGGTTAATAGTACCTCGACTGGAAGTAGCGCTGAACAAGAAAATCTCGCTTAATTCTGTATACCTGTCTTGGCTCTCTTTGGGCACGGCGAAAATCTCAGTGAAAGACCTTGAAATCCGAGAACGTTCAGCAGGCGATCTTCTGCTGCGTGTTCCGGAAGCCGTATGTGAGATTGACGCGCTTTCCGCCTTAACCGGAGCGCCGAGAATAAACCGCATCGCAGTCTCCGATCCTGAAGCTCTTCTTCCTCCTCTTCGGATTCTTGGCAGAGAAGCCGAGGTTCCACTTGTCTCAGGCCGCCGACCTCGGTTCTTGCGCCCTGTTGTGCGTAATTTCGCGCTGTCCGGCGGCCGCATCTATTCCTCGGCCTCAGATCTCAAAAATCGCTCCCAAAAGCCGATAATTTCAAATGTTGAAGTGGTATGTTCCGGCGCTAGTCTCTATGGATTGGAAAGCTTTTCCGTCAAGGGCGCTGCGCCAGGAACGGACGGATCCCTGCAGATAGACGGTCAACTGACCTCTATGCCTTTTTTCGGCGATGACTGGCGCGGAAACTTACGTCTCCGTATCCAAGGAGTTCCTGTTTCACCTTTCCGGCCGCTTGCGTCATATTTGAATTTCGATTTCCCTTTCTTAGAAGGTCTATTAAATGTTGATGCTACTATCAAAGGCGAAAGTAAGAACTTTCACGCTCGCGGCGAGCTTGCTTTTTCCAATGTCGCTGTTACGCCGGGGAACACATTTCTTCGTGATGCGCTCCTGGACAAAGGCTCGATACGTTTCACAGCGAATCGGCGCAAGGAAAATCTTCGACTTGACTTGCCGGAGGTCGGATTACCCGGGATAAAATTTGGGGCAGAGATCAAGATCAAAAATTTTTTGGCGAGGGACCGCCAAGTCGAAATATCGGTCAAGAATGCCGACGTCGATCTAAAAAAATTCTTTCCTCTGCTGCCACTGAAACTTATGAAAAATGAAGACCGCGACCGCCTAATCGAAGCCGGTTTAAATGGACACATATTAATTACAGGAGCCAGCTGGGTAGGTAAACCTTTCGACGTATTCCAGGGGAAAGGGGGATTGGGAAGGCTCTTTGTCGACGCCTATTTGGACAAAGTCTCCGGATTCATCCCAGGAGCGGCCCTGCCGGTGAAGAATGCCACCGGTCGCGTACGGCTCAGCGCTAACGAAATGGTATTTAAAGGAATCAGTGTTACCATTGGCAGTTCTCCAATAGTCATAAATGGCTGGTTTTCCGACCTTCAAACTGCCCCCAAGACAGATCTGTTTTTATCTGTGAATGGGCACGCGGAGGATTTCAAGCCGATATTTGAAAACAGAGTTATCGCTGGTCTTCTTCAATCGTGGGTCGGCTCGATAGCCGATGCCCAAGGCGGACTGTCGGTCACTATGGATGTAAAGGGTCTCTTGAAAAATCCTAGTATGAAGGGCCGCGTGGCTCTGGAAGATTTTCAATGCCGTTTTTCGGAATTTCCGCTTGCAATGCGGAAAATCAACGGAGCATTACGATTTCGAGGCTCGTCCGTCACTTTCAATGGGCTCAAGGGAATACTCGGTGACACATCCGGAGAAATAAGCGGCAGCCTTTCTGCTCACGATGTCGATATCACGGGAGATTTACGAGTTGCGCCGGCTGACTTGAAAAAATTGAATGCGCTATCTCCGGAAATCAACATTTCGGGCCCGGCGCCAGTCTCTCTAACCCTCAAGGGGCGGCGCCCATCCCTGAACTTTTCCGCCAGAGTTAATTTGAAAAACAATGGCTTGCGGATTGGTTCTGTTATCAAGAAAAGCCCTGGCGTCTCACTGGAACTTGATGCTTCAGGTTTTTCCGACCCAGAAGCGACAACTGTGGACCAAGCCTATTTAATTTTAGAAGGGAGCCGTATATCTGCCAAGGGTAAGATCGCAAAGGACGGTAAAACAGTATTATACATTAATCTACCACCTAAAGGCGTTTCTACAAATGCGCTTGTTCCTGTTGCCGATCCTATTCTGGATCTTCAGCCCGGAGGTAGAATTGAAGGAGACGCCGCTATCAAGATCGGCGCTGACAAATCGTCGCATCTTCAACTGGACTCGAATCTCATCATTAATCATGTGTCATTACGTATTGCCGGTTTCCACAAACGTTTGGACGGAGTAACGGGCACTCTTCGTATTCGGGGAAGATCTTTGAGCGCCGTTCTCGAGAGAGCCAAAATAGGCGCCTCAGAAATATCAGGGACTTTGTCCGTAACGGATTTTGATAATCCAAAAGTGGAAATTGTCCTGGAATCTCCTTTCCTGGATACCACGGATTTCACTGCTCCGCCCGGATATGTGAGTAAAGTCACATGGGGTGAGTGGATACGAGCTAACCCCGCCATCAAGTTCTTGGCGCGAAGTCGCGGGGGGGCAAATGTCAAATTTGCTAAAGGCAAGACCGCGACGCGAACTTTTTCCAATTTCCAGGCTACTTTCGAAGGCTCACAGGGTGTCGTCAAAGCGCCGAAGTGGCAGTTGGTCTTTGCCGATGGGACTTTGCGCGGCGCGGCTCTGTTCGACATAAGAGGAAATACCAGAACTCCTCTGTCGCTGGAAATTCAGGGTGATCATCTCAGAATGGAGAGAATGCTGACGTCAGACCCTGACCGGGTTCGCATTGAAGGGGAAGTCACGACGGAAGGACGCATGGAATGGAAGACCAGCGCCAGGCGCGAAAACCACGGCATTTATAAGACCGGCAAAATCGAAGTGCGAGTTCAGCATGGCCTTCTGACACAAAAATTTGATATCCCCTCCAAAATTTCCGCAGCTCTCAATTTTGGTTCGCTAGTGCGGGGGCGCTTACCGGATTTTTTTGCGCAAGGCCTTCCGTTTCGCAGGCTGACCTGGACCTTGGAAGCGTTCGACAACAAATGGAAGATCACGGATTTGAAGTTAAGTTCGGATTCTGCAAGCATAGACGGGTTTGGCATGTACTTTGACGACCAAGACCGGGTGGACCTAAAATTGGATGTTTCCCCCTTGGTGGGACTGGACACTATTGTTTCCGGAATCCTGGGAAACATGCTCGCCAAGAATGGCAAGACGCTGACTTTTCCGTTCAGGGTGAGAGGCCTCTCAAACTCACTCGACGTGAGACTTGAACCATTCGAGACTCTTAGATCGGCTGAGTATTGAGTTGGTCCTCAACATGAACCAAGAACAGAATTTTTCATTCGGACGTAATTGGCAGAGGTTTCTCGAGAGTCTGGATGAAGACAGGCTCAACATAGCCGCTGAATCGCTAACGGAATTTTTGAACCTATCCGATTTGCAGGGCAAAAGCTTCCTTGACATAGGTTGTGGCAGCGGCCTTTTTTCCTACGCGGCTTTCAAGCTTGGAGCAAAGAGAGTTGTCAGTTTTGATGTGGATCCCTTCAGTGTGCAATGCTGCCGACATCTGCGCAGTCTGGCAGGCAGTGCGGAAAACTGGCTAATCTGTGAAGGATCCATTCTGGACAAAACCTTTGCCGGGTCGCTGGGGAACTTCGATATAGTTTATTCCTGGGGAGTTTTGCACCATACGGGCAACATGTGGGAATCCATAATTAATTCAGGCGAGCTTGTGGCCCCGAACGGATATTTTTATGTTGCTCTGTACAATAAGATTATGTCGAGGAACGGATCTGCCGCCTGGATCCATGGATTCTGGCTATCCGTCAAGAAGCTGTACAACGCTCATCCGTTGCTGGGCAAGTTTGTGCTCGAACCCGCGGCCATGGGCGCTTACCTGGCGATGGTGGCAGCTCGACTGGAAAATCCGGTCAAGCATGTGAGGAATTACAGGTCCCACCGAGGCATGAGGTGGAGCACTGACGCCACAGATTGGCTTGGCGGCTATCCTTATGAGTTTGCCACCGTAGAAGAAGTCTTCAAATTCGTTGCGAAGAAATTTCCCGATTTTATTCTTACAAATGTCAAGACTACAAGTGGCCGCGGGTTGAATTGGTACCTTTTCCGGAGAAGACCGTGACATTGTTTATGGCAATTGCAGAAAGGTCTCCCCAATTGCGTGAGTGACATCTCGTCATTCCTGCGGTTTTAAGATTGCCCCGTTGAAAAACGGGGCAGGAATCCAGGTCTTTGTTCCCGCTTTCACCGTGAAATACGCGGGCATACAATGATCTCGTGGGCTCTTCCGCGAAACTCGGACTGGTTCTTGGCAGGTGGTAGGATGTGACGCGGCGCGGAGCGACCGCATCCTACCAAAATGAAAAGCAACGCTCAGCCCTCAAGATCTGCGGCCTTCACAACCAGCCGTGCGATGTCGATGACCTGGAGCTTCTCTGACAGTTCGAGTTCCTTAACACCATCGGAGAGCATGGTATAGCAGAAAGGACACGCGGTGCACACGGTCTTGGCCCCTGCCGCTTCCGCCTCTCGGGTGCGCTTCTGATTGATTCTTGTGCCGAGGTTCTCCTCCATCCACATCCTGCCACCACCTGCTCCGCAGCAGAAGCTCTTTGCATGGTGGCTGGACATTTCAATAAGACTGCCCGAGTTCAGGGCTTTGAGGACGTTCCGTGGCTGATCGTAGACATTGTTGTATCTGCCCAGGTAGCACGAGTCATGGTATGTGATGGCCCCCAGATCGGCGATAGGCTTATTCAGTTTGAGCTTACCTTCTTTTATGAGCTTGTCGAGAATTTCGGTGTAGTGGATCACTTGGAAATCGCCGCCCAGCTCTTTGTAGTCGTTTTTCAAGACAGTATACCCGTGTGGGCACATGGTGATGATCTGCTTCACATTGTACGCTTTGAATATTTCTATGTTCGTTGTGGCAAGCGCCTGGTAGAGGTATTCGTTCCCGATTTTCTTGGCGGAGTCACCGCAGCATCCTTCCTCGGTTCCGAGGATGGCGAAATCGAGGCCGGCAGCCTTGAAGATCTTCGCCAGGGACACGGCGACCTTCTGGTTCAGATCGTCGAATGAGCCTGCGCAGCCGACATAGAAGAGATACTCCGCCTCGCCCTTATCGGACATGAGAGGGACATCATGCCCTTTGGCCCAATCAGCCCTCATATGGGAACCAATGTTCCACGGGTTGGAGTTGTTCTCCGACCCTTTGAAGACATCAGTGACCTCGGAGGGGAAATCGGATTCCATCATGACCAGGTAGCGCCGGAGGTCGACGAGTTTGGGAAACTGGAGGATGTAAGCCGGGCACGCTTCGACGCAGGCCATACAGGTGGTGCAGGACCAGATAGTGTCTTTTTCGATGACATCTCCGATCAACGCAGGGCCGGTATAATCCTCATCAGCAACGATGTGGTATTTTCCGTTCTCATCGAGGAGGAACTTTGCCTTCTGTTCCATATGGTCTCTGATGCTCTGAATCACGTCTCGAGGCTTCAGAGGCTTATCGGTGTTGAACGCCGGGCAAACTTCCACGCAGCGTCCGCAGCGCATGCACGCCTCGGTGTCGAACAGGTCCTTCCACGAATATTCCTCCAGCTTGTGGATCCCGAATGTCTCTGCGTTCTCAAACATTTCAGGCGGCATCGCCTTGATCGGCGGCTGGTCTACAATGGGCCGCATAAAGATGTTTGCCGGAACCATGAAAATGTGTAGTAGCTTTGAATATGTTATAAATGCCAGGAATCCCAGCGCGCCGACCCCATGAATCCACCACAGCGCCACGTGAGTTGACTTAATCGCCTCGACATTCATCCCCGAGAACAGATATGCTAAAATGCGGCCTCCCGGCGAGAACCAGATATACGGGTTCATAGAGATCGCGGGACTGGCCTCGGTTGCTTGGATTCGCAAGCCCTCGACAATGAAGCCCGTTAGCAGGACGCACAGAAGGAACCAGAGGATAAGCTTATCTTCCGGCTTCTCATCGAGCCAGTCGGGCTTCATGACATACCGACGGATGAGGGCCATGATCGTGCCTATGATCGCAAGTATGCCAAAAACGTCTGCAAACAAACTAAGCCCAAGATAAAACTTGCCTTTCAAGAAGGATACTTTCCAGATCGGCCCGATGACATCATCCTGGAGAAAGATGAGGCCCGTAGTGATAGTGAGAGCGACGAATCCCCAAAAAATGAATAAATGAGCGACTCCCGGGTATGTTTCTCTCAAAATCTTTCGGTGGATGAATACATCGGCCATGGTGTACCAGAATCTCGCCCACGGGTTTTTTGCCCTGTCTACGTCAGATCCCGTAGCATTGGCCATCACCTTAAATCGGGTGAACAAACCGGTCCTACGAAGGCCGTATACGAATAGGATAACGGCGATCGCCGCGAGGACGTAGAGGATGATCTGTGCAGTCGGGAATCCGGCTCCCTGGATGTTCCAAAAAAACTCTCGAGATATTACCGCGCCTGATGTGTCCATAGAGAAGACCTTCCTATCTCCGTTGCCATGACAAGAGAGGGTACCTAAAGACCGGTGAAACAACGGCAAAGGTACGCCATTCTGTGTCCTGCTTCCGAATGGAGAAGTGGAGGCCAACCGTTGATCAAAAAGCGGGGGCAAATTGACTGGCGCAAGCGCCGGCAGAATTTTTCCGGCACGCGGATTTTAATATATCCGTACGCTCGCCTCTGCGTCAACAAACTTCTTTGTCGTCGTTGAAGCGGGCGTCACTTATCAAGTTGGCGGTTGTGGCCGTGTCCTAAAGGAGAGGCAGATGACTTGCCGGCGCTTTGTGGACGCCCTACATAAGGAGCATGCCCTACCAGTGGACGGATTCGAGAAGAACTCTGGAGAAATGTTATAGATGTTACCGGAAAAAAATTAAATGCTTAAATTTGTTTTTCGCTCGGTGCAATACTTCTCGCGCCGGACGAATCGATACTCGTTGCGCTCGGTCCCGTGCCTCAATACCCGGCCGTCTCAGTGAAAGGAGCGGCAGCGCGTTTGCCGAAGCTTTCGATTCCGTGGAGGATGCGAAATGTACTATTCCTTCTCCCACTCCGTGTGAAATGTCCCCTTTCCATCGATTCGCTCATAAGTGTGCGAGCCAAAAAAATCCCGCTGCGCCTGAATGAGATTTGCAGGTAACCAGCTACTGCGGAACGCATCAAAGTAAGCGAGAGAAGCCATAAAGCCGGGAATCGGAATCCCCAATACAACTCCCCGTTGAATCACCTGGCGCAGATCTTCCTCTCTCTCCATTAATAATCTCGAGAGAGTCCCATCCATCATCAGGTTCGGCAAGTCCGGAGAAGATCGAAGAGCCGAGCGTATCTGTCCCAACAGCCCAGCTCGAATAATGCAGCCACCTCGCCAGATTCGGGCCACTTCACCAAGTGACAGCGCATAGTGGTATGCATCCGAGGCAGCTTTCAGCAACGCCATCCCCTGAGAGTAAGTCGTTATCACAGAAAAATACAATGCATTGCGGAGCTTTCCCGAAAAGCTCCTTTTCTCACCGGCATTGATCGGAGCCGGTCCCTCCAAGCTTTTCGCCAGCGCCTCCCTTTGATCCTTATACGTTGACAGGTTCCGCATGGCGACTGCCATGTCGATCGTTGGCATGGGCGTCTGCAAATCCATAGCGTCTTGGGATGTCCACATGCCTGTACCCTTCTGCCTGGCGCTGTCCAGTATCACATCGATAAGAGGCCGACCCGTCTTCTCGTCAATGCGACGAAAAATCTCAGCAGTGATTTCCACCAGAAAGGACTGTAGCTCCCCCTCATTCCATTCGTGATAAACAGCGGCGAGTTCCTCGTTATTCATGCCTAAGTCGCTCTTCATCGCGTGGTACGTCTCGGAAATCAATTGCATCAACCCGTACTCAATTCCGTTGTGCGCCATTTTTACATAATGGCCTGCCGAACCAGGCCCGAGGTACGTGACGCACGGGGTTCCATCCACTTTGGCCGCTGTGGCCTCGAAAATGGGCCGCACTCGCTCATACGCTTCCTTTTCACCGCCAGGCATGATGCTAGGTCCGAACCTAGCCCCTTTTTCGCCTCCGGAAATGCCTACTCCGAGAAAATGTATGCCTTTGTCGGACAATGCTTCAGCGCGAGTGTCAGTATCTTTATAGTGCGAGTTTCCCCCGTCTATTATCACGTCCCCCGGCTCCAAATAGGGCAGCAAATCACGGATCACTTGATCCACAGCCTTGCCCGCGGGAACCATCATCATGATCGCGCGCGGCTTTCGTAAAACTTTTGTAAGCTCTTCCTCGGACCTCGCGCCGAGGACGGCCCGTCCCTCTGCTTCCTGTTCCAAGAGATCAACCTTGTCGAGATGCCTGTTGTAGCCTGCCACCGCAAAACCGTGATCCGTCATGTTGAGAGCTAGATTGCGTCCCATTACTCCTAGACCTATCATCCCGATGTCGCATGAGCTGTTCATTTTGTAGCCTCTAATACTTCACTGACATTAACAACCTACCGTGCTTATGCGCACGGCCATTCACCCCTTCAGTATCTCTTTAAGCGCCTTGTGCAAGGCCGCTAAGCCCATACCGACATCTTGCCCCAGATCGATCCTTACGGTCCGACGGCCGTGCCGTTCGAGCGCCTCCAGATCCCCCTTGGCCTGCGCTCTTTTCAAGGCCCCGAAGGTGTAGCTTTTGCCAGGTATAGGGATATCTTCTCTATCCGTGGCAGTGAGTTGCACGAATAGGCCGGTGTTGGGTCCGCCCTTGTGAAACTGTCCTGTGGAATGAAGATAGCGGGGTCCGTAGCCTACGGTTGTGGCTACACGCAATGCGTCTCTGGCCTGTAGTCTTATTTTTTGCAGAGCCTGATCGGTTGAGGAGTTTTCAGTAAGGTATGCTTGAAACGCGACATAATCGCCCGGCGAGCATTGATCGAAGAATTCGCGCAACAGGGACGGCGCCGACGAGTGTTTTGTCCTGTAATAAAATGACAGAGGCCCATCTTGGAGAACCGGCGGAGGTTCTTCCAATTTCCCTTTTTCTTCTACTTCTTTGAGTAAGCGGTTCGTATTATCTTTGCTCTCCTTGACGTTGGGCTGATCAAATGGATCTATCCCGAGGACAGCGCCGGCTGTCGCCGTGGCAATTTCCCATCGGAAGAATTCTTGTCCGATATCCAATTCGTCTCCCATCTCGACAGTGGTGACAGGATGGCCCGCATCAAGGAGGCGCTTGACACTCTTGCTCGAACGTTCGTTGTCGCTTCCATTCATCCGGAAATAGGCGAAATTTCGGTCCGGTCTGTAGACGGCCGGTTCGGCCAAGTCTTCGCCTGCCACAGGGAGAATCCCGGTATCTTCCTTGCCTGTGCTTTCTGCGAGCAGCTGCTCGATCCACATGCCAAAGGTGGCGAGCTTCGGGGGCAGGACCAATGTCAGTTTGTTTCTGCCCAGATTTGCCAGCTCACCCATGGCCGCGCCGAGCGCTACTCCGGATTCCTCTAATATATGAGAAGTGGTGTCGCAGCAATGCATCATTACGAGCGCTCGCTCCAGCAGCTCATCGATGTCTACGCCCATGAGAGCGGCGGGAACTAGACCGAAGTACGACAAGGCGGAATACCTTCCCCCAATATCCGAGAAATTCAAAAATGTTCGGAAAAACTTGCGATCCTTCGCCAAGTCCACCAGCGGAGTCCCGGGGTCGGTTATGGCCACAAAATTCTCCCCAGCTGAAGACCCTTTGACAGATTTGAGTCGTTCATAGAAATACTCTCCGAAAGCCCGCGTTTCCGCTGTGGTTCCGGATTTGGTGGCGACAATGAACAGGGTTTCCGCTAGAGGCACGGATCGCTCGATCCGAAGGATTGCGCCGGGGTCGGTTGTGTCCAGAACAGAAAGAGGCAAGTGGTTCTTGGCGGCGCCGAAAGACCGCGCAAAGGTTAGCGGCGCCAGGCTGCTTCCACCCATGCCCATATGAACTACGTGCTTGAAGCCAAGTTGAGCGACCTCGGTGGCGAACCGCTGGAGGTGTGGCGCCACGGACGCCATTTTATCGGCTACGTGGAGCCATCCCAAAGCGCCGGAAATCGTCTGTTGCTCCGATGGATCGCTTTTCCAAACAGCCGCGTCCTTGCGCCACATACGCTTCACGAATTCCGCTTCTTCAAAAGCCTTTAAACGCTCCTTTATTTTGGCTTCATAGGGACCGGCTTCGATTCGCTGCTTTCCCGGTCGTTCCTGAAGGGCCTCTTTGCGTTTTCCCTTCAGTTCCTCAATCAATTTGTCATATGGCTTATTGAATTTTTCGATTCCTTCATTGGTTAATTGCTGAGTGATCTGATTCAGGTCAATGCCGATGTGACTCAGCAGGTCGAGCGTCTCCTTCGCGTGGCTCAGGTTTTCTTCCAAGCGAGCGGCAGGTCGTCCGTGATCGCGGTACGCGTTCAAGGTCTCCATAGGCAGGGTATTGATCGTATCGGGGCCGATCAGAGCTTCGACATACTTGACATCGCTGTAGTCCGGATTTTTCGTGCTGGTGCTGGCCCACAGGACTTGCTGAGGGCGGACTCCCTGAGTGGCAAGCTTTTGGAAACGGTCACTCGAGAACAGGTCTTTGAAAATCTGATAGGCGATCTTGGCCGAAGCTATGGCTACCTCCCCACGGAGCGAAGCCGCTATTCTTCCTTTTTCTCCCTGGTCCTTGGCCACCTTCTCCAGCATGGGATCCACCAGGATGTCAATACGGCTGAGGAAAAAACTGGCTACTGAAGCGACTCGAACAATCGACTGGCCGCGGCCGAGTCTGTCCTCCAGGCCGGCTATGTACGCTTCAGCGACTTCACGATAGCGGTCCAGACCGAACAGGAGCGTGACATTCACGTTGATCCCCTCGCTGATCAATTGTCGAATGGCCGGTAGTCCTTCCCGAGTGGCAGGAACCTTTATGAACGCATTTGGTCGTTCCAAAGCCTTCCAATAACTGCGAGCCTGGTCGACAGTCTTCTCCGTCCGACGAGCGAGATGGGGGGAGACTTCGAGACTCACGAATCCATATTTGCCGTCGGAACTGTCGTAAACAGGCCTGAGCACATCGGCAGTCTGTTGAATATCCTCGAATGCCAGGGCTTCGTATATCTCAATCTCCGTTTTTCCTTCCAGAGCCAAGGACTTAACCGCGCTGGTATAATCGTCGCTCCCGGCAATCGCCTTATAGAAGATGCTTGGGTTGGATGTCACGCCTCTAAGACCGTCTTCGTCCACGAGGCGCCTCAGTTCTCCCGAAACGAGCATATCGCGCCGAATATAGTCCAGCCAGATGCTCTGCCCGAATTCTTGAATCTTGAGAAAGGGACTTTGTGTTGATTCCATTACATTTTCCTTTCCAGCGCGTCTATGGCGGCAAGGCGCCTCATGTGCCGCGGCGCTCCCGAAAATCGCGCGCCAAGAAATGTACGTACAAGATCTGCCGCGAGAGCATTCCCGATCACTCTGCCGCCCAGGCATAAGATGTTCATGTTATCGTCCTCAACCCCCTGGTGAGCGGAAAACACGTCGTGGACGAGAGCTGCTCGCACTCCGGCAATCTTATTCGCAATGATGCTCGCGCCAACACCTGATCCGCAAACCGCGATTCCTCTCTCCAACTCGCCGGAAGCCACAGCGTTGGCTAGAGGCACGATAAAGTCGGGATAGTCGTCATCTTTTTCCAAACTGCGAGCGCCAAAATCCTTCACCGTGTAACCTGCAGCTCGAAGAGCGGCCCCCAACTCCTCTTTGAGACAAAAACCGCCATGATCGGCAGCGATCCCAATTGACAGCACGGTATCACTTTCCTTTCTCCAACATCTGCAGCGCCTGTTTGCAGATATTGTCGGTATTGAAGCCAAGTTTGTCGAGAGCGACCGAGCCCGGAGCGGACGCCCCGAATCGCTCCAGTCCGATTACCCCAATTCCAGGTCCGACGTACGGCCTCCATCCCAATGTGGCTCCCGCTTCTACTGACAGGATAGGCACGCCGGGAGTGAATACGCTTTCCGTGTAATCCGCGTCTTGTTTTTCGAACAGATTCCAAGACGGCAAACTCACGGCCCGCGCCTGAACACCCTTGGAAAGAAGCTTCTCCTGGGCCTCGAGTATGAGCTGGACCTCAGACCCGGAGGCGACCAGTATGATGTTGGGCGCGGCGCCTCCCTTGGTATCCGAAATAACGTATCCGCCCCTTTCCACCCCGGACGCGATGTTCGGGTATTTCGACAGGTCTAAAACGGGCAGCTTTTGACGAGTAAGCGCCAAGGCCACGGGACCTCCGCGATGCTTCACGGCCACTTGCCAGGCTCTCGCAGTTTCGTTCGCGTCAGCGGGTCTGATCAGAACGAAATTGGGGATCGCCCTCAAACCGACCAGTTGCTCGACGGGCTGATGCGTAGGACCGTCCTCTCCGAGTCCCACGCTGTCGTGCGTAAAGACATAGATTACGTGCAGTTCCGTCATAGCCGCCAGTCGCATGGACGGCCGCATGTAATCGCTGAAGATGAGAAACGTGGCGCCGTAGGGAATGAATCCTCCATGAAGAGCGATGCCGTTGGCTGCTGCGCCCATAATGTGCTCACGGACACCGAAATGCATATTTCTGCCACCGTAGTCGCCTGCCTCGAAGTCGGTCGAATCGTCGATCAGAGTTTTGGTGCTCGGAGCCAAATCCGCCGATCCTCCCATCAGTTCGGGCAGCTTTGGCGCAATCACGTTTATTACTTTGCCGGAAGCCACTCGAGTCGCGATGGGTCCGTCATCGGGATCGAAGGCAGGGAGGTCTCTATCCCATCTCTCGGGCAATGCGCCAGCGAACCTTCTTTTAAACTCTGCCGCCAGGTTGGGCTCTTCCCTCTCATACGCCTCTAAACGCGATTTCCACTCCGATTCCCATGACCTTCCTCTGTCCACCGCTTTGCGAAAATGCTTTAGGGCTTCCTCCGGAATATAGAACGCAGGTTCCAACGGCCAACCTAGGTTTTCCTTGGTGAGCCGAGTCTCTTTTTCGCCCAGCGGTTCTCCGTGCGCTGAAGCTGTGTCCTGTTTGTTGGGGCTGCCGTATCCGATGTGCGAGCGAATCTCAATGAAGGAAGGCCTGTCTTTCTCCTCGCGGGCTTTCTCGATGGCCGTCTGAATCGCTTCGAGGTTGTTCGCGTCCTCCACGACTTGGGTGCGCCAGCCGAAGGAGGCGAAGCGAGCATGACGGTTTTCCGTGAACGCCAGCGCTGTATCCCCCTCGATGCTGATCTCATTATTGTCATAGCAAACGATGAGTTTATTCAGGCGCAGGTGACCGGCCAGTGATCCGGCCTCTGAAGAGATGCCTTCCATGAGATCGCCGTCGCTGGCCAATACATAGGTGTAATGGTCTACTATTCTGTGCCCGGCGCGATTGAACTGAGCAGCGAGGGCGGCTTCGGCGACAGCCATCCCTACAGAATTGCCGAATCCCTGCCCTAAAGGGCCTGTGGTGGCTTCAACACCTGGCGCCTTGAGATGCTCGGGATGTCCCGGAGTTTGACTTCCCCACTGGCGAAACTGTTTGATCTGTTCCAATGGAAGATCAAAACCCGTAACATGGAGCAATGCATACAGCAACGCGCAGCCGTGCCCGGCGGAAAGCACGAAGCGGTCTCGATCAGGCCAGGAAGGATTCCTCGGGTTGTATTTCAGGAACCGATCCCAAATCACGTATGCAATGGGCGCCGCGCCCAGAGGCAATCCTGGGTGCCCTGACGCCGCCTTTTCTACTGCGTCTACAGCCAGAAATCGTAGAGTGTTTATGCACAGCGCATCCAGTTGCTTATTATTCAAGATCTCCCCCCTTCGTTAGGCCAATTTTGCAGGATTAACGGCCGCTGTTCGGATAATTCCAAGCGATTACCAAATTGCGAATACGGTGGATCGGATTTCTCTCTCCAACTTTCCTAATCCTGTTTGATGTTAGTTACTTCTGGCCCCCAGCTTCCGGCAGAGTACGACGAGAGACGCTCACCTCTGTCCACGCAGGTTTCGCAGTCCTGGAGTATAGGGTCAAGGAAGGCCCAACAAAGTTCCACAGCGTCCTCCCGCCAGAAGAGCATATGATCACCCTGCATGCAGTCAATAAGCGCTTTTTCATATGCGTCCAAAATCGGTCCTTCATAGTTCTCGCGATAATTAAAATCCATGATCACCGAGCGAAGGCAAACCTTGGCGCCCGGATTTTTTGTCTCGAAAGTGAGGTTTATCTTTTCCTCAGGCTGGATTACTAATGTCAAAAGATTGGGCGTTATGGTCTCGTCAAGCACATTCTGGAAGAGCAAATGAGGCACTTTCTTGAAACTAATGACGATTTCCGTCAACTTCTTTGCAAGCCTTTTTCCTGATGTCAGATGGAAAGGAACATCCTGCCATCGCCAGTTGTCAATGAAGACCGTCATCATCCCGAATGTCGGAGTGAGTGAATCCTTGCTGACTCCGGTCTCCTCTCGATAACCGGGAACCTGCTTCCCGTCCACTGTGCCCGGACCGTATTGCCCCAGCACGAGGTTTCCGGAGGGATCATCGCGTGGAATCGGTCTAAGGGCCTGGAACACCTTGACGTGCTCATCTCTGACTTGCTCTGCCTCGAAAATGGCGGGGGGTTCCATTGCTGTAACTGCAAGAAGTTGCATCATGTGATTTTGAAACATGTCCCTTAAGACCCCCGCGTCTTCATAGTACGCGGCCCTCTTTCCCACCCCAATGGATTCAGCGGCGTTTATGTGCACGTGGTCTATGAACATTCTGTTCCATATCGGCTCAAAGATGGCGTTCGCAAAGCGGAATATCGAAACGTTCTGGACGGTTTCTTTGGCAAGGTAATGATCGATGCGGAAAACCTGGCGTTCGTTAAAATGTTCGTGAATTTGTCGATCTAACTCTCGCGCTGATTTCAGGTCGTGTCCAAAAGGCTTCTCCACAACTAGGCGGCTCCACCCGGCGCCATCTTCATTTTCTCTGGCGAGCCCTGCCTTGCCGAGCATTGCAGCCACGCTTCCATAGGCGGAAGGTGGTATTGCGAGATAAAAGATTCTGTTGGCCCCGGTATCATGCTTGCCTTCAAGCTTCTTAAGAGTATTGGAAAGCGCCTCGAACGACTCTGGGGACCTGAGATCCACACGAGAGTAATATAGGTGTGACGCGAATTCCTCCCATTTGGCCGAATCCATTCCTTCCAGGGCCCGTTTTATCTCATCGTGGAACTGTTCACGGGACATTTCCGAGCGGGATGCGCCTAATATCACAAATGATTCAGGTAATCCCTCGGACAAATACAGATTGTACAGAGAGGGGGCCAACTTGCGTCTCGTCAAGTCTCCTGTGGCGCCGAAGATTACTATCGAACACGGGTCCGCAGGACGATCCGCCGCGCAGGCGTGTGACGAAACTTTCAAGTCGGCGGCTTGGCCTTTGACAGTTAAGTCTACGTACGCGTCGATGCTTTCACGGTCCGACCCCATCTTTGCACCCCCCCAACGCAGACCAGGCCGCCCCCAGCAAAGCCGCCCGGTCATTGAGAATTACGTGTACAGGAATTCCGGAGAGCAACTCCCTGAATCTCCCCTTGTCTGTAAAGGCTTTCATGAAGTTCGATTCTTCAAAAACAGGGAGAATTTTCGGGACGATCCCTCCGCCTATGTACATACCGCCGGTGGTCATTCCTGTGAGGGCCAAATTGCCTGCAACGGCCCCAAGTATTGACGCGAACAACTCCAAGGTCTTAATGCACGGCTGCAGCCTCTCGACCAGCGCCGCCTCTGATATTACAGCAGGCGGATCGTTGAGCTCCATTTTTTCGATGAACCATTCCGGTTCTTCATAGCCGTCTCTCTTCTTGATCCACGAATAGATGGCGTAGATGCCGGGCCCAGACACGAGGCGCTCCACGCTGACGTGATCTTGGCTCACTCGGAGGCTTCGCCAAAGGTCCACCTCATCATCGTTTCTTGGAGCAAAATCGACATGGCCCCCTTCCGAAGCCAGTGGGCGCAATTTCCCGTCCACTAGCGCAAGGAGAGAGACACCCAGACCAGTTCCGGGAGCTACGAGTCCTATATTCCCTGGTTCAGCGGGCGCCGAGTTCAACGCGTGCAATTCGTGATCTTGAAGAAGAGGGACGGCGACGGCCGTGGCCGCCAAATCATTAATGAGTTGGACTTCTTCCCAATTAAACGTCCGTTTAATTTCGGCCTCGGAAACCTCCCAGGGAAGATTAGTGGCCTTGGACCGGCCATCTATGACAGGGCCTGCAATGCCGAAGCAAGCCGAAGAAATCGACCTTGGATGGGCCTTCACAAATCGTGAGATTAATTCCGACAGACCCGCCGCGTCAGGGCTGGAATAGGATTCCATTAGTAGCATTGAGGGTCTATCTTCCCCTCGAACAAACAGGCCCAGATTGGTCTTGGTTCCCCCAATGTCACCGGCTAAGGCGATTTTTTGGTCAGAGTGCTTCATGACATTTTTTTGGACAGCATACCTCTGAGAACAGTTCCAAAATTGAATCGGCAACCTGCCTGATACCTCCGTATGGCGTGGAGAAGCAATAAAGATTTTTTTGCGACTCTTCAATTGCGAGCGACCAAGGATTGTCATTGCGAGCTGAGCGAAGCAATCTCCGCGAATGGGGATTGCTGACGCCAACGGCATCCCCGGATCGGCGTCCGGGGCAGGGCTGCCGGTCAAAATCTCCCCACGCCCCCCTTCTCATCGGGAAATTCCGGGCATCTCTACCAGACAACTACACCCTGTTCGATGCACAAGTGTAATTGTCGCCGATCAGTTGTCTTTTGTCTTGAATGTGACAGAGATGTAAATTGGGCCGATATTAACGCATGTAAAAAGAAAAACTGTCCATTTCAAAAGAGAGAAGTAAAAAAAAACAAGAATCCGATAAAGACTAAATCCTTTTGGGATCTCTATTTGTGTTATCACTGGCAAGGGGGGCATTATCTACTTGTATGACAAGAATTCCATCATCAGCATCAAGCCCTTCTCGTTTGAGAGTATTGAAAATACTCTCTACTGTGGCTCCCATACGAACCATCCATACTGACTCAAGCACTTCTTGTGCGTGCCATTTTTCGAGAAGGGTGTAAAGATCACGATAATCATAGTCACCTTTTTTGTCATACGTGATTAGAAAACGAGGAGTAGCGCTCTTGATTGCTTTCCTTACTTTTTCACTTTCGTTCATTTCAAAAAGCCCTTTCTGATAATTTAATCCCTGTCGGGGAAAAGTCCCTTTCCCGTTTCAGCGTCCTGTGCCATTTTCATTAGTTCATCGAGAGCCTCGCTTATTTTAGTATACTTCTCAGGACCATATTTTTCATAATGCTCATTCAGCGCATGACGAATGACTTTGTGGGTTTCGCCAAGACAGCGCATCGACTCCATATATCTACACTTTAATGTAAATATATCATCATTTGCCTTGCTTATCTGATCTTGAATGCTGTCTATGATATCCCAAATTTTTGATATGCTGCTCTGAACATCACTTACTAGCTCAACGACTTCCATTACTTCGTCACGAAGGCTCATTTCTTTCTCCCTGGCAGAATATATGTTGCGCTTTCTATACCGTAACTTTTTGTTGACATCCAATATCAGCGATGTTACTTTTTACACGAAAGCGCGCGTTGCCTTTACTTTCATATAAAGAAAGCCAAAGTAAATGTGTGTTTGGTGGAGAGAGTGGGATTCGGACCCACGAACGATGGTGTGAGCATCGTTATCTGATTTTAAGTCAGACGCCTTCGGCCACTAGGCAATCTCTCCGTAGCGAAATTCTTATCAAAGCCCCGGAGAAATGGGGGTTCCGTTTCGACGCCGTAGCGTCCTGGCAGACAGTCTACGGCGTTACTTCTTTCCAGTACGGTCGACTGATCAACGGAACAGAATTCCAATCGGCGCTGCGAGCTAATAATCTCATTAGTTTTCCTCCCATAAGACTTGTTACATTTTTTCCCGAATTCAATCCAAACGCAAGCGAATTTTATAGGAAGATTAATGCGTTATTGACAAACCTTTCGCATCGAAAGAATGTTATTTCCGTAGGATTCTTTGTGGGTAGTTGACTATTAAGGTAGGAATTGAAGAAAAGATTTTTTTTGGTCGATTCGGCTTTGTTTGATCTTCTGAGTTCTTTTGTGTCCGCTTGTCGGCTCTCTGAGCCGTCAGCGCCTTACGCGCCTGTTTAGAACTCGCTTTGGAGGCCGGCTTTAATGCTTGGTAATTCGTGCTTATAATCCCTACAATTATTGATTGACAAGGATCTTGTTTGAGTTGGAAAATAAAAGAACTATTTGTTTTAGTCAATTTGCCATAGGAGGGAGGTACTGTAGATGGAGCCTCTAACGATTGCTTTATTGGCAACCGGAACTGTCCTGACCTTAAGAGAGTTATTCTATAAAAAGGGCGAGAGAAAATGGAACAATAAATGCTCCGTTTGCGGGTTTGAGCAAGCAACTGGCGTTGGAGGATTACACAAATACGAAGACGGGAAATGGTATTGCTCTAAGCACACCCCTACAAGGCTTAAGTGTATCCACTAGAATCTGCCGAAAAACACACTGCCAGCCCTAATTGAACCTATATAACTATTCATGAAGCTTGGTTGCAAGGTGCTTCATGAAATTACTAACGCTACTCAAAATAACGTGAGCCCGCTCTTCATCATAGTGTTCTTTAAGATGCATGGTGTGATTGCGCCAAGCATTCTTTACCATCCGAAAATGTGTAGCCGCTTCTGTATAGAAAGGCTCATCGTTAATCTTCCAGGTGGCTCCATGAGTTTGGGCATTACGAGATCGAATTTCCTTTTCAATCATGTCTAAAGCCTTATTCCAGTTATCCGCAACGGGCACCATGAGAGCCGCGCCTAATGCAAACAATCCCGCCTCTAGCGCACGCATCGCATGAAAAACGCACGCCGTATAGCGTTCTAATGAGAAACACTTATTTGCTTCGACTATATCGTATTCGGCAGAAGGGAAAGCGTCTCGTGTTGTAACATCAAGAATATCTAATTTGCCGTTGAAGTATTCAGCCTTGTCATAAGGTATTCTTACTATCAGTTGTCCTTTGAACTCATCTATAACCCGTTCCAATAGTTCGTCAGTCAACTTCGCTTGCTTCTGAAAATCCTTTTTGTCTTTTTGGCTCGTTACACAATTCAGCAATCTTTCGGCGGTCATTACTGACATTCTTAAATCCATTGCGGTCAAAATCGGTATGAATCGCCGCAAAGTCTCTATTAATGGATTCAAATCAATGTCTGCCTTGCCTCCATAGTGATGAATTGTTTCTTGATAGCCAGAGCTTAATCTTGCCAAGGCTGCGCTAACTTCGATGAACCACTCTGCATAGAATCTCAGCACGTCCCACAAGCTCACAATCTTATAGGGTTGAAACGAATTATTCTCGCACGAGAACTTGTCTCTTTTTAATTCAAAAGCTAGATTCATCTTAGTCCCCCTTTCGCAGGTCTGTCAAATATGATATTGCCTTACTAAAGGGGGGGATTAGGGGGATTAAGGGGGGATTTGTTGACACCTGTGGCGCCATTCACCTCCTCTCAATGACAGACCCGCTCCGGCGTAACTGAGGGATTACGATTCTTTTCAACCCAGTGGCCTTCTCTATTTGGTAAGCGCAAGGGCCTGCTGATTGACTTGCCCGCTCCTAAATGCTATTCGAGATAATGCTTTCTTCCCACTTGGTTAAGTCAGGTTTGTCACTCCAGTAGAGGATTTGAATTTTTTTTGACGATTCGGCCATTTTACCAGACGGCCTGTTAATTGTAGAACAGTTTAGACGCCAAATCTGATTTGCGGAAGACGTGCAGTTGCGCAATGGAGAAGATATGGATTCGAATAAGATAGATCGTCGAAAATTTATCAAGGGAGCCTCATCCGCGGTTCTTGGATTGGCGGTGACTCCGTTTTGGAACGCCAATGCTTCTACTGCGGGCACAGAAAAGGCGGGGGCGACTCAATTACGGACTCTGGGCAGGACCGGATTGAAAGTGACAGCCGTTAGCATGGGAGTCATGAATTGCAGCGATCCCGCAGTGCTCCGTCGAGCCTTCGATCTTGGCGTCAATTTCTACGACACGGCGCACTCATATATGGCTGGCAGAAATGAGGAATTGGTCGGAAAGGTCTTTCGGGGAAAACGGGACAAGGTGTTCATACAGACAAAGATTAAGTTTCATGATTCAGAAAAGGAAAACAGACGGTCTCTTGAAACGAGTCTTCGCAGGCTTCAAACCGATTACGTGGATGTGCTGTTGGCCCACTCACTGACAAATGCCAAGCAAGTTTCCAATCCTGCGCTCATCGAATTCCTTCAATTGATGAAAAAGGAAGGCAGGGCCCGTTTTACTGGCTTTTCTTCACACTCCGATATGGCGCTTCTTTTGAGAGAGGCGGCAGAATCCAATTCCCACGATGTAGCTCTCGTTTCTTACAATTTCACCCATTCCAAAGAGTTAAAGGAGGCTGTCGCATCAGCCGCAAAATCCGGGATAGGCGTTGTGGCGATGAAGACTCAGGCGGGAGGTTATAAGGCAAAGGATATGAGTGGACTCAACCCTCATCAAGCTGCTCTCAGATACGTGCTGATGGATCGGCATGTTTCCGCGGCCGTTCCGGGCGTCACCACGATTGAACAGATCGAGCAATGCACTGCCGTCATGGGAACAGCCTTGTCGCGGAAGGATGTGGATGAGTTAAGGCGATATGAGTCCCACCTTCAAGGAAGGATATGCACCATGTGCGGTGGCTGTATCGGCGAATGCCCTCACGGGGTGGCTCATACTGATGTCCTAAGGGCAATTATGTACCACGAAGGGTACAACAATGGCATGCTCGCCAAAGAAGCACTGAGCACAGGAGACGCTTTACAGAAAATCAGGCAGTGTTCCGAGTGCTCGTCCTGCGCCATCACTTGTAGAAGGGAACTCAATGTTCAGGCCAAAATTAAGGCCGCGTATCAAATGTTCTCGTGATAATTAAGCGTCGGCGGAGGAACGGTGTGGCGCCCAGGAGTGAAGCTCTAATTATTTTCTTGTTCTTCGTGGTCTTCTTCGCTTCTCAAAATGCCTTTTCGGAAACGAAAACGATGGAATCGCTCGTTCCTAAAGATGCGCCGAATGGGTGGACTCTGAGAGGCGCACCCGAAACGTTTACCAGAGAGACTTTGTTTGAGCATATTGACGGTCAAGCGGATCTTTTTCTTCAGTATGGATTTGAGGGGTCTGTCTTCGCAGTTTACCGGAACGTGAATTCCTCGGAAGACAAATTAGACGTGGACATTTATGACATGGGGAATTCACTCCAGGCTTTTGGTGTCTTCTCAAGGTTCAGGCAAGAAGAAAGTCCCGCTGGGATTGGGCTGGATTCCTACCTGGAGGATCGGTACGCGGTCTTCTACAAGGGCAGGTATTTTGTGGCGCTCCAGGCGACAGATTCAAATCCTTCAATCTTGAAGCGTTTGGCGCAGGAGATTGAATCTCGAATTTCGGATAATTCGACCCCGCCTAAGGAGATCGGGTATTTCCCAAAAAGCGGACTTAAGCCCGGTTCGATAGAATACTTTCCCAACGGGCTTCTAGGGCGCCAATTCTTGAAAAGAGGCTTTAAAGCATCTTACGTCAAGAAGAAGGAGACCAAGACCGATGCAAAGATCATTTCGGAGGACCGGGAGTTTAGTCTTTTTTTGTCCATTTTTGAAAATTCTCAGGACGCATTGAATGCTATGAAACTCTTTGGGGAGCATTTGTCCAAGGAAGGGAGACTGGTACAGGGGATTTCGAGGACGCAATTTGGACCTGATGTTTTGACTGGGGTGGATCCTTACCAGGGCAAGATCATCGTTGAGAACAAGGGACCCTATCTCCTGGGCGCCGCCGGTTTTGAAAAGGATAGTGACGGCGAGCGACGGTTGGCTGAATTGATGAAAAACGTGAAGTGAGAACGCCGGTGAGATCAAAAGAAACTAACCCGGCTCTTGACTGGACTGAAAAATGCTAGGAAAGAAGGTACCCATGAAAGTGGTGGCTTTCAGCGGAAGCGCTCGCAAGGACGGCAACACGGCCATTCTGATCAATCATGTGTTCAAAGAACTTGAAAACGAGGGAATAGAAACGGAGCTGTTTCAGTTTGCGGGAAAGGAAATCAGAGGGTGCATAGCTTGTTACAAGTGCTGGGAGAATAAGAACCAGCGCTGTGCAGTTGAAAAGGATGTCGTGAACGATTGCATCGCAATGATGTTGGGAGCAGAAGGCGTCATCCTTGCATCGCCCACCTATTTTAGCGATGTGTCAAGCGAGATGAAGGCCCTCATTGACAGAGCCGGCATGGTGTCCAAGGCCAACGAGAATATGCTGAAGCGAAAGGTGGGGGCGGCGGTTTCAGTTCATAGACGAGGTGGCGCTATTCACGCTTTCGACACCATGAACCATTTCTTCTTGTCCGGGGAAATGATCATCCCTGGTTCTTCGTATTGGAATTTTGCCGTTGGCAGGGAGATTGGTGAGGTGGAGAAGGATGAAGAAGGGATCCAAACCATGAAGCGGTTGGGCCACAATATGGCTTGGGTTTTGAAGAAACTTCATGTTGAGCGGAGCAAAATATGACTGTCGATATGAGAATTTGGTTAACTGAACTTATAGACGACTTTGTGAAGAACTCGCCCGAGAATTCCTTGAAGATGGAACCCGATGAAAAAGCATGGGATGAGGTTCTGGTCGGTTTTTCATCGGGGGCTGATCCGCTTTATGAGAAATACAAGGACTTAGTTGGGGAATTGCACTGGACGCCGCTGGAAGTCTTTTCGATTCAGTTTCCTGATGTCATGGTGAATCCCGAGGATCTCACGGTCATCAGTTGGATTCTTCCTCAACGGGATGCCACCAAAGCAGATAACCGCAAGGAGGCCTTTTATCCGTCTCGACGGTGGGTGCAAGCTCGCTTCCCAGGCGAGGAATTCAACAACAGTCTGAGGCGACATGTTGTCCAAGCACTCAGTAGCAAGGACGTAAAGTCTGTCGCGCCGGCCCTGCTTCCTCAGTGGAGTTGGGGGAAATCAGAAAAATACGTCTTGGCTTCAAAATTGTCGGAGCGCCATGCAGCGTATGCATCTGGTCTTGGAACGTTCGGTCTCTGCGATGGGTTGATTACGGCGAAGGGAAAGGCGCATCGCGTAGGCTCGGTGGTGGCGAATCTTTCGGTCCCCGCGACGGAAAGGCCGTATGACGATCACCACGAGTACTGCCTTTTCTTCTACGACGGTTCATGCACGAGTTGCCTGAAGCGCTGTCCGGTAGGGGCCATTACCGAGAAGGGCCACGACAAGGAAAAATGCTGGAACCATGCCGGAGTCACGTGCGCGGAATTTGTCAAAGAAAATTATGGCTTCGAAGGTTATGGTTGCGGGCTTTGCCAGACAGGGGTGCCGTGCGAATCCGGGATTCCCAAAAAGATTCTCAAATAACAATAGACAATACTGCGAATACCGGCATTTCGGAGACCTCTTGTTCAATTAGCGCATCCTAGCGTTATTATAAGATATTTCTCGTCCGTAGAATTCCTGTTTGGCGGACCTTGAACGATCATTGTTTTTGGATCAAAAAAGGCGGCATCCGCGAGTTTAGTAAAGAGCCTTCAAGCAATATCGGTAAGAGTCGATGCATCAGACATTGCGTGATCGTATTGAGTTCGGAGCTGTTTCTTTGTTATTCCGTGGGCCACTGAGTCCCATGGAAAAATCTCGTCAGCGAGGCGTTCCCTATGTACATAAAAATCTAGATCTATAGCCTCTTTCTTGACAACTCCCGACCAACTGCCCGTCTGTTCAGCCGCCCTCAAGATTGCTGAGGCTATTCTGCGATCTCCTCTCGATAGAAGGCCTTGAATTATAGCTTGCTTTGCCGACTCAACGCGCACAGAGAGGTTGGGCTGCCTGGATAATCCATCTCGGATGACCCTGAATCGGCGCTCCAGCTCATGGATAGTCAGCATCGGAGCCCACTGAAATGGGGTCCAGGGCTTGGGCACAAAGGGGTTTATCTGAACCCCGATTTTTCCAATTTTCTTAAGCGGACGAGAGGCTCCCACAAATATTTTTCGGCTCTCCGTGACAAAATCTACTATTGATTGCGCATCTTCTTCGGTTTCGGTTGGCAAACCTATCATGAAATAAAAGCGCAAATTAGGAATCCCTGCGGCCACGAGTTGTTCCACAAGTTCGTAAAACCGTTCTGAGGCGATCTCTTTTCCGATCACCTTTTTCATGCGAGGCGCCGCCGTTTCGGGCGCTAAGGTCGCGGTCTTCTGTCCCGTTCGCGCTAGAAGTTTGATTATTTTGGGAGTTAGACCTTCAGGTCTGATGGAAGAGAGTGAAAAAGTGCCGCCTCTTTTGACAATATGAGAAAGCATTTCTTCCAATTCCGGGTGCCCGGCCAGATCTGATCCGATAAGACCAATCGTTCGGCCGGCATCAATAGCCTCATCGATTTGTTTGCGAAAGCGTCTGAATCCGGCATGGCGGACCGGGAAATGCGCCCAACCTCCGGCGCAAAAACGACATCCTCGTCCGCAGCCGCGGTTAGTCTCGATAAGAAAACTGGCGCCGAATTCAGCTTCAGGGGTGAACAGAACGGAAACGGGAACCGGAGCTACTTCAGACCTGCGTTTTGAGGCACGGACCGCGCGAGGAAAGCCTTGCTCGACGTTGATGGCGGCAACCGTCCCATTTTCCGAATAATCGAATGAATAGGCCGACGGGACATATACTCCCGGCGCCTGACGAAAGCTGCTGCGGAACAGTTTGCGGTCCAAGCGTCGCGCCGAGAAGTCGGTCATTGCTTCGATCAGTAAAGACAAGGTCGTGGTGTCAGAAGAGGCTTCGGCTACGATCTCGCCAATAAAAGCCAAATCAAGAAAGGGCGCGAGGGGTTCAGGATTCAAGGAAACTGACACGCCGCCCGCAATGATAATGGGGTCCCAAGTTCCCCTATCGCTTTCCAAGGGTGGGATTCCTGCGGCTAAAAGCATTCCAGGAATGTTCGGATAGTCATTTTCAAAGGGGACACTGAACGCTATTAGGTGAAAGTCCTTTAGGGACCGGCCGGACTCTTCTGACATGGCCGGACGCGTAGATCGGTATTTACCGGCTGGGGGATCAGGCAGAAAGAAACGTTCCACTGAGATGTCGGGGAATGAGTTCAGGCGTTGATAAAGAAATTGGTATCCCAGATTGCCCATCCCGACGCGATATACATTAGGATAAACCAGAGCTATTGAAAGAGATGATTTCCGCGGTCTCCGTATCGCTCCTTTTTCGCCGAGTCTGGTCATGCGCGTCGCACCCGGTTTTTATTGAAATTCTCGACCGAAGGTCGACAGACGGGCCGGACTACGAACGATGTCGCCGTGAGGGGAATTGTCGAGGTAGGGGCGCGCCTGCGTGTGCGCACAAATCCGGGCAGACACGCAGATCTATCCCTACCATATAATCCGGGAGGTTTCTTTGCCACTTCGATTTACACGACGATGTTTAATGCAATATCTTCAACTCGGATCTAGTTACTTAGGATAAGGAGAAACCTTTCGCAACTTGCGGCGCATCCTACGTCTATTTGCGCAGGAATGTGGGTATATCCAGATCCTCTTCGCTTTCGGCCGGAAAATCCTCCACAAGGCCTAAGTGACGCCCATTCTTTTCGCGCTGGCTCCTGCGAATGAAAGCAGGAATGTTCATATTACTGGGGTGGGACGGTATCACGGTCCTTGCCAAAGATTTTTCCACATCGCCTTCATCTTCGTTGACCGAGACAGGGCGGGGCGCAAGGCGCATTTCTCGATTCGCGAACGAAGAGCTTTCTGCTCGACCGAATCCGGTCGCGATAACGGTTACAGAAACCGAGTCATCCATTTCTTCGTTTATCACGGCGCCGAATATAATATTTGCGTCTTCATGCGCTTCGTCCCGAATAATTGAAACCGCGTCGCTAATTTCGGCCAATCCTATATTTGAAGAACCAGTGATATTTATTAGGACTCCTCGTGCGCCGGCCATCGAGACTTCTTCGAGTAACGGACTATGAATTGCCAGTCTGGTGGCTTCATCAATACGAGCTTCTCCCGAAGCCGTCCCAGTGCCCATTAGGGCCACTCCTTTCTCCTTCATTATCGTTTTGACATCCGCAAAATCCAGATTTATTAGACCGTTAGTTGTTATGAGATCGGAAATACCTCTCACACCTTGCAGCAACACATCATCGGCTTTTCGGAACGCGTCTACAAAGGAAAGATCCTTCTTCAGAGAGAGTAATTTCTGATTCGGTAGGACGATGAGAGTGTCCACCTCGCCGCGAAGCAATTCGACGCCTTCTTCGGCTTGCCTCATCCGCTTGGCTCCCTCGAAAAGGAAAGGCTTGGTTACCACTGCTATAGTGAGCGCTCCTACTTCCTGTCGCGCTATCCGGGCTATGATCGGGGCCGCGCCGGTGCCCGTTCCGCCTCCCAGCCCCGCTGTGATAAAGACCATATCCGATCCGTCCAGAGCGTCGCGTATCGTGTCATAATCCTCATTGGCGGCTATCCGACCTATCTCAGGATCCGCCCCGGCCCCTAATCCTTTGGTCTGTTGACTCCCGATTTGTAGTTTAATGGGCGCAAGATTGTGCTGGAGAGACTGAGCATCAGTGTTGCCGGCTATAAACTGCACACCGTGCAGACCGGCTCGTATCATATTATTTACGGCATTTCCACCACCTCCGCCTACCCCGAATACCTTTATCAACGCGCTACTGTGGCGTTCCATTTCCAAATCCAGCATCGCCGATACCTCCTGAAATTCAATGTCTAACTCGTCCAGCGCCCGCCAAACCCTCTATTCCAATGGGAAGCGCATCACAATTAAGTAATCACAAATTACAAGAATCGCATCCCTCGATAAGCTATGGAATTGCATGAGACATTTCGCTAAAATGCTTCAGCGAACCACTGTTTCATTCTTCCGACCACGCGATCCATCATTCCGCCTGTCTGATACGCTGGAGCCAGGTCCGCGCCTCGGTTGCGAGATCCCCAAAGCACTAGGCCGACACCCGTTGCATACAGTGGTGAATTGACCACATCTACCAGACCGCTTATACCGATCGGCAGACCGACTCGAACAGGCATATCCAGTAGCTGTTCGCTCAGGTCACATATTCCCTCGACGGCCACGGAGCCTCCTGTCAAAACCGCGCCTGACGTTATCGTATTGAGCAAATTGTATTTCTCGAGTTCGCGCCGCACCAAGCCTATGATCTCTTCGATCCGTGGCTCGACTATATCCGCCAAAACGGATCTTGAAAGAATTCGGGGGCTGCGGCCTCCAATCCCCGGAACTGTAATGGTTTCATCTCTGTTAACAAGTGTGCTCAAAGCGCAACCGTATTTCTTTTTTATTTTCTCCGCCTCTATCATGGGGGTCCTAAGCCCGACGGCTATATCATTGGTCAATTGATCCCCGCCGATCGGGATCACAGCCGTATGCTGTATGGCCCCATCTGCAAATACCGCAATATCGGTGGTTCCTCCTCCGATATCCACCAAAGCCACTCCAAGCTCTTTTTCGTCCGGGAGCAGCACCGCTTCAGCCGACGCCATTTGCTGAAGCACCAGCTCACTAACTCTTAAGCCGCTCCTATGTGCGCAGCGCGTAATATTTTGTCCGGCGGAAACCGCGCCGGTAATTATATGCACCCTGGCTTCGAGTCGCACCCCCGCCATACCGATGGGCTCCTTGATTCCTTCTTGATCATCCACAATAAATTCCTGGGGCTGAATGTGGATCACTTCGCGATCCATAGGTATCGCGATGGCGCGCGCCGCATCTACAACTCTCGCAATATCGACGGAGGTAACTTCACGGTTCTTTATAGCTATAACACCATGAGAGTTGATGCCTTTTATATGCCCGCCGGAAATGCCCGCCAACACGCTATCGACTCGTGCGCCGGCCATCAGTTCGGCTTCTTCGACAGCTTTCTTGATTCCGGAAACCGTGTGGTCAATGTTCACCACTATTCCACGGCGCAGCCCACGCGAAGGAGCGCTTCCCAAACCTATGATGTCCACCGTGCCTTCCGGGTTTATCTCGCCAATGATAGCGCATATCTTGGTCGTCCCCACATCAAGGCCGACAATGGTATCTGCGTTTTGTGACATGTTCCTTACCCCCGGAGGCGTGGCTTGTCCGACCGAACAAGAGCACGGTCCTCGAAATCTAGATTAATGATCCAGGCGTTCTGCCATTCGCTTCTTCCGCTCAAGAATCTCTTCAGTCGAACGTACCGGCGCATCTTATGTTCAAAGCCGCTCTTTCCCAGAATAATGAGTCGGCCTGAATCGGTCTTGAAACTGAGTCCGTCTTCGAGATTCAGCCGCATTTCTGAAATGGTGAACGCTTCCGCGTCGGGCACGGCGCGTTCCAAAATTTCCAGCAAACCAAGCCCTAGCCTAAGTAGCTCTCTTACTTCGGATGCATTGGATTTCAATTCCTGGCTGGTTATCCCTGTGAAGAGGGGATAGTTCACAGACTCTCCGGGGCGCAGTCTTGCAAAGAACTCCGCCTGATCGTCTACATAATAAAGTCTTTCAGCAGCCAATATTGCCCTGGGTGTCCGCTCTTCAATTTCGATTATGAGCTGGCCGGGGAACCTTCTATGCACGCTTGCGGATCTAATCCACGCATGTCTCTTCAGCCCGGCCACGACGGCATTGAGATCAATCGTGAGGAGATTGGCTCCTAATTCGATTTGGGAAGCTTCGAGAATCTCATCTCGTGACAGTCGGCGGTTTCCCGTGACGTCAATTTGTTGAAGGTTGAAGTAAGGCATGTGCAGAAAAAACAAATAGACAAAAATCAACCCCAGCGCAGCGTCAACAGTCAATCCCAGTATAAGCAAAGACCTCAAGATCGCCGGATTTGGCAGACGAAGCCGGCCCAGGGCCGTTCGGTCCTGAATGGCGCCTGCATTATTGAATATTGTGGGACGCCAGGCGCTAATCATTAGGCGGTTGTTCTCCTATAATCCGGATTTCCAGGTCCAGCTCAAGACCTTCTTCTTCCTTGACTCTAGCTTTGATCGTTTCCACCAATTCCAGCACATCGGTTGCTCGAGCCTTTCCACGATTGACAATAAAGTTCGCATGAACATCGGAGACCTGCGCGTCTCCCACAGACATCCCCTTGAATCCGAGTCGGTCGATAATTAATCCCGCGGGTTGTTCCGGACTCGGATTCTTGAACACGCATCCGGCGCTCGCCACCCCGGATGGTTGTCCATTCTGCCTCCTCTCGCGGGCCGCAGCCATTCGAGCCTCGATAGCCTGGGATTGGCCTCGCGTGAGCCGCAGGACGCCTTCCACTACCACAGATCGGGGAGGGATTTCCATCGAACGATATCCGGAGTGAAAATCCTGTTTGTTAAGGGTGATCGGCTCGCCCCGGTCACTCAAGAGTCTTATCGTGACAAGCGGATCCGACATCGAAACCTTGCCCGCCCCTGCATTGGTAACCACAGCCCCGCCAAAGGCGCCTGGGATACCCCAAAGATCTTCCAGTCCTGTCCATCCGAATTCACCGGCCCGGTTGACGAGCCGAGGGAGCGGGACCCCAGCGGCTACGGTAACCGTAGCTACTTCCACGCCGTCCGATTGGAAATCCATTCGATTCAAAGATTTTGTCCGCACCACCACGCCCCGAAATCCGGCGTCATGGAAAAGCACGTTGGTTCCCGCGCCCAGGATAATTCGGGGAATATTCTCGTCATTCAGATACATCAGGAGGCGAGAGAGGTCGTACAGCCCCGCCGGTTCAACCATAACGTCCGCCGGGCCTCCGATCTTGAATGAGGTGAATCGACTCAGCGGGATTTCTCTGAGCGCACGGCCCGGAACGAGGTTGTCTATTTCCTTTATTTGCAGAGGAGTCAGAATCACTTTTCTTTCCCCTCCAATTTTCGGAGTTCTCCGAGGATTTCAGGGCCGAGATTTGTAACATCGCCCGCGCCGAGTGTGATCAGCATGTCCCCGGGCTTGAGATCTCGAGCGACTTCCGTGGCGATCAACTCTCGGCGCCCAAGAAATCTCACTGTTTTATGACCTCGACTGTGAATTCCTTCGCAAAGCGTTTCTCCGGTAACTCCCTCGATGGGTTGCTCACTCGCGGGGTAAATATCGGTGATATAGAGCAAATCCGCGTCATGGAAGCAAGTTAGGAATTCATCAAAAAGTCCCTTGGTTCTTGTGTATCTATGGGGTTGAAACACGACTGCTATTCGTCCCGAAGAGATTTGTCTGGCTGCCTGAAGCACCGCGCGAATTTCAGTCGGGTGGTGACCATAATCGTCAATCACTGTGATACCAGCGACCTTTCCGCGCTGGGTGAACCGTCGCTGTACCCCCGGAAAAGAATCGAGGGCCATTCCGGTTTCCTCAAAGGGGATGTCGAATAGGTCCGCCACGGCGACCGCGGCCAAAGAATCCAGCACGTTATGTAATCCGGGCATAGGTAGGCGGATCTGCCCAAGCGCTTGATCATTTTTGCAGACAGTGAACTTGGAAACACCGCCCTCGAAACTTGGCTTCCATGCTCGAAAGATAGCCTGGGAGGAAAGACCGTACGTTACAACTCGTTTTCTGATCCGGGGCAGGATACTCTGGATCTCGGGATCATCCAGGCAAACAACCGCATACCCGTAGAAAGGAATCCGGTCCACAAACGTCAGAAACGCATCCTGAATTTCCGCTATATTCGAATAACAATCTACGTGTTCCATTTCGATATTGGTGATTACAGCAATTGTCGGAAACAATTTGAGGAAAGTCCGATCAGATTCGTCAGCTTCCGCAACCAGGAGGTCCCCTTGGCCCAGTCTCGCTCCTCCGCCCAAAACATTGACCTTTCCACCGATGACGACCGTGGGATCGAGCCCGGCGGAGGACAAAACCGAGGCGATCATGGAGGTCGTAGTCGTTTTCCCGTGCATCCCCGCGACTGCAATCGAGGTTTGCATTCGCATCAATTCGGCCAGCATTTCAGCTCTTTGGATTACCGGAATTCCGCGCTCTTTGGCGGAAATAATTTCCGGATTGTCATCGGTTACCGCTGAGGAGAATACAACAACGTCCGCTATGGCCAGGTGGTCTCTACTGTGTCCTATCCACACACGAGCCCCGAGTTCTTGAAGCCTTCGGGTAACGGCTGAGTCTTTCAGATCCGAACCACTCACGCCAAAGCCAAGCGCGAGCAGAATCTCGGCGATTCCGCTCATGCCCACTCCTCCAATTCCTACGAAGTGGACATCCTTTACCCTCTTGAACAGGGTTCCTATCAATTCCCGATCCTCTCTAGATCAATCAAAGCTCTGGCTATTATGCGAGCCGCTTCGGGGCGTCCCAGTTTACGAGAGCTTTCCGCCATCTCGTCCAGGAGCTCCGGTTCTTCGATAATGGAGCGGATCTCTTTTGTGAGCGTTCCGTTTTTCAGATCCTGATCACGTAGGATGCGAGCCGCTCCGGCTGTTTCCAGAAGAACGGCGTTACGAGTCTGATGATCGCCTATAGCGTAAGGATAAGGGATTAAAATTGCAGGTTTTCCCAACGCGGTCAGTTCAGCGACCGAGCTGGCCCCGCTTCGGCATACGACTAAGTCGGCCCAGGCGTACGCTTGCGCCATATCGTCGATGAACTCCTGAACGTCCGCTTCAATGCCCACTTTATGGTAAGATTCTTTCACTTCATCGGCCGCGCCGTATCCGGTCTGATGGAGCAGGCTTATCTTGCCGGCGATGGGAAGCAGCAAATCAAGATTCTGCGTAACTGCGAGATTGATGCTCTTCGCGCCGCGAGAGCCTCCGAAGATCAGTATATTGAGCCTATCCCCACGTTTTTGTCGCAAAGGCGGATCGAGAAGGTCTCCTCTAATGGGGTTACCTGCCAGAATAGTCTTTTCTGTGGGAGGGGCAGGATCGGTCTTTTCCCATGAAATGAACACGCGATCCGCGAACCTCATAAGCAATTTATTCGTAGTCCCCATGATTGAATTCTGTTCCTGGATCGCAGTGGGTATCCGCGCCAGGACAGCGGCTGCGAGAGTAGGACCGGACGCATACCCCCCCACTCCCAGCACAATACTCGGTTGGAATTCTCGAATCACCCGGATGGACTGCATCACCCCAAATGGGATTTCAACAATCGCACGCAGAGTCGAGGCCGCGCCGGTCCTTCTGATGCCTCGGGCGGAAATGAAATGAATCGGGAACTCTGTTTCAGGGACAATTCGAGCCTCAATCCCCTGACGCGTCCCAACGAAAAGAATTGAGCTGTTCGGATCTTCGGCCTTGACCGCTCGAGCTATGGCAAGAGCGGGGAAGAGGTGCCCTCCGGTCCCTCCACCTGCAATGAGAAGTTTCATTGGTTATCCTCCCCGTGATCGGCCTGGACTGACCTGATAATCGCCATCAATACTCCCAGCCCAGCCAGATTCATAATCAGAGAGGTGCCCCCCGATGAAACCAGAGGCAAAGGAAGCCCCTTGGTGGGCAGCATCCCCATTGTCATCGCCATATTGACCATAGCTTGAAGGCCGATAAGAGAGGTTATTCCAAAAGCCAAATACCTCCGAAATTCGTCGTGACTCCTGATAGCCACGACCAGGCCCCGGCATATAAGAACATAAAAAATCAAAATGAATGAAATTACCCCCACGAGCCCTAGTTCTTCCCCGACTACGGCAAAAATGAAATCCGTGTGTGGTTGAGGGAGGTAATAGAGCTTTTGTATGCCTTTGCCTATGCCTACTCCCCATAGTCCCCCACAACCGAACGCCACGAGGCTTTGAATTATCTGAAAACCGGAATTCAAGGGATCAATCCACGGATCAAGAAAAATCTTGAGTCTCGAGAGACGATACTGGGAGCCGATAGCGAATTGGTACAAGAACGGCAGGCACAGAATAAAGCAACCTAGAAGGTGCTGTAACCTGACTCCAGCCACGAACAGCATCAAAAAGCCGACAATAGTGATGATTACCGCAGAGCCAAAATCCGGCTGTATCAAGATCAGAAATACCACCAACCCCATAACCAAAATGTGAGGCAGAAATCCGATGGCAAAATCGTTGATGCTGTCCCCTTTTTTGGCAAGAGACCAGGCAAAAAAATTAATTAAAGCAAATTTTATGAATTCCGAAGGCTGGAAATAGAATCCGAACGGCAAACGCAGCCAACGATAGGCCCCCCCCATCTCCACGCCGATTCCGGGCACAAAGACCAAGCCGAGGAGCAAAATACCAATTCCCAGCAACGGATAAACCGCAAGCTTCCAGAATCCTGGATTGACCAAGGAGAACAAGTACATGACACTCAGGCCCATAACCATGGCCATGCCCTGCTTCTTGGCATAGTAAAACCCATCGCCGAATTTTCCAGCAGCTATGATGTAGCTTGCGGAAGTAGCCATCACAATCCCGAACGCGAGAATCAGGGCGATTCCGGTCAAAAGGAATGGATCCAACCCTCGGCTTTTCTTAATCGTCGTTGTTGTTTCGGGGCATGTCATAATGGGTCAATTCACTTTGTTTCCGCCACTCTCTTAATCGCGGATAACTGCATGGTCATGAAAGACGACCGACTGGCGCTCACAACATTCTGCCGTCTACCTCAGCTTCAGAGTGCTGACCGCCATAAGAGCGAATACCACGGATATAATCCAGAATCGCACGATTACTTTGGGTTCGGGCCATCCTTTCAGCTCAAAATGATGATGAATAGGGGCCATATTGAAAATTCGCTTGCCCGTGGCTTTAAAAGACGCGACCTGTAGAATTACCGAAACTGCTTCTATAACAAAAACGCCGCCGGCAATTGCCAACACGATTTCATGCTTGGTGATAACGGCGATTACTCCCAGCAGGCCGCCAAGGGACAAGGACCCCACATCTCCCATAAACACTTCCGCCGGGTAGGTGTTGTACCAGAGGAAACCCATTCCGGCGCCAAGCATGGCTCCACAAACCACCGCCAGTTCTCCCGCCATGGGCACATAGGTGACCTGAAGATAATGCGCAAGCTTAAGATGCCCTGCCAGATAAGCAAACAGCAGATAAGTCGCGCTGCAAATCATTACCGGCCCAATCGCAAGGCCATCGAGACCGTCAGTAAGGTTTACAGCGTTGGAGGCGCCGGCAATGACCAGAGCTACAAATGCAATGTACCAAATGCCTAAATCCGGGTTAACATTTTTGAAAAAAGGCACCGCCAAAGTTGTCATGAATCCCGGATCCAGCCACAGAAAAAGACCGACTAAAGCTCCAATAATCAATTGAAGACCCAGCTTCTTTTTCCCGGCTAATCCGCGGTGGCTTCGGCGTGTGATTTTGAGATAATCGTCGAGGAACCCTATTGCTCCATAACTGAGAGTCACACCCATAGCCAACCAAAAGTAGACATTATCCAGCCTGGCCCACAGCAGGCATGATATTGTCATGGCAAAAAGAATCAGTAGCCCACCCATAGTGGGGGTGCCGCTCTTTTCCAGATGGCTTTGGGGGCCGTCATCCCTTATGGTTTGGCCAATCTGGAATGCTCGAAGATAATCGACCAGCGGTCGTCCGAGCAGGTAACTGATTATCAAAGCCGTCAAAGTGGCCATGATGGTCCTGAATGAAATATACCGGAACACGTTGAACAGTATTAAGCTGGAGGCCATGGGATAGAAAAGATGGTACAGCATCTGTTAATTTTCCTCCAAAATCCGGTCCGCCAGCGTTTCCATTTTCATCATACGGGAACCCTTAATCAAAATCGTGCTGAACGTCTTTAATTCAGGTCGAATCGCGTTCCATGCGGCTTCCTTGTCGGGAACGACGGTCATCTTCTGCGCCGCGCCACCCGCGGAAACGAACCCTCTCTCGAAAAAGCTACCAAAGGCGCCTACGAAAACAAACTTGCTTATGCTCATCTTGGCGACCTGTCTTCCGAGATCTTCATGCAGCGCTTCGGCATCGCTGCCCAGTTCCGCCATATCCCCTATTACAGCCAGGGTAGGGCCGTTCTGCTGTGCTGCAAGGACTTCCAGAGCGGCTTTCATCGACTGCGGATTGGCATTGTAACAGTCTCGAATCAGAGTTCGGTCCTTGCCCAAATTTAGCATCTCCATTCTCCAATTGAGAGGAGTGAACGCGCTCAGAGCCCTAGCCACATCGTTTAATGTCGCTCCCGCGGCCGTAGCCGCCGCCGCGGCCGCCAAGGCGTTGGATATATTATGACGCCCCGGCAGCGGCAATCTTATTTCTTGCTCGCCGACCGGAGAGATTATCCGAAAGCGGTTTTCACTCCGGCCATTTATTTGGGAGGCCCTGAAGTCTCCTTGTTCAACTCCGAATGTGACAATACGGCACGAGCAGTCCTTTACCAAAGGCCCAAGATACGGATTTTCGTATGGCAGGACTGCTATTCCATCCGAAGACAACGCTCGTACCAATTTGAACTTTTCGGCGGCCACATTCTCGACGGACCCCAGGCCTTCGAGATGTACCGGACCCACTGTCGTTATAACCGATATATTGGGACGCGCCGCATGGGCCAGGCGCTCCATCTCGCCGGTCCTGTTGATCCCGGCCTCGACGACCGCTGCGGTGTGTTTGGGACCTAGATTCAGAACGGTCATGGGAAGGCCGATCATGTTGTTAAAATTTCCTTGTGAAACCAAGAGTTGATTCGACCTCCCGAGGATGGCCGCAACCATCTCCTTGACTGTGGTTTTGCCCGAGGAGCCTGTAACCGCGATCAGGGTGACGGGATATAATCTACGGCGGGTTGATGCAAGGTCGGATAGAGCTTGGAGGGTATCCTGAACCTGGATCAGGACCTGATTGGAGAGAACTGTGAAGATTTCCCTGTTTGTGTCGCGGTTAATCAGGCTGCCAAGGGCACCGGCTTCCAGGGCCGGAACTATAAAATCGTGTCCATCGAAATTCGTTCCTTTTATCGGTATGAAGAGATCGTTCTTCCTGATATTTCGGGAATCAGTGCTGATACCATTGAAGGCGATTTCCGAGCTGCCGCGGAGCAGAACGCCGCTGCAAGCTCGCACTATTTCTCCGACCGAATATTGTCCGCCTTCGGCTCTCATCTAACGTCCCTTCTCGGGTCTACAATCTGTTCTTCGTCTTTCTTCTTCAACTCTTCGCGGATTACTTTCCTGTCATCAAAGGGGTAACGAACGCCATTTATTTCCTGATAAGATTCATGTCCTTTCCCTGCCACCAGCAAAATGTCACCGTTTTCGATCCATTGAAGCGCCCAGGCAATGGCTTCGCGACGGTCGGGAATTATCCGATATCGCCTTTCCTCCAGCCTGCCGGAGGAAAGTGATTGCGGATAAGGTGAAAATCCGAACTCGCGAACTCCTTGTTCGATCTGATGGATGATGTCCAACGGCCCCTCAGATCGCGGATTATCCGAGGTTACTATCACAAAATCACTGCGCGCAGCCGCTTCCATGCCCATGATCGGACGCTTCTGCTTGTCACGGTCGCCTCCGCAACCCATAACGGTAATGATGCGGCCTGAACGAATAATTTGGAGCGCGTCCAGAACATTCTTTAAAGCGCCCGGTGTGTGCGCATAGTCCACGAATATCGTCCCTTTCTTGGAAGGGACCCTCTCGAGTCTTCCCGGAATATTGGTGACCGACTCGATACCTCTGCGAATGGATATTTCCGGAATCCCGAGCCGTTCAGCCACAGCAACCGCGGCCAAGATATTCGACAGATTAAAAGACCCAGTTAGCGGAGAACGGATTTGCACCCGACCTCGTGAAGCCTGAATTGCGCCGGCTATACCGTTAGTCGTGAATTTGACATCCAACGGATGGACATCGCATTCCACGTCCGTTCCGAACCGAGCCACCGGGATGTCCCGTATCTCCGAGACAAGTCTTTTCCCATATGGATCATCGATATTGATAATCGCGGCGGGATTGGCCTTCGATGACGCCGGAAGCAGTCGCTCGAAGAGGATACGTTTAGCCAAGTAATACTGTTCCAGGTTCCCGTGATAGTCAAGGTGGTCCTGAGTCAGATTCGTAAAAACCCCCAGGTCGAATTGGCAACCGTCCAGTCTTCCCAGATCAAGGCCGTGTGAAGAGACTTCCATTACGGCGTGAGTCACTCCATGATCCACCATTTCTCTGAACATAAACTGAAGATCGGAAGCTTCCGGAGTTGTATGAGCCGCAGATTGTTCTCGCCCTCCCCAACGGTAAGAGATTGTCCCGATAATTCCGGGAATGCCGGCGGCGTCTTTGATGATAGCTTCAAGGAGATACGTTAAGGTGGTTTTTCCATTAGTTCCGGTTATTCCAACCAAAACAACGCGTTCCGTGGGCCGATGGTAAATGATCGAAGATATCTGCCCCAGGGCTTTTCGAGTGTCCGAAACTGTTATCCAGGGGATGTCGCAAAATTCCTGTTCCGGGCTCACTTGGGCCAGAACCGCAGCAGCTCCGGCGCCGAGAGCCGAACGCACGAATTCGTGACCGTCAGTTTTGGCGCCCGGGATTGCCACGAAAAGGTATCCCGGCTTCATTCTACGGCTATCGTGTGACACGCCGGTTAAACTCACAGACGGATCTCCGTAAGCTTTAGCATTATCCAACACTGAAAGAATGTCCTTGATCGTCACCGTCATAGAGATTGACCTTCGAGCGAAACAGCGACAGCGGCGCCTTCATTCAGAACTGTTCCGGGTTTGGGCTCCTGCCCTGTTACAAGACCTGTCCCTTTTACTGACAGGTCGCACTTCATTCTTCCGCAAACGTCGAGGACCTGACGCATGTCGAAGCCCTTCATATCAGGGACTATCCAGGAGCCTGGCCGAGATCCCTTGCGCACTAGAACGCTTCTATGAGGAGTCTGACCCGACGTCCCGTACCGGACGGGCAATGACGCCATGATGATGTCGGACTCCTTGGGCTTACCTCCACATAAAGCCAGGACCCCCTCACCGATCTTTCGGAAAACAGGCGCTGCGACTTTGCCGCCCGTTCTATTTTTGTTTTCCGGCTCATCAATCATGACAAATATGACCAATCTCGGTTTGACGTCCAGCACGGCTCCAATGAATGAAGCCACGGACTTGTCCGGCGAGTATCCACCCGCCGGATCCGCTTTCTGGGAAGTCCCTGTTTTGCCGACTACATCATGACCTTTTATGGCCGCGGCCTTGCCCGTTCCTTCGTTCACTACTCGCCGGAGTATATTTACGATGCTTTCTGACGTGGACGGCTTGATCACAGAGCGAACCCGGAACGGCGGATTCTCCCGAACAGTTTCACCCAGAGCATTGACGATTCGACGCATCAATTGAGGTCTGTAAAGGAACCCCCCGTTCACTGCCGCTGCAAAACCCGCTGTCAACTGAATGCAATTTATCGTGAGGCCCTGGCCGAAAGCTATGTTGCCCTTGGTCAGAACAGACCACCGGCCCGGAGGCGGAACATAACCCGACCGCTCGCCCGGCAAATCCACTCCCGTCAAGGCGCCAAACCCAAATGACTGAATAGTTTTGTAAAAGTCCGTCTTTTGAAGTTTTTCCGAAATTTTTACCGCGCCGATGTTGCTGGAATGAATTATGATTTCCTCAAAAGCGAGGGTCTTGTGTGGAGCCAGATCATGAATTTCCGCTCCGTTATAACGATATAACCCATTATGGCAGTTGAATTTGTCGTTAAAGTCAACACCTCCGAGTTCCAGCGCGGCGGCGGCCAGAAAGACTTTGAACGTCGACCCGGGTTCGAAGACATCCGCCACCGCCTTGTTCCGCCGGATCTCCGCCGGGACTTTTTGAAAGACATTAAGATTATACACTGGGCTCACGGCGACCGCCAAAAGTTCGCCGGAATCCGCGTCCATGACGACGGCTACTCCACCTTTCGCCCGCTCATTGTGAACTCCCTCTTCCAGCTCCCGCTCCGCTATGTACTGGACGTTTCGATCCAGGGTCAAATGGAGGTCTCGTCGTTTGGAGTCATAACCTGTGGAGGCAAACATAATCGGCCTTCCCAAAGCGTCTCTCTGGGCTGTCACCGGAATCGGATCTGCTTTCAGGTCTTTGTCGTAATACAATTCAAGGCCTTCCAGGCCCTTTGAGTCGATTCCGGCAAATCCTACCGTGTGCGCCGCAAGCGTCTTAAGAGGATAAAATCTCTGGTATTCCTTCACAGTTGATATGCCCGGAAGATCGTACTGAGCTAGTTTCTCGGTCACTAGAGGCGACACTCGCCGTTGTAACCACACGAACGCTTTCTCCTCACGCAATTTGCCCAATACAATGGATTCATCGAGCTCAAGAATATCGGATAGAACCTTGGCCGTCTGCTTCTTGTCCTTGATCTGTCGAGGTCTGGCATACACCGAATTAACCTCAAGGCTAGCCGCCACCTGGTCCCCGGATCGATCCAAGATCATACCTCGACGCGCCTCCAGATGCAGCACCAGGTTCCGCTGCTTGGCCGCTCGTTTCTTCAGGCTATCCGCTTCCATCACGCTCAGTCTGTAGGCCCTAACCATGAGCAATACCGTCCCGAACGCGAAAAGCGCCGCCACCAGCGCAATTCGCACAGCGACCCAATTTATGTTTGCGGAATCACGGTACATGAACCACTTTCTCTACCGACGGAAGTACCAGGCCGACTTTGGATGCCTTCTTTTCCAAATCACCCGGTGATTCCAGGAAAGCTACTTTAAGCGCCAATTCGGTTGCGCGTTTCTTCAAGTCACGGTTCTTCTTTTCGAGACTCGACACCCCATAACCGATCTCAACCAGCGTCATTCTTGTCCGGACATAGAAAAGACCCACCACCATCACGGCTATAAAAATCAGCGCGGCGATGAACAAGCCCGCGCCGCGAACAGTTCCCGCATAGCTCGTCAGCTCAAAAAATCGCCGCGGAAAATTGTCGCTTCTAGTTGGCCTTGCTCTCAGGTTTCTCATCTTATACTTCGATCCTGCGCCAAATCGATTTCGTTCCGAATTACTATACAGCCTCGAGAACCCTCATGCGAGCCGACCTCGCGCGAGGATTCAGTTTGATTTCCTCAGTGGCAGCCCGAATCGGCCGCGAAGTCACGACCAACCATCTGTCTGACTGTTTTTTCCTTTCTCTGAAGGAGAGCTTAACCGTCCTATCTTCCAAAGAATGATAGGAGACTATGCAGAATCTCGCTCCCGGTTTAAGGAGCAACGGTATTTGCTCCAAAGCTGTCGCCAAATTGTCCAATTCTCTATTCACCGCGATCCTCAAAGCCTGGAACGTCCGTGTCGCCGGATGAATTTTTCCCCTACGGGCCCCGATGATTCTGACTACCACCCCGGCAAGATCCTCGGTGGTTTCCAGTTTACCTCGATTACGGGCCTCAAGAATTCCACGAGCTAATTTCCTGTAATATCTCTCATCACCATATGTTGAAAGTATTTTCTCAAGTTGTGGAGTGGAAATAGTTGATAAGTAATCAACCAGCGGCTGGCCCGCAGCGGGATCGAATCTCATATCAAGAGGACCGACGGATTTGAAGCTGAAACCACGCTTCGGGTCTTCCAATTGTTCCGAGGAAAGCCCAAGGTCCAGCACAGCTCCATCAACAGCGTCAATGTCCAGATCTTCCATGATCTTCTTTGCCTCGTGAAATCCTGCATGCGCCGCTCGAAACCTGGCGCCATATTGTGCAAGACGATGCCGCGTTCGGGCTATTGCTTGGGAGTCTAGATCCAATCCAATCACCATTCCGTCAGGTCCGGATGCCTGGAGTATCTGATCCGTGTAGCCACCGGCGCCGAGTGTGCCGTCCAAATAGACTCCACTTGAGTGGGGTCTTAAAAACTGAATTATTTCCTTTAACATTACAGGGACGTGCAAGGCTTACCTGTTCTTTCATCACCTGCTCAGATCTTGGTTGGCCGGAAGCGTTCCGAACAACGATTTCAGGTCACGGCGTAAGTCATGCGGCGATCTCTACGCGTCATGAGGCCGGCCGGACCGGTCTTCCGATGAGAATATCTTACCTTCTAAAAGTAACTTATATCCGCATAGTTCAGTTGTCAAGCTATTTTTATCTTTATATTATTGGTATTATGTGCTAAAATGATAGGTTTTTAACCTAAATAAACCCAAATGTCCACCGTTTGTCCGGATCGGCAATTACCAGTGCGCGGATGCTCTTGGGAGTAGTGTCTTAATTTACCGTGATACTGGCGTACGCCCTATCCGGCGCAGTAGCTGGATTCCGACTAGGAGGACCGCGCCCAAATTGGGACGCCACCCTTTTGGGCTTGACCACGCCTGTCCGAAGATGTAAATGTAATCATGGGCCGAAGTGGTGGAATTGGTAGACACACCATCTTGAGGGGGTGGCGGGCGAAAGCTCGTGCCGGTTCGAGTCCGGCCTTCGGCACCAGCTCTTGATTCTTGCTGCCCGGCTTGAAGGCCGGGTTTTTTGTTTGTCCTCAAAGGGGACCGCTTCTCGGGGGCTGCGCAAGATGCCAAAAATCATAAAAATTATAAGTTGGAATGTGAACGGGGTCAGGGCGGCGTATAAAAAGGGGCTGATTGACTGGTTGACTTCGGCGTCTCCGGATATCTTGTGCTTGCAGGAAACGAAAACGGCTGTCGAACAACTGCCCAAGAACCTGATCGAACCGAAGGGATATCATTCGTACTGGCACGCCTCGCAGCAAAAAGGCCGCAGCGGGGTGGCCGTATATACGAAGATGAAACCCTCACTGGTGGACCTAAATCTGGGCAAAGAAAAATTCGACGAAGAAGGGCGCCTCGTTCGCCTTGATTTCAAAGATTTTGTCCTTTTCAACGTCTATTTTCCGAATGGAAAGGCGAGTCCGGAGCGGCTCAACTTCAAATTGGAGTTCTATGATTTTTTCCTGGAATACATCGAAAAATTGCGCAACAAATCTAAACATTTGATTTTCCTGGGCGATGTCAACACGGCGCATCAAGAAATTGATATAGCGCGCCCCAAAGAAAATGAAAAACGATCCGGGTTCCTGCCCATCGAGCGGAAATGGATCGATCTAGCAATCTCTCGCGGCTACGTGGACACGTTTCGTCATTTTTACCCTGACGAGATTCAATACAGTTGGTGGGATTTAAAGACGAGGGCAAGAGAGCGAAACGTTGGTTGGAGAATTGACTATGTCTTTGTCACGCAGGAAATGATCAAATCAGTTAAGGACGCGTTTATACTATCCGACGTAATGGGTTCCGATCACTGCCCGGTGGGAATAGAGCTGGAAACAGAGGGGCCATAAAAAAGGCCAAACGCAGATGCCCCGTGGCCGCCGAATAAGAGAATTGGCGGGCGGCGCCCGTCCTGAAATTCACGTCCTTCGGGATTTTTATGTAGGGGCGCTTCTCGAAGCGCCCTTGTTGCGGCGATTCACGAACCGCCCCTACAAATGGTGACCGGCATTACCGAGAGTTTTCCCCACCAAATGCTATGCTATTCCAGGCACTTTGGTTCCGGGATCGGCAGGGCGGAGCATGCTTATGGCGTGTTTGTAGACCAGACTGATAACGTCGGTCTCCTGCTCCACTATGATACAAAAGTTGTCAAAACTACGCACATAACCTTTGAATGAATCACCCGAAAAAAGCAGAACCTCAACCTCAATTCTCGCTTTTCGGCATTGGTTAAGAAACTGATCCTGAATATTAAAATGTGTTTTCTGCATTTCGGCGCCCCCGTGCGTTAATCCTCTTGAATACAGCGCCGAGGCAATGCGATCTGCATTCAGAAGGAAAAAATCTCGGATTTAACATCAATTTCCGAGAAAATCATCAATAATAAGTTGGATCCTTTTTATTTCATCAGGATCACACCATACAATATCGGGTTCGGAACGGAACCAAGTCAACTGTCTTTTTGCATAGCGCCGAGTATCTCTCTTCATCAGCCTCATTGCCTCGTCAACGTGCATTGCCCCTGCAAGCGCCATTCCTATATGACGATAGCCGAGAGACCTCATTGACTTGAGATCGGCTGAATAGCCAAGTTTCTGAAGCCGCGTCACTTCTTCCACCAAGCCACTCTTTATCATATTGTCCACTCGCTGATCAATCTGTTCGTACAAACGCGATCTGGCAGGCGCCAACCCAAGAAAAATATAGCTGTAAAGGCGGTTCTGAAAGGCATGTTCTTGCTGAAGGGCAGACATCTTCCGGCCGGTCAATTCGAATACTTCCAGCGCCCGTACGATTCTATAAATATTGCCGGCAGGAATGTGACGCGCTGTTTCCGGATCGACTTCAACTAGTCTTCGGAACAGGGCTTCACCTCCTTTTCTTTCAGCTTCCTCCAACAACTTCTGTCGCAATTGCCTATCTGATTTCGATGAGTCGACCATGCCCCCTATCAAACATCTTATGTATAGGCCTGTTCCGCCAACTATAATCGGGAGTCGTCCGCGGCCTATGATTTTCTCTATGCATTTACGAGCCTCTCTGACGTAGTCCCCTGCCGAAAAATCTTCATCCGGATCGCGTATGTCGATCATGTGGTGGACTGCGCGGGCTCTTTCTGCGGCTGTGGGTTTTGCGGATCCTATGTCCATGCGCCGATAAATTTGGACTGAATCGGCGGACAAGATTTCCCCGCTGAACCTTTCAGCCAATCTTATACCTATTTCGGTCTTACCCGAAGCTGTCGGACCGGCGACAATGACTATTTGGGGTTTGTTTGTAACATCCGACATAACTGGTGTTGTGGCACAGGCTTTCCGAAATTGTCTCATAATTAGTTGCCCTGGGGGTTGAAATCGCGGCGGATGATCCGGACCTACCCAATCTTCTACCGATGGAGGAAACATTAACACCTGATCATTAGTCAGCTCGGATCCCTCGACTCATCTTTGCCTCGCTTGATCCTTTTTGCTCGGTTATAGTACATCCATCACCATATCGCGAGACAAAAATGGAGTTTTGATACAGTTTCCTGGTCGCTACACCGGCGAGGGCAGATTCCGCAATCTTGAGTATAAGGGTTATGCCGTCTTGATAAGGCCGTGTCTTTCCAGCAAAAGCAAGAGCGAAGGCAAGGTTGTAAGCGTGAAAGCGACTGCGGATACCATCCCGATAACCACAGCCCACCCGAGGAACTCCATCGAGTAGTGCTTGGATGTGAGCATGGCCACAAATCCCATGACATTGGTAAGCGATGTAAAAATAATCGGCCGAGTAACGCGTTGCATCGCTTCAGTTACTGAGCCGTTTCCTTCGTGCATTGCCCCCATCACCACGTGGACCCCGTTGTCCATGCCCAGTCCGAATATCAGCGGCGCAACGCCTACTATGGAAAACGGCAGCCCCATGCCGAGTGCGCCCATGGTTCCCAGCGTGACGCAGAAAGCTCCCAGCATCGGAAGCAGGCTTAGGAAGACTCCAAGAGGGTGACCGAATAAGACGAAGAAAAAGATCACCACCGCGACCAACACGTACAGGCCAAGCGTAACCAGGTCTGACATCATGGTCGAGAGCAGAGCTTCCATAGCTTGTCTGGGGCCGGATATATTTATTTTAACAGGAAGATCTTTCAAAGCTTCCAAGATTCTCCGATCGGCATTTCCAAGCGCAGCCACATCGGTTACCGAGGACGTATATCTTATATGAGTCAAGAAACGGTATTTACCTTTGATTTTGGCCAAGTACCATGATCGTTCCAGCTCCGTGAAGTCTCCTTTGGGTTCTTCGGAACGAAGGCTCGCAATTTTGGAAACAATCTTTCCCGTGGAGTCAAATGAATGCTCCATCTCTTTCGCCGCTGAAGCCGAGAGATCCGAGCGCTCGACCTCATCCTTGAAAGCCTGCTTTAGCTGAGGCCATTCAGATGCGATGCCTGATAACAGTTTGCTATTCTTCAGCCGAACAGACTCAGGGGCCATGAGATACGAGATAGAATCGAAGGACGCTATCTGACCATCTCTGCGCATTAATTTTTCGAGGATGTCGTCCAATTGCCGCTGCACGAAAAGGCCTTTTTGAAGATCGTCCGTATCAAATGAAAGCAACGTAGGCTGAGTGAAGTTTGATTGAAATTTTCGTGAAATCCTCTCGGAAACAGCCATGGAATCCATGTTTCGGGCGAGGAAAACCTTAAAAAGGTCAGTTTCCTGTGTGATTTTAGACGCAAAAACGGAACTTACCGCAACAAGAATCAGCGACCCCACGACGATGAGTTTTGGATGATTGATGAAGAGGCCGGAAAAAGATTTGAAGCTGATGCGCATTCGAGGGTAACGATCCCCCTTCAGCCCTGACATGATCTTTGCCAGGGCCGGGAAAAGAAATAAGGTAGAGGCCAGAGTGAGAATCAGACCCGATGCCCCCACGTAACCGAATTGCGCCATAGCGGGTTGATGGGAGAGGCAGAGGCACAAGAATGCGAGGATACTGGTTAAACCTCCCATGACCACCGGCGGGCCAGTGTGCTCGTAGACCTTCACAATCGCCTCAACAGGGGAAGCCCCCTTATCTATTTCAGCCCTGAAGCTTCCCCACAGGTGGACCCCATAATCCGTCCCCAACCCAAAAAGAACTCCGCTGGCGCCCATTACTACCGGGTTGACTTCATTATAGCTGAGATAGATTAGGCCATAATTGGGACCGACTCCGGCGGCAATCGGTATGAATAGAACAAGGCCTGCCCAAAAGCTCCGATAAACTGCAATTAACAAACCTACAACCATGATCAACGAAAACAGAAGGATAGTGTTGGTCTCTTTATCAAAAATCTGATCGGATTCACGGTGGAATTCCGTTTTCCCGGTTAGAAACCACTTGATCTCCTTAGGTTTTCCCTCCTTCTGCGAAAAATTTTGTTTGAGTTCGGAGATTCTCGCGGCAATTTTAGTTTGGAGCAAATCAATAAGCGCCTTCCCATGCACGAGATCCGCGCTCGGGAAATCAGGCGTGACTTGAATGAGATAAGTAGTGCTGTCCGGGCTGGCAACAAGCAGGTACATATCTCCGAGGCTCAAAGAGCCCACTCTTCTTGTCATAGAGTCGGCCACAAAACGACCCAGTTCCAGGGGATCGTCAAGGATGCGGTTCTGCAAATAAGGATTTTGCGTCAGGAACAGTCGATTGATGTTACGTCTGAAACTATCTTTGATACTTGTAGACGAGAAAATCCGGGTGATCTCGTCTTCCTCACGCTCATTCATTCCGAGCAGAAAATGCTTGAGAAGCACATTTGTCTTTTCCGAATCTTCCGGATCGAGAAATTGATACCGCACGCGGCGAACACCCGGAAGACCTGCTACAGTCTCTCCCAAATCTCTTATGAACGATAGTCGCGCCTCTCCGGGAGGTTCGGAGAATTCCAGAACGATAATGAGAGCGTCCTGCTCACCAAATGTTTCGCTATTTTCTCGTGTGATGTTAATTATCGGGTCAGCCGCGCCCACACCGGCGGTGAGATCGGTGCTAATGTTTATCAATGGCATAGTTGCGAAACCGAGGGTTCCGAGAACGACAAAGAGAGCAATGATGATCTTGGGAAAAGTGATGGCCAGCTTAGATATTTGCAACAATATGAATACAAGTAATCGCATTAATTTGCCGCGTCCTGAATAATAATGGCGCGTAGTCGCGCCTCATTGTAAACAATCCTCAGTAATATTGAGTTAGACTTTACGCAAGCTCGCCTTAATCTCCAACTCTTCCACATATCTTTCGTATTTCTCGCCCAGCTTTTCCGCCGCCCGTTTGCAGCGATCTTTTTGCACTTTGAATGTGACAATATATCCTATGGTTCCAAAAATAAACGCAAGCGTGGCCGCTGCCACAGTCCACCTGACAAGTATTTCATGGCCTAGCTCCATGAATGCGGCGAATGCCTCCCAGAAATACGGCTGGTCCATCACCGGATTCATAAGCTTCTCGAAGACGCCATAATCCAAAGCCACTGACCTGCCGAGAATGACAGATCCCAGACAATAATAGCCGTAATATAGTGGCGCCATATTTAGGGGATTGCTGACCAAAGTGAAAGCTGCTGCAATAATGTAATTGAACTTAATTAGTACTCGAAGCGCAGCCAAAGCCAGTAGCTGGCCGCCGACCGGAATGATAAAGCCGATAATCAGGCCAAGTGAGACCGCCCGCGCATCGTACCATGGGGGACAGGACGAGTAAACTAACGGTTCCACGAAAAGTTTGCGGAACCATCGGCGACATTTTTCCCAGAGACCGACTTTGGGGGCTTCGACGCGAATAAGCCTACTCAAGTTCGATTCTTCTGCTGTTTCTGTGGGCGGAGAACCTACCTGCTTCTCAAATTGCGCCGTGCTGCGTGGTGAATGGCCCAATTCTTCTAACTCTTGATCATTTTTAGCTTTTTGGCTCCTGATAAGGCGGCCCGGATAAGCGATGAGATTGTACAATTACTTTTATCATACTTACAGTCCGTTGTCGGAGATTATTCGCATTCACGGCGATTCGTCAACATGAAAGGACTTGAAGGTGTCTATTATCCCCAACGAGCATTGTGGGACTCGGGTTGCTGTGCTACCCTAAATAGGTTATAGTGATTACCGTAATTTTTGTCGCATCAACCTAATAATTTCATTGTAAAATCCCTCCTAACCTTCCTTTTTTGAAGGAAGAAATGGGGGGATTTTTGAATTGATGCGATTTGTCGATCAAGAAGTTTCTCTCGGTATTAGCTATAATAATTGTGTCACGACGGACGCTGGCAAGAAATGAGAGGAAGGATCAAGCATCGTGTCGGATGAAAACGGAGTACGAATGTCGTTTCTGGACCATCTAGCAGAGCTTCGAACTCGGCTCATGCACGCCGTTATTGCCATCTTGATCGCGTTCCTTGGCTGCCTCGTCTTCGCAGAGAGGGTTTTTAGCGTACTAGCTGCTCCTATAACAAGACTTCTGCCGAAAGAGTCTTCTCTTATCTTCACAGGGCTTCCGGACCCATTTTTCATTTACTTGAAAGTATCTTTTATTACCGGAATTTTTATTGCCCTTCCTTATGTTCTGTATCAATTATGGCAATTTGTGAGCCCCGGCCTTTATGAGAAAGAAAAAAAATTGGCTGTTCCTTTTATATCGATGGCCACCTTATTGTTCTATATAGGCGCTCTTTTTGCCTATTTTATAGTATTCCCCGCCGCGTTCAAATTTTTCCTCAGTTACCAGACCCCTGATTTGAAGGCCATGATATCCATTCGCGAGTATGTTTCACTTGTGATGGTGCTGATGCTCGCATTCGGGGCTGTCTTTGAAACGCCTATCGTGATTGTTTTTCTGGGGCTTCTTGGGGTATTTGAAAGCGGGCAGCTCAAGAGGGGGCGCAGATACTTTGTCGTGCTCGCATTCATCATTGGAGCCGTGCTTACTCCAACTCCGGATGTTATAAATCAGACTCTCATGGCTGTGCCCATGCTGCTGCTCTATGAGGTCGGCATATGGATTCTCGTTTATCTGGAAAAGAAGAGGCATCGCGAGGAAGAGAACGAATCTTTAGAGAACCAGGACGATTGAACTACAACTATGATGAAAGTAGTCTCAAGGAGATAGCATATTGAGCGCGCCTCGTATTTGGAATACCGCTGTATATATCAATGCGGCGCCCCGAGGCGAAAAGCTGGCCAGGTTCTTCAGCCTGTTATATGCGCTGGTTGTTCGGGATTTAACCGGTCGGTACAGGCGTTCCAGCCTGGGCATCTGGTGGGCTTTTTTGCAGCCGTTAGTTTTGATGCTGCTTTTCAACATGTTGCGAGGATTCGTAAACATACCCAGCGATGGTTTGCCTTACGTGCTTTTCAGCTATGCGGCGCTGGTTCCATGGACTTTTTTTACGAATTCAGTCGCCGCGTGCGGTCCCAGCATCATGACCAACGCGGAAATCATAAAAAAAATCGCACTCCCAAGAGAGGTTTTCCCATTGGCGGCCGTGGCGGCTACTGCTTTTGACTTCTTTATGTCCGGAATCATATTGGCCGGCATGATGATATGGTTCAAAGTCAGTGTCGGTTTGGCTTTGCTTTGGTTGCCGGTTCTGACGGTTCTCATGATAACGGTATCGTTCGCAGTCGGCATTCTGATAGCTGCTTTAGGAACTTTCAGGAAGGACTTCATTTTCGCGACGCCCTTCTTGACTCAGGCTTGGCTCTTTGTAACTCCGGTCATTTATCCGTTGAGCACGGTTCCCGAACAGTGGCAGTCCGTCTATATGCTCAACCCTATGGTCGGCGTTATCGAGGGCTTCCGCAATGTTCTCCTAAAGGCATCGCCGCCCCCAGCGGATGCCTTGGGGATGTCCATAGTGGTTACAGCGGCCTTGTTGGCTATTTCGTGGCCGGTATTCCGTTGGCTTTCAGGTTATTTTGCGGACGTATTATGAGGATGCGATGTCCAACCAAGTGATGATCAGGATAGAAGGGCTCTGGAAACGCTACGGCCTGCCCGTTCCCGAGATTCTGCGGAGAGGCTGGAACCTGCTGACGAACAGGAAGACCGGCAGCAAAGCGGAGGACGGTCCCTGGGCCTTGAAGGACATCAATCTCGAAATTCATAAAGGCGAGACCATCGGGATCGTTGGACGGAACGGCGCGGGCAAGAGCACGTTACTCAAAGTCCTTGCCGGAGTGACCGGGCCCACCAGAGGCCGTGTCGAAATCCACGGCAGAATATTTCCGATGATAGAGCTGAATGCCGGATTAAATATGGAGCTTACCGGTCGTGAGAACGTACGACTGTTGGGCGCGGTGATGGGGCTGTCCCGAAGGGAGATTGAATCCAAGCTGCCGGAGATAGAAGATTTCACCGAGCTGGGCGCCTGGTTTGATAGACCGGTGAGAATGTATTCCAGTGGGATGTTGGCGCGTCTAGGGTTCGGGGTCGCGGTAAACATCGAGAGTGAAGTAATCCTAATTGATGAGACTTTTGCGGTGGGTGATTTGAAGTTCCAGAACAAGAGCCTCGCACGTGTAAAGGAGCTGCGGGAGAGCGGCGCCACAGTGCTTCTGGTGAGTCACAGCCTTGAAACCCTCCAGTTCGTGGCCCGGCGAGGAATATTGCTGGAAGAAGGCAGCGTGGTCGCGACCGGATCTGCTCTGGAAGCCATAAATGCTTATGAGACACTGGTATTCCGGTCCGAGAAGGAAAGGCTCGAACACAGGGCGCGAAGCCGTATTACCAGCGAAGAAGCAAACATTTACAGTGCCCGGCTTTACGGCGATGACGGTCAAACACTCACTGAAATCCGTTCCGGCGCCCCCTTCGGTATTGAGGTGGATCTGCGCCTGAACAGGCCACTTCAACGGCCCATGTTTTCCATTGGTATTCTCAATGCCCAGGGAATACTCTGTAAGTGGAACATTTCCCAGGAAGACGGACTTGCCGAACCCGGTCCGCCCAGCAGATATCTCGTGAGGGCATGGTATCCCGAGAATTACTTGATGAACGGAGCCTATGAAATACATTTCGCAGTAAGGGATGGGGCGTCCTTTGAAACACTGGAGCGGCTTGCAGGAGTTTTGAGCTTTGCAGTCATAGGTCCCAACAGGGCTCGGGGCATCGTAGCGGGCCCCTGCAAATGGGAGTTGCTGCCCATTGGCGATGAGGTCCAATCCGGAGATCTATAAGCGGCCGATGTACATCAGCTCCAAGGAAATGGAACCAATAAAGTAATCGTCACAAGAAACAAGTGTTAGGAATGTTAGCGCCGATCCAAGATTCTACCGCCGGTCCTGTTGCGCAAAACCTCAATCTGGATGATCGAGAATACGATCTCGAGATTTACCGCAGGGTTATCTGCGGAGCGGATGCCCCGCGCATAGTGGTGGTCTCATATCAACAGAATCACGTGGCTAGGGAGTTGCTACGAATCTGTATCCGTTCCGTCAAGGCTTTCACGCCCGAAGAGCATGAATTGTGGGTGATCGACAACAACTCACCGCGAGAAAACCTCACCTGGCTCTTGGACTGTCCTGATATTAACCTGGCGCTAAATAGGACAGAGCCCCTACCGACCGAAGCAAGAGGCACGAGGCGCCATGATGCCTCGGCAGCCTTGCAAGGCGCCTGGGGAAGCTACGCTAATGCCGTAGGATTGGAAATTGGCGTTCGGCTTATGGATCCAGGTGTGCGTTTCTTCATGTCCCTGCATATGGATGCACTGCCGTGCCGTGCCGGTTGGCTGTCTTTTCTGAGATCCAAAATCACTGGAAATATCCGTGCGGCCGGTGTTCGATTAGACAGGACCCGGACATCGGAAGGTGTGTTGCACGTCCTTGGATATATGATTGATTTCCGAGAGTTCAAGAGGCTCAACCTTGACTTCTTTCCGGAACTTCCCGGCTTGGACGTGGGCGATCGGGTAACAATAAAACTGCGGGAGGCCGGATATCAGGTATTTGCATGCTCCAACACCCTCTGGCAACCTGAACTGGCCTCGCAGATACCGTCGTCGTCACCGTTGAGAGACCTTCATGTGGATCGCGCGTTCGATGATGAAGGCAATCTCATTTTCTTGCACCTGGGCCGAGGAGTAAGAAGATCGTCAGGTCTACATAGTAAGGGAACAAGTACTGAAGAGTGGATAAGCGCAGTCGACAAACACCTCGACGCCAACTTGTAGTTCTTGGATCCAATTGTTATCGGATGATCCGTCATGGAAGCAATGAGCCATCAAAAGAGCAATAAAAAGCTGCTGCAAGATTTAGGGTCCTCTCTTCGGCGCCACTTGATAGACGAATTTCACTTCCGCTATGCGCCGACTCTGCCGGCCGGCTCGCTGACGCTTGACCTTGGCGGAAACCGTATCGGTAAGCGAGGGGTATTCGATATAGAAAAATATGATTTCCGAGTCATTTACGCAAACCTCTCGCGAGCAAAACAGCCTGATTTGCAGACCGAGGCATCTTGTTTACCTTTTCGCGAAGCAGTCTTCGACGTAGTGATATGCTCAGAGTTGCTGGAGCACGTGCCATGTCCGCCTGTTGTGCTGAGTGAAATTTCCAGAATTCTCCGAAAAGGCGGGACGCTCTTGATCTGTGTTCCGTTTCTGACTCGAATCCATGGAGACCCCTACGATTACGGACGCTATACGGATTATTATTGGTCAGAAACGCTTCGCGCAGTGGGATTTGCTGAACTGCAGATCGAAAAGCAGGGAGGCTTCTGGTGTGTCCTTACGGATATGCTGCGCGAATTGGCGGTTCGGAAAAGAAATAGCGGATTTCTGTCAAAGCCCTGGCCGGCGGCATCCTTGGAGAGAATGATTTATCTGGCTAAGTCCAAGGCTTTGGCATGGGACAGCGATTCGGATGACGGAGACAAAAGCCCACGCGATGGATTTACCACCGGATTCGGCATCAAGGCGACGAAAGAATGAAGAAACCTAAAGTATATCTAACCGGTGGCGACGGCATCGGCTGGGCTGTGGATGAGGATCGGAAGCTCATCGGTCGGGCCATTGAGGGCATCGTAGACTTGGTGGATTTGCAGTCATGTGAAATCGTCCACTCGGCTTGGTGGTTCAGCCTGATTGGGCTGCCCTTGGAACAGTTGGTCGGAAAACGCATACTCTGTCACGTTCCCGGGGAACCGTTCCGCTATTTTGCCGTACCGGAACATCGCAAAGCAATGGAATTAGTGGGGCGATGGATTACCCCGACTTCTCGCGCATATCGGCAAATGAGGAGCATTGGTGTCGAGACCAGTCTCATACCCTATATGGTGGATGTGGAAATCTTCCGGCCATTGAAGCAGAGCAATCCCGATTTAGCCGCGTTGGTAGAAAAATGGAACATTCCCACGGATGCTTATCTCATAGGGAGCTTCCAGCGCGATACCGAAGGTTCCGACCTCCGTCGGCCCAAGCTGGTGAAAGGCCCTGACGTCCTTCTGGAAATCCTCTTGGGCCTTCAACGGCTCGGCCTGAAGTTTCACCTGATTTTGGCGGGTCCTCGACGACATTGGCTGATAAATAAGGCTCAAGAAGCAGGCATACCTTTCACTTACATTGGGCAATTCACGGAAACCGATGACATTGACCGAAATTCGCTCACCCGAGATGTTCTGAATCTGCTCTATAATCTCATCGATCTATATATAGTTGCAAGTCGCTCTGAAGGTGGGCCTCACGCGATTCTTGAAGCCGCAGCGTCCAGGCGCAAAATTATCAGTTCCCCTGTAGGAATGGCCGAAGATTTCCTCGACCCGAGTTCCATCTTCAAGACTCCGCCGGATGCGGTTGACTTGATAAAGAAGGACATTCTGGAAGACTCGCTGGCTGATACGGTAGCTCAGCATTACGAACGGGTTTACAGCAAGCATCGCCCTGAATCGGTTACTAACTTGTTCCTCGATGTTTACAAGAACATAGACTCTGTCCCCAAACTAGGTTCATTTCCGAACCAACCCGTGGTCCCCGGTCCCGAAGCGGAATCTCGCAACAAAAACCGGATAAGTCGAGGGCTTAGGTCCAGATCCGAAGGGCTTACTGTGGGGCTGTGGCACACCTTTTTTGAGCCGCCATATGGCGGAGGCAATCAATTCATGCTGGCTTTGCGCAAAGCGCTTCTAAAGCGAGGAATCAATGTCCGGGAAAATGAACTCAGTGAAGATATCGACGCTTTTATTCTTAACTCGATTCATTTCGACGTGGACAGGTTCCTGGAATTCAGTCGAAAACATAAATTAAATGTGATTCATCGCATAGACGGACCTATTTTCCTGATTCGAGGATTCGACCGAGAAAAGGACGAACTCTGCTATCGCTTGAACGCTCAGTTTGCCTCCGCAACAGTGCTGCAATCCGCGTGGTGTTATCAACACATAGTCGAGATGGGGTATAAGCCTTCGACCCCTGTTGTAATTCACAATGCAGTGGACTCGGAAATTTTTCATCCCATAGGCCGGATCTCTTTTGATTCGAGTCGAAAAACTCGACTGATTTCGTCGAGCTGGTCAAACAATCCGCGAAAGGGTGGTCCGACCTACAAATGGATAGAAGAACATCTCGATTGGGATCGGTACGAATATACGTTTGTGGGAAACGTGTCCGAAGAATTCAGTCGGGCCAAACATATACCCCCGGTTTCGTCGGAAGAATTGGCCGAAATTTTAAGACAACACGACATCTACATTACCGCCAGTCAAAACGATCCTTGTTCGAATGCCCTCATAGAAGCGATGGCGTGCGGATTGCCTGCTCTTTATCTGAATGACGGCGGACATCCTGAGCTGGTCGGTTACGGAGGGCTTCCTTTCGAGAATGAGTCCGAGATTTTCCCGCAGTTGGACAAAATCGTAGACAATTACCAAATGTACCAAAGGCTTATAGCAGTTTCCAGCATGGATGACGTAGCCGAGAAATACCTTACACTCATCCGAGAAGTCGTCCAATGAATATACGTCTCGTTTTGTTTTTTACGCGGGGTGTGTCTCTGCGCACGTGGAGCATGGTAGGAAATCTTGACCGCGAGATAGCGCTCTATCGTTTTCTGGCCGACCACGGCCTGGATATCAGTTTTGTGACCTATGGCGACGGCGCCGATCTCGAATACTCAGACCACCTCGGTGGAATTCGTATCCTGTGCAACGAGGCCGGGCTGCCGCTGGAACAATTCGAAGATCGTCTCTTTTTTCTACATGGTCGTGTGCTCGGCGCCGCGGACATTATTAAAACAAATCAAACTTATGGTGGTGAGCTGGCGCTCGGGGCTGCGCGCCTCTTCCGCAAGCCTTTGATTGCACGCTGCGGGTACATGTGGTCTTTCAATGCGGCGCTTGAAAACGGAGACAATTCACCCGCGGCGATCGAAGCCCGTAGAGTGGAGGCTAAAGTCTTTAGCGCCGCGGACCGGGTAGTGGTGACTACAAATGAAATGCGACAGGGTGTCCTGCGACGCTTGCCCGAAATCGGCGATCGTGTCCTTGTGATACCCAACTATGTGGATACGGAACTGTTCAAACCATCGGAGGAGAGCAGTCAGGGCGGAGCGCTGTTGTTCATCGGAAGAATAGCTCCGGAAAAAAACCTTGAAGCGCTGCTGGAAGCGGTCCGATCGTTGCCGGTGAGTCTAACATTGATAGGTGAAGGGAAACTTCGTCCCGAATTGCAGAAAAAATTCGGAGATCTGGATGGCCGCGTAACCTGGGAGGGAAATGTCCCTAATTCCCAACTACCGGAGCGTCTCAATAAAGCCGGTATCTTCGTCCTGCCTTCGCTTTACGAAGGGCATCCCAAGACAATCCTGGAAGCCATGGCATGCGGAGCCGCCGTGGTAGGCGCCGACTCTCCGGGAATTAGAGAACTGATCCGACACGGAGAAACCGGATTATTGTGTGGCACGGATCCTCAAAGTATTCGCGTGGCGTTGGAGGAATTGTTGGCTCAACCTGACCTTCGCAGGGAATTGGGGACCAACGCCCGGCAATATGTGGTTGAAAATTATTCGCTGGCCAGGATTGGGAAAATGGAGTTGGCCATGCTACAAGAGGTCGCGAAGCGCGGATGACACTGTGGAAATACATAAATCCATTAGTTTATCGCCTTGCAGCCTCGACGAGGGCCCGGGCGTTAGAGAGGCATGAACTCGGATGATGAATCCGAAAATCACCGTGTTGATGTCGGTTTTCAACGAGCAAGCCTACCTACGGGAGGCCATGGAAAGCGTTCTTAGCCAAACCTTCGGGGATTTCGAATTTCTGATCATAAATGACGGATCTGAAGAGCCGTTTGAGGATTTTATCAACGAATACAGAGACGCTCGAATCAGGCTTTTCCGTCAAGAAAACATCGGATTGGCTCGGTCTCTCAACAGAGGCTTGCGTTTGGCCCGCGGGGACTACATCGCCCGGATGGATGCCGATGACGTTTGTAGATCCGATAGATTCGATCTCCAAATCAAGGAAATGGAAGCGCATCCGCAAATTGATCTATTAGGGTCTTTTTTTGATGTTATCGATGAGAAGGGAAAATTAACAGAGACAAAGGAGCTGATTACAGACCCTATTTACCGGCTGTGGCGATTGCAGTTTCATAACAATTACGGACACGGCGCCATGATGTTGAAGAAACAGTCGGTCCTCAAGCAAGGAGCTTACGACGAGACATTGCTTTATGCCCAGGATTACGATCTTTGGTCACGAATCTCCCAAAAAGAGAATACCGGCATGATTCCTGAAGCGCTCTATCATTACCGGATGTTCGAGCAAAGCGGGCAAGCGTCGGTCCGGAGTTACGATGCGCAATTAGCTGCCGCCATTGATATCAGCAACAGGAATTTGCAGGCCTGTAATCCGAGCCTCACAGAAACCGAATGCATGGAAGTTCGGGCGCTCTACTGGAAGTTCCAGATCGCCAGCGTCACACTCAGAGGTCTTAAGGCCCTTCCGGACACCCTCGAAGGCTTTTGCCGTAGATATGGAATTGGCGCCGCCGATCGAAGAAATCTGATCAAAAGGGTGGAGCGAGACGCCATCGAAGAAGTAGAGAAATCGAACTTGATTCCCACTGGCGATAAGCAACGCGTGGTGGACGAATTGGAGCTGCCGTCACTGAAGCCCGTGGATGTGTACTAGACTAGCGCAGCGGGCTACCGAAAACACGCTGGTAGTCGGTCATGACCCACTACCAACATTTTGCTTGACTTGAGGGCGTTCCCCGATTACGTTTAATGCTAGAGAATAAAAGGTTTTTATCAATGCTGTGGCGTTGGTCTCGGGGGATAAGACCGTCACAATGCACTTTTGATTCATACCAGTCTTCGTGATACGAGACAAAAAAACCGTCAACATCAGGCAATTCTGGCAGTAATTCGTTTGTTTAGTCAGTCGGAGACTTGATTAAGAATTTTGGAGGGGATAAATGCCATTTTGGCGTGGGTTTCCAAAAACCGACAAATTTCTGGAAAAGCTACCCAATGTGAGGAAATGGCTGACGGACTTGCGCACCAAGGGGTCTCCGTGTCTCGGCACTCTGTTGTGCAACCTAGAACTTGAATTAGGCAATCCGCCTACACCTCGTGTCAGGGCACGCATGGAAGATTTCTTCCAGCAGCTGAACTCTATCATTCTGGATTACAAGGACAACAAGGACTTATGGTATGATCCACGCGAACTCTTCAAAATCATCGCCAAGGAGTTGCCTTTTTGCCTGGAAGGGCCTGAAATAAGAACTCTACCTCCTACTTTCGGGAAATCCTGTTGCTGTACGGAAGAGGATTTCGATCCGCCTGCGGCGGAGTATCAATTGTGTAGGGTACTATCACTCGAATCATACTGGAACAACTGTGTGCCTCTGCCGCAAAGGAATGACATCGTAGCTCCCGAGGCGCGGCTCAGTATGCTCAAATACGAGCATTGTCCTTCGCCCAACTCTGTCGCCCAGCCACCCAAGGACCAGGGCTCCCGAAGGCCGCGCGAGATATCCGATGGCAAATACCCCAAACGCTGCCATGTTGACGCCACAGGGTCGTACGAGGGGAAAAAGAGAGGCCCGATGTAGGGCGCCATGTAGCCGTACAAGGCGAAATCAAACCACTCCAGGACATTGCCCACCGTACTTGCCGTGATAGCCTGCCCGAGAGCATTTGAGCGACGCTTTACCGGAGCTTTCATGTGTCTTCGCACCGCTTCGTCGTGGAGTAACGGTAATCAACCAGGTGTTCAAAGAGAGTAGCCAATTTAGTGCAAAAAACAATAACAAAGTACTATTGATCCCGATGCCTGAGTAGTTGCATCCGGCGTCGCAAAGAGCCGGGCAATCGACCACAAATCCAGAGGAACTTTCCCGGACTGCTATGGTCAGGAATGAAATATAGAGCGCACAAAAAATTATTTGATTCGATGCAGGCATCGCCGGTAAATTTGTGAGAACGAGGAGGAAGCAAATTGGAAACGCAAGCGGATTACGAAAATAGAATTCAAGCTCTGCTCAGCACCTGTAATACTCAAATAGAAGAGTTAGAGGCATGCGCCAAACAGGCGGCGCCGGAGCTTCGAAGACAATGCGAAGAAGAGATCAGCGTATTGATCGCAAATCGCGAAGCCCTAAAACGCGGCCTGTTGAGGTTTAACGACGAATCGGGACTTTGTTCGGCCTGCCCCGAGGAAAGCAGATAAATTGATTTGAAATCTCGATGAACAGGGGCTTGGCGCATCAATGCCCACTGCGCCGAGGAAAAGGACGGAGCTTGTGACACAAGCGAAGCGGCTTGCTTCTTTCATTGTCAAGACATCTTATGATGACATGACTGAGGCAACGCGCAAGGACTTAAGAATTAGAATTCTGGATGCTCTTGGCTGCGCAATTGGCGCTCTGGATCAGGAACCAATCAGAATGATACGGGCGCAGGTCGAGGATTTTGGAGGATCACATTTATGCGCTCTGATCGGAGGGGGGAAAACCTCGCCTGACCGAGCCGCGCTGTACAACGGGGCATTGGTGCGGTATTTGGATTTTAACGACAGTTTCTTGGCCAAACACGAGACATGCCATCCAAGTGACAATTTGGGCGCTGTGCTCGCTGCCGCCGAATATGCGGACCGACATGGCCGAGATTTCATGACGGCGCTGGCGATAGCTTATCAGACGCAGTGTCGGCTAAGCGAAGTCGCGCCGGTGCGTGCGAAAGGTTTTGACCATACTACTCAAGGAGCCTATGCGGTAGCCGCCGGAGTATCCAAAGCATTGGGCCTGGATAAAGAAAAGACCACTAATGCGCTGGCTATCGGTGGAACCGCATTTAATGCGCTGCGAGTCACGCGCACGGGAGCGTTGTCCAATTGGAAAGGATTGGCTTATCCGAACATGGCCTTCGGAGTGACCCATGCCGCATTCCTCGCCATGAGGGGCATAACAGGCCCATCGGAAGTCTTCGAGGGTAACAAAGGCTTTATGGACGCCATCTCCGGGCCTTTTGAAATTGATTGGTCTCACGAGGACTTGGAACTTGTTAGGCGCACAATTGTTAAAAAATACAACGCTGAAATTCACTCGCAGTCGACAATTGAAGGCATTTTGGAGCTCAAACGTGAAAAACTGTTCGAGGCCGCTGATGTGGAACGAATCGTTATTGAAACTTTTGACGTAGCATACAACATCATTGGCGGTGGCGAAGAGGGCGCCAAAACAGAGGTGCGCACAAAAGAGCAGGCTGATCACAGTTTGAACTATATGGTCGCGGTGGCGGTCCTGGATGGACGAGTCATGCCGGAACAGTACAGAGAGGAACGTATTAAGAGCCGGGATGTTCAGACTTTGCTCCGAAAAATATCGGTGGCTCCGTCAAATGAATACAGTAAGAGTTTCCCCGACGAGATGCCGTGCCGAATAACTGTTTCGCTGCTAAACGGGGATGTGTTGACGAAAGAAATATCCGATTACGAAGGATTTCATACCCATCCGATGACCTGGGACACAGCGCTTAAGAAATTTGATTATTTGTGCCGCGACAAAAGCGATTCATCGCTATTAGCGGAAATCGTCCATGCTATACAGGATATTGACGCGATCCGAGTTCGCGACCTCACTCAATTACTGAGCCAAATATAAATCACATGGTCTTTTTCCGTTTTGCCGGGGGGTGTCAAATGACTCAAACGAGCGATTCCGAAGAGCGAGCGTTTTCCTTTCTGCCGATTAATAAACGAGAATCCAAGCCGAGATCGCGGGGCATAACGGAAATCAGGGGCCCTTATTACACTCCGATGGGAAGGCGCTATCTACAGGATATCTTGGAAACAATGGGCGCCTATGTCGATTCGCTGAAGTTTGCTGGCGGGTCGTTCAGCTTGATGCCTCGACACGCCATCAAAGAATTAATTGATCTGTGCCATTCACATGACGTCTTTGTGTCAACAGGCGGCTTTATAGAGCGAGTCTTAACTCATGGATCCGCCGCGGTTAATTCGTACATTAAAGAATGCAAAAAGTTGGAATTTGACATTATAGAGATTTCCAGCGGCTTCATCACAATTCCCACAGACGACTGGCTAAGGTTGATAGAAAGAGTGCAAGCGGCTGGACTTAAAGCCAAACCTGAGGTTGGCATTCAGTTCGGCGCAGGAGGCGCCACGGCGATAGCGGAGTTGGAGGCCGAAGGAACACGTGACGTGGAATGGGCTATCCTGCAAGCCAGGCGTTTCGTGGACGCGGGCGCTTATATGATCATGATCGAGTCGGAAGGAATAACGGAGAATGTGAAAGTCTGGCGCACGGATGTCGTGGCCAAAATCATCAATACGCTCGGATTAGAAAAGCCAATGTTCGAAGCGGCCGACCCGGATGTATTTGCGTGGTACGTCAAAAATTATGGAGCGGAGATCAATCTTTTCGTTGATCATAGTCAAATCGTGCAACTGGAGTGCTTGAGGTCGGGACTGTGGGGCACAAAGAGTCTGTGGGGCAGGGTCTTAACATTCAAGGATTGAACGTGCTCTTTTTTTTGTTAGCTTGGTCATTGTGATTCCAATCTCTGAGGGCTGGTAAAGTAAGTGGCAAAGGTCGGAGTTTCTCTATCGGAAGTTCATCGTTCCGTTGCGGTCCCAAAGGGGGCGAGCATCGTGAAACGTATGTTCGCCTTTTTGGGGCCTGCGTACCTCATCAGCGTGGGGTACATGGACCCCGGTAATTGGGCGACTGATCTGGAAGGAGGCGCCAGATTCGGTTACACGCTGCTTTGGGTCCTGTTGATGTCCAATGCTATGGCCGTGCTTTTGCAAACACTTTCCGCGAGACTCGGGATAGTGGCTGGACGCGATCTCGCTCAGGCGTGCCGCGACAATTATCCCAGGTCAGTTAACCATTTGCTTTGGGTCCTCGCAGAAATTGCTATTGCCGCGTGCGACCTTGCCGAAGTGCTCGGCACTGCTATCGGCCTGAATCTTCTTTTCGGTATCCCTCTCTTATGGGGTGTCGTAATCACAGCATTTGATTCTTTCGTGTTTCTCGCTATTCAGAATTTGGGGATGCGGAAATTTGAAGGATTTGTCCTCTCTCTTATCCTGATAATCGGCGGATGCTTTATTTTTGAAGTTTTTCTGTCAAACCCGGACTGGGGAACGGTTGTAACAGGATTTGTTCCCTCTCTTCCCAATGGAGCGCTCTATGTTGCTATGGGAATTATCGGGGCAACTGTAATGCCTCATAACCTGTACCTACACTCCGCTCTGGTCCAAACTCGCGCCTATGACACGTCGCACGATGGCAAGCGTCAAACCTGCCGGTTCAACTTAATCGACTCAGCGGTGGCTCTTAATGCCGCGTTTCTTATAAATTCCGCTATTCTGATTGTCTCTTCAGCTACCTTTTTCAAGCACGGAATCGTTGTGACGGAATTACAGCAGGCCCACGGCTTGCTTTCACCTCTTCTGGGAACAACCCTCGCCGGAATTGCCTTTGCTTTGGCTTTGTTGTGCGCTGGGCAGGCGTCCACCTTGACTGGCACGTTGGCGGGACAGATTGTAATGGAGGGGTACCTGCATTTCAAAATCCGTCCGTTTTTGAGACGCCTATTGACGAGAATGCTCGCCATTGTACCAGCGGCCGTAACAATTTTGTACGCAGGAGAAACCGGAACCTACAAACTGCTCATTCTCAGCCAGGTGATCCTGAGTTTACAGCTCCCCTTTGCGATTATCCCGCTTATTCACTTTACCAGCGATAAAGCGACGATGGGGGACTTTGCGAACAAATACTGGATTCAAGCATTGTCGTGGATTGTCGCCGCCATAATTGTGTCGCTCAACGTGAAATTGGTAATAGAACAAATAACAGAATGGATCAGCGCCAGCGCTTCCCCGGAATGGATTTACGCCACCGTAATACCGTTTGCGATCTGCTTAGGAGGTCTGCTTGTTTACATTATTCTCAAGCCTTTCGTTCATTTGCCGCCCAAAGAAATGATTCCAGCTTGGAAAAGGCTAAATCATTTCATTAGAGCAAAAGAAGACAGATTGGATCTTGATATACCACATTACAAGCGTGTTGGTGTGGCCGTAGCTTTTTCAGACCACGACAAGAAAACGCTAAGTCATTCGTTACCCCTGGCCCGGCAACATGACGCTGTTTTGTGCCTTTTCCATGTGGTGGAGGGCGCAGGAGGTGTGGCGTTGGGCCCGGACGCCTATGACGCCGAGGCCCGTGAGGACGAACAGTATCTGAACCAACTGGCAGTGGCTCTTGGCCATAGGGGGGTTGAAGTGGAAGTCTTTTTGGGATTTGGGAATGTTTCGAAGGAGCTAATTCGTATGGTCCAAGAGCAGAACATCGACATTCTTGTCATGGGCGGACACGGTCATAGGGGCATTAGTGATATCCTTTTCGGCAGCACCATCAGCCCTGTGAGGCATGAACTGGAGATCCCGGTGATAGTAGTTAGGTAAGCGGCTCTTATATTTCAACCACATCCCTTTATTGTTCCGCTCGGCGTCACAGAGGATTCCCGCAAGTTGACTAAACAGTGAGGCTCTTCAATTCCGGGAAAAAAAGCATTCCCGGAACTCCATCGGAATAGCATTAGAAAACCTGTGCGCAGAGAATGTTCGACCTTCGCTCAACTCGCTGCTACCGGGAGTCGCCGCCATCTTGACGTTTCCTAGATTTAGGGTATTGTTAGAATAACGATCTCTTCCGCCGCGACGAATGCTCAGTGAGAAAAATCGGATCGAGGATGATTTTTGCCTGATTGACCTGTGAGTGGGGGGCGGTTATGCAACACATGGTAGCGATTCTGTGTGCTTTTTCACCCATCATTGTAGAACCTGCGGTTTAAGAATTCCCATGGACAAAATCGAGAGCTAGCAACGACATGACTGCGGAAACAAAAGCACTACAGCCATACAAAACCGTCATCCTCGCACCGGCGGTTTTCATCGGTTTGTATGCGGCCAATCTTTACAACTACTTACTTTTCCACAGCCTGGCCGAAATGCTCAGTGTCATCATAGGATGCGGAGCGTTCTTTATAGCCTGGAATTCTAGGCGTTTCCTCACCAACAACTATCTGCTTTTCATTGGCATCGCGTATCTATTGGTAGCCGCTTTTGATTTGGCGCACACCCTGTCATATGCGGGCGTGGGCGATCTTTCCGGTTATGATCCCAATGATGCCGCTCAACTGTGGATCAGCGCCAGGTACTCTCAAGCGATTTCCCTGGTAGTCGCGCCGCTATTGTTGACGCGCCGGTTGAACCCCGACAGGCTTTTGATAATTTTCTCGGCCATCTTCGCCATGATTATAGGGTCAATCTTTGTGTGGGACATCTTCCCGGTTTGTTATGCTGAGGGAATCGGCGTAACCCCTTTCAAAATCACAAGCGAGTTCCTCATCTGCCTAATCCTGTTGGCTTCCATGGGAATGCTCCTCATGTATCGAGATCGCTTCGATCAGGGAGTATTGAAACTACTCATCTGGTCAATCATATTTGCTGTAGGCTCGGAACTGGCCTTCACCCTTTATACGAGCGTTTACGGACTCGCCAATCTCATAGGGCATTATTTCAAAATAGTCTCATTCTATTTCATTTACAAAGCCGTAATTGAGACAGGGCTCAGAGAACCTTACGATTTGTTGTTCAGAGAACTCAAGTCAGCCCACGATGAACTTGAAGATCGGGTACGGGAACGTACAGCGGACCTGCAATCAGCCAATCAACAGCTTACCGCGGAGATTGCTGAGCGGACAAGATTGGAAGTAACAGCAAGCCGTGCCGGTCGAGCGCTTCAGACTCTTATTGATTTTAACCACGTATTGGTTCGCGCGCATAAGGAGTCGGTTTTACTAAATGAAATATGCCGAATTCTCGTGGAGGTTGGCGGGTACCGCATGGCATGGGTGGGTTTTGTTCATGTGAATGATACCAGATATGTGGCGCCGGTCGCTCAGGCGGGCTACGAAGCCGGTTATCTCGTCGGGCTCAAAATAGCATTGACTGACGAACACCAGCGACAATGCCCTGTGGCAAGAACATTGCTTTCCGGAAAACTCTCAGTAGTTAGGGACGTGTTGGCAAACCCAAATGCAGTAGCCTGCCTCCAACTGGCCCGAGAGCGAGACTACGGTTCACTGGCCGTCCTGCCTCTTAGGCTTGACGAAAGAGTGTTAGGAGGATTGTCCATCTGGGCCAAGGAGCCCGATGCTTTCGACCCAGATGAACTAAAGCCGCTGGCCGAGCTTGCGGAAGACCTGAGTTTTGGGATCGCTGCAATACAGACGAGGGCAGAGCAGCAAAAGGCCCACGAAAATCTGCGCTTAAGCGAGGAAAGATATAGTGGTGTTGTCCAGGATCAGAGTGAACTCATCTGCCGATTTTCATCCGACAAGACAATCTCTTTTGTCAATGAAGCGTTCTGCGCTTACTTTGGTAAGCAGTATCATGAAATTCTGCGCGAAGATTTTATTCAGTTTATCTCCGCCGAAGATCGCCGACGTTTGGAAGAGTATTTGAGTTCAGCCACATCTGAGACACCCGTCTCAAACTTCGAAAACCGAATTATTAGGTTAGACGGCTCGGTTAGGTGGTGCCATTGGAGTGTAAGAAGCATATCCAATCAGCGAGGGGAAATAGTCGAATTCCAGGCGGTAGGGCGAGACATCACCGACCGAAAATTGGCCGAACAAGAATTGCGGCTGAGTGAAGCACGCTTTCGTGCGGTTTTCGAAAGCGCCAGCGACAACATTTTTATCAAGGATCTTTTTCTGAGATACACACACGTAAACCAGAGTATGGAAAAGCTGTTGGGGCTTCCGTCTTCCAAAATAATTGGACGGACCGTCGAAGAACTGTTCGATGCCGAGGTCTCTGCGTATATCAGGGATGCAGAAAAACGTGTATTACAGGGAGAAGTGGTCGAAGGGGAATATACGCGAAATATCAGTGGCATATCAATGATATTTAATGAAATCAGGGCGCCTTTGCGCAACAGTTCAGGTGATATTGTGGCGCTCTGTGGAATCTTGCGTGACATTACTGATAGAAGGACCAGAGAATGGACGCCTGGATCAACCCCTGAGACATACTCTTCCAAAATAATGCGCGAAACCATTAGTCAAGCAAGACTGGCAGCCGTGACGGAAAGCGTGATACTGCTGCTCGGAGAGAGCGGCAGCGGCAAAGATTACCTGGCGAGGCACATTCACGAGCATTCCAAGCGCCGTGGTGGTCCGTTTTTTTCCACTAACTGCGCGGCTGTTCCCCCGGAACTTACCGAATCCGAACTTTTCGGCCATGAAAAAGGAGCATTTAACGGCGCACATGGGCGAAAACGAGGGCTGCTGGAGTTGGCCGAAGGCGGGACCCTGTTGCTGAACGAAATTGGAGAGCTTTCGCATCCGTTACAGGACAAGTTGCTGACATTTTTAGATGATCGTCAATTCACCCGCGTAGGCGGTGAAAAGAAAATCTCCATAAATGCGAGAATTATTGCCGCCACGAACCGAGACCTGGAAAAGGAAGTTCGGGCAGGGCGTTTCAGACAGGATCTTTTTCATCGGATAAGCATAATGAATATAGTCGTACCGCCTCTGCGGCAACGCGCGGAGGACATTCCCATTTTGGCTGACGAGATCCTTTCGATGCTCGCAAAGGACCTGGAATTAAATCACATACCGGCCATCAATGATTCTACAATGGACTCGCTGTTAAAATATCATTGGCCGGGTAATGTGAGGGAACTGAGGAATGTGTTGGAACGAGGCCTTATGCTGTGGGATGGCGTGAACCCCGACTTCCCCTTGCCCTCATTGATCCCGGGCCAGACCGAATGGAGTCGTCAAGTAACATTCCCCACGCCGGGTCGCTCACTTCGGGATATTACCGATGAGATCACCAAAGCATTGTGTGTGGAGGCTTTACAACGCTGCAAAGGAAATAAGAGGGACGCCGCGCGACTTCTGGGCATAGCCCGAGACTCATTGTATCGTTACATGAAAGAGTTCGGGATTGAGTCCGAAATTTCCGCAGAGGGCTAGCTCTTGTTTGATTTTAAGACAGAGACAGAGGATTCAATCATCGAAAAAGATTCTCAATTTTTATGAGTGTCAGAAAGTTTGTCACAATGTCATGATGTTGGCGCAACGATGACGGTTTGCGACACGAGTCCTCAGCCATTAACTCACCGTTTTTAATACTGCTTTACCCCAATTCAGAATAAAGCTTTAACTGGCACGGAATCTGCTTTGGTAGAGCGTAGTGGGGTCTGGCGACCTTAATCAAGGGCATTGGAATCGGCCCTTGAGGTAGCCTGCGCTGCGCCACGTTTCAGGCAATTATCGTCATAATGAATAACTATCTTACTCCTAATATGTTGTTAGCCTTTGTGGAGTAAATATTTACTCAAAGGCTGCACGCTTGAAGTTTGGTCGCTATCTGAATACCCGGGCAGATACAAAGGGAGCCTAATTCAGAGCGAAATTTTCAGGGAAGGTAGAAATGCCTGCAACAAAAGCAATAGATAAACTCATCGATGCGGGATGGCAGGTTCTGGAAACTGATTTTGATCCTGTGGCATTCACGGAGTGGCGAAGAAGAGCTTTTGATTGTGTCGTCGTACTGCTGGGGCCTGATCATCCGTACGCTCAATTTTTTCAGGAGTTTGTAAACAAAGATAACAGGGGTAGCCTGCTTACGGGCGCAGGTATTCTCACCGCGACTAAAGAGCAGGTGGCCTCGCAAAAACAGAGATCAGCGTCAAGAAATTGTCATAAAAAATCTGTAAGGAGCGCTTTGATAATTTGAATTCATTCGGCAGCGGGAGCCTGATCCTTCTTGCCGCATTTTATCTGAACCACAAATTCTGCGCCCTTCGGAGTGTTACACAAAGATAAGCTACCGCCCATAGCTTCCGCGAGCGCCAAAGCCCCGGCAAGTCCCAGCCCATGCCCTCGAACCGGAAACCCTTCGGCTTTAACACACTGGAAATATTGATCGAAAATTTGCTTGTGGTACGCCTCGGGAATGCCCGGCCCATCGTCTCTTACAGATACGTTCACAGTGTCGTTTTGGGCGCGACACTTCAGAAAAACGCTCTTATGTCGGTATTTGAAAGCATTAGAAAGCAGGTTGGTGATTATAAGGCACAGCTTGACATCGTCGGTCTGAATGGTGCGATTGAGCTGCTCTTCATCAGCGTCGAGGAAGATATCATTTTCACATAACACCTTGCGGAAGCCGTCAATATCCTCCACCTCGACCAAAGCTTCTGACACCACAGGATCAACCAACTCGAACACCTCAACGAACGCGTCTTTGATAACTTGTGAGAGAGTGCATTCGGTGATATTCACGATTCCGAGTGACGCTTGGTCCACCTCTAACATATTGTGGGCAAGACTCTTTATTTTTAGAGCGTTTCTCAGGATGCGCCTGATAACCTTCTCCTGGCGTCGAGTTATCGTTCCGTAACGATCCGTCTTCTCCAGCAGTGATTGGGCGCTCGTTTCTATGATGTTGACGGGATTTTTAAGGTCATGGACAAGGTGCGATGTCCGTATGTTTTTTATAGTCACTGATAGACCCCCGGATATCACCCCCGCTGTGAGATTTTAACGTTAAGACCGAATAATGGTCCCCTCATTGATTTCCAAGTCTTTTTGGAATTCTTCCCAGAATTCTTTCTCCGTTTTTGTCCAATCGGGTCCGAAGCGTTTTCCGAAGGAACCTCCCAATTTTCCCAAGACCGACTTCCACGCTCCGTGGTAGCTCTGGGTCAAAACGTCCTCCAAAAAAGGCGTCAATTGACCGAGCTGATCCTTTGGTAGAAATGCCCTGGCTCCCAGCTCAATGGACTTTTTAAGAGACTCGGGACTAAGGGCGTGAGCTGTAAGCATTATCGGAGCCATTCCCTTATTTATGGCAAACTCGAGCAGCTCAAAACCTCTGACTCCCATGATGTCCAGTATAACTATATCATATGTCAGAGACGACATTTTTTGAATCGCGTCTTCATATGAGGAAGCCCTGTCCAGTTCTACTCCATGCTCCTCCAGTTCTTCAGCGATGATATCGAGAATATCCTGCTCGTCATCTACCGCCAGAATTTGCTTTCCGGCTAACAGCTTGGCTCCCATTACACAACTCCGGTTCTTTTATTATTATACCCGCAAGATTCGTGTCAAGCCGGTTTGAACCGAATGCGGTCGGCCGGTGAGGCGCGCGCTCGCACGCTAGTGTGGCCGGTAATGATTTCCCGGAGCCTCGTTTCACCGCAGCCATATGAGAGTTCTCTGAAAAGGGGTTCCAGTCCCGCGAGACGCGGGATTTTGCAAAAGACTTGTCCCCCTGGATATCTTATTGCTCGCCGCTTTCGCGTTGCCGCGCGATGTCTTGCCAAGAGGGGAGTATCCCGAAGCCGTCCGCATTTTTGACAGCCTTTATGACAGCCCGTTGTAATGCTTCTGAGGCCAACAGCCCGATCCGATTCAGGTCCACTTCCAGGTCTCCCACGCTCAGAACCACTGTGAGGTCGCCGTCAATTTGACTGCGAAAAGGCCGAATAACTCGACCCAGGCCGAGAGTCGCTTGAGCCGCGATCCTCGACGCGTCTATTTTGTTGAAACGAGCATTAACAACTACTACGGAAAGAGTAGTATTTTCCACAGAGACTCTGCGCGAAATCGCCTTGCCTTCCATTAGTAAAGTGGACGCGTCCGCGAATTCAAGAGATGAGGGCGAAACCCTGGCGCCGGCCAGAATATTTTGGTCAGTGTCGGTGATGTCGCCGTAAGCGTTGACCACAACCAGAACTCCGACCACTAAATTCTCCGAAATCGCGGAAGCCGAACCCAACCCACCTTTCATTGCCTGTTCAGCGCCGAAGAGCTTTCCCACGCTGGCTCCGGCACCCGCGCCGGCGCTTCCCTGCGCTATAGGACCTGATGAAGCGTTTTTGCAAGCTTCTCGGCCCATCGCGGCGTCAGGTCTCACTGCTCCGTTGCCGAAATTCAAGTCGAAAATCGCGGCAGCCGGAACAATGGGAACTGTTCTTCCTACAACCGGAAGACCTATTCCTTGCTCTTCAAGATAGGTTAGCACTCCGCCCGCGGCGTCCAATCCGAATGCGCTGCCTCCGCACAGACACAGCGCGTGTATGCGATCCACAACATGGAACGGCTGTAGTGAGTCCATCTGACGAGTGGAAGCCGCTGCGCCCGCTATATAGATCCCGGCCCTTGCCCCTTCAGGAGGCGGCAGAATCACGGTTACGCCTGTTTTTGCTTCCGTATTCTGCGAGTGTCCGACACGGATTCCGGCCACGTCAGTAATATCGTCATGGAAACCGGGGTGTTCCTTCAGCATGGAGATCCCTTCTAATTACTGCGTCGGGAATCGCTGCAAATTAACATGCAATGGCAAAGCACGCAATCGGTCATCCAATCACATCTATTAGAATAGACGACACGAGTCCGTCCGGTAAAGGCGCTGCGATCCGTTTCCTAAAACTGGGCTTCGCTGTAATCGATTCACTTCGCCGCCGCAATTTAGGCGCGGCTCGCCTATTTTCGTGCCATCCGCCTCAGTTGCCAGAGAGAGAGCCCGTGCAGAATGATCCAACTCGGCACGGCGAAAGCAGGGACCATGACTCCCGGGTAGGTTCCGAGCGCCACATTCGGGTGGTGAAGAGCCAGAAGGTGCAACGGTCCAGGAGAACTCAAAATTCCCGTCGCAATCGCGATTGCGAAATCGGTCAGGCCCAGCAGGTTCCATGCAATTCCGATCCTTCGTCCGGTCCTGGTTCCCGACGATGCCCAGAGGGCCGCAGGCAAGGCCAGCAGGCCCACCGTCATGTCCCCGATGCCAGCCGGTATGGCAAAAGCGCCGGGAATAACTCCATGCATCCAGTTGACCAGAAAGATACCGCCGAAGACGCGGTACAGTTGAACCCCAATCAGCCAAGATGGCGGCATAGCATCGAGCAGCACGGCCATGTGCTTGGAGCGAATCAACAAAACAAGACCGATGACTACCGGAACGAATATCGCAATCGGCACGAGAGGCACACTGGTGACCCCCGGAACAAAAACCCCTCGTAAGGCGAGTCCCCATATGAGCGCCAGCCACAGAGTATACGGGACCGCAATGGCGAACCATAGGGTGAGTCTTGTGCTGCCGTCAAAGTCGGTACGAGAGACGCCGAGCCAAAGTCCGGTCAGGATTGTCCCGAAAATGAGTAAGCGCGTTACGATCGTGGGAATTCCAGTTGACCAAAGTTCGGGAACCAAAAAATTCAGTCCCAGCCAGCAAGCGGTCAGCAGCACAGCAAAGGAGAAAAGGCGAACACTGCCGGAATACAATTCTGAGAATTTTGTTCTCATGGTTGTCTCCTTGAGAAAATCTTCGGCGCTCTGCGAATTGACCCACCCCCATGCTCTCAGAACTGACCCACCTGCCTGAGTGCTCTCCGAATTGACCCGCTACATCAGCGCTCAGAAAAATGACCCATTAAAGAACCGC
>Ga0172371_10000079_pt1 | contig 122352 bp, 111 predicted proteins | sample Lak12m_FD_114543 | JGI IMG/M metagenome (GOLD analysis project Ga0172371, IMG submission 114543) | Freshwater microbial communities from Kabuno Bay, South-Kivu, Congo - kab_022012_12m | ecosystem: Environmental > Aquatic > Freshwater > Lake | place: Democratic Republic of the Congo...
CGGGGTCAATCGCTTTGGCGTTTTCTTCCACCGTCATGCCGGGATTTTTTTCCTTGTTGCCTAAAATCCATGTTTCGCGCTCGGTCACAATGTCGTTGCGGAAGTCGCGCTTGGCAACGCCGTAGCCCCAGTCTTTGAACGCGCCTTCGGTGAACTTCATAATATTGCCCTTGTGAACCAGGCTCATAATTTTGCGTTTGTTCTTCAACGCCCAACGAATAGCGGCGCTGACGAGTCTTTCTGTGCCTTCGGAGGAAACCGGCTTAATGCCAATGCCCGCCGTTTCGGGGAAGCGCATTTTTGCGTATTCTTTGGGGTACGCTTCCTTGAACCACGTCTTGAATTTTGCGTTATCTTCCGTGCCAAGTTGAAATTCGATGCCGGTGTAGATGTCTTCGGTGTTCTCGCGGAAGATGACCATGTCCACATATTCGGGATGTTTGACGGGCGAAGGCACGCCGTTGTAATAGCGCACCGGGCGCTGACAGACGTACAAATCCAACGCTTTGCGCAGCGCCACATTCAAAGAGCGGATTCCGCCGCCGATGGGCGTGGTCAGCGGTCCCTTGATGCCCACCAAAAATTCGCTAAACGCTTCCACCGTTTCATCGGGCAGCCAGCTGCCAAACAGCTTGAAGGATTTTTCGCCGACAAAGACTTCCATCCAATGGATTTTGCGTTTGCCGCCGTAAGCCTTCTCCACTGCCGCATCGAAGACGCGGACGGAAGCGCGCCAAATGTCGCGCCCAGTCCCGTCGCCTTCCACGAACGGGATAATCGGGTTATTGGGGACGGTCAGATTGCCATCCTGAATGGTGATTTTCGCCCCGCCCGCAGGAACTTTAACATTAACGTATGCCATGGATTCACCTCTTTTGATTTTTGTAAGACAGGGTTCACCCTGTCTGTAAAATTTTCGCGCCGAGATTATAACAGCGCGGTTTTTATACATTCAGTGACGATTGTCATAAATTAAAAAACACGCAGACGCCAAAATCCGCCTTTTTTCAATGCAAAAGTCAAGAGACTTTTGACTCCGTGACGGACTCCGATTTTGGGCGTGCGTCAGGAGACTTTGGACTCCGGTAAGTTTGCCAAAAACGCCGCCAGTTCTTCAAACGCTTTTTTACTTTCAGGAATCAACGCGCCCAACGCCTGCCAAACATGCCACATGCCCTCCCAAATTTTGAACTTCACCGCCGCGCCATCTGATTTTGCTTTTTCCGCCAATCTGATTGAATCATCCAGCAGAATTTCATCGCTGCCCACTTGAATGAAGATGGGAGGAAAGGCGCGGAAATTTCCATAAATCGGAGAGATGCGCGGGTGGCTGGCATTTTCCGCGCCGCAGTATGCCTCTGCCCACATTCGCAACACATCCTCGCGCAGAATTGGCTCCACCTTTTCTTTGGTGAGGTAAGACTTGCCCGTAAAAGTTAAATCCGTCCACGGCGACATGCACGCCACCGCAAAAGGCAGCGGCTCGCCCGCATCGCGCAGGCGCATCACCGCCGCAAGGCTCAACCCGCCGCCCGCCGAGTCGCCGCTGATGAGGATGTTCTTTGCGTCATGCCCTTGCGCCAACAGCCACTTGAACGCCGTCACCGCATCTTCCACCGCAGCGGGGAAGGGATTCTCCGGCGCAAGGCGATACTCCGGCAACAGCACGTTCATCTTCAAAGTTTGCGCCATGAGGATGCACATCGCCAACGAGGAGTCAATTCCGCCCAGCACATAACCGCCGCCGTGAAAATGCAAAATGACTTTATCGCTTTGCGCGTCATCGGGCTTAATCCACGCAGCGGGAATTTCATTCACCTTAAAGCGTTCCACGCTCACGCCTTTGGAAATTTGATTCGCCTGCGCCGTTAGCCTTGCAGAGTAGATTCGATTTTCCGCGATGCTCATAAATTTGTCTTTGAACATGCGCCGCAGAAGAAATTTCCAAAGAGTATGCCGTAGATTCATTTTATTCACCTCTTGCACGAGTATTGATAAAACATCTCGCCATAAAATCAGGGTCTTTAGGATTTGCCGCGATTTGGCACACGGACTGCACGGAGCTCACGGAAAAACACAAAAAAACTCCGCGTTTCATCGGCGTTATCCGCGTCTTCCGTGTCCAAAAGGTTTTGAAGCACAGCAACTGCCAGAGAGCCTAAAATCATTTACCGCTGAGACGCGGAGGCGCAGAGTCCTGCAATTGATTTTCTCTGCGTCTCGGCATCTCCGTGGTTCGTTTTTTAGATTTTGAATGCGAAGGTCACGCGAACATCACGTGAAAGTCAGGAGACTTTTGACTCCGTCATGGCTCTCACATTTTTGCCATCACCCGGCTTTGCTAAAATCTTCCCATCCACAAAGGCGATTTTTCCGCGCAAGACCACCTTGCGAACTTTGCCTCTCACCCGCCAGCCTTCAAAGGGAGTCCAGCCGCAGCGGGAGTGTAAATTCGCCGCGTGAATTTCATAGGCGGCGTTTTCGTCCACTTCCACATAAGTTTCTTTTTGCTCCGGCAGATTAAAAATTCGGCGCGGATTGGCATACAATTTCTGAACAATATCGTCCATCGTCAGTCGTCCGTCATGTACGGCAGTCAGCAGCAGCGGCAGCATGGTCTCCAAACCGGGGAAGCCCGGCGGCGGGGTTTCAGAATCTTTTTCCGTCAAGGTGTGCGGCGCGTGGTCGGTGGCGAAGCAATCTATCACGTCCAAGTTTTCCCACAGCGCGGCAACGTCTTCCTTTGTCGCCAAACGCGGGCGGACTTCGGTTCTTCCTCCGCCCTTGCCCCCCTCGCCCGCTGGGAGAGGGGACGAGGGTGAGGGCTTCATCAAAAACAAATGATGCGGCGCAACCTCACAGGTGACTTTGATTCCTTTTTCCTTCGCGGCTTTGATTAATAAAATTTCTTCTTTTAATGAAATGTGCGCGATGTGAACAGGTCTATCGTACATAGCGGCGAATAAAATCCCCGCCGCCATCGTCCGCGATTCGGAGTGTAAGACAATGGGCAGATGTTTTGGGAAATTGACAAAATGCGGCATCCATAACGTCATGTCGTTGAGACGCAATTCGCCAAACGTTGAATCAAGGTACATTTTCAGCCCGGCGGATTTTTCCGCCAACGCGGAAACGCTCCGCCCGTTGTCCGCGCCCGCGCCGAGAAATTGAGCGTAATCGCAACGGGCTTTTTCTTTCGCGGCGCTCAATGCCAACTCCAGAGTCGCTGCATCAAAAATGGGCGGCTTGGTGTTGGGCATGGCGAGTATCAACGTCACGCCGCCCGCCAATGCGGATTGCGTGACCGTGTCCCAATCTTCTTTATGAGTTTGTCCGGGTTCGCGGACGTGAACGTGCGGGTCTATTAAACCGGGCAATCGAATCATCTGCGCCTCTCTTGTATAATTTGGTCATGCAAAAAAAGCCTGTTGGAATTATCACACGCGGCAAGACGGCAGATAACCGCCTGCGCCGCGCCGATAATTTCATTTTACTCTACGAGCCATCCCTGCTGACGCGCGCGGATGGCGATTTTGCGGACGCGCTCTTTGTGGATGTGGGCTACGGCTTTGACCCGCGCACCACGTTGGAAAGCGCCGCCCGCTTTCGGAAATTAAATCCGCGTTTGAAGATTCTCGGCGTGGAGATTGACAGAGGGCGCGTGGAGGCGGCGCAGCCTTTTGCAAACGGGCAGACATTTTTCCGCTTGGGCGGGTTTAACCTGCCCCTCCACATGGGCGAGCGCATCCGATTGATTCGCGCCTTCAATGTGCTGCGTCAATATGAAGAGAAAGACTTTGCGCCCGCCTGCGAGACTCTCGCTTCTTATTTATTGCCCGGCGGATTGTTGCTTGAAGGCACATCCAACCCCAGCGGCGGAATTTGGGTCGCCAACCTCATCCGCAAACCTGCAACCTTCAACCTTAAACCTTCGCCCCATTTTGAATCTCTCGTATTCAGCACCAACTTTCATTTGGGATTCAACGTGGAGGATTTTCAAACTATCCTGCCGAAGAACTACATTCACCGCATGACTCGCGGCGAGGAGATTTTTGATTTTTTCGAGGCGTGGAAGCGCTCCGCCAACGAGAGTATTTCCGCCCATGTGTTTGGGCTGCGTCAATGGTTTGCGGCGGCGGCGCGGAGTCTCCATCAAAAAGGATATACAATAGACTTGCACAAAAAATGGATTCAAAAAGGTTTTTTGATTTGGAGAAGATGACATGCGCCGCTTTTCAGTTTTGATTTTTTTTGCTTTGCTGCTGCAAGCCTGCGGGCTGAGTCCAAACCCCATGTTTGACCAGTCCGCTTTTGATACGGCGGTGGCAAAAACGGTGGCGGTTGGGCTGACTAAAAGTTATGTTTCGCCAACTTTTACATTTACGCCCAGCCTCACTTTTACCGTCACGCCCACCGTGCCAACCCCAACCGAAACGCCCACGCCAGATTTTACGCTCACGCCGACTTTCCCCGCCACCGAGACAGAGACCGCCACGCCGAATGTCCCGTTGCCAATTTTGAGCGTCTCCGTGAATACCAATTGTCGCGGCGGCGCAGGCTTGGATTTTGAAGTGCAGGGAACTTTGCTAAAAGGCGAGCAAGCGGAAGTGCATGGCATAGACCCCAGTGGAAAATATTGGTACATTGCCAACCCCGACCCGGGCGCGCCCTATTGTTGGATTTCTGGCAAGTACGCCACAGTGGAAGGCGCAGTAACTTTTTTGCCCGCGCTGACTCCGCCGCCCGCTTATACTGCCACCGTCACCGCTACGCCCGGCGCAGACTTTCGCGCGGGTTATTCCAACTTGGACGGCTGCGGCGATTGGCGCGCCGAATTGGTTTTGACCAACCCAGGCGATGTGGCGTTTAAGTCCATCAAAATCACCGTGAAGGATACCTACTGGGGGCAAACCGTTTCAGATTCGGGCAATCGTTTTATCAACTACGACCAATGCGCGGCGAAAGAAACGTATGACATTTTTGAACCGCATACGGAAATTCTCATCACCGCGCCAGGGCTGACCCGCCAGCCGAAGAATCTTCAAATCACCGTGATGTTGTGCAGCGAGGCGGGGCTGGGCGGTCAATGCCTTACGCGCGCGTTGAAGAACGTCAAGCCTTAACTTGACGCTTCGCTTCTTTGCCCGTAAGATAGCCGCCCGTAGAACAGGCTTAAGCCTGTCTTACTTTGGAGTGAAATATGGATTTAGGCAACATACGCAAAATAGATATTGATAAAGAAATGCAGCAATCGTATCTCGATTACGCCATGAGCGTCATCGTGGCGCGCGCGCTGCCAGACGCGCGCGATGGACTCAAACCCGTGCAGCGCCGCATTCTCTATTCCATGTACGACATGGGCATTCGCGCCGATACGCCGTACAAAAAATCCGCGCGCATCGTGGGCGAAGTGCTGGGCAAATATCACCCGCACGGCGACTCGGCGGTGTACGAGGCAATGGCGCGCATGGCGCAGGATTTCTCGATGCGAACGCTGTTGGTGGATGGTCAGGGCAACTTCGGTTCGGTGGATGGCGACCCGCCCGCCGCGATGCGTTATACCGAGGCGCGGTTAACTTCCGCGGCGTTGGACATCCTCTTTGATTTAAATAAAGAAACAATTGATTTCACGCCGAACTTTGACGACACGCTGGTTGAACCCAGCGTGCTGCCCGCCGCGATTCCGAATCTATTAGTGAACGGCGCAACGGGCATTGCCGTTGGCATGGCAACCTCCATCCCGCCGCATAATCTCGGCGAGGTAGTGGACGCGCTCGTTTACATGATTGACCGCTGGGAAAAACTCGACGACATTGATGTCGAGCAGTTGATGAAATTTGTGAAGGGTCCCGACTTCCCCACGGGCGGACTCATCATCGAAGAAAAGGGCGATGAAGGCATCGAAGCCGCGTATGGCTCAGGGCGCGGAAGAATCACCGTGCAGGCAAAGGCTCACATGGAAGAAATGGAGCGCGGCAAGTCGCGCATCATTGTGACCGAGCTCCCCTACATGGTCAACAAGTCGAGTCTCATTGAGCGCATTGCGGAACTCGCGCGCGATGGAAATCTCGAAGGGCTGTCGGATTTGCGCGACGAGTCCGATAGGCAGGGGATGCGTATCGTGCTCGAAATGACGAAGAATGCCGAACCTGAAAAAGTGCTTGCGGCGTTATACAAACGCACGCCCATGCAAACGACTTTCGGAATCAACTTGCTGGCGCTGGTGGATGGCGAGCCGCGCACGCTGACCTTGAAGCAGGCGCTGCGCGTGTACATTGAACATCGCCTGACCATCATCAAACGCCGCGCCGAATTTGATTTGGCAAAGGCAAAGGCGCGCGCGCATATTCTTGAAGGGTATCTAGTCGCGCTCAAAAATCTGGATGAAATTATCGAGTTGATTCGCTCCGCCGCAGATGTGGACGCCGCGCGCGCCAAGTTGATGAAGCGTTATAAATTAAGCGAACTGCAAGCCAACGCGATTCTCGATATGCAACTCCGCAGACTCGCCGCGCTGGAACGCAAGAAAATCGAAACCGAATATAAAGAAGTCAGCGCAACGATTAAAGATTTGACCGACCTGCTAAAAAACCCCAAGCGGATGCGCGGCGTGGTGGCGAGCGAATTGCTCAAAGTGAAAGAGGCGTATGGCGACCGCCGCCGCACGCAGATTATCAGTTTGAAGGCGGGTAAAGCCGCAAAGTTACTCACCGCCTCGGACTTAATGCCCGAACAAACCGTGTGGCTTGGAGTCACCGCTGACGGGCTGGTCTCGCGCACGCATGACGACAAACAGCCAAAACATTCTGGCAATGACGCGCCACGCTTCCTCGTTAAAGCCTCTACAACGGACACGGTGTACTTCGTCAGCAAGTTGGGCAAGGCGGCGGCAGTGGCGGTGCATTTAATCCCCGAAGCGGAGAAGTTGAGTCAAGGCTCGCTGTATTACAAAATTTGCCCGCTGACGGAAAATGATTCCCTTGCGGCGGTGTTTGCGCTGCCCGCGAATAAATCCTCGCTGGGCGCAGAGACTTGCGTCATCACTTGCACGCGGCTGGGCTTAATCAAAAAGACTCTCGTCACCGAATTGCCCGGTCCCTCCGCGCAGACGTTTACGTTAGTCCGCGTGAATGAAGGCGATACGCTAGGCTGGGTGGCGCTCACGGACGGCAAAAAGAAAGACGCGCTGCTAGTCACTCAACTCGGCATGGCGATACGCTTCAAGGAAGACGATGTCCGCCCGATGGGGTTAGTCGCCGCGGGCGTGAACGGCATGAAGTTGGAAGATAAAGACGCGGTGGTCGGCATGGAAATTCTGCCCGCGCAGGGCGAGATTTTCATCCTACTGAATGATGGCAAAGCCAAGCGCGTGCCTGAAAAAGACTTTCCAAAACAAGGCAGATACGGCAAGGGCGTGGTGGCGTGGTCGCTGTCAAAGAAAGAAACCATCGCGGGAGTCGCTTCGGGCAAGCCAAACGCCATGGCAACGATTTTCCTCAGCAAGGGCGCGCCCAAATCCGCGCGGCTGGATGCTGCCGCCATCCGCAAACGCGCGGCAAGCAAGGGCGACCTTGTTGTTGAAGTAAAAGCGGGCGAGGAGATTACGTCCGTGAATGTGGCGTGGGATGCGGATAGATTTGTGAAGGAAGAAAAAAGCGATAAGGTAGAAGCGAAAAGTAAAAAGTCGGCTTCTCCGAAAAAGGCGAGTAAACCAGTGACATTGTCCCCGAAGGGGAAGAAAGCGACGAAGCCTGCGGTGAAGGTAAAGAAGAAAAAGTAATGCGTGTTGCGTGTTACGTAAAATCCTTGTGCTATACTTGAACTATGAAGTTTGAATGGGATCCTGAAAAAGCGAAAGCCAATTACCGCAAACACGGGATTGGCTTTCAAGAAGCGTACTCCGTATTCAAAGACCCGCTTGCCCAAATCTTCGACGATGAGGAACATTCGAAAACGGAACATCGTGAAATCATCGTCGGTTTTTCAAAACTCAGCCGCTTGCTGCTGGTTGTATTCGTAGAACGACGCCAAGACGTTGTCCGTATCATCAGCGCCAGAAAAGCGACCCGTCAGGAAAAAGAAGATTATGAAGAAAACGCCCATAAACAAACCCCGCAAGATTGAGGACATGGCTCCCGAATACCGCTTTGACTATAAAAAAGCAAAGCCGAATCGTTTTGCAAAGAAGATCAAGAACGAGCCTGTGCTGGTTCTGTTGGATAAAGACGTGGCAAAGGTATTCAAAACGCAAGAGCAGGTGAATGCTGCCTTACGCGCGTTGATTTTGGCAATGCCGAAGAAGTAAGAGGTAAATGAACACTCCGAGTCAGGTGGCTCGGAGTGTTCATTTTATTCCGTCAAAATTTACGCGGCTTGCGTCATCTTGGTTGTCACTTCAAATTTGGGCGGGTTTTCCAGCGTTTTCTTCACCGCGCACAATTCCGCCGAACGGATGAGGGACGGCAGATACTTTTCGGGGAAGGTGGGCGGAACTTGAATCTCCAAATCTATTTTATCTAAGCCGCCGCCAAACGGGTTGCTGTGGATACGCTGCACAATGCGAACGCCATCGGTAGGCAGCCCGCGCTGCTGACAAAAACCCAGCACATAAATTCCCGCGCATGTTCCAATAGAAGAGAGAAACACCGCAAACGGCGTGGGCGCGCTGGCGGCGGGGGGTTGGTCGGTATGTACCGTAAAGGGTCCAAAATGCGCGTCCACCTTTAAGCCGCCGGGAAAATCAATAATCATCTCCATGAGAGAAAGCCTCCAAAATTTTTAGTAAGTTACAAAACGTTAGATGCCTTTGCCCTCATAAAGTTGCAAATTGAATGGGCTATAATCCCGCCTATCTACGTCAAAGGAGAAAATCATGTCAGACAAAAACAACGAGCTCATGTCCTCTACGCCGCAGGTGGGGCTGGTGCGCGGCATTCTCAACAACCTCAAACTCATTGGGCGCTTAATGGCAGACCGCCGCGTCAGCCTCTTTGCCAAAATTATTCCCATTGGCGCGCTCGCGTACCTCGTCTCGCCCATAGACGCCATCTCGCTGCCCATTATCGGCGTGGTGGATGACGCCGCCCTGCTCTGGCTCAGTTCCTATGTCTTTACGGAATTTTGCCCGCCAGACGTGGTGGAAGAACATACCCGCGCCATTTATGGCTTGGACGCGCCCGCCGCCGAAAAAGGCGAAGTAGTGGACGGCGAAGTCACTGACGTAGAAGAAAAATGAAACACGCCCTTGTTTTTCTGGCGCTTGCGCTTAGCGCCTGCGGCATAAAAAACACAACCGCGCCAACCATCACCCCGCGACCCTCCATTGCCGCAGAAAATACTGCGAGGGTAGATTCCGCGCCCGCCGCAACAGAATCCACTTTGCCCGTTGGCGAAGATGCGAAAAACTTCCCCAACGCGGAAAACTACCAATGGCGCAAAATACTGGACGGGCTGACTCGTCCCGTCTCCATAGAATCGGCGCAGGGCAAGTTATTCATCCTCGAAAAACAAGGCAAAATTCGCGTGGTAGAAAACGGGCAATTACAAGACGCGCCGTTTCTTAACATTCAAGACCGCGTGAATGAAGACGGCAACGAGATGGGCTTGCTGGGCTTGGCGTTTCATCCGCAATTTGAACAAAACGGATTTTTTTATATCAACTACACCGGCGCGGGCGGGCATACGCGCCTCGTGCGCTTTCACGCGGATGGAAATTTTGCCGACCCCGCCAGCGAGAAAATTTTACTCATCATTGAGCAGCCCTACGAAAATCACAACGGCGGCGCGCTGGCGTTTGGACCAGACGGCTACTTGTACGCCGGTCTGGGCGATGGCGGGCTGGCGGGCGACCCGCATAAAAACGGACAAAATAAAAATTCCCTGCTTGGAAAAATTTTGCGGCTGGATGTAAACAACGGCGACCCCTACGCCCTGCCTGCCGACGCCCCCTTTGGCAATGAGGTTTGGGCATACGGGTTGCGTAACCCTTGGCGTTTTTCATTTGACCGCGCCACCGGCGACCTGTGGGTTGGAGACGTAGGTCAAGGCGATTGGGAAGAGGTGGATTATCTTCCGGCAGGCAGCGCGCCCGGCTTAAATTTGGGCTGGTCTATCATGGAAGGCTCGCACGGATACGATGCCGCGCCGCAGCCTGGCATGATTCTTCCGGCGGCGGAATATGACCACAATCAAAGCGGCTGCGCGGTGACAGGCGGGTACGTCTATCGCGGCGCCATGCCAGAATGGAACGGCATTTACCTCTACGGCGACTATTGCACAGGAGAAATTTGGGGCTTGCTACCGCAAAACGGCGTTTGGAAAAATGAACGCCTCTTTACTACGGGCGAGCTCATCACCACCTTTGGGCAGGATGCTCAAGGCGAGATATACCTCGCCAGCGATAGCGGCGGCGTTTATCAGCTTACAAAAAAATAAGGATATATCACATCCTATATAGGCGTTTTGTCAGCCGCGATTGTGACGCTTGTCACTTCCGCCGCAAGCGCAAGCCCCATAAAATAGGGACATAAATAGGAGACAGCGATGGCAGAAAAAATTTGGAAAGTTGAAACGTCCAAATACTGCGAGCATGTTCAACGCGAGATAAAAATTGAAGACGAAGTTGTCTTCCCCGCCGAAATGCTCCCCGATATGTCCCCGCGCGTGCTTGCGCGCCGCTGCTCCAATGCGCTGGAATGCAATTTGATGGAAAAAGCCGCCTGCGAACTCTGCGGCACGAACCCGCAAATTCAAAGCGCCTAACCTAAGGTAATTGAGCGAAAAACGCTCTTCCAAACTCTCTCCTCCCTCTGAGTTGGTCTAATGGCTACGCCGCGTGAAAACGCGGCGTATGCCGTTAAAGCCAGAATTGCTTAACGAATTCGTCCGCCGGGTTTTGGCGAATCTCTTGCGGCTTGCCCACTTGCTTTAATTCCCCGCCAATCACCACCGCCACCCTGTCGCCCATTTGCGCGGCTTCTTCCAAATTATGCGTCACAAAAACAGTGGCGCGATGTTCCTGCGCCAACACAGCGGATAAATCTTGCAGCAGTTGCGCGCGGGTCTGCGGGTCCACAGCGGAGAAAGGTTCATCCATCAAGAGTAATTCCGGTTCGAGGACGAAGGCGCGGGCAAGGCTGACGCGCTGCGCCTCTCCGCCCGAAAGTTGATTCGCCTGCCGCGCGCGCAGCGACTCCACGCCCATCGCTTCGCTCCAACGGGCGGTTTGATTCTCAATGTGAGGCTTTTCCGCGCCGCGAAATTTTAAGCCCAGCGCAATGTTTTGCTCCACGCTCATATCCATCAGCAGCGGGTCTTGAAAGACAAAGGCAAGCTTGCGGCGGTATTCGAGCTCATTCCATTGTTTAAGACTTTTGCCCTCAAAATAAATTTCCCCTTTGGCGGGGCGAAGCAAACGCGCCAGCGCCAGCAGCAGCGTGCTTTTGCCCGCGCCGTTGGGTCCCACCACCGCGAGAGTCTCGCCGCGTTGAATGTGCAGCGAATTCACGCGCAGCGCGTCCCGTCCGTTGCGTTGAATTAGAAGATTGGAAATTTCAATCATTGTATTTTCCGTTTGCCCTGTTGTTGAATCAACGTCAAAGCCAGATTAATCAAATAGGTAATCACGAGCAATAAGGCGCTCAACGCCAGCGCGTTATCAAAATTCCCTTTGGAAGTTTCCAGCACAATGGCGGTGGTTAACACGCGCGTCTGCCCTTTGATGTTGCCGCCCACCATCATGGACGCGCCGACTTCGGAAATGACCGAGCCAAAGCCCGCCATCAGCGCGGCAAGCAGAGGCAGCCTAGCCTCGCGCCACAAATGCCAGACCATCTGTAATTTTGACGCGCCCAATCCCAGCAGTTGCTGCTGCAAGCGCGGGTCTAGCGCGGAAAGCGCGGCGGCGGTTAAGCCCATCACCACCGGCGCGGAGATGACCGTCTGCGCGATGATAATGGCGGCGGGGGTGTAGATTAATTTCAACCCGCCCAGCGGACCGCTGCGCCAGAGCGTCATGGCGACAAGCAACCCTACGACAACGGGCGGCAGCGCCATGCCAGTATTGACAATACTCAACAGCAGGGAACGCCCGCGAAAGTTGCCCAACGCAAGCCATGTGCCAAAGGGCAGCCCAATTAACAGGCTGATGAGAGTCGCTATGGCGGAGACTTGCAGGGAGAGGAAGGTAACTTCAAAAATTTCCATAGGCATAAATAGTCATTGGTAACTGGCAAGTTGCTCATCGCCAATTACCAATTACTAATCATCAATGACTAATTACCAGTTGGATTCTACTATAAGCCTAAATCGGCGTCCGTCTTATCCGCATCGGGGAAGAAGAGCGGCGCGCCGAATTTTTCCACGCCAAATTGACCGATAACGTCCTTTTGAATGGCGGGGTCAATGACGAAGTTCGCAAACGCCAGCGCGCCTTCGTAGTTGGCGGAAGTCCACTTTTCGGGGTTGACCGTCATCACATGATAGACGTTTAGAAGTTTCGGGTCGCCTTCCACCAAAATTTCGAGCTGATAGTTCTCTTTGTTGGCGAGATAAGTGGCGCGGTCGGTGAGGATGTAGGCAGCTTTTTCGGAAGCAACCGTCATCGAAGCGCCCATGCCTTGACCGGTTTCCAGATACCAAGCCTGACCGGCGGGGTCTAACTCGGCGGATTTCCACAACGCGAGTTCTTTCTTGTGCGTGCCGGAATCATCGCCGCGCGTGATGAAGGCTGCGCCTGCGGCGTAAATCGCTTTGAAGGCGTCCAGAGTCGCCAGCCCTTGAATTTTGGCGGGGTCATCCGCTGGACCCACAAGGATAAAGTCATTGTGCATGACAAGGAAGCGGTCTTTGCAAGTCCCATCTTCCATCAGCGGTTTTTCGGAGGACGGCGCGTGAACGAGCAGCACGTCCGCGTTGCCTTCTTGTCCCATCTTCAAGGCTTCGCCTGTGCCGACGGCAACCGTCTGCACGGTGTAGCCGGTCTGCGCTTCAAACATGGGGACGAGGATGTCCAGCAAGCCGGAATCCTGTGTGGAGGTGGTCGTGGCGAGGATGAGGGTGGGGTTGGCAGGCGCGGCGGCGGGCGCTTCGGTTGCGGCAGGGGCTTCTTGTACAACAGGCGCGGCAGTCGGCGTAGCAGCTCCGCCGCAGGCGCTGAGCGCAAAGGCAAATACCAATAGCAGGGACAATAACGTGTTTCGTGCAGTAAGTTTCATCTTTCTTTTCCTTTTGTGAGATTTTGTAAAGTTCAAATCAAAAGCGTTGAACGAATACCTATGTCTGTTTTTCTAATAAGTAAAAACTTAACAGAATGTTTATTGAAAAGCCTCAAAGATTTTGAGGCAAAATTTACACGGCGACTGACTCGCCGCTGTGCGCGGTGTTGTAGCCCGTCAATGAATTTATCTGCTGGCGAAAGAGAGCAGTTTGAAGATAATTCAACAGCGGAGCAAGAGACTGCTCGCCCTCGCGCGGCAGAATCAGGTCGTAGCGTTCCTCAAAGAACGGAATGAATCCCAGCCCGCGCTGATTCGCCGCCGCCTGCAAGCCAACGCTCACGTCCGCCTGCCCTTCCGCAATGCGTTGCGCGGCTTCGCTGTGAGTCTTGACGGTCACTTCATAGCCGTTGATTTTTTTGGCGGGGATGTTCAACTTGCCCAGTTCCGCATCCAGCCAGAGGCGCGTTCCCGAACCGGCGTTGCGATTCACAAGACGGATATTTTTCCGCGCGAGGTCGGCGATTTGCTTAATCCCTTTTGGGTTGCCCGCCGCAACCATTAAGCCCTGCGTGCGGTACGCCAACGTGACGACTTCCATAGCGCGGTCGGGGAAGAGATGGCGCACAAAGGGCGTGTTGTATTCGCCGCTGGCGTCCAGCAAATGCGCGCCGGAAATTTGGCAAAGTCCCTGCCGCAAATTGACCAAACCATCCAGCGAGCCAACGGGCAGGCTGAGCAAGGTAACATGCTTGGCAATCTGTTCCGCAATGCCTTCCAAGGCTAGGTCATGGCTGCCGGAGAAAACGAGAACAGGCTTGTTGCTTTTGGGCAGCACCAATTCTTGCAAGATGAACGCGCCGCCTTTTGCGCGATAAAATTTTTCCGTCACTTTACCCGTGCGGCGCAACTCACTGATTTCCACCAAGTCCGCCGCTTGCAAGGCGAGGATGTGATGCCGCACCCACGCGGGCGACTGCTTCAACGCGCGCGCAAGGTGAGTCAGCGTGGCGGGGGTTTCCATTAGCAGGCGCAGAATCTCCATGCGGCGCGAGTCGGATAACAGTTTGATGACGTCAAAAGCGCGGATGGGTTGAATCGTTTTCATTTCGATTAAGGGAAAACTTATTTGCAAGTCTAACATAAAAGTCTGCGCGCTGGGAATTTTTTAGAACATAGGTGATTGAGTGGTCTTAATTAATTTTTTCACCGCTGAGACGCAGAGGCGCGGAGAAATCTCTGTGAGGTCAGCGTTCTCTTTTTACTCGACAGGCGCAACAAAACATATTTCACCGCAGAGACGCGGAAAAATCTCTGTAAGGGCGGCATTCTCTTCCGCAAAGATTTTTTAGCCCATCTTTTTAGACGTTCTCTCTTTACGTTACAATATTCCAAAACTACCAAAGGAGATGAATATGCCGGGTTTATATTTTGAAGAGTTTCAAGTTGGGCAGCGCGTCCGCACCGCCGGGCGCACCATTAGCGAGGACGCCATTTTCTCCTTCGCCGGACTGACCGGGGATTACAACCAAATTCACACGGACGCGGAGTTCGCCAGCAAGACGCAGTTCGGGCAGCGCATCGCGCACGGGCTGTTAGGGCTTTCCATTGCCACCGGTCTCATTATGCAAACGGGCTTGCTGGAAGGCACTGTGCTTGCCTTCCGCGAGATTAATGAGTGGAAGTTCGTCAAGCCTTTCTTCATCGGCGACACCATCACGGCGGAATTAACCATTGTGGAAACCAAAGCCCTGCCGCGCATTGGCGCGGGCGCGTTGATTGCCAGCGTTGAAGTCCGCAACCAAAAAGAGGATGTCTGTCAGCGCGGGACGTTAAATTTGTTGATGTTGAGTAAGAAAACGTTAGAACGTTAAAACGTTGGAACGTTAGAACGTTAGAACGTTGGGACGTTGGAGAAGATTATGGATGATGAAGAGAGACGCCGCAGATTGATTCGCTCGGAGGATGAGACTCAGGGGCAGTATTCGCCGCCGCAAGAGGAGACTCCGCCGCTGTATCGCCCCGCGTTGGATGAGAACAACATGCCGCTGCCGCGCCGCGTGCCAGAATCAGATTTGGGCGCTACGCGAGTCACGCCTGCGGCGTATGAGCCAACCAGCCAACGCGCGCCCGCTCCGCCCGTCGCCCCGCCGCGCGCGCGCGTGTCGCGCTTCCGCAATTGGGGCTGCTTGGCGCGCGCCTTCATCTTCTCTCTGTTTGGGTTTGTGCTAATCACGCTGGCTGCCGCGTCTTTCTTTCTCTATCAATATTATTCCATCGCCCGCACCCTACCGGATGTGAGCAGTTTACGCAGCCGCGCCTCTCAGTTTGAGACCACGCGAATTTTAGACCGCAACGGGCAGGTCTTGTATGAAATCCTTGACCCCAACGCCGGACGTAGAACCTATGTGCCGCTGGCGGATATTTCGCCCACCCTCGTCGCCGCCACCATCGCCACCGAAGATAAAAATTTTTACTCGCACCCGGGCTTTGATTTGTTTGGAATCATCCGCGCGCTGTGGCAAAACTATCGCGGCGGCGGAACGGTCTCCGGCGCGTCCACCATTACGCAGCAACTGGCGCGCGCGCTGCTGCTCTCGCCGGAAGAACGCGCCGAGCGCAGTTACTCGCGCAAGACCCGCGAGATTATTTTGGCGGCGGAAATTACGCGCCGTTATTCCAAAGATGAAATTTTGGAATTGTATTTGAACGAGATTTATTACGGCAATCTCGCCTACGGAATCGAAGCCGCCGCCGAAACGTATTTTGGAAAAAGCGCCAAAGACCTCACGTTGGGCGAAGCGTCCTTCCTTGCCGGGCTGCCGCAATCGCCCGCCGTCTATGATATTTACACCAACCCGCAAGATACGCTCACCCGTCAGCAGCAGGTCTTGGTGTTGATGTACGAATTGAGTCAGGAACAGAATTGCATTGAAGTCAGCAACAGCCTTACGCCCGTTTGCGTAGACCCGGTAGCGGCGACTCAAGCCGCCGACCAGATGAAGGCGTACCCCTACCGCGCCCCGTCCTTTGACGCAAAATATCCGCATTGGGTAAACTTCATCCGCGAGCAACTGGAAGCGCAGTATGACGCGCAAACCATCTACCGCAGCGGCTTTGTGGTGTACACCACGCTCGACCCCGCGCTGCAAGACCAAGCGCAACAACTGGTAACAAATCAAGTCTATACGATGATGGCAGAGAACAGCGCGCACAACGGCGCGTTGGTTGCCATTCGCCCCGCCACAGGCGAAATTTTGGCAATGGTCGGCTCGCCGGATTTTAATAACGCCGACATCGCCGGGCAAATTAACATGGCGGTCAGCCCCACGCGCCAGCCGGGTTCATCCATCAAACCGCTGACCTATGTCGCCGCCTTTGAAAAAGGCTGGACGCCCGCCACCCTCATTTGGGACGTGCCGACTCAATTTCCCGATGGCGCAAACCCGCCCTACGAGCCGCGCAACTATGACGGAAAATTTCACGGCGCAATGACCGCGCGCGTGGCGCTTCAAAATTCCTTTAACATTCCGGCGGTGAAAGCGCTGGAATTTGTGGGAATTTACGACAACCCCGCAACGGAAGAAAAAGAAGGGCTGATTGAATTTGCCAAGCGGCTGGGAATCGCATCCCTGACGCGGCAAGACTACGGGCTGTCTTTGACTCTCGGCGGCGGAGAGGTCAGCCTGTTGGAATTAACCTCCGCCTACGGAGTCTTCGCCAATGGCGGAGTCAAAGTTCCGCCGGTGGCGATTCTCAAAATCACCGATTATCAAGGCAACCTCATTTACGAATACCAGCCGCAAACAGGCGAGCAGGTCATCCGCCGCGAACATGCCTATTTAATTTCTTCCATTCTCTCCGATAACAACGCCCGCGCATGGATGTTCGGCTACAACTCGCGCTTAAATCTCTCCTTCCCAGTGGCGGCTAAAACCGGCACCACCAACGACATCCGCGACAACTGGACGATGGGCTACACCCCCGATTTAGTGACCGGTGTATGGGTGGGCAACGCGGACTATACGCCCATGCAAAACTCATCGGGCTTAAGCGGCGCCGCGCCCATTTGGTCACAGTTTATGGAATACGCCGTCCCCGCGCTGACGGGCGGCGCGCCCACGCCCTTTACGCCGCCCGCGGGAGTCGTTAGCCAAGTGGTTTGCCGCCTCTCCGGCACAGAGCCTTCCAATCAATGCAATGACCAATACGCCGAATTCTTCGCCGCCGACCAGCCGCCGCTGCCGCCCAGCCAGGACCTAACGCGCCGCGTCACATTGGATTTGTGGACCGGCTTGCAAGCCTCCGATGCCTGCAAAGGACCCAGCGAACAACAAACGGTGATTAACGTCCAAGATGAATTTGCGCGCGCGTGGCTGCAAAAAAATGACGGGCGCAAATGGCTGGACGAACACGGCTTGCCGCAAAACGCGCCCTATGCGCCGGAGCGCGAATGCCGCGCAGACGACCCGCAACCGTTAATGGAGATTCAACTCAACGATGGCGACATCATCAGCGATTTTCCATTGGAGATAAAAGGCTCCGCCTTTGCCAGCGGGGGCTTAAAACAATGGCGGCTGGAATACGGCGCGGGCGCAGAACCGAACCGCTGGAAACTACTCGCTGAAAGCGCGACCCCCGTTAAAAATGGAACGCTGTTTACTTGGGATTTTTCCAATGTAGAAGCGGATACTGTCACGCTAAGATTAACGCTAATTGGCGAACAAAGTGAAATTGAAAAGCGCGTAACGATTCAACTCGCGCTCTACACGCCGCCCATCCCCACCGAAATACCGCCGCCAACAGAAGCGCCCACCGAAACGCCCTTCCCAACGGAAACGCCTTTCCCCACCGACACCCCGTTTGAGCTTCCAAGCGAAACCCCCACGCCATAAAGTAAGACGGGCTAAAAGCCCGTCTTACTCATATAACGCTTTAATTTGAGTCTCCGTCATCCCTTTGACGACCACCGGGTCGCTTTGTTCGGGGATGTGCGGCTTGCCGTGAAAATCTATCATGTGACCGGATTTGGCGGCTTTGGTTTGCAAGTAAAAAAGATTATGCTCATTGGGCGGCAAAATATGGGGAATACGCCCGCTCACCCGCACGCCATACTGCGTTAATTGATTTATCTTCTTTGGGTTGTTCGTCATCAACTGAATGGATTTAACCTTCAACGAATGCAGCATGTGCGCCGCCACCGCGTAGTCGCGCTCATCATCCCGAAAGCCGAGCGCCAAATTCGCCTCCACCGTATCTAACCCTTGGTCTTGCAAACTATAAGCGCGGATTTTATTCGTCAGCCCAATACCGCGCCCTTCCTGCCGCAGATACAGCACAATGCCCTTTTCCATTGCGCCAATTTTTTGCAGCGCGGCTTCCAACTGGTCGCGGCAGTCGCAGCGCAGCGAGCCGATTACGTCTCCGGTTAAACATTCGGAATGCAGGCGGGTTGGCACGTCTTCCGCGCCGACAATATCGCCGTGAATAATGGCGACATGCTCCTTAAAATCGCGGTTATTGGAAAAGCCAACAATGTGAAAGTCGCCAAAGCGCGAGGGCAACTCCGCTATCGCTTCAATATGCACGCAAATATTATCTTCGCCCAAGCCTTCGCATTCATGGCAACAATCTGCGTCAATTAATAATTGAATTTTTTCATGCGTCAATGTGGACATTGATTTCTCCTTAATCTTTGCGCGCGTACTTTAACAGTACGCCGCCGTCTTCGTCTTGCTCAAGATTCGCCAGCCTTAAAGAAACTGCGCGTTGGGCGGAAAAGCCCAGCCCGTCCGCCAGCGTAGGCGCGCTTGCGCCTCCAAAAATTTTGGGCGCAAGATAAATCGTCAATTCATCCGCCAAGCCGAGTCTCAAAATTTCAAAGTTTATCGTTCCGCCGCCTTCAATCATCAGCCGTTCCACGCCTAATTTCTTTAAGGTTTGCAACGCGCGTTTCAAATTGACGCGCCGCGTGGAATGAATAAAAACTTCCGCGCCCGCGCCCTGTAACGCCGCAATTTGTTTTTTAGACGTTTGTCCGGTGGTGAAGATGATTTTACGCGCCGCGCCCGCTTCCATAAAGTCGCTCTTAAGTGGGATGTCGGCGCGCGTGATCACGCCGACTTTGATAGGATTGGGACTCTTGCCTAATTTGATTCGCGCTTCGCGCAACGCTTCGCTTTTGACGGTCAATTTTGGCAGCTCGTGGCGGAGCGTTTGCCCGCCGATTAAGATTGCGTCCGCAGAAGCGCGCAGCGCGTCCACGCGCTCTTTATCGCGCAGCGATGAAATTGCCGCGCCGCGCCGCGCAACGGTATCTATCTTGCCATCCGCGCTGGCGGCAACGTTAATGAAAACGTAGGGTCTGTTCATTTTCAATAAGAGCCTGCAAAATATTCCGCAATCAAATAGGTTAAATCGGCGCCGGTATTTTCGCGCGCAAGCGCGAAGAAGTCGGCGGAGGAGGCGCGTCCGCGCGCGTAACGCGCGGCATAGTCTTTCAAAAATCGGAAGAAGTCGTCATCGCCCATGCGGATTCTTAAATCATCCATAAAGTGCGCGCCGTTCAAATAGACGGCGTTGGTGTAGGCGCGAAAAGTGGCGGGGTCGTAGATGCTGGCGTCCACATAACCGGACGGGGAGAAATAATCCACGCGGAAATCCCACCACCAATTTCCATAATTGGGGTAGTTGTATTCGTAGAAGATTTTCTCGCTATAAGCGGAGAGAGCTTCATCCAGCCAGGGTTCTTGGGCTTGGTCATTGCCCACCAAACCGAACCACCATTGATGGGCAATTTCATGCACGCCGATGGTCGTTAAATTATTTTTTGCGCCGCCGCCGTATTGCCCGTAAAATTTGGACGAGAGAAAAATTAAGCCGTCTTGCTCCTGCCCGTCATGAATATCCGCTTGAACGATGGCGAGCGTCTCGTAGGGGTAGGGCGCAAACTTTGCGCCGTACAAGTTCAGCGCCTGCGTGGCGGAATAGAGAATGCTTTTGGCGGCGGCTTGGTAGCCGCTGAAATAGTAGGAGCGAATGACCACATTGCCCACCGCCGATTCTTCCATTAAAAATTCATCGCTGGCGGAGAGGGCAAACGTTCGCGCGCCGCTTAAGCGGTAGCGCGTCCATTCGCCGTTTGGCTCGGCGGGCGCGGGCGCGGCAAGAATCACATTGGCATCGGTTTGGATGTTCACCTCAATATCCGCCGCATCGTAAACCAAATGTTCGCCAAAACCCGCTGGCTCATGCAAGAGCCATCCATTTTGATAGGGGACAATGAAGGGATACCAATCCACCAGATTGATTTGGTTAAAGTCGTAGCCGAAGAGTCCGCTGCCTTTTTGCGGCAGGGCGAGGGTGAATTCTATTTTGAAATCGGCGGCGGCTCCGGCGGGGAGATTCTGCGCGAGGGGCAGGGTTAATCGCTGCCCGTCCAACACAGGGTTTTCCAGCGGCGCGTTGTTTTGAGTCGCGGCGCTGAGCGCGAATACATTTGCCCATAAGTTCGGCGGAACGGCAAGGACAATTTCCGATAAATTGACGCCGCTGTTGTTGTAGTAGCGAATGGTCTCGCTGACGCTGAGCGAATGAGCGGGGAAGTTGAGGTTGGCGTAGATGACGTAATTTGGGCGAAAAGGACTCAGCGGGGAAGATTCTGTTGAGGGCGGCGGAAGAAGCGTCACCGTTGGGGAAGGCGGCGCAACAGTGGCGGACGGGGACGCGCTCGGCGTGGCGGAAGGTTCCGGCGAGGCGGTATGAGTCGGCGCGGCTGTTTTTTCCTCCGTAGCGGAGCGTTGTTCCAAAGCGGGCTTGGAGAGCGGCGCATAAGAGAAGGGTTGCGGGCGCGGCGCGGGCGTTGCGGCGTTGGCGGCGCAGGCGGCGAGCAAGAAGGCGGTAAGCGCAAGACGCAAAATGCGGTTCATTTAGTAGAGGCTGCGAAAGTATTGGCGCACAAGGTCGGCGTAATCGCTTTGCGTGTGTTGGCTCAAAATACTGAAAAAATTATGCGCCGTAAAAATTTTGTTTTTCCCTTGAGCGGCATAGTCTTGCAAGAAGGCAAAGAAGGCTTCATTGCCCATGCGCTCGCGCAGCAAATGGAGAAAGTGCGCGCCCTGAAAGTAAGTGGAGTTGGTGTAGGAGCGGAAACCGCCGCCTTCGTAAATGGGAATATCTACAAAGCCTTGCGGGTTGTAATAATCCACGCGGTAAGACCACCACCAATTGACCAGTTTTGGATAGTAATGTTCGTAATAGAGAATTTCAGAATAGGCGGCGAGAGATTCATCCAGCCAAGGTTGTTCGGCTTGGTCGTTGCCGACCTGTTCAAACCACCATTGATGGGAAGTCTCATGCACGGAGACAAAGGTCAAGTAGCTGTCGGGCGTTCCATTGTAGAGGTTGTAAAAATCACGGCTGAGATAAAAGAAGGCGGAGTATTCCATGCCGTCATTAAAATCGCCCATCACAATGGAAAGAGTTTTGTGCGGATAAGGCGCATACTTTTGATTGAACAAAAGCAGCGCTTCGGACGCGGCTTTGAGGGCTTCTTGCCCACCCCATTTATAGGCGGGGAAGTAATAGCTGGATACGGTCACGTCCCCCACTTGCGTGGAGGCGGTTTGAAATTCGCGGCTGGCGGCAATGGCAAAGGCGCGGGCAGCGGCGATGGTGTAGCGGGTAGAATCCGGCGCGACTTCGGGAATTCCGCTGGCGGCGATGGTCGGCGCGTTGGCGGGGTCGGCGAAGCGTAAGTTCACTTCATAATCCGCCGATTCATAGACGAGATGTTCGCCGTAGTACCACGGCTCATGCAAAACCCATTCGCCATTGACGTAGGGAACGACAAAGGGATACCAATTGACCAAATTCAACTGGCGGCTGGTGTAACCGTAAATGCGCGGGCGGGCAATATTGGGGTCTTCTTGTTCCGCGAAGGGTAAATCCAGCGTGTATTGAATTTGAACGGTAACGACTGCTTCCGGCTGGATGAAGGAGGTCAGCGCTACATCCAGTCGCTGCCCATCCAGCCAATAGGCGCTGAGCGGCTCGTCATCCACGCGCACGCTTTGAATGGCGAAGCCGCTCCACAAATTTGGAACGGCGGCAAGCGTCAGCGCGTTGAGTTGATTGCCAGTATGGTTGGGGTAAATAATGGTCTCGTCCACCGTCACGCGATGCGCGTCATAATCCATCAACACATTCAAGGTATAAAAAGCGCGTTCGGGCGCGGGCGGCGGCGTGGGCGTAAACGTTGCCGTAGGCGCGGGGGTAAAAGTCGGCGGCGGAAGAGTCGGCGCGGGTTGCGTAGCAGTCGCCGTAGCAGAGGAGGAAAGCGAGCAGGAGGAAAAAATAAAAGAAAAAAGAGACAAGAACAAAAATGTATTTCGCATGAGCGTATTCTAACAAAGAACTCCCGCGCTTTATTTTATCTCTTCCAAATAAAGACAATCACAAAAAACAAAGTCGCCGTCAGCACAATGGCGGCGCCGGAGGCAACGCTTAGGTAATAGGAAAGATACAAACCAATCACGCTGGCAAGCGCCGCCAAAAGCGCCGCTAACGCCATCATACTCGGCAGGCGGCGCGTCAGCAGCGAGGCAGTCGCCGCCGGAGTGACCAGCATGGCGACCATCAACGCCACGCCCACCGTTTGCAGCGAAACCGCCACCGTCACGGCAATGAGCGTGAGCAGCAAATTGTTGAGCAAGTTTACCGGCAGGCGCAAAGTCGCCGCGAGGATGGGGTCAAACGAGACCGTTAAAAATTCCTTATAAAACGCGCCAATGGTAAAAAGAACCAGCCCGCCAAAGATAATAATCAGCCATAAATTTTGAGATGAAACGCCCAGCACGTCTCCAAAGAGAAAGTGACTCAAATCCACCGCATAACTGCGGACGGTGGAAATGAGCGCGACCCCCAGCGCGAACATCCCCGCAAAGATGACTCCGATGGCGGTATCTTCCTTAATGGCAGATTGTCTGCTGACCGCGCCAATTCCCAGCGCCGCCAAAACGGAAGTTGCCAGCGCCCACCAAAATAAAGTATCCCTTGCGCCGCCGCTGACCAAGTAGCCAATGGCGACTCCTGGCAAAATGGTATGCGCGAGCGCGTCTCCAAAAAAGGACATGCCGCGCAAGACCACATACGTTCCCACAATGGCGCACAGCGCGCCCACCAGCGCGGCGGCAATCATGCCGCGCTGCATAAATTCATATTGAAGCGGAGCAGCCAGCCCGTTAATGAGCGCGCTCATCGAAACCCTCCTCGCAGCAAGAATCATCCACCGCTTTGTAGCGCCCGCCGTAGGCAATGAGCAGATTTTCCGCGCGCAAAACGCTGCGCGGCTCGCCAAACGCGATGATTTTTTTATTCAGCAGCAGAATCTTATCAAAGTGAGAGGCGGCTTGTTCAAGGTCATGAGTCGCCACCATCACGGTCACTTTATCTGCGCGAAGTTTATCCAATAAATTCAGCAAACCTTCCTGCGCGGGCGTATCCAGCCCGGTCAGCGGTTCGTCCATCAACATCAATTCCGCTTCTTGCGCCAAGGCGCGCGCAATGAACATGCGCTGCTGTTGCCCGCCGGAGAGTTCTCCAATTTGGCGCGTGGCGAGGTTGTCCAATTCCACCGTGTGCAGGGCGTGGCGCACGAAATCCCAATCGCGTTTTTTGGGAAAGTTAAACGGTCCTAATTTTGCCGAGCGCCCCATCATAGCCACATCCGCAACGCTGACGGGGAAGTTCCAATCCACTTGCGAGCGTTGCGGCACATACGCAATGCAGCTATGTTTTGCGGGGCGCGAGCCAGAAATATTTACCTCGCCAGAATCCGGCGGCAGCGCGCCCGAAACCACTTTGAAGAGCGTGCTTTTGCCCGCGCCGTTGGGTCCCGCCACCGCCACTCTTTCGCCGCTGTGCAAGTGAAAGGTGACGTTTTCCAAGGCGGCGCGTCCGTTATAACGGACGGAGACTCCGCGCGCGTCCAAAATAGGTTGGTCGGTTTGGTGGGAACTGTGCGCGTACATCATTTGAGAGCCTCAACAATTCTCGTCACGTTATGCTTCATCATGTCCATATAAGTAGGCGCGGGCGCGCCCGCCGTCAGCGACTCTAAATACAAATCCGTAACGACTGTCGCGCCCGTTTCATTGGAAATTTGGCGCGCCAGCGCGTCGTTATCTGCCGCGTCTAAAAAAATGACGCGAACGTTCAACTGGCGCATTTGGTCTATCAACCCGGACATTTCCTGCGCCGAGGGCGCGGCGCCGCCGCTAACGCTTGGGACCACCGCGCCTACCACCGTAAAGCCATACCGCGCCGCAAAATAGCCCAGCGCTTCATGGTTAGAAACCAGCAGCCGCCTTTCAACGGGAATAAGATTTACCTGCGCTTGAATCCATGCGTCCAGTTCTTGCAATTGCGCGGTGTAGGCGGCGGCGTTGGCTTGATAGTCCGCCGCGCCCGCCGAGTCGTAATCGGTCAGCGCCACGCGAATATTCTCCACATAGACGATGACGTTGTTGGGGTCGAGCCAAAAATGCGGGTCTATGGCGTGTTCGCCGTCAGAATCAACGCGGGGCGTTAATCCCGCCGAAGCTTCTATCACTTTGCCGTGATTCTCTTCCAACAACGGTTGCATAAAACTTTCATACGCCGCGCCGTTCAGAATCAACAAACGGGCGTTTTGAATTTTGACCACATCTTGCGGGGAGGGTTGATAACTATGCGGCTCTGCGCCCAAAGGCAGTAGCGCTTCCACCGTCAGGCGTTCCCCCGCCACATTTTGCGCGATGTCCGCCAAAAAAGTTGTGGAAGTTAAAACCTCCGCCGAAGCAGAGCGTGAGTCACAAGCGGAAAGAGTAAAAATAACCAACAAAAATATACTTAGAAAGCGTTTCATTTTTCTCCTTTATGACGAACAAAAAAATAGGTGGAAGGCGTTTCATTGTTTCCCTTATGCGGTGAAGTCTCGGCGCGGATGCGCGGCTGAATCTTACCCATGGTTGACGTAAACCCGCGAGGATGGAATAATTCTGCTTATGTCGCGCATCGAGCGTTCTCATCATTTTCTCTGGCTCAGTTTGGCGCTTTTGCCGCTGTTGGCAATTTCCTTTTTGCTGCCCGCGCAGCCGCAAGATTTTTGGTGGCTGTTGCGCGTGGGGCAAGAGACTCTTCAAAACGGCGCAATTCCACTTACGGATACCATCAGTTTGAGTCAAAGCGGGCAGCCCATTTTTTATCAAACTTGGCTGGCAGGCGCAGGCTTTTACGCCGCATACCGCGCCGGAGGCATGACGCTCATCTTTCTATCACGCGCCGCCTTGCTCGCATTGACCTATGGCGGACTGTGGAGCATGATGCGCCGCGCCGCGCTGAACCCCGCGCTGGCAAGCGCTCTGCTTGTTTTGCTGGGCTTGGCAAGCGGCAATAACTGGGCGCTGCGGAGTCAGTTATTTGCCTACCCGCTGTTTATGTGCAGCGCATGGAGCATTCTGCGCTGGCAACAAGGCGAAGAAAAAGCCCTCTGGGCGCAACCCGCACTGATGGCGCTGTGGGTCAATTTACACGGCTCTTTCATTTTACCTTTTGTTTTGATGGGGCTGGCGCTGCTCTTTGGAAAAGGAAACAAAACCGCCCTGCTCCAAACGCTGGCGCTTTCCGCGCTGGCGACCTTGCTCAACCCGCGAGGATGGGAAGCCTGGCGTTATTTTGCCTTTATGATGCAATCGCCCTCCGACCATCTCTTTGCGGCGGAATGGCAGCCGCCGCGCAATGCGGGCTGGCAGATGAATCTCTTCTTTGCATGGCTGTTGATTTTTGCTCCGCTGGCAGCGCTAAGCGCCCGCAAACTCTCCGCGCTGCATTGGGCGCTCTTCCTCGCCTTTGGCTGGCTTGCCCTCAGCGGAACGCGCTACGTCATTTGGTTTTTATTTCTGCTGGCGCTCCTCAGCGCCGAATTACTGAGCGACTGGGCGCGCAAATTTTCCCCGCGCCCGCGCAAGTTTGCGCTGGTCAATTTCATCATCGGCGGCGCATTATTGCTGAGTTCGCTCTCGTTCCTGCATGGAATTAGAGAGCGCTGGCTGGGAGACTCCGCGCCCGTGTACGAACCCGCCACCACGCCCATCGCCGCCGCCGCATGGCTGGATTCTCACGCCGAAATTCGCGGCGCATTATGGAGCGATTACGCCTTCGGCGGCTACCTCGCCTTTGCCCTGCCGCAAACCAAACCCTGGATGGACAGCCGCTTTAACGCCTACCCGCCGCAACAATGGGAAGAATACATCCGCGTCAGCGCCGCGCAGGGCTGGCAGGAATTTTTTGACCGCGAAGAGATTGCCACCCTGCTGCTTTCGCGCACATCACAAAGCGAACTTATTACAGCCGTAGAGTCTTCTCCGCTTTGGAAAGAACAATACCGCGACCCCTACGCCGTCATCTTTACGCGCATCCAAACCCCATGACCCGCGCAAAAATTTCCCCGCTTGTTTTTCTTATACTCGGCTTTGTTTGGATGCTTGGCGCGTATGCGCGCCTGCAACCCGCCCAGCTGGTTCAATTCCCCGTCACAGACGGCGGCTTGTTCTTATTGATGACGCAAGCCGTAAAAAATTCACAGTACGCGCTGCCCGCCTTTGTGGAATATAACGGGCTGAGCCTGCCCTTTGCCTACCCGCCACTGGGATTTTACTTCGCCGCCTTTATATCAGATGTCTTCCACGCGCCGCTCTTGGATGTTTTTCGCTGGCTGCCCGCCGCGTTAAGCATTGCCTTTATGCTGGCGTTTTACCCGCTGGCGGCGGCGGTCTTGCGCTCTCCCCTGCAAGGCGCGTTTGCTGCGGCGTTCTTTGCCCTGCTGCCGCGTTCGGTGGGGTGGTTCGTCATGGGCGGCGGAATTACCCGCGCCTTAGGGCAACTCTTCTTAATCCTCACATTAAACGCCGCCTACCGCATGTTCACAACGGGAGAAAAAAAACGCCTCGCGCAGACCATTCTCTTTGGCGCGGGCGCGGTCTTAAGCCATCCGGAATCCGCTTTACACACGGCGGCGCTTTCTGCCGTTCTTTGGCTCTTCTTTGGCAGGGATAAACGCGGAGTAAAAAACGCCTTGTACGCCGCGCTAGGAGTCGCCGCGCTCATTGCGCCATTCTTTGCAACCGTCCTATCGCGGCACGGGTTCGCTCCCTACCAAAACGCCATGAATTCCAGTTTGCACAATTTTAGCGCGTGGCTGTCTTTATTCGGCGGCGCGTTTGCAGATGAAAAATTCATCGCGCTCATCTCCGCGCTGGCGCTGCTCGGCTTGGCGCTGACTCTGCTGCGGGGCGAGGTCTTTCTCGCCGTCTGGCTCATCTTGCCCGCCGTGTTAGACCCGCGCGGCGCGGCTTCGGTTTCCATCATCGCATGGGCGCTGCTCGCCGCTCTCAGTTTTGACGAGGTCATTTTGCCCGGCTTGGGGATTAACGCCATGCAGGAAAATGTCGCCCTGCGTTCGCCGCGTTTCCGCTTCATCTTCATCGGGCTGGTTTTGTACGCCTTTGTCGGGCTGGCGGCTTCGGGGCAGGCGTATCTCAAATTAAGCGTAAACAAAGATGAGCGCGCCGCCATGCAATGGACGGCGGAAAACCTGCCCGCCCGCAGTCGCTTTCTCATCGTCAGCGGAAATTCGCTGGCGTTTTCAGACGCGGTCTCGGAGTGGTTTCCCGCGCTGACGCCGCACATGAGCCTGCTCACGCCGCAGGGCGCAGAGTGGCTAAACGATAAGCCTTTTGCGGAGCGGCTGCGCGCGTATGACGAGCTGCAAGCCTGCCTGAACAAAAGCGCCGATTGTTTGAACGCGCAAACAGCAGATTATGTTTGGGTAAAAAATCCTTCGCCGCTTGCCGCGTCTTTGCAAGCGGAAGGCGCGCGCTTGGTCTATCAAAACGATTCCGTTTTTATCTTTGAGAGTCTGCCATGAAATATCCGCATCGGCTGGCGTTGCAGCAGCGCGTCTTGCCCGCGTACCGCGTTCCATTTTTTGACGAGTTGGCGCGGCGCTGTGAAGGCGGCATGGCGCTCCTCGCCGGACAGCCGCGCACGGAGGAGATGATTGCGGAAGGCGCATTGCCGCAAGTCGCGCAATTAACCCGCGCGCAAAATTTTCATCTTTTACGCGGCGGCGCGTATGTATGCTATCAACGCGGACTCATTCGCTGGTTGCAAGCCAGCGACCCGCAAGCGTTAATTTTGGAAGCCAACCCGCGCTACCTTGCCGCGCCGTTTGCCCTTCAATGGATGCGCGCGCGCGGGCGAAAAGTTCTCGGCTGGGGATTGGGCGCGCCGCGCGGCGCGGGATTCAAACGGGCGTTTTGGTCGGCGTATCTAAATCAATTTGACGGGCTGATAGCGTACAGCCAACGCGGCGCGGAAGAATATGCCGCGCTTGGGTTTCCGCGCCTAAAAATTTTTACGGCGCATAACGCCGCCGCGTCCAAACCTTCCGCGCCCATTACGCGCGCGCCGCTGCGCGGGCAGCCGACTATTTTATTTGTGGGACGCTTGCAAGCCCGCAAGCGCGTAGATTCACTTTTGCGCGTTTGCGCCGCCCTACCCAACCCGCCGCGTTTGCAAATTGTGGGGGACGGTCCAGACCGAGCGCGGTTGGAGGAATTGGCTCAACGGATTTTTCCCGCTGCGGAATTCATCGGCGCGAAGCATGGCGCGGAACTTGCGCCTTATTTTTTGCAAGCTGATTTGTTTGCGCTGCCCGGCACGGGCGGGCTGGCAATTCAAGAGGCAATGAGTTATGCGCTGCCCGTCCTTGTTGCCAAAGGAGACGGCACGCAAGACGACCTTGTGCGCGCAAATAACGGCTGGCTGATAGAGCCGGAAAACGAAGCGGCTCTGCTGGATGCAGTAAAAAACGCGCTGAGCGATTCAGCGCGTTTGAGAAGCATGGGACAAGAATCTTTTAGAATTGTGGCGGAAGAAATCAACATAGAGACGATGGCGGAAGCGTTTACGCGCGCCCTAAACGCCTGCGATGGATAAGCTTGCGGCGCATTAAGCGGGGTTTATTCATCTCCAAAAGAGACGCCAATATTGCGGGCGGTGATGACCGCGTCCCCTTGCAAGTTAACCCGTTTTGGAACAGCGGTGGCTTCATCCAGCGGGATGTCTGTAATTTCTCCCTTTTGCAGAGCAACCATGCGGTCAAAGCCGCCGCGCGCCGCAAGGCGCACGGCGGCCGCCCCGTAGCGAGTGGCAAGCCAGCGGTCAAAAGCGGTGGGCGTTCCGCCGCGCTGCACATGACCCAGCACGGTTACGCGCGATTCAAAACCCGCCTTTTCTAATTCTTCTGCCACGCGCTGCCCCATGCCGCCCAGTCGCGGCACATAGACTTCATCGCCCTGCCGAGAAAAGACCTGCTCGCCATCTAGAGGCTTTGCGCCCTCAGAAACAGCAAGGATGCTGAACTTGCTGCCGCGCTCTGAACGGGCGCGGACTTTGGCAATGACGCTCTGATATTTGAAGGGAATTTCGGGGATGAGAATCACATCCGCGCCGCCGGAAACGCCCGCGTTGAGGGCAATGAAGCCCGCATCGCGCCCCATCAATTCAATGACCATAGCGCGGTGATGCGACTCGGCGGTGGTGTGCAGCCTATCCAACGCTTCGGTGGCAATGTTGAGCGCGGTATCAAAGCCGAAGGTAATTTCCGTGCCGCCGATGTCGTTATCAATGGTCTTGGGAACGCCGATAACCTTAACGCCTTTTTGCGCCAGTTCGTGCGCTATGCGCAGCGTGCCATCGCCGCCCAGTACCAGCAGCGCATCCATTTGCAAGCGCGCAATGCCTTTGACGATTTCATCGGAAACATCCACAACAACTTCTTTTCCATCGCGGATGAGTTTGCGCGCATAAGGGTTGCCGCGATTCGCCGCTCCGAGAATCGTTCCGCCACGCGGCAAAATGCCGCGCACGTCATTCAGCCCCAGCGGGGCAATTCCGTCTTCTTCCAGAAAACCATCATAGCCGTTTTTGATTCCTAATACTTCGCAGCCATATACATTGACGGCGGTCTTAACCGCCGCGCGGATGACTGCGTTCAATCCGGGCGCATCGCCTCCGCCGGTGAGGATTCCAATTTTTTTCATGGGTCACCTTTTTTCTATGGCAACGAGTTCCAAAGTCTCCGAACTTTGGGTTCGCAACGACTGGAGTCGTTGACTCCGCGTGAATGCTTCGCAGAATTATACCCGCCACCGCCAACAGATTTTTTCCGCGATTATAATGGGCGCATGAAACTCAACTTGAACGCAATCCTCAAATGGTTTGTGCCGCTTGCCGCCATCGCGGCGCTGGCGGCGTGGATGTACCTCTCGCCCGAAGGCGCATTGGGAAAACTGGACGCGGTGGGCTACGCGGTTTGCCATCGCATTGACGCGCGCTCCTTTCAAATTAACGACAGACAGCTGCCGCTCTGCGCGCGCTGCACAGGCGAGTTTTACACCGCTGGACTGGCGTTAATTTTTCAAATCTTCGTCAGCAAACGCCGCGCGCAATTTCCCTCCAAAGGAATTATCGCCGCGTTAATTTTCTTCTTCCTCGCCTTTGGCATTGACGGCAGCAACTCCTATCTTTATCTTTTGAAACAAACCACGCCGGGCAGGTTAGACGCCATCCCCAACCTTTATATTCCCAACAACGTATTCAGATTATTCACCGGCAGCGGCATGGGCATTGCGCTCGGCGCAACGCTCTTCCCCGCGTTGAATCAAACCCTGTGGCGCAAGCAAGATGACCGCCCCGCGCTGACGTGGAAAACTTTCGGCGCATTAACCGCGCTGACGGTCATCCTCAATCTGCTCATCTTGACCGATGCGCCCGTCGTGCTGTATCCCATTGCCTACCTGAGCGCGCTCGGCGCATTAACCCTGCTGGTGATTGTCTTTGCCATGCTGTGGATTATCATCATGCGGCAAGACAACGCCTTTGAACATCCGCGCCAATTATGGCTGCCCGCGTTGGCGGGCTTAACGCTTGCCCTGCTGATGGTCTTGAGCATAGACTTATTCCGCTTCCGCTTCACCGGCACATGGAGCGGTCTGCCCGGCATCGGCGGCTAAAAAGGAGAATCGCACATGCAAACCTTACTTGGAATCTTTTCCGCTTTTGGCTTATCTGCCAGCGCGGGCTTGAACGCCTACATCCCGCTTCTGGCGGTGGGCGTCGTGGCGCATTATTTCCCCAAGGCGCTGACTCTCTCTCAACCCTGGGATTTAATTGCCAACCCGTGGATTTTGATTCTGCTCGGCGTGTTGGTCATCATCGAAACGCTGGCGGATAAAATTCCGGCGGTGAATCACATCAACGATTTGATTCAAACCGCCGTGCGCCCAGCGGCGGGAGCGATAGCCTTTGCCGCCAGCGCAAACGTTATCACAGACATCAGCCCCGTTCTTGCGTTGGCGTGCGGGTTATTAGTAGCGGGCAGCGTGCATGTCGCCAAATCCGCTGTGGTGCGTCCCATCGTCAGCGCCACAACCGGCGGCGCGGGCAATGTGCCGGTCAGCCTTGCGGAGGATGTCGCCGCTACCGGCGTTTCTCTGCTGGCGGTCTTCACGCCGATATTGGTCGGCTTTGCGCTGGCGCTCATTCTTCTGGCTGTGGTCTGGTATCTTTCGCGCCGCAAGGCGCAATCTGCCTGATATAATAGAGAAAAATCAAAAGGAGAGAAAATCATGAACGAAACGCCTGTTTCCCCCGATATGAATTCAGAACTCCCGCCCGAAGCGCCGAAGAACAACCAAAAGACAATTATTATTGCGGTTGTGGTTGCTGTTGTTTTGTGCTGTTGCTGTCTTGTGGTTGCAGGCGGCAGCTGGTACGTTTGGAATAACTTCTAAATTTAAGTTACGCGGTAGGCGTAAATTTCTGCAACACAAAACGCAGCGCGGCATACGCGCTGCGTTTTGTGTTATATAAAAAAGGGGTGAAGATTTAGATAAATTTACGCTGAACCATCTCAAAAGAAGCGCGTTCGTCATGCTGCTCTATACTGCGATTAATAGCAACGCTTAAAAATTCGGCGAAAGTCTTCGCTATGTCTATTTCGTTTTGACTAAAAGGCGTTTTGACATAACGGATAAGCGAGAGAACGCCATCAAAGTTTTTGCCGCTGGAAATAGGCAGCCCCAGCCAAACGCTTGCTTTACCAAGAAATTCCATGCCCGTCCATTGCGGCGCGGCGCTCGTGTCTGCTATTTGAACGGGTTGCCTCGTTTCATAAACAGATTTTATTAATGGCTGGCTTTGCATAGAGTCAGATAAGTAAAGAAGAACGTCATGCGCGCTGGACATTTTCTTTTTATCGGGCAGAACCATCACAAAGACGCGATGATGCGGCGTGACGCGCTTAATCGCGTCTAATATCATATCCAACGCCGCGTCCATGGGAATATCCGCTTTGATGGAATGCTCAATGCGATTCATGTTGCTGACGATGTTATTTACGTTTTCAGTCGCCAGCGATTGTGCGGTGAGCAGGACGTGCATGTCGAGCATTCGCAACCCGCCATCCTCATACTGAATCACCAGCGGGTCGTACATGTTGAGCGGCAGGCGGTTGAGGGCGATATTGACTGCCGTATGAATCCGCGTATTGGCGGAAATAGCGCGGGCGCTAACGTCAAGACTTTCTTGCACAAGACTTTCCTGTAATTGGTAAATAGGCTTGCGGATGAAGAGTTCCACGCCGAAGCGATGCGCCAAACGCTCAAAAAGTTGGCGGCGGGTAATCATACTGTGCAGCCTGTCGTTTTGAGTCAAAATAACGCCCGGAACTTCGGGGTGGTCTTCAAGATACGCGGCGATATTTTCCGTAATGGTTTCGAGGGGAACTTGATAATTATAGGACGACAGCTCTCCCACTGAGACAGGCGGGTAGGTAGCCGCGCCAAAGGGCGTAAAAACAGAAGGGGCGCGCGAATTGAGAATCTTCATCGCCCCAAATTCTAGCGGGCGCGGGTTAAGCCGAATTAAAACTTGGGTTAACGGACGGTTTAATTACCATTGTCCGCTGATGACGGTAAAACGTTTACGGGTTGTTAACCAGCCCTTAAATTGCAGATAAAGGGCGCGCTGTATCATATCGTCATGGAAACAATACTCGCCTTCGTCATTTTTTCCTTTGTGACCGTCGTAAGCGCAGACGCTGCTCACAAACGGCGCGTGTTCCTGCAAAAGCAAAACCGCGCCTAGTTTTTATCTTCTTCCTCCTTCGCAATCTGCCCGCTTTGGCTAAAAGCGGGCAGATAACATTTAACGGAATACGCGCAAATTCTTAAAACATTCTTCATCGGTTCTTAACAGTACAGCTTTATAAAACTGCCATAAGGAGATTTTTTTATGGGATTGGCAGACATACATTTACACACAAAATATAGCTATGATGGCACGGCGTCCGTGCCGGATGTTCTACGCAGGGCAAAACAACTGGGGCTGGATGTAATTGCCATCACTGACCATGATGAAATTCGCGGGGCGCGCCAAGCCCTCGACCTCGCGCCACGCTTCAACATCGAGGTGATTCCCGGCGTGGAAATCACCACCGCAGAAGGCGACCTGCTGGCATACTTCATCACCGACCCCATCCCGCCCAAACGCCCGCTGGTAGAGACCGTCTTAAAAGTCCGCGAGATGGGCGGGGTCTGCGTTGCCGCGCACCCCATGTCCGGCGGGTGGGGCATGAAGAGCCTGAGCGCGTATGCCATCATCAAGGCGCTACGCAACCCACAGGTCGCAGATACCCTGATTGGAATTGAGACGTATAATGGAACGGCGGTGGACCGGCTGAGCAATCATTCCGCGCGCCTGCTCGCCAGCCGCTTAAAAGTTGCCCAAACCGGAAGCAGTGACGCGCATACCGTAGATACCATTGGCTTCGGCGTGACCGAGTTTGAAGGCAGTTCCGCGCAAGATTTATTGCGCGCCCTGCGGAATAAATCCACAACAGCGAAAAGACAAAAAGAATGGAGTCCGCTGAAAATTCTCGGAAGTTGGGGGGTGCGTTATGTCGGCAGTCTGTTGTTTGGCTGGCAGCTCGGCAAAGCAGAGCAATAGCAAACTCCGTATTACAGCAGTTAGGAATCAAAAAATATGACGAAGGAAATTCTTGTTACCAACGATGATGGCGTGCTTGCGCCAGGGTTATTTGCATTGGCGCAAGAGATGAAAAAACTGGGCAACGTCACCATCCTTGCGCCAGATAGAAACTGGTCGGGCGGCGGGCATGTAAAAACGCTGGACCGCGCCCTGCGCGTGCGCGAGTTCCGTCTTGAAGACGGCTCGCAAGCCTTCGCCAGCGATGGCGCGCCTTCGGATTGCGTCTCGCTTGCGGCGCTGGGTTACTTCAAAAAGAAATTTGATTTAGCGGTATCGGGCATTAACGTTGGCGCAAATTTGGGGCATGACGTCACCTACTCCGGCACGGTGACGGCGGCGATGGAAGCCGTCATTGCGGGCATTCCCGGCGTAGCCGTCTCCCTTGAAGTACCGGAAGGTCATGTGGGACAAATTGATTTTTCCCCAGCCGCCAACGCCGCCAGCATTGCGGTTCAAAGCGTCATTCAGCATGGGCTTCCCGCCGAGACCCTGCTTAACGTCAATGTTCCGTTTTTAGGTTTCGATGAAATTAAAGGCTTTCGCGTCACTCGTCAGGGCTTGCGCGTCTATCATAGCCGTTTAGATGAGCGCACCGACCCGCGTGGGCGTCCCTATTATTGGATAGGCGGAGACGCGCCCACCGGCGTCTCGGAGGCTGGCTCAGATGTCGGCGCGTTGAACGAAGGCTATATCTCCGTCACCCCGTTACAATTAGATTTGACCGCCTACCACGCCATCTCTGACCTGAATACGTGGGACTGGCGCGCCTTAACTCCGCGCTCTGGCTCTTGATTAACTTTACGCCCCATCTTTAAGCGCAAATTTGCGTTGAACCTCGCGCAGCGCGGCATACGCGCTGCGTTTTGATTCTTCGTCCAGAGACAGCGCGGCAAATTCATCCTCGTCTAAAACAACCTGCCGCCCGTCAGAAGAAACCCACAAGTCGAGCGCTAAATCCACATAAGAGACTTCATCCGCCAAAATGACGGCGGGCAGGGCAATGTTGCAATACCAGCCTTTCAGCGCGTCATCCTCGCGGTCATGAATTTCAAAGATGTTATAGCGTCTATCGTTGTAAAACGTTTCCACAAAGCGGTCGCCGCGTTTCAGCGTAATGCCTTGAAAGGGCATATCCTCCCGATTGAAGCGCGCCTCAATCACAATCAAATTTTCCTCGCGCCGCAAAACTTCGCCTTCGTATTGCCATGTAACTTCGCCCGCCAAATTTTTCTTCAAAATTTTCACGCCACATTCTCCTCAATCAACTTGCCCGCGCGCAACGACAAAATTCTATCCGCAATGGCAAGCGCTTCGTCCTCGTCATGGGTGACGTACACAGCGGGGATGTTTGCGCCGCGCAAAATGCGGCGCAACTGTTGCAGCAGGTCATCCTTCAATGTTTTATCCAACGCGCCCAGCGGCTCGTCAAACATCATCAAACGCGGAGCGGAAGCCAGCGCGCGCGCCAGCGCCACGCGCTGCTGTTCGCCGCCGGAAAGTTCCGTCACGCGGCGCTGTTCAAAACCCGTTAAGTTCACCAACTCCAACAAGCCATCTACGCGCGCGTCTATTTTGGGCTGAAAAACTTTTTTCATCCTCATGCCAAAGGCAATATTTTCATAGACGTTCAAATGCGGAAAGAGGGCGTAATCTTGAAAGACGAGGGAAAAATCGCGGCGGTGCGGCGGAACGGCGGCAAGGTCCTGCCCGTCAAAAAAGATTTTTCCGCCTTCGGCTTTTTCCAGCCCGGCGATGATTCGCAGCAGCGTAGATTTTCCGCTGCCGGAAGCGCCCAACAGGCAGACCGTTTCGCCCGCCTGCACGCGGAAGGAAGCGCCGCTCAAAATGGGCTTGCCTTCATAAGATTTGAAAATATCAATCAGTTCCAACATGGCGGGGATTATATAGTAGATTGCGAGGCGCGAAATTTCTCCATGAGCAAAATACTCGCCAGCGTAAGAAGCATGAGCAGGGTTGCCATTGCCAGCGCCTGCCCATAATTAATTCCGCCGGGCTGCGAGAGGAATCTTTGAATGGCTATCGGGATGGTGGGATATTCGGGACGAGTGAGCAAAAGCGTTGCGCCAAATTCGCCCAGCGAGACGGTAAAAGCAAAGGTGGCGGCGCTGAGGATGGCGCGCGAGAGAATGGGCAAATCCACTTTGCGCCAAATTTGAAAGGGCGAAGCGCCCAGCGTGGCGGCGGCTTCGCGCAGGCGGTTGGGGATGGCGGCAATGGCGGGTTGCAGCGCGCGAATGACAAAAGGCAGCGCAATGAGCGTATGCGCGATGGGAACAAAAACAGGCGAAGCCAGCGCGCGCCCAAAGGTCAAGATGAACCCCAGCCCCAGCATAACAGCGGAAGAGCCGAGGGGCAGCATAATAAACGGGTCGAGAATCCGCTCGCCCGAAGTGGGACGCGCCAGCGCGGACGCGGCGGGGAATCCTAGCGCAAGGGAAAAAATCGCCGTGAGGGCGGCGTATCCCAATGAATTGGCGGCGGCTTGAATGGGCGGAACGTAAAACAGCGAACCGCGCCGATTGATAAAGAGTTCTGTGTAGTAATCGGTTGTGAAGCCGTATTGAACTTCTCCGCGTTGTCCGCGGTCTGCATCCAAACGGATGAAAGAACGAACGGGCAGCGCAATTAACGGCAGAAGAAAAAAGACCGCCAGCAATGCGGAATTGACGAAGACAAAAATTTTCTCGCGGGCGCGTTTTGGTTTGCGGGCAAGCGCAAAACGCGGCGCAGTTTGCGTGGAAGCGCGGCGCACGGCGCGGGAATAGAAAACTGAAAAGACGGCGGTGAAGATTAATTGAAGGACCGAAAGCAGCGCGGCAAGCGGCAGGTTGGGCAGTTTCATCACCCGCAGATAAATCTCCACCTCCAACGTGGAGAAGTTTCCGCCGCCCAGCAAAAGAATCACGCCAAAGCTGGTGAAGTCCAATAGAAAGACCAACAACGCGGACGCAAAAATGGATGGACGCAGCAGCGGCAAGGTGATATGCGTCCACACGCGGAGGCTATCCGCGCCCAGCGAGCGCGCTGCCTGCGCCAGTTTGGGGTCTAGCCGCGAGAGCGCGTTACCGACCACGCGAATGACGATGGTGGCGTTATAAAAAACATGGGCAAGCAGGATGAGGGAAAAATTGAGGGTAGCTGGCGGCAGGTTAAAAATTGAGGGTTGAGAGCCAAATAACGCATGAAAAGCGGCGGCGACCACCACCGTAGGCAGCATAAAAGGAACGGCGGTTAAAGCGCTTAAAAAAGATTTTCCGCGAAAGTCAAAACGCGAGAAGAGAACAGCGGAAGGAAGACCGAGCGCAAAGGTCAGCAGGGTGGAAAACGCGGCTTGATAAAACGTGAAGCGCGTTGCCTCCCACGCAACGCGCAAATGGTTTGGGTCTGCCAGCGCGGAAGAGTCCAAAACCAGAGCGAGGATTTTGCTCAACGGCAGAAAGAAAAACACGAGCAAAAACGCAACGGGCGCGAACCAAAGCAAAAGGCGGGTTTGAGTCTTCATGGCGCAGATGGTAACGGCTAACAAGAGATTGGTAAATGGCGGATATAATTTGCAAATGACATCTTACGCCATTCGCCCCGCGCAACCCGCCGACATCCCCAACTTGGCGCGGCTGATTTTGCAACTCTACGACTCGGAATTGCCCGGCGCCTTAAGCGGCGGCAAAGACGGGCAAATGCAACTTTTTGAATTTACCTTAAAAGCCAACGGCGCAAGCGCGTTAAAAAATCGCTACCTGCTCTGCGATGATTCCGGCGCGGTTTTAGGAACAGGGATGATTGAATTTCACGGCGAAGAAAAATTTGAACGCGCGCCAAACGGGACGATTGCGGCTGCGTTTCGCGCCATCGGAATTTTTTCCACCCTCAAATTGCTCGGCACGGTAGCGCGGAGTTTACTCGGAGTCTATCAACAGAACAACCCGCGCAGCGCGTTAATTCACAGCGTGGTCGTCACAGAATCTCGGCGCGGGAACGGCGCGGGCGCGGCGTTAATGGATTTTCTCGAAGCGCAAATTCGCGCGCGCGGGTTAAACGCCCGCTTGCAAGTTTTAGGAGACAACCTAGGCGCGCAGCGTTTTTATGCGCGGCGAGGGTATCGGGAAATTTGGCGACTCACCGGCTGGCGCGCCGCGCTCTCTTGGGTTAGTTTAATCATGGAAAAGGAACTCTAACATGGCAAAAGTTCACACCCGTTACGTTTGCGCGGAGTGCGGGCGCGTCTCCGCCTCGTACATGGGCAAATGCCCACAATGCGGCTCGTTCAACAGCATGACGGAGGAAGTCGTTCACGAAGAGCCAACCGCCAAGGGCGCGGCAGCCGCCGCGCGCGGGCTGGCAGGGCGCTCACAGCCGCGCCCCATCTCCGAAATTGGCGGTGAGAGCGAAGACCGCATCCCCCTCAAAATTGAAGAATTCTCCCGCGTGTTGGGCGGCGGAATTGTAGTCGGCTCTATTGTGTTGGTGGGCGGCGACCCTGGCATTGGCAAATCTACTTTGATGCTGCAAATGGCGACAGAGATGGCGCAGTCGCGGCGCGTGCTGTACGTCTCCGGCGAAGAATCGGAACGTCAAATTAAAATGCGCGCCGTGCGGCTCACCGGCAGCGAAGCAAAACTTCCGAAGAACCTGCTGCTCGTCACCGAGACCAACCTAGAAACCATTTTGAATCACGTCCGCGAGACTCAACCCGACCTGTTGATTGTAGATTCGATTCAGACCGTGTATCTTTCCGAATTGGATTCCTCCGCCGGTTCAGTCTCGCAGGTGCGCGAATGCGCCTCGCAATTGCGCGAGCTGGCAAAATCTTCCGGCGTGGCGGTTTTTATGATTGGGCATGTCACCAAAGAGGGCGCTATCGCGGGTCCGCGCGTGTTGGAACATATTGTGGATACCGTGCTGTATTTGGAAGGCGACCGTTTTCAAACCTACCGCTTGTTGCGCTCGGTAAAAAATCGCTTTGGGGCAACCGCCGAAGTCGGCGTGTTTGAAATGAGCGAAGGCGGCTTGGCGGAAGTTTCCAACCCGTCCGAAGCTTTTTTGGCGGAACGGCTGGTGAACGCCGCCGGTTCTTCCATTGCAGTGACGATGGAAGGCACGCGCCCCATTCTAGTGGAAATTCAAGGCTTAACTTCCCCAACTCAATTTGGAAACGCGCGGCGCACGCCCAACGGCGTGGATTTTAACCGCCTGCTGCTCATCACCGCCGTGCTAACGCGCCGCGCCGGACTCAAACTTGCGGAACATGATGTCTTTGTCAATGTGGTGGGCGGGATTCAAATTGACGAACCCGCCGCAGATTTAGCCATCGCCGCCGCGATTGCGTCCTCGTCCAAAGACCTGCCCGTCCGCGCGGACGCGGCGCTAATTGGCGAAATTGGTCTGGCGGGCGAATTGCGAATGCCCGGTCAAATGAATGCGCGTTTGCGCGAAGCGCAAAAACTCGGCTTTAAGGTTGCCATTGTTTCAAAGGCAATTCGCAAAGGGGAAGCCTACCCCAAAGGGATAGAAGTCATTGAAGTCCGCTCCGTCTCGCAGGCGCTGGACGCGGCTTGGAAAAAATAAGCCGCCGCTACAACCCGCTGACAGGTTCAAAATCTACGCCGTTGTTTTTGGCAAAATCTTCCAGCAGCGCTTCCACATCATCCATCAAAAGGTCCAGCCCTTCCACGCGTTGAGCAAAGCCCTCGCCGCCAAAGCCCAGCGCGTGCATGGCGTTTTGCCACAGGCGCAAAGAATCTTCCGGCAAGACTTCCACGCTCGCGGTCCAGGTTTGAATCAGCGCCCACAGCGCCGCGTAGGGAGTCGCGCCGCCCAACATGGCTTTGATGGCTTTCTCGTAATAATTAAGCCGCGCCGCGTGAACGCGAACATCCACATTGGGCTGCCCGCAGGCGGCAAGAAAGGCGGCGCGCCAATCGGTCAGCCAGCCGCTCATGGTTTGCGGGGATACATCTGCCGCGCCGCACAACGTAAAAACGCGCTCGGTCAGCTGGGGCTGCTGAACGGCTTCGGCGCGAGCAGGGAATTCCAACAGCAGGCGGCGGTCATAAATGGGCGGTCCGCTTAATTCCGCTACGGCGTTGATGACATGAAATAAAGATTTTAGATATTTTCGCATGGCGGCGGGAGTTGCCTCTTGCGCCTCGCTGATGTCGAACCAAATGCCGCGCCCATGAGCCAGCAGCGCGCGGCAGCGCTGCAAAATAAGCGGCGGCTGCTCAAAATCAAAACCGGCGCGCAAACTGGCTTGCACAAAGTCGAAAAATTTTTCGCGCTCATACAAGAGGATGGGGTCATATAACTCGTAGCCCATCCATGGGTCGCCGCGCAACTCGCGGGGCGATTTAAACTCCGACTTGGCGCGGCGGCTCACATCCAGATGAAAATCCGGCGTGAGTTTTATAAATTCGCGCGGCTTGAGCGTTTCGCTTTTTTGCACGAAAATCAAATCAATATCCGCCGCGCCGCCAAGGATTGGCTCCATGTTCAACAGCGAACCGGTCAGATAGACCGCCGCAATATCCGAATCGTTATACGCCCGTTCTTGAGCGGTTTCTTTGGCAATCCGAAGAAGGGTTTCACGAGTGACGCGCATAAAGACCTCTTAAAATGGCAACGCGGGTTGAAAGGGAGAAAGGCGCAGCGCTTCGCGGATGCGATTTTCTACGCGCTTCAAATCTTCCGCGCTGTGGACAACATCCAGCTCGTTTGAATTAATTTTCAAAACGGGCGCGTGGTCAAAGGGTTTGGAAAAAAAATCCTCGTAAGCTTCGTTCAATTCGTGAATGTAGGCGCGTTCCATCTGACGCTCGTAGGGTCTGTCGCGCAGGGCAATGCGCTTCATCAACGTATCATCGCTCGCCTGTAAATAGACCAACAAATTGGGCTTAGGAATTTTCTCGCCCAGCGCCTCATGCACCTTATGGTACATGGCGAGTTCATCGCCGCGCAAATTGATGCCCGCAAACAGCGCGTCTTTGGCGAAGGTATAATCCGCAATTAAATTTTTACCCGCCGCCAAAACCTGCGGGGCGGCGCTATTCTGCTGGCGATAGCGGCTAAGCAAAAAGAAAATTTGCGTCTGAAACGCATAGCGCGCGCGGTCGCCGTAAAAGTCGGAGAGGAAGGGATTCTCCTCAAACACTTCCAGCAAAATTTCGGCTTCAAAGGCGGGCTGCAACAAACGGGCGAGCGTGGTCTTGCCCACGCCAATTACGCCCTCAATGGCAATATACATGCGGTTCTGCTCCCTAATGTAAGTTGATTTAAGGATACCATAACCGCAGGAGAAAATTCGTTACTCCCCCGCGCCTTGTACAAGAACCGCCTACCACAGAGCGCACAGAGTCCACAGAGATTTTTTATTCTGTGGACTCTGTGGTGAAATCTATTGGAAAGCTCGCTCCATGAGCAAAGTTACTGCGCGGGCGCGCCCTCTATGGGGTAGCCTTTGGCGTACCATGCTTTTAGACCGCCCTCCATGCTAACGGCGCGAAAACCGGCGTCCAGCAAAATATCGCGTCCGGGTTGGCTGCGATTTCCAGAACGACAAATTACCAAAATTTCTTTGTCGGCAGGGACTTCGCTCAAACGGTTGGGCAGTTCATCCAGCGGAATGAGCGTGGTGTTGGGCGCGTGGTACTCGTCCCATTCCTCTTGTGTGCGAACGTCTATGACGAACACGTCATCACGCTGATACATTTGATAGGCTTCATCCACGCTGACCGAGGCTCCTGCCGCCGCGGGGCTTGCGCCGCCCGCCGCCGCAATGAGATACACTGCCAGCGCAACCAGCGCCAAAACGCCTACTTGCACAATGGGCTTGCGTAAAAAGGCGGAAAGCCCGCTGCCGTTTTTCAAACTACGATTATTTTTTCTTTTCTTAGCCATGCGTATCCTCTTGTTTTGTTTGCAAAGATTTTTGACTCCAATTTTGAAGTTAGATGTGCAAAAGCGCAAAAAGTCGCAGGTAAAACGCGCTCATTTTGAGCGGCGCGTTTTGCGCCCGCGAACCATGACCTTTTGAATCCACGCCGTGAGCGGTTCGGCGGGCAGGTAGGGAATCAACTGCCAGGTTTCCATGCCGCGTTTTTCCAGAACTCTGTTTGCGGCTTCCATGCCGGTGGCGCAAGCGCGCTCTAAAAAGAAGGATGGCATTTCATGGCGCACCCAATCTCCCGCGCAAAACAAATTCTCCCATTGCGTTTCAACGCCCAAATGTTTTTCTTTGGGGAACACTTGCGGCAGGGTGTGAACCTCCGCGTTGCGCTGCAAATGCTGTTTGATTAAATGTCCGCGCAATTCGGGAAAAGTTTGCTGCGCTTCAGAAATGGCTTTTGCCAGCAGGGCGGCGTCTGGCAGCGCCAGCGTTTCGGGCGGTCCGTAAATGTGCGCCTCCAAGGCGCTGCCGCCCGTCTGACGCGACCAGCGGCGATAGTCGTTATAAATTCTATCCAGCCAAAAGAAGTTATGCAAAATAGAATCGCCTGTAAAAATGCCCGCTTCGGGCATTTTGTTGGGTTTTGCGTTGAACCACAGGCGCACAATGGCGTTGCTCAATGCCTGAGGGAAAAGCAAATGTTCGACTTCGCCGCCAAAGCTTGCCCGTAGAATTTTTTGCGCGTTGTTGGAATCTGTCGCCAGAATGAGATGCTTCGCGCGGAGATTCTCCTCGCCCGAAGAGTTTTCCCGCGTGACCTGCCAATCGCCATTTTTTTGGACAAGGCGAAGGACTCTCGACCCCAGCAGAATCTCGCCGCCGAGTTGTTGCACGCGCGCAGCAAGCGGCTCACAGATGGACGTTCCGCCGTCGTCGGGCAGGTAGGAAAACATCCACGCGTCACGGCGCAGCAAAGTATAAAAACGCAAAAAAGAAATGAAGCCAGAAATGGAGACTTCGTCTGGATGGGAAGAAAGCCCGTTGCGCGCCAAGCCGAGAAAGAAGGCTTTGAGCGCGGGCGACCATTTGCGCGTGAGGTCGCCGAGTGTAAGCCCCGCCATTGGTTGATTTTCCGCGAGCGGGTCTATGCCCAGCGCCATTATCAACCCCGCCCAAACGTGAAAGAGCGCGGGCAGTTCACGCAAGCCCAGCGCGGCTAAAAATTTTGGGCGAAAGAATAATTGTAAGTAGTGAAAAGGCGGCGGGATGAGCGTGCGGCGCATAGCAGACCCCACAGGGATGAGCCAGATGTGTTTACGGGCGCGGTAAATCCATGCTTCTTCTTGGGCGGGGACGAGGACGGGGCGCAAGTTGTGACGCGCCAACATGGCTTGCAAATTGCGGTACTGCGACCAAATTCCATGCGCGCCGTGTTCGAGGCGGAAGTTGTATTCGCCAATTTGAAGGGTCTCGCCGCCGCGTAATCTTCCGCCGATGTATTTTTCATCGGCTTCGAGGATGAGCGGTTTGAGTCCGCGTTCGGCGAGATGCAAAGCGGCGCTTAAGCCCGCCACGCCGCCGCCGATGATGATAACGTCTGGATTCCAAAGTCTCCCGACTTTGGAATTAGAAGAATCAACCTGGAGCATAGGCGCTTAAATCTACGCCGCGAATTTTCTCGCGGAGATATTCCAGCGGGCGCGCTTGCATAAGAGACGGCTCGGCGTAACATTGCTGAAAACAAGAGACGCAAGAGGTCGGCGCTTGCCCGTATCTTTGCAGAGCAATGCTCCAGGCTTCATGCCACATCTCCACGTTGAGCAAGTTCACCGCCTGCCCGCCTTGCTCGCCGCCCGCTTTTTCCATCGGGCGGCAGGGATACGCCAGCCAGCCATCGGGCATAATGCGCGGGGCAAGCGTTGGGTAGCATTCGTAGGGAATTTGGTTCAGAAGCGTTTTGAGGTACGACATGCTTCCCAAAATAAATCCGCCGCGTTGTTTAATTTGAATGACTTTTTCGATAAAGTCGCGGTACTCTGGCGAAGTCACCAACTCATAGCGCGGAAGATTGTTCACTGCCTGTGGGGAAAGCGAAAGCCAAATTTTGTTTTCTTCGCAAAATTGAATCAGCCCGTCCATACGCGGCAGCGTTTCGGGCGTTATCACCGCGTTGAGTGAAAGTTGAAAGCCGCAAGATTTTTGCAGTTGGGCGGCGGCTTGCGCGTTGGCAATGACGTTCTCGGCGTGATGAGCGGGCAAACTGACGGAATGGAGCGCGGTCAGGTCTATGGAATCCAGGCTGATGATTAATCGATTCAAATGCGTGAGGAAGTGAAAACGTTGGAAGGTTGGAACGTTCAAACGTTCGCGCAAGAGAACGCCATTTGTAATTAAACTGATTTGCCGAAATTTCAATTCATTTTTTGCGTAATCCAGCAATTCCTCAATCTGCGGGTAAAGCAGCGGTTCGCCGCCCGTTAGCCAAAGATTATCCACGCCGCTGCGGATAACGCGCAGAATTTTCTTTGCGTCTTCCAGCGGCGGATTTTGCGTCACAAGATGGTTGCGGCGCGAGCCGAAATCTTCGCAATAGGCGCAGTTGAGGTTGCACTGCATGGTGACGTAATAGACGGCAACCTGCGGAGCAAGATCAAAGTTACCGGCGGCGAGTTTAAGAAGGTTGGAGAGAGACATAAAAAAGTTGAAGGTTACAGGTTTAAGGTTGAAGGAAATTATAGCCGCTTATTTTTTTATTGAGGTTTGCGCGTAATTTATATTTTAAGCCAAGCGTCAAATTTGCCCCAAACATGAGCGCTATAATCCGCCAACGCTTTCCACGTTTCTAACGTTCTAACTTTCTAACTTTCCAACTTTCCCCTTTCCCCCATGTCCTTCGCTCACTTGCACGTCCACACGGAATATTCCCTGCTAGACGGCTTCTCCAACATTAAGAAGCTGGTCAAACGCGTTAAAGAGATGGAAATGCCCGCAGTCGCCATCACCGACCACGGCACCATGTTCGGCGTAATGGATTTTTACAAAGCCGCCAAAGCCGAAGGCGTAAAGCCCATCATCGGGCTGGAAGCGTACATGGCGGCGCGCGGCATGAGGGACAAGGACGCAAAACTAGACCGCTCTTCCTATCATCTATTACTGCTGGCGGAAAATGAAATTGGCTATCAAAACCTGCTGCAAATTGCCTCCGCCGCGCAAATAGACGGCTTTTACTACTATCCGCGCATAGACCGCGACTTTCTCGCCGCTCACTCCGAAGGACTCATCTGCACCACCGGCTGCATGTCGGCGGAGATTCCGCGCGCCCTGCTGGAAGACAACCCGGAGGAAGCGCTGCGCCGCTGGAACTGGTACTACGATGTCTTTGGCAAAGAGCGCTTCTTTGTGGAGTTACAGCAGCACAACATCAAAGAAATTACCGACTTAAATAAAAAACTGTTAGACCTTGGGGCGCGTTACGCCTCCAATTACATCGCCACCAATGACGTGCATTACATTAATCAAGACGATGCGCGCCTGCAAGATATTCTGCTCGCCATGCAGACTCAAACCAACCTGCGCGACCCGCAGCGAATGCGAATGACGGATGACTCCTACTACCTCCGCACGCCGCAAGAGATGAGTTCCATCTTCGCCGAAGTTCCCGGCGCGCTCGCCAATACGCTGCTGATTGCAGAACGCTGCAACGTGGATTTATCCTTCAAGGGCTATCACCTGCCGGAATTCCCCGTGCCGCAAGGCTACGATGCAGAATCTTATTTACGCGCCTTGTGCAATGAGGGCGTGAAGCGCAAATACGGCGCAGACGCAGACAGCGTCCGCGTGCAAGACCGCCTCAACTACGAGCTGGGCATTGTGCATACCATGGGCTTTGACGCGTACTTCCTCATCGTGTGGGATTTATGCCGCCACGCCCGCGAAGAAAACATCTGGTATAACGCGCGCGGCTCCGCCGCCGGTTCGATGATTGCCTACGCCCTCGACATTACCCGCGTGGACCCGCTGGAACATCACCTCATCTTCGAGCGCTTCCTCAACCCGGGGCGCGTCTCCATGCCCGATATTGACCTCGACTTTCGGGACGACCTGCGCTACAAAATGCTGGAATATTGCGCCAACAAATACGGTTCGGACAAAGTGGCGCAAATTATCACCTTTGGCACAATGGGAACAAAAGCCGCCATCCGCGATGTGGCGCGGGTGATGGAAATTCCCCTGCCGGAAGTGGATAAAACCGCCAAACTCGTTCCCTTTGTCTCCGGGCGCAACACCACCATGGAAGACGCGATGGCGATTCCCGACTTCAAAAAGATTTACGACAGCAACCCGCAAATTCACGAAGTGATTGACATTGCCGCCCGCATGGAAGGCACCGTCCGCAACGCGGGAACGCACGCCGCGGGCGTGGTCATTTCGGACAAGCCCATCGTCCAATATTTACCGCTGCACCGCCCCACCTCCGGCGCGGAAGATACGCCCATCAAATCGGTTACGCAGTTTGAAATGGGCATCCTCGATTCGCTCGGCATGTTAAAGGTGGATTTTCTTGGGCTCATCACGCTGACCGTCATGGCGCGCGCCTGCGACTTCATTGAAAAACGGCGCGGCATTAAATTAGATTTGAACAACATCCCCATTGACGACCCAAAATCCTTTGAGCTGATGGGCGCCGGTCAGACGGCTGGCGTTTTTCAAGTGGAAGGTTCGGGCATGACGCGCTGGCTTGTCCAAATGAAGCCCAAAAATTTGGACAACATCATCGCTATGGTGGCGCTCTACCGCCCCGGTCCCATGTCCTTCATCCCCGACTATATTGAGCGCATGAACGGGCGGCAACAAGTTCAATATCGCCACCCTGCCATGGAATCCATCTTCAAAGACACTTACGGCATCCCTGTTTATCAAGAACAACTCATGCGCGCCGCAGTGGAACTGGCGGGTTATACTCCCTCCGAAGCGGACGAACTGCGGAAAGCCATCTCCAAAAAGAAAAAAGAAGACATCGAAAAACACCGCCAGAAATTCGTCAAAGGCGCGGTGACAAAAGGCATGGAGCAAGCCACCGCCGAAGCCATCTACGCCGACTGGGAAGAGTTTGCGCGTTATGGGTTCAACAAATCTCACGCCGCCGACTACGGCATGATAGCCGTGCAAACTGCCTACCTCAAAGCGCACTATCCGGCGGAATATATGACCGCGCTGCTTTCCGCCTCTGCCAGCCAAACGGAAAAAGTCGCCTTTTACATCGCGGACGCGCGCAGCATGGGCATCCCCGTTCTGCCGCCGGACGTAAACGCCTCGCAATGGGATTTCAGCATCGAAGACGTGGACAGCAAGCCCAACATTCGCTTTGGCATGGGCGCGGTCAAAAACGTCAGCGAAAGCGCCGCCAACATCATCATAGACGCGCGGCAAGAAGGCAAGTTCAAAGACCTCAACGACTTTGCCCGCCGCGTAGATTTACGCTCCGCCGGAAAACGCTCGCTGGAATGCCTCATCAAAGTCGGCGCGCTAGACCAATTTGGCGAACGCGCCGCCCTGCTTGCCGCGCTGGAACGGATTGTCTCCATCAGCGCCAACCACTTCCGCGCCGCCGGAGCGGGACAGATGAGTCTCTTTGGCGGCGCCAGCGGCGTAAGCGAAGATTTTCAACTGCCGCCCGCCGCCCATGTGGACAAGCGCGAACTACTCAACTGGGAACGCGAACTCATCGGGCTATACATCACCGACCACCCGCTCAATCAATATCAAACTCAACTAACGCGCATCGTCAGTTACTTCTCGGCGCAACTGCCAGAAGCCAGCCACGAAGAAAAAGTGCGCGTGGCGGGGCTGGTCTCCACCGTGCGCCCTTACACCACCAAAAACGGCAAGCCCATGGGCTTTGTCGCCATCGAAGATATTCAAGGCAGCATCGAGCTCGTCCTCTTTCCGCGCGTTTGGGAAAAACACCGCGAGTTAATGAAAGAAGGACAAATCATCATTGTGGACGGCAAAGTGGATACGAGCAACACGCCGCCCAAAATTTTGGTGGATGAAATTCGCACGGAGATAAATGTCACCACGGCGGCAGAATCTCAGCCCGTAGAAGAAGTTGCGCCGCGCCCCGCGCCTCAACCAACGGTCAAGCCGAATCTCCCGCGCCAAGCGCTTCCGCCGGTCAAGCAGAATCCTGCGCGCATTAACCAACCGATTCCCATCGTCTCCGAAGAGCAGCCCCCCTACGCCGCCGAAGAGGAGAACGTTCCGCCGCCGCCGGAGAACTTCCCCGAAGATTGGGATATGGAATGGCAGCCCTCTTTTGACGAGGCGCAACTTGCCGCCAAGCCCGCGCCCAAAATATACAAGGACGAACCCATCACCCCGCCGCGCGCCCTGCCAGACGTGATGTTGGCGGAGATGGTGAACGAAACCACCGGCGAAAGCGTAGCGCTGCCGTACACGCCGCCCTCGCTTTATGTGCCGCTGGCGCAAGCGGACGCGGAACGCCCGCCGCGCCAAATAACCTTAACCTTACGCGCCACACCAGACAAAGAGCGCGACAAGCGCCGCATTCAAACCCTGCACGGCACGCTGATTTCATTTCACGGCAAAGATAAATTCTCCTTCCGTATTTTTGAAAACGGAAAAGGACACCTGATAGACTTCCCCAGCGAAGCCACGCGCATCTGCCCCGAACTGCTTTCGCGCCTATTCAAAATATTGGGCGAGGAAAATTGGCGGGTGGAAGAGATTTTATAAAATGGACCATAAGACCCTGCAAGTTTTAGAATACCAAAAAATATTAGAGCGGCTTGCGGGCTTTTGCAACTTCTCCGCCTCGGCGGAACTGGCGCGCGCCTTGCTGCCCACATCCTCTTACGAACTGGCGCGCGCGCGGCTGGCGGAAACCAGCGAAGCGCGCGCCCTGCTCGCCACGCAAGAGACGGGTATTGGCGGCGCGCATGATATTCGCGCCGCCGCAGACCTTGCCGCGCGCGGCGGCGTATTAGACGCGCGCGCTCTGCTGGACGTGAAATCTACGCTCATCTCTTGCCGTGATTTGAAGAAAGCCTTTGAGCGCAAAGAGAATACCTACCCGCGCCTTTTTCAAATGGCTCAAGGCTTGCCCGATACCTTTGGACTAGTGGATGCCATCTCGCGCATCCTCTCAGAACGCGGCGAAGTGTTGGATTCCGCCTCTCCCAAATTAGGCGACCTGCGCCGCAGTTTGAAAGTGGCTCAAGACCGATTGATGAGCCGACTGCAAAGATACCTGAGCGACTCGAAAACGGCAGCCATGCTGCAAGAACCCATCATCACCCAGCGAGACGGGCGCTACGTCATCCCCTTGCGGGCGGAACATAAGGGCAAAATAAAATCCATCATCCACGACCAATCTTCCAGCGGGGCAACCCTTTTCATTGAGCCGCTGCCCGTCGTGGAGGCGAACAACGAAATTAGAGAATTGCAATTAGCAGAGCGGGACGAAGAGCGCCGCATTCTGGCGGAAGCCTCGGCGCAAGTCGGCGAACACGCCGCAGAGTTAAAAGTGGGCATAGAGAATCTTGCCGCGCTAGACCTTGCCTTTGCCAAAGCCAAATATGCCGAAGAACTCAAAGCCAGCGAACCCCTTCTACGCGAGATTCAACCTGCCAACCTTAAACCTGCAACCCTCTCCCTGCTCCACGCCCGCCACCCGCTATTAGACGCGCAGAGCGTTGTGCCAGTGGACGTGAACCCACGCGAGGGCGCGCGCGCCATTGTCATCACCGGACCGAACACCGGCGGAAAAACTGTCTCGCTGAAAACGGTGGGATTGTTGGCGCTCATGGCGCAAAGCGGGCTGCACATCCCCGCGCAAAGCGGCTCCACTCTGCCGTGCTTTCATTCCATTTGGGCGGATATTGGAGACGAGCAATCCATCGAACAATCGCTTTCCACATTTAGCGGACACATGACCAACATCGTCCGCATTTTGAAGAAGATAGACTCCCGCGCATTGGTCATCTTTGACGAACTCGGCTCCGGCACCGACCCGCAAGAAGGCGCGGCGCTGGCGCGTTCCATTTTGGCGCATTTGCTTCAAACAGGCTGCGCGGTTTTCATTGCCACGCATTACCCGGAGTTGAAGAGTTTTGCCCACAGCGCCGAAGGAGTGATTAACGCCTCTTTGGAATTTGACGTAAAGACGCTGCGCCCAACCTACAAGCTGACTCTCGGTTTGCCGGGACGCTCCAACGCGCTGTTGATCGCTCAAAAACTGGGCTTGTCGCCAGACATCATCGCAGCCGCCAAAGCGGAAATTAACCCGCTCGATTTACGCGCCGACCAACTGTTAGACGACATCCGCAAGGAACGCAATCGCTCTTCGCGCGAGCGTGAAAAAATGGAAAAAGCCCGCGCAAAATTAGAAGAGCAAACCCGCGCGCTGGAAAAGCGCCTTGAAAAAATAGAAGACGAGCGCCGCGAAACGCTCGCCAAAGCCCGCGCCGAAGGCGAACTGGAAGTGGCGGTATTGAAGAAAAATATTCAAACGTTAAAGGCGCAGTTAAAAAAAGCCAGTCAACCGCTGCAAGCTATTCAAGCCATTGAAGAAAAAATGGAAAAAATGGAAGAGACCGCCGAAGCGCCCGTAGAGCGAAAAGTCAGCGAGCAGTTCTCTGCCGCCACTCATCCACTGCGGCTGGGAGAACGGGTTTGGGTGACGACGCTCAATGCCGAGGGGTTGGTCACTGCGCTAGGCGAGGCGGACGCCGAGGTTCAAATTGGAACGCTGCGCGTGCGCGCAAAACTCTCCGACTTGAGAAAAAAATCCGGCGCGGAGGTTATAGCAAAACCGCAAGCAAAAAGCGCGCTCCATCTTCAACCTGCAACTTTTCAACCTTCCACATCTCCCGGCATGGAAGTGGATTTGCGCGGGCTGATGGCGGATGACGCTTTGGATAAATTGGAGCGTTATTTAGAACAGGCTTATCTAACCGGCTTGCCCTTTGTACGAATTATTCACGGCAAAGGCACGGGCAGGCTGCGGCAAGCCGTGCGCGCCGCGCTGCGCGAGCATGAATACGTCAAGTCATTTGAAGAGGGCGGGGATAAAGAAGGCGGCGAAGGCGTAACAGTGGCAAAATTGAGGAGCGCCTAAGCTTTGATATAATGCCCGCAGCCAAAGAGGAGGCTTATGTCCATTGAAGACGCGATGAAAAAAATGACCGACATCATCAAAGGCGCGTGCGCCAGCGCAGAAGTGAAAGCCGTAAAAATGTCCGATGAAGAGGGCAGAATTTCCGTGTACGCCCCCGCCGCCGACATGCAAAAGATTAAAGACGCCGCCTTTCAACCCGCGTTAGATATGCTCAACGCGGACGGGATGGATGTGCAAGTCTTTGTCTATGACCAATCTACGCCCCATTAACGATGAAAGCCTTTGACGCCCTACTCGAAATTTCCGAACACAACGGCGCAGACTATCGCCCGTTGATAGATTACGGCGCGTGGCGCGTGGCGTTAATGAATTACACGCCCGACCTCACGCCCGATAAAATCTTCCGTATGCAAAAACATACAGAAACAGACGAGGTCTTTGTGCTGCTGGCGGGGCGCTGTATTTTATTTTTGGGCGAAGGCGATGACGCCGTCACGACTGTTCACGCGGCAGATATGGAATTGTTCAAATTGTATAACGTCAAGCGCAATGCGTGGCACTCGCATACCTTTAGCAAGGACGCGCGCGTGTTGATTGTGGAAAACCGCGACACCACAGACGCAAACTCCCCCTTTGCGGAACTTTCGCCGCAGCAGCGTCAAGAGATTATGCTTTTTACAAAAAATTTGTGGGGCTAAACGCAAACGTCTCCATACCCTCAAATTTGGTTTCCGCCTTAAATAACCCGCCAGAGAGCGGGTATTTTTTTAACTCCAATTCGCTCATGCCTGCGCGGGCGGAAGTGACGTAGAGTTCATTTCTGTTTTTCCCGCCAAACACGCAAGAGGAGGTATGCAGCGCGGGAACAGAAAGCCGCTCTAACAATTCGCCCGTGCGTGGATTCCAGCGGGTCACTTGCGCGCCGCCCCAACATGCCACCCATAAATTTCCTTGCGTGTCGCTGGTCATGCCGTCTGGAAAGCCAAAACTTTCGGGGAGGCGAATGGCGCTGCGCGGGTTGGCAATTTGCCCGCTGGGCAGGTCATAATCAAAAGCGGAGATTTCGCGCGTGGGCGTGTCTATGTAATAAAACGTCTTGTAATCGGGACTCCACGCCAAGCCATTGGAGATGCGGATACCGCTCAACAGGCGCGTGATGGTTTTGCCATCGAAAGAATACAACGCGCCGCTGGCTTGACGTTCGAGCGTGTCCATCGTCCCGAAGAGGAATCGCCCCGCTGGGTCACACTTGCCGTCATTAACGCGGTTGCTGCGCGGCTCATCTATCGAGGCGAGGGAATGTTCGCGGCGCGGAAGAATCTCAAAGGTCGCAATGCCGCGTTCCAATCCAAGAATGAGGTTTTCATCCGCAGATGGAGCAAGGCAGCCCACAAGAGAATCTAAATTGGCGAGGAGTTCTGTTCCGCAATAGATTTTTTTTTGCAGAATATCCACCCAATAAAGGGATTGGGTTTTCTCGTCCCACGCGGGACCTTCGCCGAGCGTGGCTTTTGCGTCCAAGAGGAGTTGCGTCTTCATGGGATGCGCTGCGGGCTAGAACCAATCTCGCTTGTAGAAAATATACGTTGCGCCTGCGGTGAGCGTCAGTGAAAGCCCAATGACGGTGAGGAAGGCAAGCGGGTGACTCTCGCCGGGCAGCGCTACGTTCATCCCGTAAAACGAGGCGACAATGGTCGGCATGTTGAGGATGATGGTCAGCGCGGCGAGGGCTTTCATCACGCTGTTAAGGTTGTTGGAGATGATGCTCGCAAAAGCGTCCATCATGCCCGCCAAAATTTCGGCGGCAATGCTGGTCATTTGAATGGCTTGTTGATTTTCGGTGAGAACGTCTTCCAGCAGGTCTTGGTCTTCTTCGTAGTAGTTGAAGAGTTGCGTCTTTTGAACGCGCTCCATCATCACTTCGTTGGAACGCAGCGCGGTGGCAAAGTAAGTGAGGCTTTTTTGAAATTTAAGCAGTTCCAGCACTTCGCTGTTGCGCGTGGATTTTTGCAGTTTATCTTCCACCAGTTCGGTGGCGCGGTTAATTTGGCGCAGCAAGTTAAGGTAGCGCGCTGCGGTTTCTAAAAAGATGTACAGCGCAAGGCGGTAGCGTTTTCCTGTTTTGAATTGGCGATACTTGCCGTTTAGCAATCCCTTGAAGATGTCGCTTTCGTGGCGGCAAACCGTGATGATTTTGTTGCCGAGAATCATCATGCCCAGCGGGGCGGTGATGTAGGGGATGTCGCTTTCGGGGTGGTGAAAAGGAATCCGCAGCAGGATGAAGGTGTATTCTTCATCGCGTTCCATGCGCGCCATTTCGTCTTGGTCAAGGGAATAGTTAATATAGTCCATGTCCATCCCCCAAGTCACCAGTTTTTCCATCTCTTCGGGCGTAGGGTCTATCACGTTCACCCATGCGCCGTTTGCCATCGTGTCAATTTGTTCCAGCCCCTGTTCGGTTGTTTTGTAAATACTCAGCATGGCTGCCTCCTGCGTGAAGCGTCATCACGCAGCGGCGCAATGCGCTTACGTGACTCGCGTGAAAAGATGTCCGCTCAAACTGAGCGGGTTGGAATCGGCTTGTTGTATACTGCCTTCGGTGGTTGAACTCATAACGGGTTGCATTTTACGCCCTTTGTAAAAATGGCGCAACAGGAATTATACAGGGGGCGTTATTTTGTCTAATTTCCAGCGCGGAGTCCGTTTACTGGATTCCAAAGTCTCCTGACTTTGGAATTCACCCAACGACGGGAGTCGTTGGACTCCGTTTATTCCCTTACGCCGTCTCTCTTAATGCGCCCAGCACAGACATTAACTTTGGATAATCATCGCGCAGCAGGGTGATGATTTCTTGCGCGGCTTTTTCCTTCCACGCCGCGCCGTTTGCGCCATGCGCCGCAAGGGCTTGCGCCATGTGAGCCGCCAACACTTCGCCCGTAGGCGCTTCCTCATTTTGTAAAATATGGCGAAAGTAGCCAAACTGCCCAGCGGAAGTGAAGCGTTGAATCTCTTCATCGCCGCACAGCGTGATGACATCCAGACTCAGCGGCGGGCGCGGCGGCAGCAGGTGGCGAATTTTTCCATTCTGTTCGTAGCCCACCGCCAGCACGGACATCTCTACGGGGACAATTCTACGCTCGCGGTTGTCGCGCATCACCTCCGGGGTCACATGCTCCGAAGTGACCAATTGGCGCACCAGCCCGTCATCGTCAATGTGGATGTCGTAAATCATGCCGTAAATTTTATAGTCGCCGCTGCCCGCAGGTTGCGCCAAAACTAAAGCGCCCAGCGCCGGAACGGTAAACTGCGAGACGCTGCAACCCGCAATGAACCCGGTTGTGCCAGCGCGTAAAAGCCTGCCAATCTCAATTTGTTGCGTCATGGGTTAGTATCTCTTTCTGCCTAAGGCGAGCGTGTCTTTGTTTTCTTGCTTATTAGAAGCCGCGTCCATTTCTTCGCCCTGTCTTTGCAATTCCAGCGTCAGCAGTTGTTGAATTTGCGCCTTCTCTTCGTGTTTGACCACCGCAATTTCATGGGCGCGGTTGAGTAAATAGGGATACGGTTTGCCGCCCATCAGACGGCATTGTTCCACTAAAACGCTGTGGAGCAAATTCAAAGCGGAGGCGTCTTGCGCCACCCATTGCGGAATTTCTACGCGGGCGAGGCTGGGATGACGCTCTACGCCCACGTTGAGATAAAAGAAATGCAAGGCGAGGTCGTTCTTGTAGGTCTTGCCCGCTTCGGATTGAATTTGGAAAACCGCCGAGCGAAAACCCGGCGGAAGCAGCGGGCTGAACAGCCATCTATCATTTACGCCATGCGAGGAAAGCGGGCGAAAGTCTTTTAGCGCGCGCAGTTGTTCTGCGTCTGCGGCGGCGACTTCTAGCAGCCGCGTCACCAAGCCGGAGGAGGGTTTATCTACATAACCGGCGGTGATGATGTTGCGCGCGCGCAAACGCGAGAGCGCGTCCAAATATTTTTGCGAATATTCATAAAACGCCTGCCCATCTTGTTTTGAACCCCATAACTCAATGGGACCGTCCGTAAAGGTGACGACAGCGCCCGCCCTGTTTTGAGAGAGTTCGTCCAACTTGGCGCGTTCGGCGAGGTCGCGCTTGAGGGCAATGACTCCCTCGGAAAGCGGCTGCCCGTTTGGAGAGATTTCATCACCGTAGAGCAACTCGGTATCGGTGAAGACTTGCGGAGCGTCTCCGCCGCCGGGCTGCATGATAATTGCGCCGACATTGACCACGCAAAATTGAACGGCGGCGTGACGGTCTGGTTGAATTTGCGAACCGTCCGCGGCGATGAGCGTAACCGATTGGGAAGATTCTACTGGCGGGTAGGAGGATGCGAGGTTTTCATCCAGCGGCGCGGCGCAGCGCAGGGAAGAATCCATCTGACGGGCGGAGTCTACTTTTGCCCGTAGGTCATTCAAACGCGAATCATAAAAAGCGAGTAAGGCGCGGGCTTGGGCTTGCGCCGCTTCTTTACTTTTTTGGCGGGCTTTTGCGCCCGCGCCAATTTGTTGAATTTCAGCATATACTTGCTGGTAGTTAATGGGCATGAAGGAATTGTACAACAAAACATCGGGAACTATTTGGGCGCGCGCGCGTCTAAATAGGGACATTACAAAAAGGAGAAACACTATGCGTACTAAATTTTTTGTTTTTGCCGCGCTTGCCTTAACCTTAGTTTTGAGCGCCTGCGGACCTACCACCATTACCCAAGCCGCGCCAGAAACCGCGCGCACGCTCAACGTAAACGGCGTTGGCGTGGCATACCTCACGCCAGATATTGCCTACATTTACATTGGCGTTCACACCGAAGCGACAACCGCCGAAGAAGCGGTCAGCGCGAACAACGCCAAAACGGTGGCGGTAAAACAAGCGTTGGATAACGCCGGCGTGGAAAAGAAGGATATTAGCACCACGAACTTCAGCATTTATCCTTCGCAGCAATATTTGCCGGATGGCACAATGGGCGGCGCGATATATATGGTGGACAACACCGTATATGTCACCGTGCGAAATTTGGAGCAGCTCGGCAAATTATTGGATGACGTCGTGAGCGCGGGCGCAAACAGCATCAACAGCATTCAATTTGACGTGGCGGACAAAACCGCCGCCATCAAAGAAGCGCGCGCTCAAGCGGTGGAAGACGCCAAAGTTCAAGCGGAAGAATTGGCGGCGGCGGCAGGCGTGGAACTGGGCAACCTGCAAAACATCAGCTACTACGATAACAGCCCCTACCCGCAGCCCATGATGTACGGCGGCAAGGGCGGCGGCGGCGGAATGGAATCTTCCGTACCCATTCAGCCCGGACAGCTCAGCATCAGCGTTACCGTGAACATGGCGTACTTTATCAAATAACGCTCCGTTCGGTATACAACCCGCTCCGCAAGGAGCGGGTTTTTTATCGGGGGGTATAATCCGCGCATCACTAAATAGGAGCGCTTATGTTAAAAGTTGGTTATATCGGTTTGGGCTTAATGGGCAAATCTATTGCGCGCAACATTCTCAAAGCGGGTTTTCCTGTTATCGTTCACAACCGCTCGCGGGCGGCAGTAGAAGAGCTGGTCGCCGAAGGCGCAGCGGCGGCAAACTCTCCTAAAGAAGTCGCCGCGCAAGCGGATATTGTCTTCACCAACCTGCCAGATTCGCCGGATGTGGAAGAAGTAACGCTGGACAAAAAAAATGGAATCATCGCGGGCGGACACGACGGGCTAATTGTTGCCGACAATTCGACCATTAAACCCGCCTCGGCAAGACGCATAGCAGCGGAACTTTCCGCGCAAAAAATGTTTGCGCTGGACGCGCCCGTCTCCGGCGGAGATATTGGCGCAAAAAACGGAACGCTCACCATCATGGTGGGCGGCGAAGCGCAAGCGCTGGAAAAAGCCATGCCGGTCTTTTTATCTATGGGCAAAACTGTTACGCACGTTGGGGATGCAGGCGCCGGGCAAGTGGCAAAGGCGGCGAATCAAATTATGGTGGCGGCGCAAATGACCGCGCTGGGCGAGTTGCTGGTCTTTTCTAAAAAAGCGGGCGTGGACCCGCGCAAAGTAGTGGACGCCATCAAAGCGGGCGCGGCGCAGTGTTGGACCTTGGACGTAAAACCGCCGCGCTTGTTTGCGGGCAATCGCGCTCCCGGCTTTAAGGCGTACATGCAACTCAAAGACCTAAAAATTGTGCGCGAAACCGCCGCCGAATATGGCGCGCCCATCCCCGCCGCGCAGGCAAACACGCAACTCTTTGAGCAGATGATTGAACTCGGCTTGGGCGAGCTGGATAATTCCGCTGTGGTGGCGGTGTTGGAAAAACTCGCCAATGTGGAAATTCTCTAAATAAATTTGATAGAATCAAAAACACATGGAACTAAGAGCGCGCGTTAACCTCATTAATAAAATTCACCTATTCAACGGAATGGGCGAAAAAGAACTCGCCGATATTGCGACGAAGTTTGAGGAACGCGCCGCTGCGCCCAATCAGGTCATTTTTAAGCGCGGCGAAAAAGCGGACGGGTTTTACATCATTACGCAGGGCAAGGTGAACGTACTGCGCCCGGACGAAAAAACGCGCAAAGACCGCGTTTGGATTTGGCTGGTCACAGGCGATTATTTTGGCGAAGAAGCGCTGGTGGAAAAACGCAACCGCTCGGCAACCTTAATGGCGGTGGAAGACACCACCCTGCTCTTTCTCTCCCGCGTCCATTTTGAGGCGCTACTGCAAAAATACGAACTCCTTAAGCCAAATTTTTTAGTGGCAATCAAAAGTCACAAACTGGCGCGCGCAGTAAAGTTTACATGGCTGGGTCCAAAAGAAATTATCTACTTTGTGGCGCGGCGGCATCAAATTCGTTTATATCAAGCGTTGATTGTTCCGCTCTTGTCTTTATTGCTGCCGCTGATTCTCTTCATCTTGGGAGCCATGTCCGGCGCGACCACTCCTGTGGCGCTGGGCTGGGTTGCGCTCATTTTCTCGCTCGGCTGGCTGGCGTGGAACGCCATAGATTGGAGCAACGACTACTACATCGTCACCAATCAGCGCGTCATCTGGCTGGAAAAAGTCATCGGCTTATATGACAGCCGCGAAGAAGCGCCGCTCAGCACCATCCTCTCGGTGGGCGTAGAGACAGACCAACTTGGGCGCATGTTAGATTACGGCAACGTCATTGTGCGGACGTTTGTAGGCAGAATTGAGTTTGACTACGTTACGCATCCCAATCAGGCGGCGGGCATGATTCGAGAATACTGGGAGCGCGTTAAAGCGGTGACGACCGTCTCGCAAAAAGATTTGATGAAGAACACCATCCGCGAGAAGCTAGGCTTGCCGGTAGAAAAGAAAAAACTGGACGACCTGCCTCCGGTTGCGCCCGTCTCGCCCAAAGCGGCGCAGCAATCTATGTGGTGGCTGGCGTTTCGCCAATTATTCAACTTGCGCACGGAAGAAGTAGGCAAAGTTATTTACCATAAACACTGGGTTGTCTTTGTGCGCGATGCGTGGCGTCCTATTTTATTGTCGTTGGGAATTGCGGCGCTGCAAATTTTACGCGCCCGCTATTTAATAAGCACGCCTGAATCTTCGTTCATTTTTCACAACGCAGAAGGCGCGCTGCGCTTTGACACCATTACCCTGCTGCTGCCCATGCTGGGGCTGCTGGCGATTGGCTGGCTCATTTGGGAATATGTGGACTGGAAAAACGATATTTTTCTTGTGACCAACGATGAAATTTTTGACATAGACCGTCAGCCCTTTGGCAAGGAAGAAAAACGCGCCGCGCAAATTGAGAACATTCTCAGCACCTCTTACACGCGCGCAGGCTTCATCCCCTACTTATTCAACTACGGCACGGTGAAGATTACAGTCGGCGGCGCAAACTTTGATTTTCAAGATGTCGCCGACCCCGCCGGCGTGCAGGCAGACATCAACCGCCGCCGCATGGCGCGCATTGCCAAAAAGAACGAAAACGCGGGCAAAGACGACCGTGAGCGCTTTGCGGTCTGGATTGCGGCGTACCACGAAAACATAGACGAATTCAAAGCGCCCATCATTGCGCCAAAAGATGAAGAAAAAAAATAATTCTGCTCCATTATTTATAGAGAGGTAAAAATAAAACAATGGCTTTGAGAACCATCATCACCCTGCCCGACCCCGTTCTGCGGAAGAAGGCAAAACCCGTCACGGAATTTGGAAAAGAACTGCAAACGCTGATAGACGATATGATAGAAACCATGCGCGAAGCGCCCGGCGTAGGGCTTGCCGCCCCGCAAATTAATGTTCTGCAACAATTAGCGGTAGTGGAATATGCCGAAGGCGAGGATGAAGACGAGGACGAGAACGCCCAACCCAAACCCAAAAAATTGTTCGTGTTGATTAACCCTGAAATTGTCAAAGCCTCCGAAGAAACCGTCAGCGGCGTGGAAGGCTGTCTCTCCATTCCCGGCATCATTGGCGAAGTGGAACGCCACGAAGCGCTGCAAGTGAAAGCCCTCAATCGGCGCGGCAAACCCGTCAAGTTCAAAGTAAACGGCTGGATGGCGCGCATCTTCCAACATGAAATAGACCACCTCAACGGCGTGCTATTCACCGACCGCGCCGTCAAAATTTGGAAGCCAAAAGAAGACGAAGAATTACCGCTGGACTAATGTACCTGCGCCGCCTTTCCCTCACCAACTTCCGCAGCCTTGCCCGTTTGGATGTGGAACTTCCCCCGCCAGAAAAAGGCGGGGTTGTTTTGTTAGTCGGCGCAAACGCGCAAGGCAAAACCAGCGTGCTGGAAGCCATTTACTTCCTCGCCGCCTTCACCTCTTTCCAAACTCACGCCGACCGCCAAATGGTCAATTTTCACGAAGCGAAAAACTCCTTGGCGGTCACGCGCCTCGTGGCGGACTATCAACGCGGAGCGACCAAACAGCGCCTTGAGGCGCGACTCATATTGGAAGCCAGCGGCGCGTTAGGAAAACGACTCCGCAAGGAAATTTTATTCAACGGCGCAAAAAGACAAACCAGCGAATCGATTGGGCTTTTTAACGCGGCGCTCTTTGCGCCGCAAATGTCGCAAATTATTGAGGGCGCGCCGGAAGAACGCCGCCGCTACCTGAACTTGGCGCTGGCGCAAACCGTCCCCGCTTACGCGCCCGCCCTCAGCCAATATCATCAAGCGGTGACGCAACGCAACGCCCTGCTGAAAACGCTCAATGAACGCGGCGGCAACGCCAGCCAATTGGACGTATGGGATGAGCCGCTCGCGCAACTGGGCGCGCAACTCATCCTCTGGCGCATTCAAGCCATTCAAGAAATGGAGCGCCTCGCGGCGCGCATCCATGCCGAGCTCACACGCGGCGGCGAAATTTTGCGCCTTGCCTACCAGCCCGCCTACGACCCGCTTCAAGCGGAAAACGGACAACTGGGGCTAAAACTGGAAACCCCGCTAGACCGCTCCGCCCTCGAATTGAGCGACATCCAAAACGGGTTTCGCGCCCGCCTGCAAAAAGTTCGCGGCGAAGACATTGCGCGCGGAACAACCTCGCTTGGACCGCATCGAGACGACCTGCGCTTCATCATCAACAAAGCGGACGCGCGCGACTACGGCTCTCGCGGACAAATTCGCACGGCGCTGCTGGCGCTCAAACTGGCGGAAGTAGAATGGATGAAAGAACGCGCCGGAGAATACCCCGTCATTCTGCTGGACGAAGTCATGGCGGAGCTGGACGGGCAGCGCCGCGCCGACCTGCTGGGGTATATTCACAACGCGCAGCAAACCCTCATCAGCGCCACCGACACAACCTTATTCCCCCAAAAATTTTTAGAGCAAGCCGAAATTTGGGACGTTCAAAATGGAGTCGTGACCAAAAGGAAATAAATTATGACGCAACAAAAAAATTACCGTTTCTTTGATTTAATTTTAGGACTGTTCATCGCGGTTCTGCTCATCAGCAACATTGCCTCCTCCGCAAAAATTATAGACTTAGGCTTCAGCCTGTTTCGCATCCCTATGGCGTTTGATGCGGGGACGCTGCTCTTCCCCATTGGCTACGTCTTCGGGGATATTCTCACCGAAGTGTACGGCTATCAGCGCTCGCGCCGCGTCATTTGGATGGGCTTCTTTTCGCTGGCGCTGGCGGCGCTGGTCTTCGGGGTCATTCGCGCCCTGCCGGGGGAATCTACTTGGCAAGGCTATGCCGGAGACGCGGCGTATGATTCTATTCTCGGCGGAATGAGCAGCGGCGGCATTGTTTTTGGAAGTCTGGCGGGGTTCTGGCTGGGAGAATTTTCCAACTCCTTTACGCTCGCCAAAATGAAACTGCTCACCAACGGCAAGCATCTCTGGGCGCGCACCATCGGCAGTACGCTGGTCGGCGAGCTGGTGGATACAGTCATGTTTGTGGTTGTCGCTTCGGCGTTTGGAGTCTTCCCGTGGAGTTTGTTCCTCACGCTGACGATAGCCAACTATCTCTTCAAAGTGACGGTGGAAGCCGCCATGACCCCGCTGACTTATCTTGTAGTTGGCGCGTTAAAAAAAGCAGAGGACGAAGATTACTACGACCGTGAGACAAATTTCAACCCGTTTACGGCGCGGTAACTTCTTTCAAAATTGCCAGCGTTTCACGCTTGCCGCCTGCGCCGTTTTCTCCGCCGGGTCCCACACAGGAGGGGCAGCCATCCTCGCAGGGACATTCGCTCACCAGCTCCAAAGCGCGAAGCAATAACTCGGCATGAATTTCATAGAGCCTTTGGCTGAAACCAATGCCCGCCGAAATGTTTTCATATAAAACAACGGCGGGCATTCCGTTTGCGGGCTGCCAAGCGGAATCGGTTAAAGTGGAAAGGTCGCGGGGATCGCACATTAAAAAGAGCGGCGCAAGCCTGCCCAGCGCAAAGCCCAGCCCCGCCAAGCCGCTGCGAATGCGAAGATTTTGCTCCGCTTTGCGGTGACAGGTTCTACATAGCGTAATTAAATTTTCCAAACGATTGGCTTCTTGCGCGGAAGAAAACGAGCGGAACGGTTTTTTATGATGCGCGTCATGCTGGCGGGTTGTCTCTGCCGCGCCGCACATTTGACAGCGATATAAATCGCGCGCGCGCACCGCGTCTCGAATTTGATTCCACTGTTTGCCATAATCGTTGGGGTCGTTGCTCCACAGCCCCAAGTCGCGCAGGCGGGCGAGAGTCTCCTCATTCAATGCGAACCAGTAGGCGGTAGTTTGCAGCGTGGCGGGCGGCAGCTCTAATAACTCTTCGCCCAAGTTTTCGTTGGTGAACCAGCGCAATTTGCGAAAGCCAACCACTTGGGTGGTAGCCGCAATTTCGCCATGCGCTTTGAATCCGCCCGTTGTGTTTTGACGCGCCGTTTCAGACAATACCTCAATTTGAGAGGTCCGCTGCGGCTCGGTGTAATAATCCAACCCCACAGGAATTAACTGCGCCGCGCCTTGTTCCATATCCAACGTTTGCACAAAATATTGCTGCCCCTCGTGCATGTAGATGGCGGCGGGATGAACCATCCACGCGGCGGAGTCGCCATCCACCACGCCGATGACGCGCGGGCGGGCTTCTTCATCCACCGTAGTCAGCGTCACGCTGCGCGGCGAAGCGCTGCGGAGCGAGACGCTCGCGGCAGGGTAGGCGGCTTGCATCCAATAATAAGTTTGGTTGGAGAAATGCGCGGCGCGCTCTTCCAACAAAAAGTCCAAATAATCTGTCAGCGTTTGCGCGTCCAACGCGCCAAAAGATTCGCCTTTGTGAAAAGGCAATTCAAACAAGGCGCAGCGTAAATGCTCCAATAAAATTAACGGATGGTTGGCGTTGAGCAGGGCGCGTTCCGGCGAAGCGCCAAAAAAATATTCGGGGTGATGCGCGAGGAATTGGTCGAGCGGGTCCGGCGAGGCGACCATTAACGCCAACGCGGAGCGCTCGCCGCGTCCGGCGCGTCCGGCTTGCTGGCGCGCGCTCGCAATAGAACCTGGGTAGCCCAGCAGCAGCGCCGCGCCCAGCCCGCCAATATCTATGCCCAACTCCAACGCGGTGGTGGCAACCGTCATCTTTGCCGAACCATCGCGCAGCGCCGATTCTATTTCGCGGCGCTGCGCGGGTAAATAACCGCTGCGATACCCGCGAATAAAATTTTTATATTCGGGATATTGCGATTGCAACAAAGTGAGCAGAATTTCAACGCCGCGCCGCGAACGGGCGAAGGTCACGCATTGAACGTCATGGCGAAGCAACTCGCCCCCCAGACGCAGGCACTCCTGCGTGGCGCTTTTTCGCAAACCCAACGCGGCGTCTATCACCGGCGGATTGTAAAAGATGAAATGTCGTTCGCCGCGCGCCGAGCCGTCATCGTCTATCAACGCGGCGGGTTCTTCTATCAAAAGTTGCGCCAGTTCTTGCGGGTTGCCAATGGTGGCAGAAGCCAGCATAAACTGCGGGCGCGCGCCGTAAAAAGCGGCAACGCGCTTTAAGCGCCGCAGAACGTTTGCCACATGCGAGCCAAACACGCCGCGATAAGTATGCGCCTCATCTATAACGATAAATTTTAGATGGCTGAAAAACTCGCTCCAATGGGTGTGATGCGGCAAAATTCCCGTGTGGAGCATATCCGGGTTGGAGAGAATCATCCGCGCGCGTTTGCGAATTTGAGCGCGGCTGGCTTGCGGCGTATCGCCATCATAAATTGCCGCCGCCAACGAATGACCATCCGCAGAAAATTGCGCGCCAAGCGCCGCCAATTGGTCTTGCGCCAACGCTTTGGTCGGAAAGAGATACAGCGCGCGCGCCTGTTCATCTTCCAACAAGGAGGCGAGGACGGGCAAGTTATAAGCCAGCGTCTTGCCGCTGGCGGTTGCGGTGGCAAGGATGAAGTTTTCTGCGGCGCGGGCGCGAACCCATGCGGCATGTTGATGAATGTAAAGCGAATCAATTCCCCGCGAGGTCAGCGCTTGCCGCAGCGCGGGCGGCAGCCCGTCTGGAAAGGGCAGCGAACGCGCGGCGCGGGGCGCAGAAATTTGCCACGCAGAAAAATTCGCGGCGAAGGAATCGTCCGCTTTCCAATCTTCTAATAAGCCGCGCAGATTTTTCATCAAAAAAAAATTAGCGCCCCAATTCGCGCGCCAGCGTTTCCATTTGCGCCAAAATGGCGGGGACTTGTCCGCTCGGAAGATTGACGCGGTACATGTGCGTAAAGCCATCGCCCAAGACCACTTTTACATTGCGCCAAGAAGCCAACTGCGGTTGCATTTCTCCCTGCGGAATTAAATTCAGCGCTTGCGACCATTGCGGGTGAGTCTTTTGATAATCGCCTAGCAGGTCTAAGGTGGCGGCGCGCATCGGGAAGAGATGAGTTGCCTCTACAAAACGCGCATCTTGCTTTGCCTCCAACAGCCAGCGCACAAAGAGCCACGCGGCGAGTTCTTTCTCCGCGCTGGAATCAAAGAGGACGTAGGAAGAACCGTACAGCGCCAACGCGCCGCCGGGGAAGGGCGCGGCGCGCCATGTATCGGCGTTGCCCGCCGCCGCGAAAGCGCGCGCTGTTTCGGGCAGGCTGCTCAAACTGGCGGTGACTATCAACGCCTGACGGTTCGCCAAAGCCTCCGCCGGGTTTTCATCCGCCTGCCACGCGCAACCCTGTTCGGAAAGTTGGCGCACAAAGGTAAAGGCTTCAATGTTATTCGGGGTCAAAAAGCGATAGTCGTTGCCTTCCAAAACTCCGCCTTCAAACGCCAAGAGCCACGCATACGCGGTCATGGGGTCCAGGTCTGTCAGCCAACCGCCCGCAAAATCATTTTGCGGCGAATCGTCTTTTGTCATTGCGCCATGCGCGCGGCAAGCCTGCTGAGAAAAATCTTCCGGCGCGGCGGGCGGCGAATCGAAGCCCAGTTCGCCCGCCCAAGTTTCGTTCCACAAAAGCAGACGCGCATCACGCTGCGCGGGCAGAGCAAAACGCGCGCCGCCTATCTCGTCTTGATTCAAAAAAACGGCGGGAATATCGCCCGCGTCTATGCCGTAGAGCGGGTCTTCCGCATAGGGCGTTAAATCTATAATGGCGCGTTGGTCGCGCCACGCCAACGCCTGTTCTGTCAGCGCAATTGCCGCGTTGGGTTTATTCTCTGTGGGCAGCGCGGCGTTAACGTTTTCATACAAATTGGAAAAAGTCGTCTGACCTTCCGCCGTGACCGCAATGCCCCATTCATTTTTTTTATTAAATTCTTGCACGAGCGAATCAAATAGATTGGCTTCCACGCCGTACCAAGGATGCCAAATGAGAATGCGCGTTCCGCGCAACGCATCTGCGCCGACGGGCAAGCGGCTGCCCGCGTGGGGAGTTTCCTCCACCGTCAAAGTGGATTCTGATTCAGCGGCGGCGGTGGCGCTGGAAACAGGCGCGCTCGCTACGGGCGTGAACGCGCCGCAGGCAGAAAGGAAAAATGTAAAGAGGAGAAAAGCGGAGAAGTATTTTTTCATAGCCAAAGTCTGGCGGCTTTGGGCGTGGATGCGCGTTACTGCGCCAGCGTCATAAAAGGCACGGGCATAAAAACAAGGATGAAGATGATGACCATCACAACGCCCATAAAGCGGCGCGGCGCATCTAATGTGGTAATTTGGTCTAAGGGTTCGGCGTTTACGCGCCCCAGCCAAAACAACAAAAGCGCCCACAGCCACCAACCGCTCCACACAAAACCGAGCGCCACTAAAAGCCCCACAAGGTAGGGAAATATTTTTTTAACTTTTGAGCCAAACAGCGCGTACACAATGTGACCGCCATCCAGCGTGCCGGCGGGGATTAAGTTCAACGCGGTGACGAGAATCCCCGCCCAACCGGCAAACGCCACCGGATGAATGAACACATCTAAGCCGCCAAAGGGGACGGGTTTGCCGGTGAAGAAATATTGCAGCCAATAAAAAACGCCTTGCGGCTGCGCGGGCGCGGGCAGCGCCTGCCCAAAGACCATAAATTTTGCCAAGAGGTAAAGCAGGGAGTTGCCTTCCAAAAACCCGTTGGGGTTTGGCTCAATGACTCCGGTAGAAGAAAGCGACAGCCCAAAAATTAAGATGGGAACGGCAAAGACTAGCCCCGCCAAAGGTCCGGCTGCGCCAATATCAAATAGAACGCGCTTGTTCTTTGGAATGCCGCGCATGAGAATTGCCGCGCCCATTGTGCCAAGCGGGCTTAATGGAAAAGGAATAAAGTACGGCAGCGTGGCGGGCGTTTTTCGCAGGCGACTCATAAAGTAATGTCCCAGTTCGTGCGCCAGCAAAATGGTCAGCAGGCTGAGAGCAAATTGCCAGCCGCTGAAAATATTTTTTACCATAAGGAGCATTTGCCCCCAAAAATCATCCGGCACAACGCCTTCCACTTGCGCGCCCGCCAACATCACGCTCAACACGGTGAGCGCAAAGAGGATGAGATTGACCGCCGGGTTGGCAGGCGGCAGGTCGGGCAGTTTTTGCGTGAGGTAAATAATCTGCCCGCCATCTTCCACGCGAAAGAGCGGGGTAATGGAATGCGGCGCGAGGGCGTCCGCCAGTTCGTCATAAAGCCGCGCGGAGTCATCGCTCCGCAGGCAGCCGCGATAGCGCGCCAAATATCCGCGCTGCGAGTCGCCGCTGGTAATGTCTTGAATTTCAAAGACGCGGGCAACAAGGTTTGTGAGGGTTTCCACTTCGGGGAGGGTCATAGGGTTTCACCTTGCAAGGCAGGGTAGCGGGAACGGATGGGAGTCGAACCCACCACGGAACGCAACGCGCCCCGTCACCGGTTTTGAAGACCGAGAGACGCACCGGCGTCTCCCCGTTCCCACCGCAAGCATAACCGAGCGGGGGCGTGTTGGCAAGAATTATTTCAACGGATGTACTCAACGGATGAGGAACGGATGTACGAATATTATCAACGGATGGTCTCAACGGATGAGGAACGGATGTACGGATATTATCAACGGATGGTCTCAACGGATGAGGAACGGATGTACGGATATTATCAACGGATGGTCTCAACGGATGAAGAGCGGATGTACGGATATCTCCAACAGAGTCGCTTGCACTTGCGCGCTCAATTGCATTAGGCTCTTTTTACGCGGAATGCGAATATACGTTGGCTGGTTCATCTGCCCTCCGATGAAGGGCATTTTACTGTCACACTGAATACTGTTTTACTGGATACTGTTTTACTGGATACTGTTTTACTGGTTACTGGCTTACTTGCTCCCTGACCCTCACAGCGAATATCCATTCAAAAAAGGCGGCGGGTTGGGAATGTATTGCGGCGCAAAGAAAAAGAGAGAAGCAAACGCCAGCGCAAAACAGGCAACGCATAAAAATACAAACCCGCCAACGATAACGCCTGCCCATGCCATAGGGCTGCCTGCTTGCGTTTTATGGCGAAGTTGAGCCAACGCAATCAACCCAAAGAGGAGCGCCAGCGTGGCAAAAAAGAAACTCAACGGAAAGCAAATAAAGCCGGTAAATGGAATTGGCGTAAGCCCCCCGCAGGCGGAGAGTATCGTCAGCAGCGCAAAGGTCAGGCTGACGACTGCTTGTTGATTATTTGGAAGGGGGGCGTTTGAGTCCATGATAAAAAGAAAACCGTCCTCCCGGTGGACGGTTTTTGTTGAGATTTTGTCGGGGCGAGAGGATTTGAACCTCCGACCTCTTGCACCCCATGCAAGCGCGCTAGCCGGGCTGCGCCACGCCCCGAATGAAGCGAACGGGATTATAGCCTTGTTTTTGAAATTACGCAAATGGAATTTTCCGCGCGAGCGCCGCGCCCATGACTACGGCGCAGCGCTAAATGTTGGCGCAGGCGGCGGCGTTAAATCAAAACCAAGCTCGCCATTAAAGGTGAAGTAGGAAATTTGACCGGGCAAAATCTCCACCCAGGTTTGGTATGTTTTTTTATCAAAGAGGATGGTCGTTTTATAAAAACCGGCGGGCAAATCTCCTAACGCCACATTCTCATTGTAATAAGGGTCGGGGTTCACCGCGCCGCCACCGCCATAGGTTTTCACCATGTAGGTCTTCTTCCCTTCCACCGCGCGCAGCGTCACCTCCACATGCTGCAAGGTTTTGCCCTTTGAGTCCATCACGCGCCCGGCAAGCACGCCCCAACCTTGCGGCGGCACAATCCACAATTCTGGGTTGTAGGTGTTATAAAAAGAGTTATCGGGAAAGCGAACCTCAAAGTGAACGTGCGGTCCTGTGGTTGCGCCGGTATCGCCCACCAAGCCAATCTTATCGCCAACTTCCACATGCTGCCCCAAGACCGCAATGACCTCGCTCATGTGCGCGTAAATGGTATAGAGTTGCTGGTTTTTATATCCAAAATCATGGCGAATAGCAACCGCCAGCCCGTAGGGGTCTTGGTCATTTTTGGGCGCTTCGGTAAACAAACCCCAGCCCGCCCAAATGACTGTGCCAGCGCCCGCCGCCATAATGGGCGTTCCAATAGGCGTGGGAATATCTACGCCCGTATGAACAATGTTCGGCGCAAAAAAAACGCCGCCATAGCGATAATCCGCGACGGGCCAATTCACTTGGTCGGCGGCAATAGGTCGCGTAAAGTAGAAATGGTCAAAGGGAGTGAGCGCCCAGGGAACGGGATACAACGGCGGACGCCAACCGGAGATAGGTTCAGCGCCGGGCGTAGGCAGACGAAACTGAAAAGGCTCCGGCGAGGGAGAGAGCGCGGCAAAAGACTCAGGGCGAAATTGACTCTCGTCCCCGACTACTACGGCGGTTGGAGCGGGCGTTTGCGCTTGCGCGCATGCCGCCAACGCAAACATCAAAACAAAGGCGCGTAAGGCAAACTTAAATTTCATGGAATCACAGTGGGCGGCGTGGGCGTGCCGGTGGCGGTGGCGGTAAACGTTGGCGTAAAAGTGGCGGTGGGAGAAATAGTCGCCGTGGGCGAAAGGGTCGGCGTAGGAGAAATAGTCGGCGTGCGGGTGGGTCGCGGCGTACTCGTCAATTTTGGAGTGGGCGTAAAAGTCGGCGTGCGCGATGGCGTAATAGTCGGCGGCAGAACGCGGGTCGGCGTGGCAAGCGCCTCCGGCGGATACAGTTCCAACATGGCGGCGTACCAGCTCATGCCATTGTTCAATGTGAACTCGGTGAAACGCGAGGCGGCGTAATAAGTGCGCCAATTGGGCAAAGCGGGCAAACGCTCCCAGCCATAAGCAAAAGCCAGCGCGGTGAAATCCACCCAATAGCCGGGCGGAACAGGCGCATACTCTCCGCCTTGTTCATACTTGGCGGGGTCAATCTCGTAACGCGCGCTGAGATTCCACGGCGCATTGCGGATGGGTTCGCCGCAAGAGCCATCTTGCAAATTACAACGGATGTACACGCGCCAATACGTTTGCGCGCCAATATCCTCGCGCTGCGCGGTGAGCCAGCCTGCTTCCGCCATTAATTTGTTAATGGAAAAAGCGCGTCCGGTATAAAGCCAATCCTCGCCCAATTCCGGCTCTAACGCGGTGGTCAGAGGAACAAAGGCGTTCTCCAAACTTGCCAGCGCGTCCCAACCCACATCCGCTATCACGCGGGTACGCAGGGCGTTAAAAGATTCATCTACAAGGTCGTGCAATTGCGGGTACGGCGCTTGCACGTCTTGAATGGGAACAATTTGCCAGCGCTGATTGGGAACATCCGGCGCGGGAGTCACCACAGGAGACCACAACGGCAAAGGACTCTGCGCCGCAGCCAGCGCAAAAGCGGAAGGCAACGGACTGGGAAGTTGAGCCGCGCCCCAAGCCAAGCCACGCGCCAAGCCAACCAGCGGCGCGGGCGGAACGACCAAATTTCCGCGCAGGTCATAATAGGCGAGATATTGCGCGTTGGCGCTGTTGGTCACTGAGGCAATTTGGTCGGCGGTTACATTCCACGCGCCCCACACGCCATCGCTAACCCAATGCGCGGCGCGTTCCGGCGCGTTTGCATCCCACACATATAAGCCGCTTGCGCCAATGGATTGAGAAACAGAAGCCCATAAAAGTTGCGAGCCGGAAGAATTCCACTGCGGAAAGTTTTCGGCTGCTTGCGGCGTAGCGCTGAGGTTTTGATAACGCTCCGCGCCGGTGAGGTCTAGGTTGGCAAGCCACACATCGCTATCGCCGCCGCGCGTGGAGATGAACGCCACATGCCTGCCATCCGGCGCCCACGCGGGCGAATGGTCTGCGGCGGGGTCTTGCGTAATTTCCACAATCGGCTGGGCGCGGTCTTGCGCGGAGACTACGGCAATTTCCAAGTTATCGTTGATGTAGGTTTCAAACGCCAGCCATTGACCGTCCGGCGACCACGAGGGCGCGGCGTCATATTGCGGCGAATCGGTCACTTGAAGAACTTCCCCGTTTTGCAAGTTGAGAATGTACAAATCCCAAAACCCATTGCGATTAGAAGCAAAGGCAATTTGGCGATGGTCGGGGCTGAGCGCGGGCTGCGTATCGCTCCACGCGCCGCTGGTGAGGCGCGTAAAGGGAAAATCTTTGGGCTGGTAGGCAAAGAGATGGGCGTAGCCGTTTTCTTCCAAAGAAAGGAAGGTGAGGCTGCCATCGCCGCGATATTCAAGAACGGGCGCGGGGGTGGCGCTGTTCTGCGGCAAAATGGGGAGTTCAGTTTGCGGCGCGCCGGGCGCAGAGGCGCAACTCGCCGCAAGCAAACTGACGAGGAGGATTGAGAGGAAGAACTTGGAGGACATGAATCTCTTGGCTACTGTGAATCGCTTTGCCCGTAGTCGGACGCGCTCTCTTCGGAGGCGGGCGGCATCTCAAAGGAAAATTTCACCGGCTCGGCGGAGGGTCCTTCGGGATAATATAGCCGCGCAATGAGGGTGTACGGGTTAGAGAGTTCGCCGCGCGCGTGCAGGGTAAATTCCAGTTTCCACGTCATTGGCTCCACAAAGTTTGTAGAGGCGGCTTCGCGCCCTTGTGAGTCGAGCAGAAGAATTTCAATATGCGGGCGGGTTTGGAAGGGCGTAAGATCCATATTGACGCGCAAGCGGCGTCCATCGGTATACGGCTGCGCGGAAAGCGAAGTAACGCGGGTTTCTTCGGGCGTGGCGCGGCTGGCGGAGTTGAGTTGGTCTTCGGGGAAAAAAAATTCCATTTCGGTATTATAACCAGAAATGGAGGGGCGGCTTGCTATGCTATAATGCGAACTATTGAAGAATATAACCCCATGCTTTTGGTATTAAATGCTTCACGCAGGGTGAGGGGGGCACCCTGCGTGAAGCGTGTTTATTTTACGACAAGGCTGGTATTCGTCAAGGTTTTTCGTCTGTGAATTTTTACACCTTTTATGGAGGAATCTATGGCTGAAAAAAAGAACGGCAAGGAAAAAGAAGAGAAGAAGGAAGAGAAAGCGCCGCCAAAAGATAATTTGGTTGAGAGCAAACACTCTGTCCGAATTAACGGGCGCGTCATCAAGTATACGGCAACCACCGGCACAATGGTTCTGAAAGAAGAAATATGGGATAAAGATAAAGAAGCCGAGCTGGATAAACCGCGCGCGCAAATTTTCTTTACCGCTTACACGCTGGACGGGGTAAAGGATAAAGGCAAGCGTCCGGTGACGTTTTCCTTCAACGGCGGACCCGGCTCTTCTTCCGTTTGGCTGCACATGGGCGTACTTGGACCGCGCCGCGTGGTGTTGAGCGATGACGGCGAGATGCTGCCGCCGCCCTTCCAATTGAGCGATAACGCCTACTCGCTGTTGGACGAGACCGACTTGGTATTCATTGACCCGATGAGTACCGGCTTAAGCCGCCCGGTGGAAGGCGAGCGCGCGCGCGACTGGCATCGCTTTACAAAGGATATTGAATCGGTAGGAGATTTCATCCGTTTGTATGTGACGCGCTATCAACGCTGGCTTTCGCCAAAGTTTTTGGCGGGAGAATCTTACGGCACAACGCGCTCGGCGGGGCTTTCGGGCTATTTGCAAGAACGACACGGCATGTTCCTTAACGGGTTAATTCTCATCTCCGCCGTGTTAGACTTCACCACCATTGACTTTAACCTCAACAACGACCTGCCCTACATTCTCTTCGTTCCGGCGTATGCGGCTGCGGCGTGGTATCACAAAAAATTGAAATTTGACGCGCCGCTGCAAACAGTTTTGAAAGAAGCCAAAGAATTTGCGTGGGGCGCGTATGCTTCCGCCCTGCTCAAAGGAGATTCGCTCTCGGCGGAAGAACGCGCCAGCGTCACGGAGCGGCTTGCTCATTACACCGGCATTTCGGAAGATTTTATTCAACGAACCAATTTGCGAATTCTGGACCAGCATTACTTCAAAGAATTGCTGCGCGAGCGCGGAAAAACCATCGGGCGTTTAGACAGCCGCTTTACCGGCATAGACCGCAGCGGCGTAACCGCCACGCCGGAATACGACCCGCTGTTTAGCCATGTGAACGGACCCTACACGGCGGCAATCAACGATTACCTGCGCGGCGAGTTAAAGTTTGAAACCGACCTGCCGTATGAAATCCTCAGCGATAAGGTTTGGATGAATTGGTCTTATGAATTTTTCCAAAATCAATATGTCAATGTCGCCGAAACCTTGCGCGCCGCCATGACGTTAAACAAGTATTTGAAGGTCTTTGTGGCAAACGGCTACTTTGACCTCGGCACGCCCTACGCCGCCACCGAATACACCTTTGACCATCTTGGCTTGGACGCTTCGCTGCGCGGAAACATCCGCATGAGTTACTACGAAGCCGGTCACATGATGTATATTCACCTGCCCTCGCTCAAAAAGTTAAAACAAGATATGGCAAAGTTCATCAAAGACGCAACCAAAAAATAAGGGCGCTTTTTACAAAAAAGAAAAAAAGCCCGCGTCCCCACTCCGCGCAAAGGAATGGATGGGGACGCGGGCGCGTAAAGCGGCAACTGGATTTATTTAACGCGCACTTCGTTACAATGAACGGGGAAAAAAGCGCGGTCAAACGCGGCTTGAACTTGCGCCAACGTTTCTTTTGACTCTATGGCAAGCCCGCTCACTTGCGCGGCGGCTGCCGCCAACGTATCCGCTTCAGCGGCGACAAAATCGCGCATGGGCGCCCAGCCAAAGGTATCGCTCTTTAATATTCCGCGCTCGCCCAGCGGCGTAACGCCCTCCAACCCCACAATGGGAAACGGGAACAAATTCTTCGTTAATTGCCCGTTATCGTAAAAATGCTCCACCGTCGACTCAAACATGCACAGCCGAATCAAATCCGCCCGTCCCGCGTATTTCTCTGAGGCGAAAATATACTTGCCCGAAGTTTTATAACTGACGCGTAGCGGTCCGTACTTGGTCGCCCACGTCACAGTGATAATGGCGGCGTACTTCAAATCTTCCTCTTGCGCGCCTTGCGCCTTCCACATGGCAAACTCCGCCGGAAAATTAATTTCAAAATAATCTTCCAACAAAATAGCGTGCGCGGCAAGGATGGGCGTTTGTGTCACGCTCTTTACCGTCAGCGGAACGAGTTTATTATTCTCCGCCTGCGCCGGAATTAAAACAGGAAAGACCTGCCCGCCCTCCTGCGCTTCCACAGAAAGCAAGAAACCGTTCAATACTTTTTGGCGAAAACGCGGAAGGTCATCGCCTTCCAGCGCCGCCACCGCCGCATTCATTTGCGCCGCGCTGACATACCCGGAGGCGACATCCCAACCGCTCGGCGTAAATTCACTAACAAAACGCGCGCCCGCCAGCGAAACGGGAGTCGGAGTAAACGTTGGCGTAGGCGCAGCCATTGTCGGCGTGGATGTAAACGCATCCAACCCGATGGGCGTAAAGGTAGCGCCTGCCTCAGGCGGGGATGTGGGGGCAGCAGGTCTTGCGGCGCAAGCCGCAAGAAAAAACACGGCAAACAAAAGACGGGCTTGTTTTCTCATAGATGAATTGTATCCACAAAAGAATAGCCTCAATGGTTAGACATTGAGGCTATTCTAAAAATTCAAAAACGGGCTTACTTCATGCGCTCCGCCACAATCTCTGCCACATCTTTAACTTGAATTTTGCTATCCTCGCCTTTGGCTGCGTCTGTCATCATCGTTAAACAGAAGGGGCAACCCACTGCAAGCGTCTCCGCGCCCGTAGCGTTCGCTTCCGCAAAGCGGGTTATGTTCACCCGCGCCGTTCCCGCTTCTTCTTCCTTCCACATTTGCGCGCCGCCCGCGCCGCAGCAGAAAGATTTCTCGCCATGTCGCGGCATCTCCACAGTCGTCAAGCCCGCGTTCTTTAACGCCTCACGCGGAGCGTCTGTAATTTTATTATGCCGCCCCAAATAACAGGGGTCATGGAAGGTCACGGAATATTGCTCACTGTCCACTTTCAAACTAATTTTCCCCGCGCCCACTAATTCATTAATCAACTGCGTGTGATGAATGACTTCGTAATTTCCGCCAAAGGCGGGGTATTCATTTTTGAGGGTGTGTAAACAATGCGGGCAGGTTGTAACGATTCTTTTCGGCGCAACCTCGTTAAGAATTTCCACGTTCTGCGAAGCCAGCCCAAAGAAGATGTCCTCGCGTCCGGCGCGGCGCGCCGAATCGCCGGTGCAGGATTCGCTTTTGCCCAGCACGGCGTAATTTACGCCCGCCGCGTTGAGAATCTTTGCAAAGGCTTGCGCGGTTTTCTGCGCGCGCGAATCGGTTGCGGGGGCGCAACCCACCCACCATAAAATTTCCGGTTCGGGGTTTTGCTCAATGGTCGGCACGCTCATGCCGTCCGCCCATTTCATTCTATCCGCCTGAGAGATGTTCCAAGGGTTGCCGTTGCGCTCCATACCCTTGAACGCGGATTCTAATTGTTTGGGGAAGGCGCTTTCCATCATAGATAAATTTCTGCGAATGTCGAGAATGTCGCGCATCGGCTCATTGCCAACGGGGCAAATATCCACGCACGCGCCGCAGGAGGTGCAAGCCCAAACGGCTTCCTCTGAAATTAATTCTTGTAATTCCACATCAGTCGCGCCGCCGTAATTGAGGTGATAGCGCTTGTTAATTTCCAGCGCGGCGGGCGATAGCGCTTTGCCGGTGTTGTACGCGGGGCAAACTTCCTGACAGCGAAAACACATAATGCAGGCGTAGCTGTCCATAATTTGTTCCCAGCCCAAGTCTTTCATTTTTGCCGCGCCAAATTGCTCTATGCTTTGGTCGTCCAAATTGACGTAGCTCAACTGCCCGATGGATTTTCTTTGCGGCTTGAGCGCAAAGTTCAACGGGGCAAAGAAAAGATGAATATGCTTGGAGTAGGGAAAGTAAGGCAAAAAGGCAACCACCGCGCCAATGGACAACCAAAACGCAAGATGTTCGCCCACTACCAGCGCGGTAGGGTTTGCGCCCACGAAGAGTTTTGACACGGCGGAAATAGTCGGCTGCCAAACGTCTGTTTCGTTCTTCAAGGCGAGCGCAAAGGCTTCGCTCATGTAGCGGCTGGCGTTATGAATGAAGATAAACCCCGCCACGATGGCAGAGTCGCGGGAAATTCCGCTGCGCGCTTTTGCGTGAAGCAGAGTCTGCTCGCGGGTGGAGAGAATTGCCGGGCGCAGAACAAATCGGCGGAACGCCATCGCCGTCATGCCAAAGATGATTAGCACGTTGAAAATATCCGCAAGCAGGCGATACGCATTGCCAAACCAGCCCGTGTTTTCAAGGAGTCTGAAGCCCGTGTAGGCGTAAATTAAATCCGCAAGGTTGATGAGCAGAAAAGAGAGAAAGCCCCAGCCAATGAGAGCGTGCAAAAGGCTTGCGCCCAAACGAAAACGAAAAACGGGCTGAAACAACCCCACTTTGAGAATGAGAGTTCCAACCCGTTTGGGGAGCAAAGACCAATCAACTTTTCCTTGTCCGCTGGCAATATGACCGACAATTCTCATTACGCCTTTGTAGGTGTAATACAACGAGACAATGACGGCAAAGACAAAGAGAATTTTTTCGGCAAGAGTGAGCATAGAGCCTCCGTTTTGAATTGTGCCAAGCAGGTTTGTTAAGTTTAGCACAAACTAGAAGAGAGGGATATATTGAATCAATAGGAACTCCAAGAAAGATGAGATAGGAAGTCCCTTGACCACGGAGCGCACAGAGTCCACAGAGATTTTTTAGCAAGCCCACTTATCCTGAATCAATAAAAAAACTCCGCTGGATTGCGGAGTTTTTTTATTGGCTTGCCTTGCTAATATCGTTCACATAGCCCACCGCGCCGGAACACGCGCCCGTTAGATATTTAGAGACATTGCTCCAAGTTAATTCTTCGCTGCGGCTGTATGCGCCGCTGACCGCCTCGGCTAGACATCCGCCGCCCGCGTTGTAATTGACCAGCGTAAACTTCCACAGGTCTTCATAGGTTGCCAACGCTTCCACCGTTTGCCCGGTGTAGTTATAAATGACCTGCGCGGTTTGCGCGCAATTCGCCGTCATGGTGTGGGCAAACACTTCCACAGAAAAATTTGCCTGCGTTAAATCCAAGCCTAGCGGGCAATCTTCGCAAGCAGCGTTCACGCTGGCGACCAATGCGCGGCGCAACATCAATTGGTCTTCTTCCGCAAGGAAAAGATAGCCGCTGCCGCAAGTCTCCTCGCTTAAAATCAAGGGGCAAAATTGGTTGTAAAAATCTTCGTTCCAAAACAGCGTGGTGTCCGCGCCGTTTTCGGTGAGTTGCCCCAAGCCGGAATCGCCCATGGATTGATAAATGCCGGGCCAGAACTGGCTTTCGCGCGCAAAAAGATTTTTTAAGAGTCGCGCCGGAACAGCGGTCTCTTGCGCCACGCTCAGAATTAATTCATCAAATTGATTCTGCCATGCGCGCATGGCAGAACGCGACTTGGATAACCCGCAGGCATTTGCGCCGCCATCCGGGTTAATGCCCCCATCGGGGCAGGCGCGCGCATCCGCCGCGCCCTGACGAATCAATTTGGCGGCAAGATAGGCGTAGGGAATATCGCTGGAAAGTTTGGCGCTATTCGTAGGCGTAGTAAGCCATTGCGGAACGCCGCGCACCGGCGGGAAGACTCCCCACGTTTCGGAACAGGTAGCGGAGACTTCGCCGCGCCATTGTGAAGAAAGCACATCTACATACCAGTAAAGTTGGTCGGGGTCGCCTTCATCCGCTTGCTTCACGCGCACTTGCGCGGTGAAGACAAAACTGCTATCGCCATAAGTGGAGTACGCCCAAAATTCCAGCGGAACGCCCTCGTCTGGCGTTTCTGTAATATGAAATTTACAAACGCTCGCGTCATCGCAGAGAAAGGGCTGCCCGTCATACGTTCCCTCTATGCGGTTGATGCTTTCGTTAGGGAGCGGCTCTTCGCCCGTGATAACCAGCGTGGGTTCAGATTCGCACACGTTGGTGGCGGCGCTCAACACGGGGCGGCAATCTTCCAAAGAAACCCACGCCGCAGCCAGCGCAAGTTCCATGCCCACCGTTTTAGATTTATCCTGTTCGCTGATAAAGTGAAGATAGTAGCCCTCGCATTGCCCCATTTGCTTAATGTTGCAAGGCTCTTGCTCCACCCAAGTTTGATAGACTTCATCGCCGCAGTCGCGGTACACCTCTTCCAAAGTGGGTTTGCCTATGTGGTCTATGACCACATAGCAGGCAAGTTTGCGCCCTTGCCAGGTTGCCATGCGCCAGCGATATTCGGTGTAATCCACTTGCACAACGGCGTAACGGTCTGGACCGGGCGGGGGGTTATCTTCCGCTTTGGGCGCGGGCGCAGAGGTAAAGCCCGTTCCAGAAAAAAGCAGAAGTAAGCCCAAGAGCGAAAGGAAGGCGCGGAGTCGCATAAAAAAAAGTCCGCTTCCATTATAAGCGGACTTTAGTCGCGGGTATTTACTTTTTTTGCAGTTGGCTTTTTTGTAATTCTTCCAGCGTGAGCATGTCACGTTTTAGGTTGCGGTTGCGGAGGTACATGCTGAGGACGTAGAAGCCCATCACCACAAAGGTGAGGGCAAAACCGAGCGTCATATAGTTGGTCGTATTGGCGGTTTCCATAAGATTAATTCCTTTACATTGAAGCGTTCAGTTTTAATTCTTCCACTTTTTCTTGCAGGCTGCCCAAGCGAATGCGATGCCAAAGCATATCTACAAAAATAACGGTGAAAGCAAATAGCGCAAAGAAGAAGGCGACCTTCATGTCGGCGGTCATGCTAAACCCGCCTTGCGCTTCCGCCGACTGGCTGCCAATGACCACCGGATGAATAGTGCGGAACAGGCGAATGACCATAAAGGTGATGGGAGCGCTCAAGCCGCCTAGCAGGCTGTATACCGCGCCAAAGCGGGCGCGTTTTTCGGGGTCTTCAATTCCGGCGCGGAGCATAAAGTACGCAATGTAGATGAGCTCCGTCACGGCGGCGGTAGTGAGGCGCGGGTCCCACGTCCACCAGGTATTCCATGCGGGGCGCGCCCAAATAGAGCCAAGCGCAATGGTGATGAAGAAGAAGACCGTGCTAACTTCTACGGCGGCGACTCCGAATCTATCCCATGCCATATTTTTGCTGACGAGGTACGCAATGCCCGCAATGGCGGCGATGACAAAGCCCAGCAAGCCCACCCACGCCGTTCCAATGTGAAAGTAGAAGACGCGCTGTACGTTGCCCATCACCGCTTCGGTGGGCGCGAAAACCAGCGCGAGGTAAGTGGAAATTGCCAGAACGAGGATGGAGACGTAATCTAAAATTTGAAGCGTAAGAGGTCGTTGGGTCATAAAAAACTCCTAATGGGGCAGGTTTAAGGTTGCGGGTTATTCTTCCACGACAGAATCGAAGAGCATAAAGGCGGCGGCAATGAATATCACATCATATACCAGCAGCAGGTTGAAGGGCGTAGCCACTTCGGAGAAATCCGCGCCGGTGAGTAACCCGCCGCTGGCTTTAACCGCCGAAAGCAGCACGGGGATGGCAATGGGAAAAAGTAGAATGGGCAGCAAAATTTCGCGCATCCGCGTCTGCACGGACATGGCGGCGAGCATTGTACCAACGGCGGCGTATCCAATAGACCCCAGCAAAATGACGACGAGCAGGTCGAGGCGCAGCAAGTTTTCGTTATATAGCACGCTGTAAATCGGAAGGGTCACAGCCTCTACAATCAACATGAAAGCAAGGTTGCTGAGCGTTTTGCCAAAGTAGATAGCGGCGCGGTCCACGGGCGCAAGCAACAAACCATCCATGCAGCCGCGGTCTTTTTCCACAGACATGGAGCGGTTCAAGCCGAGCGTCCCCGCAAAGGCAAAGGTCGTCCATAAAATTCCAGCGTTTGCCGCCTTACGAACAAGCGGTTCGAGCTCCAACGCAAAGTTGAAGATGATGATGACCAGTAAAGAAAAAACCAACATGGCAGAGATGAGTTCAAATGAGCGGAACTCTGAGGAAATGTCCTTTAAGAAAATGGCAAGGGTGGCTTTTAAGGTTGAAGGTTGCGGGTTGTCTTGCATGGCTATTTTTCCTCCAACGAATGTTTGTAAAAAGCCAGCAGATTGGTCTGCGCGAGTTCTTCGCGCTTGGCAGAGGCGGCTATCACGCCGCGCGAAAGCACATCAAAACGGGTGGCGAGGTCTTCGGCGCGCGCTAGGTCATGCGAGGTCATCACGACTGCGCGTCCTTCCGCCGCGACATAACGCAGGGCGTTATCCAACATTTCAGAAGCGTCTTGGTCTAAGCCGGTGTACGGCTCGTCAAAGAGCATTACTTGCGGTTCGTGCAACACGGCGCGTCCAATGGCAAGCCGCTGCTGCATTCCGCGTGAAAAAGCGCGCACTAAATCTTTGCGGCGAAGTTCCAGCCCGACCATTTCCAAAACCTCTGTAACGCGCGCCGCCATGTTCGGAATGCCATACATGCGCGCATAAAACATCAAATTTTCTTCGGCGGTTAAATCTGGATAAAGCAGCGGCATGTGCGAAACTACGCCCAATTTTGCGCGGACTTGAGCCGCGTCACGCGGGAGTTCAAAGCCCGCCACCCTGACCTTGCCTAGCGAAGGGCGCGAGAGCGTGGCAAGGATTCGCAGGAAGGTGGTTTTGCCCGCGCCGTTCGGTCCAAGCAACGCCACAAACTCTCCCGCCGCAACCGAAAAATCCACCCCGCGCAGAATGGTTTTTAGCCCAAAGCGTTTTACAAGTTTTTTAGTTTGAATCATAACTTTCCAATGTTTCAACGTTCAAACGTTTTAACGTTTTAACGTCTTAACGTTCCTTCAACTTGCTTTTGAGCTCGGCGCGGCGCTGCTGATACGCCTCATCCGAAAGTTTTCCGGCGCGGTGTAAATCATCCAAGGCAAGAATGGCGTCTAAAATTTCCCCGCTATCCTGCTCATCATCTTCAAGGTCATCCTCATCCTCGTCATTGTCGGCGCTTTTTTTACCATCGCGCAAATAGAGCCACGCGCCAATGGCAATGAGAACGATTCCAAACGCGCCCACGCCCACCAGTAGATTTTGATTCTGCGTCAAGGCGGAGTTTGCTGCCGCCGTCTTGGGGCTGCCGCTCAACGTAAACTCCAACGTGGAATCTTTTGCCGCGCTGGTGGTGTACAGATGAAGTTTTGTTCCCTGCATATCTTTTACGCCATCATCGCTCAACCCATCGCCTTTGGCGGTTACGCCCTCCGGCACAAACAACGTCACCTTATCCACCGCCAAAACAAACGGCTGTGAAACTTTAATTTTCTTATCCGCCGGAAACTGCGAGAAGGAAATCAAACTATACGGAGTGGCGCTGGGCGGCATGGCAAAACCATCGCCCGTGCCGATAAAATTGGCGCTGTCTTGCGCCGCCTCAAAGCCGAGTTGCTCCGCGCCCTGCGCGGTAGCAAGAAAGGGAATTTGCTTTTGGTCAGCGGACATTTTCACCGCCACCATTTTTCCGCTATCGTTCACAATCGTATACACCACAAACATCTGCACGCCGCTGCCATCCGCCGCGTAATCAAAAAACATTTGCGCCGCGGGGGTCTTCAAAAGGGTGAAGTCTTCCGTAGAGGCATACATCGTCACGACGGGCATTTCCAACTCCGCCGCGCCCTGCGCCACAAACGCAAAGTCCGACTGATAGCTCAACCCGTTGGCGCTGACTTCCGCAATAAATACGCGGTTGGCGGGGATGTCCACGTTTTCAAACATATAGGTTCCGTCCGCATTCAGCGGCGCGGTCAAATTAACCGTCTCTTGCGGCGCGGCGTTCGGGTCGCCGCCATGTTCAAAGCCATGCAAAACGACAGTCGCATCCGCGGGCAGCGCCGCGCCAGTTTGATTATCCACCTGACCAAAGACATTGCCCACGCCCGCAACAGGCGCGGCGGTAGCGGTAAATTCGAGCGCCTGCGGCGCGCCGCCCTCTACGGGCGTAGAATCTGCTGCGGGGGTAACATTCGCTTCGGGCGTAGAGTCTGCTGCCGCAACCTGCGTGGCGGGAATTTCTGTGGCGGGGGTTTGCGCCAGCGGGGAGGTAAAAGTCTGCGAGCGCAAGTATGCCGCCAACGCGGCGGCTTCATCTTCCGAAAGGTTGGGCGCAATGGCGGGCATGGCGCTGTTTCCAGTTTGAATCATCGCCATTAAATCCAATTCCGAAAGCGCGGACATCACTTCAAGGTTGGCAAAGGCTTCGCCGCAGTCGGCGCAGTTTTCATCAAATAATTTTTTGCCTTGCTCCAATTGCGCGTCTGCGGTGTGCAGCGTGAGCGCATAACCCACCACATCCCAGCGCTCTTGGTCGTTAAGGCTGGCAAAGGGCGGCATAAATTTTTCTATGTTGCCGCGCGTTACTTGCATGTACCAATCGGCGGGCTTGGCTTTTTGCGCGACAGCGGGCAGCCCAATGGCGGCGACTTTAACCGGAAGTTGTTTACCCTGCTCGCCATCGCCGAGTCCCGTTTGCCCGTGGCAGGCGGCGCATTTTGCCGCGTAGATTTTCTCGCCGTTGGCAATATCCATGGGCTGGGCGGGGAAGAGCGGTCCAAGCGTGGGCAACGGCGTAGGCGGAACGTAATTGGGCGGAGGCGTTACGTCAGAAGCAAAAGTACAGGCGGTTAGAAGGACGGCAAGCGCAAGGAGAAAAAAAAGACGAGTCTTCATGGATTCCTTTGACAACGTTCCAACGTTCTAACGTTTGAACGTTAAAACGTTGGAACGTTATTTTTATTGAATGGATTTTCCGCAGGCGGGGCAAAATTTATCGGTCACGAAAATGGCTTTGCCGCATTTGGGGCAGAAGCCCGCCGATTTTTCTTTGCGCTGTTTACGGCGAGCGGCGAGCATGGCTTCGAGGTCGTCCTCGTCCAGCGAGGCGGCGGTTTTCGCAGAAGAGTCTGCGCGGGCGGCTTCGGCGGCTTGTTCAATGCGAGTTTCCGCGCTGCTATTAGATGCGGCAGGAGTCAGCTCGTCTAGCAGGCGCAAAACTTCCGCGCCTTTTTGTAAGAGGGCGGCGCGTTGCGCCGGGTAATCTTCTACGGGAATTTTCCCCAAGCGCTGGTCAAAATCCAGTTCTTGCAGGGCGTTGATGATGCGGTCTCGTTCCGCTTTAAGGGCGGAGGCTTGCAAACTTTCATCCACGCGCATACGGCGTGAGCGGCGCGTAAAAGGCAGATACAAATAGGCGCTCACCGCAAGCAGCAGCGCAAAGATGAGGAAGATAGAGCCAATTTCCATTATTTGATTCCTTCAATGATAGATTGAATTTCTTCTACGGAAGTGAAGGGACCAATTTTTACTTGGCGCAAAATTCCTTCGCGGTCTATAAAGTAGGTTTCCGGCACGCCCATTTGACGGTTGAGAATGCTGGAAATATTGGATTGTAAATCTGGCGCGTTGGGGAAGGTGATGCCGAACTTGGTTAAATATTCGTTTGCGCCTGCGGGCGTATCCACATAATCTACGCCGACGAAGACCACATCGCCGCCGTCTTTGTAAAGCTGCCAGGCTTCTTCGAGGTCTGGCGCTTCTTGCTCGCAAGGTTTGCACCATGAAGCCCAAATATTGACCACCACAACCTTGCCGCGCAAGTCGGAAAGTTTCATTTGCGGCGTATCATTGTATTGGTAGCCTTCATAATATACAAGGTCGAAATCCGGCACGGGCTTGCCGACTTCCGCCATGGGGTTGCGCGCGCGCTGCAAGCCAAACCCGACAAGGGCAAGCAAGCCGACGATGAAGACCCAGATGACGATCTGTATCCACAGCGCCACGCCGACCACTGCTGTTGCGCCAACAACTGCGCCAGTCGCAAAATCTGTAGATGACTTATTATTTTGCAATTCTGATTTTTCTTCGGTCATAAACATTCTCCAAATAAGACCTCACAGGTTTGACAGACCTGTGAGGTCTATGTTTTATTTCTGCTTCTTCAATTCTTCTTCCATGCGCGCAAGATAATCGTCCTGCGCGGCGGGCGTTTCGCTTGATTCGACGGGTTCGGTTTTCGTCGTCCATTCCTTCATCGAACGCAACAGAATCACCGCGCCCGCGAGAATAATAACCGGCGGGATGAGATAGATCAGCCAGAAGAATCCTTTTTTGGGCGGTTCGGCAAGCACGCGCGCGCCATACTGCTGTTCAAAATATTGGAAGATTTCATCTTCGGTTTTGCCTTCGGACAGCATGGAGCGGATTTGTTCGCGCCACTGATGGCAGGCTTCGGTCGGGCAAACGTCTAGCGGGGTGCTTTCGCAAACGGGGCAATAGAGTTTGCGGGCAATGGCGTTCACTTCGTCATCGGTAGGGACGCGCGTCTGCGCGGCGGCGGAGGTGAAGTTGGCAAATATCAGCGCCAGCAGCGCAACAAAAAGTAATTGGGAGTTGGAAATTGGCAATTGACGTTTCATCATCTATCCTGACTATCAGACTACAAGACTAATCTGCCGCGCTGGGTTGTTTGGCAACTTGGCGGGTGTGAGAACGTTCTTCGGCGGGGTCTTTGTCGGGCCAGGCGGCGAATAAAACTCCGGCGAGGAAGGCGAAACTTCCAACCCAAAGCCAATTGACCAGCGGGTTCACAAAAACCTTAAAGGTTGCGCCGTCGGCGGAGGCGGGCTGCCAATCTACCAGTAGGACGTAGAGGTCATCGCGCATGGTGGAGCGCTGACCGGGGATGGTCATGTTTTGCTGTGAGTCGAAGTAGTAATCTATGCGCGGAGTCAATTTGCCGAGATACACGCCGTTCTCTTGCACGTCTATCACCGCGCGGGTGTAGTTCACGCCCGCGCCGTTATTATCCCACGAGGCAATTTCGCGGTAGGTGATGGTGTAATTTTCCAGCGTTAGGCTTTCGCCTTGTTTGAGCGTATTTTGCGTTTCGGCTTGAAAGATTTCAATGCCGAGAATGCCAATTGCCATCATCATCATGCTGATGTGGATGATGTATCCGCCATAGCGGCGGCGGTTGCGCCCCATGAGACGAGTCAGCGCCACGAAGAAGTTTTCATGCTGCGCGCTTTGGCGCGCGCGCGCGCCGCGCCAAAATTCCTGCGCGGTGACTAAAACAACAAAGGCGATGAGGAAGAATCCAATTAAGGCGATGAGGTTGGAGGTGTAAGTAAAATATGCAACGGCAGTTACCGCCGCCGCCACTAATGCAGATTTCCATAGGGCGCGTCCCAGCGTTTGGATGGTGGAATGTCCCCAGGCGGAAAGCGGAGCGATGCCCATCAACAACATCAGACCGGCGAAAAGCGGCGCGGTAGCGCGTTCATAAAATGGCGGTCCAAGCGTAATTTTTTGATTGGTGAAGAGTTCGGACATGAGCGGAGAAACCACGCCCCAAAAGCAGACGACCAGCACGCTCATAAAAAGCAGGTTGTTCAATAAGAACAGCGCTTCACGCGAGAGCATAGACTTCATCTCTGTTTCGGCGCGCAAGAGGGGCCAGCGCCAAATGAGCAGCGCAATGGAACTAATGAAGGTCAGCCCAATGAAGGCGAAGAAGAGCGGTCCAATGGCGCTTTCGGCGAAGGCGTGAACGGAAGATAAAACGCCAGAGCGGGTGAGGAACGTTCCAAAGATGACCAGCGCGTAAGTGAGAATGATGAGAATCATATTCCACTGTTTGAGCAGCCCGCGTTTTTCTTGAATCATCACGGAATGTAAAAAGGCGGTGCCGGTTAGCCAAGGCATAAAGGCGGCAATTTCCACCGGGTCCCAGCCCCAGTAGCCGCCCCATCCCAGCACGTCATACGCCCAACGCCCGCCCAACACTAACCCAAAGGAGAGGAAGAGCCACGCCCACAACGTCCAGCGGCGCGTGAGGCGAATCCAGCGGTCATCCGTGCGTCCGGTGATGAGCGCCGCAATGGCGAAGGCGTAAGGGATAACAAAGGAGACAAACCCAAGATAGAGCATGGGCGGATGAATAACCATGCCCGGATGGCGCAGCAGCGGGTTTAACCCGCGCCCGTCTTGCGGGGTAAAGAGAGTCGCGCCCGCAGGCGGGAACATGGACGGTTCCACGCTGCCGTTCATGCTCCAAAAGCGCATAAACGGGTTTTCGTAGAAAACCGTTAATCCTAAAAAGAATGCCGCCGTAAGGGATGCGACTACAATCACCCAGGGCAGAAACTCGATGTCGCGCTCCCATTTGCGGATGGTGACGGCGGAGGCAAAAGCAGAAAGCAGCCAAGACCAAAAGACCAAAGAGCCAGCCTGTCCGCCCCACCACGCGGTCACTTTGAGATAGGTGGGCATACTGCGGCTGGTCACTTCGTACACAAAGGAAACTTCGTAATGGTCATTGACCAATAGGTAAATGAGCGTGGCGGCGGAGATGGTAATGAGCGGGAATAAAAGCAACATTGCCCGCCGCGCGCTTTCAATCATTGCCAGCGATTTTTTTTGCGCGCCATAAACCGCCGCGCCCACGCTGTACAAGGCTACAAAAAAACTTACCGCTAAAACGCCGTATCCAAATTCTGGAATCATTTGTTAGTCCTCTGGTTGGCTAGTCGACTAGTCTGCTAGTCTCTAGTCTGCTAGTTGGATGCCTGTTGCGGGACGGCTTCTTCGTATTTGGTGGGGCATTTAAGGAGGAGTTCATCCGCGTGGAACACGCCTTGCGCGTCTAATTTGCCGGTCATAATGGCTTGCGCTTCGCTGCGGAGCAAATCCGGTTTGACGCCAACATAAACCACCTTTACGCGCTGGCGAGAGGGGTCTGCCACAGCCGCCTTCAAAACCACAGCCAAGCCGCCCTGTGATTCAATTTCCGCGTTGTCGCCGGAGACGTGCGCCACGTCAAAGGTAAGGGTCAGCGTTTGCGCGTCATATTGAATGGTGTCGCCAATCACCGCGCCAGACAAGCGGATGCTCTTGCCCACCGCCGCCGCGCCTTCGGCTTTGACTTCGTTCACGGTCATAAAGTATTCTTTGCTTGCCTGCGTGGACGAAACAATTAAGTACGCCACCGCCGCTAAAATAAGCAAACCGCCAAAAAGAAATTTTGTTTTTTGCATGAGTTCCTCCAAAATAATCGACTTTACATCGGCTAAACAATACAAACGGACTCCATTTTACACACAGAGATTAAACCGCCATGAGTTTACTAGGCGGATGAACGTCATGTAAATTTACTCCATTTGTCCTATTTAACACAAACCGCCGCTTGCCTAGAAATTTGTGGAACTGCCCGCCGCCAAATGATTCACCGCAGAGGCGCGGAGTTTTTGGGATTTCATAAGAGTTCTATTCAAAAAAAACGCGCAAAAGTCCTATGGGGAAAAACGCCCGCGCCATTTACAATTGAAGCAACAAGACCAAAGGAGAGAAAATGAAAAAAACAATCACAACATTCTTACTACTCGTCATTTTCCTTAGCCTGCCCGCGCAGAGCGCGCTTGCCCTGCTGCGCGGAGACGTAAGCGACAATCAGGTGACGTTTGACTTCCCTAACACCGCCACCTTTTCCGCTACGCTATCCGCCGCCGCAGACATCGCCTCCGTCACGTTGGAATATGGAGACCGTCAGCTCACCTGTGGCAGCGTTATCGCTAAGGCGTATCCGCAATTCACCAGCGGAAAAAGCGCCCAAGTGGAATGGACTTGGGACATGCGTCAAAGCGGCTCGCTGCCGCCCGGCGGACAAATTTGGTGGCGCTGGCGCTACACCGACGTCAGCGGCGCGGAATATGTCAGCGAGGAACAAACCGCCACATGGCTGGATTCTGTCCACGACTGGCAAACCATCACCGGCGGAGATTTGCGCCTGCATTGGTACGATAACGACCAAGCCTTTGCCCAATCGCTTTTAGACGCGGGCGGCGAAAGCCTGAAACGCAACTACGAGCAAGCCGGGCTCAGCGCCGATGGCGTCATTGATTTATACATTTATCCCAACTACGATGACATGAAAGACGCGATTCTTTATGAACCCTCGTGGACGGGCGGCATGGCTTTCCCCGAACATAACGTCTTCATCATGGGAATTTCCTCCGCCGACATGACGTGGAATCGCAACACCGTTAAGCACGAGCTCACGCACATTCTGATTGGGCATTTCACTTTCTCTTGCATTGGCGTTGTGCCGCAATGGTTAAACGAAGGGCTTGCCATGTACGCCGAAGGCGGGTTGGACGCCGGTTCGCAGTCTCAACTGGACCAAGCCGTCAGCGGCAATCAACTCATCAGCCTGCGCTCGCTCAACGGCGGCTTCTCTGAACTATCCGATAAAGCCAACCTTTCGTACAGCCAATCTTACAGCGTGGTGAATTTCATCATCTCCACTTACGGGCAAGAGAAGATGACCGCGCTGCTGGCGGCATTAAGAGATTCCGCGCCCATAGATGACGCGCTGACTCAAACCTACGGCTTCGACACCGACGGGCTGGAAGACCTCTGGCGAGCGGAGGTAAAAGCCGCCCCGCGAGCAGTTTCCGCGCAGCCCACCGTCCAGCCGACTCCGACCTTTGTCCCCACTTATGCGCCCGTCTCCGGCGCGCCGCTGGCAACCACCCCCACGCCTTACGCCGTGCCAACTTCCTCATTCAGCGGAGAAAGCCCCGCCCCTTCGGACTCTTCCGCCCCGCAAGACTCTTCCCCCTTGCAGGACAATAACTTCCTCATCCTCACGGTAGTGATGTTGTGCTTCTGCTGCCTCACGCTACTGGTGATTGGCGTCTTCCTCTTCGGGTTCTTCATCCGCCGCAAGAACGCCAACGCGCAAGGAGAATCCCATGAATAAGATTGCAAAAATACTAGCCGCGCTAGCGCTCGTTGCCACGTTATTAAGTGTGACGGGCGCAAAAGCCTATCAAGGCAGCGTACCGCTCAATCAAGCCTTAGTGTACAGCGGCGGAGAATCCAGCAACCCGCGCATGTACGACCCCGCCACCACATACAGCGCCGGAGATAAAAAAGTATTCAGCGGGCTGGTCTCTTTTGACCCGCGCCTTAACCTGACCCCCGACCTCGCGGAAACGTGGGAACTCAGCGCGGACGGCATGACCTACACCTTTCACCTGCGGCAGAACGCTCAATTCCACGATGGAAAGCCCGTCACCGCGCAAGATGTGATTTACTCGTGGGAACGCGCCGCCAACCCCGCCACCGGCTCTGATACGGTTTTGACCTACTTGGGCGACATTGTCGGCGTCCGCGAGATGAACGCCGGAAGCGCTCAACACATCAGCGGCTTGAAGGCGCTGGACGACCACACCCTGCAAGTGACCATTGACGCGCCCAAGCCTTACTTCCTGCTGAAGTTAACCTACGCCACCGCCTTCGTGGTGGATAAAGCCAACGTAGAAAGCGGAGAAGATTGGGTGTACAGCCCAAATGGAACAGGTCCTTACAAACTCACCGAATGGCGACATAACGAACAAATTACCTATCAAGCCAACGAGAATTTTTATCTCGGCAAACCATCCATCCCCTACATTGTGATTAAACTCTTCGCGGGCGATGACCTGCGCCTCTACGAAACCGGCGACGTGGATATTGCCGGCGTGGGCTTGTATAGCGTGGGCAGAATGCAAGACCCCGCCGAGCCGCTCCACAACCAGCTGCTCACCGGCGTAGATTTATGCACCAGCTACGTCGTCTTTGACGCTAGCCAACCGCCCTTTGATGACGCCAACGTCCGCAAGGCGTTTAGCATGGCGTTTGACCGCCAGCGTTACATCAACGTAGTTATGCAAGGACAAGCCCTGCCCGCCCTTGGAATCTTTCCGCCCGGCTTGCCCGGCTTTAACATCTCGCTGCGCGGGCTGTCCTACGACCCCGCCCAAGCGCACGAACTGCTCAAACAATCCAAATATGGCGGCGCGGAAAAACTTCCGCCCATTACCTACACCAACAGCGGCATTGGCAGTTACGTCAGCCCGAATGTCGCCGCGCTGGTCAATATGTGGGAGGAGAATCTCGGCGTGAAAATCCATGTCGAGAACATCGAATACAACTATTACTACGACCAGATTTACTCCGGCAATCACGGGCAGGTCTTCGATGGCGGCTGGTGCGCCGATTACCCTGACCCGGAAAACTTTGCGGACGTTCTCTTCCACAGTGGCTCGCCGCAAAATCAGGGCGCGTACTCCAACCCGGAGTTAGACAGCCTGCTCGAAGCGGCGCGGGTGGAGCGCGACATTGCCAAACGAATTAGCATGTACCAACAAGCCGAGCAGATGATTGTGGATGATGCGCCGGTCATCTTCACCACGCATTCGCTGTCCTATCAACTGGCGCAACCCTACGTCAAAGGCTATATCTTCACGCCCATAGACGTTCCCATTGAGCGCTATATGTGGCTGGATGGGAAGTAACGTTTTAACGTTAGAACGTTTGAACGTTCTAACGCTCCAACGCTCCCACATGCAGTTCCACCCGCTGAATTTCGCCCGCCAAACTAGCCACAGAAAATTCAAAGGGCAAAAACTCAGCGGGCAGGAGCGCGCCGCCTTCCCATCTTCTTAACCCAATCACGCGACCGCGCTCATCGTAGGCGACAGCCGCAACCCAAATTTGGGTTGCGGCTTTTGCTTGCGGCGGCAAATACACCCGCCCGCGCAGTTCTGCATAGCGCCCGCCGCGTTGAATGGTGATGACCGTATCCGTACATTGAGCGGGAAAAGGCTGCGCGTCCGCGCTCATAGCGCTGAGCGTTTGCGCCTGTAAGAGCGCGTCTGCGGGCGCGTTTGGGAAAAAGACATACGCAGGCAACGCCGCATTGGGCGGAATGACGTCCAACGGGGGAAAGGCGGCTTGCGCGGCGAGGATTTTTCCGCTTGAATCGTAGAGCGTCATTTGCACGGAGAGGTTCGTCAGCGCTGCGCCGCCGGAATTTTGAATGAGGGCAAAGCAATGCAAGCCGGAATCTGCGGAGGGGTAACAAACTGTTTGGGATATTAGAATCGGCAGCGGGGCGGGCGTGGCGGCGCGCTGCGCGGAAGAATCAGGGATGAGTAAAGTTCCGCCGACGGGCATACTGCCGGGCGCAATATTTGGGTTGGCGGCGCGCAGCGCTTCCACAGAAACGCCAAGAGTCTGCGCCAGAGCGCTTAACGTATCTCCCGCTTGAATGACATATAAAAACGGCGTGGCGCTGGGCTGCGGCGTTTCCATCAAAACAAAAACGTTGGGCGTAGGCGTGGCGGCGGGCGTTTGCGTAAGGTAAGGCGCGGCGGGCGCGTCTTGCGTGAAAGGCAACGCGGGCGAACAGGCGGCAAGGAACAAGCAAAGCGCGAACCGTATCTTTTTCATGGCGTGATTATAATAAAAACAGGAAAACAACCTACAAGGAGAAACGATGAAATATAGACGTTTAGGAAAAACCGGCTTGCAAGTGAGCGAACTTTCTTTTGGCTCATGGGTGACGTTTCATAATCAGGCGGATGTAGACTCCGCCGCGCAGATGATGTCTGCGGCGTATGACGCGGGCGTGAACTTCTTTGACAATGCGGAAGTGTACGCGGCGGGCAAATCGGAAGAGGTGATGGGCGCGGCGTTGAAAAAGTTAGGCTGGCGGCGCGGCAGTTATCTCGTCTCTACTAAATTTTTTTGGGGAATTAACGAGGGGATTAATGAGCGCAACACGCTCAACCGCAAGCGATTGATTGAAGGCATTAACGGCTCGCTGCAACGCTTTGGATTAGAGTATGTAGATTTGATTTATTGTCACCGCCCCGACCCGACGACTCCCATTGAAGAAACCGTTTGGGCAATGCACAACATCATCGAATGGGGCAAGGCGCTCTACTGGGGAACTTCGGAATGGGCGGCTTCGGAAATTGTGGAAGCGATTCAAATTGCCGAGCGCCATCACCTGCATAAGCCAATAGTGGAACAGCCGCAATATAATCTCTTTGAGCGCGGACGCATGGAGGGCGACTACGTCCGCTTTTACAAGGAATATGGCTACGGCACAACCACCTGGAGTCCGCTGGCATCGGGGCTGCTTTCGGGCAAATATAACCAAGGCATTCCGGCGGATAGTCGCGGCGCGCTCAAAGGCTACGAGTGGCTGAAAAGCAACTTAACCAACAAGGAAAAACTTGCGGCGGTAGCGGCGCTGCAACCCATTGCCAAAGACCTGGGCGGAACGCTCTCTCAACTGGCTTTGGCGTGGTGCTTAAAGAACCCCTTTGTTAGCACGGTCATCACCGGCGCAAGCCGCGTGGAGCAGGTTCATGAAAACATGAAAGCGGGCGAGCTGGTCGAAAAACTAACCCCCGATGTGATGACAAAAATTGACGAGATTTTTGGAATAAAGAAAAACGAAGAAGAATAAAAAAACTCCGAGTTCAAAGTGAACTCGGAGTTTTTTTACGCCTTTGAAAAATAATTTTGCTCCACGCTCTGCGGCGACTCGGCGCGGATGTTCATATACTTTGCCAACAGCGGATGAACGCGGGCAATTTCGGCGTATATCAGTTGCGCTATTCTGCGAATGGAAAAATGCGCGTTGGCTGCCGTTCTCAACTGGCAAAAGGCAAACGCTTCGCGCAAATTAAATTGCGCCAACACGCGGCGATTAAATCCATTGGGAACAATATACTGCGCCACATGCGGATTGAACGAATATAAAGACTCGTACAATTCGGCGGCGGAATTTAACGCCGCTTCATACTTGGATGTCAAGCCTGATTCTGCGATGCGGAGCGGAGTCGCGTATCCGAGTCGAGTCGTCAGCCGCTGCGGGGTTTGCGTCATCATACGATGACGCTTAAACTCCACATACGCGCCCTGGTCCATCACAAGGTCAAACGTATAAACGGCATATTCCAACTCGCGCAGCGGAACGTCATAACGCCCTAGTTTTCGCAGCAGCGTTTCCGCCAGCGCCTCACGTTGAGCTAGGCTCAGCGCCTGCATATAAGCCAGCGCGTCCGTAAAGGACGTCTCTCCAAAACGGTACAACGCGGCGGCAAGAATCTTGCGCTCGCCATCTGAGTCGTAGTCTATCAACGCGCAGGCGCTTCCGCCTTCCTGCTTCCTACTCTCTACTCCCTGATTCCTACTTCCTAACTCCGCGCTTGTCTCCATCACATAAGGCGCAGCCTCCGCGTACTTTACCAGCGTAGGCGTTTCTTCTTTCGCCACGCGCTTAATAGATTCTCCAATTTGACGAACTTCTTCCAATGGATGAGAAAGCGCCTTGCGAATTAACATCTCCACCACGCGGGCGTTGGCGGTCATGCCCAAATTTGCGTTGGCGGCGGCGGGCAGCAGAAAGCGGCACGAATCCACATACTGCGAGCGGATGCGGCGGTCATACGCCTCATCGGATTCATTCTCGCGGCGCGGCGAAGTTTTGAGGACGAGATTCTTTACGGGTTCAAGCGAATCTCGATACGCGGAAAAAAGTCCGCGCGCGGTTTGCTCAAACGCGGCGCGCAGCGGGTGACGCTCCAACTCTGGCGGGGTGGTGAAATCCTCCGCGCCCCATTTTTGATAGCGCGTGGATTTTTCGGTGAAGGAAGCCAGCCGCGCGCTTTCTATCGTCTCCACCGCAACCCGCGAGACATTTTCAAAAGCCAGATGCAGCACGGCATGTTCCGCAACGGAAGCGTGACCGTAGCCCACCACCCATTTTTCGTGGAACTGCGCCGAAGACTCTTCGCTGAGTTCGGCGGCAATCTCGCGGAAAGATTCTGGCGAGCGCGAAGTTTTCGCAAACGCCACCGCAATAGTCTCCGGGCTGAGGGCGCGCGGCGAGAGCAAATAAATTTCTCGTTTAGCCATGAACTAGCCTACGGGCATTCGCAAACGCTGCCCGCCCAGCAAGTGCATGTGAATATGAAAAACCACCTGCCCCGCGTTTGCACCCGTGTTAAACACCAGGCGATAACCATCGGCGGCAACGCCCTCTTGCGCGGCAATTTTCTTCGCGGCAAAGAGCAAATGTCCCATCAAGGTTTCGTCTTCGGCTTCGAGTTCGTTGGTCGAGGGAATGTGCTTGTTGGGGATGATGAGAATATGCGTGGGCGCAACGGGGTTAATATCGCGGAAGGCGGTCACTTGCTCATCGCTGTACACCTTTGCGCTCGGAATTTGTCCACTCACAATCTTGCAGAAAATACAATCGTCAGACATGGGAAACCTCCTAAAAAATTTGGTGACGCAAAAATCAATTTCACGCCATCCGTTCATCCATTGAGTACATCCGTTCATCCGTTCTCATCCGTTGAGTACATCCGTTCATCCGTTCTCATCCGTTGAGTGCATCCGTTCATCCGTTCTCATCCGTTGAGTGCGTCCGTTCATCCGTTCCCATCCGTTGAGTGCATCTGTTCATCCGTTCCCATCCGTTGAGTGCATCCGTTCATCCGTTCTCATCCGTTGAGTGCATCCGTTCATCCGTTCTCATCCGTTGAGTGCATCCGTTCATCCGTTCTCATCCGTTGAGTGCATCTGTTCATCCGTTCCCATCCGTTGAGTGCATCCGTTCATCCGTTCCCATCCATTGAGTACATCCGTTCATCCGTTCTCATCCGTTGAGTACATCCGTTCTCATCCGTTGAGTACATCCGTTCATCCGTTCCCATCCGTTGAGTACATCCGTTCATCCGTTCTCATCCGTTGAGTGCATCCGTTCATCCGTTCTCATCCGTTGAGTACATCACGGCGAAGGCAAGGGACCATAATTGGGCAAGCAGACCGTATTGTAATAATCAATCTCTTCGGCTTTATGCGCCTCGGCGTATTCCTTTGCCGCATTGCCAATCAAGCGAACGTTATCCAACTGTTCAAATACCTCGCGGGGATGATAACGCGGCAGAGTCATCAACGGGTCGCCAATGTACCCTTCGGGCAACAGAGTCGGACGGGCGGGGTCTTGCGCGTCCGCTTGCGGAATCCAATTAAACATCACGGGACCGCGCGGGTTATAAGTGAATCCAAGTTGATAATTCATCTGTCGCGCCGCGCGCGCGGGGCGCAACCCAAAGCCGCCGCCATTCCACACAAACGCCAGCGGCTTTTTATCAAAATATTTTTGAAAGCCGTCAGAGGCTGCGCCCATCTCGCGGTTAATAATCACTTTGGAAGAGTCGTCTGTAAAATACGTCTCCGGCTGCCGCCCCATCGCCTGATGGTCTAACAAGCCGCTGCGCTCCAACAATTGATGCGCCTCCCAATCTTTGCGCGTCAGCCCTTCGCGGCTCAACCAGCCATTGGCTATCGTCCAACCCCAAGCGTCCCAATACTCGCTAAAATATTTGTCGTAATCTTCAAAAGGAAAGTAGCCATCGCGCACAATCAAAACCGAACGCTGCGGAATGCGAACATTGCGTTCCAAAAAATCGCGCAGTTGCTTGGTCGTAATCGTCTCAAATTCCTGCTCGCGCAGCAAAAGCATCATACGCTTTAACGTGTTAATTTCCACGCCGCTCTCGCTGCCCTGCCCGCGATACACCTCCGCAAAACGCACCACCAGCGCCACCGTGCCGGGCTGCGCGTTCCAAGGATTCCAACGATAGCGCAAATATTGACAGGTATCCTGAAGATAAGCGCGCGGCGAATCGACTGGATTTAATAAATTGGAGGAAAACATCGCCGGCGGCGGCTGGACGGGCAAACTGATTCGCGTTGGCGTAGCGCTCGGCGCCGCCAGCGGAGCGCACGCAGCCAGCCACAACGTCAGCGCCAACCACGCAAATCTACGGAAGCAGTCCATAGTTGGGGGCGCAAACAATCTCATAATAGTCCAGCTCAACGGCTTTATTTTGCTCGGCATATAATTTTGCCTGCTCGCTAATCTGCCGCACCACGTCAATTTCTCCGCGCGCGCTGGAGCTCCAATAACGCGGCAACGTCATCAACGGGTTTCCAGCGGATGTTTCGGGAATGGCGTAGGGGTTCGTAGCGCTGGTCGCATCCGCCTGTGGAATCCAGTTATACATGACGGGTCCGCGCGGATTAATGGTGAAGGCAAGTTTATAGCCTAGCTGCGTTCCAATCTCTGCGGCGCGTTTAGAAAAGCCGCCGCCCGCCCACACATAGCCAACGGGCGTTTTGTTCATATATTTTTGCAGCGAGTTTATTGCCCCGCCCATCTCGCCGTTGATGAATTCATCCGAAGAAGAATCGGTGATGGGAATGTTGTGAATATAACCATGCGCCTGATAATCCACCCAGCCTTCGGCGGAAAGCGCGGCGTTCTCCGCCCACAGGTCGGGGCGCTCATCCAGCGCAATGTAGGCGTTCACCACCTGCCAACCCCATTGGTCATGGAAGGGGCGAAAATGCGTGTTGAAATATTCGGCAAAGTGGCGGTCATCCACAATGAGAATCACAGAGCGCGGCGGAATCTTCGCATTCAAATATAAAAAGTCCGCCAATTGCTGCATATTGATGGCTTCAAAGCCCATATCACGCAGGTCGTTCATCAACTTCTTAAAATCTTGAGCGGTAATTTGATTTGGGTCGTTCACCTCGCCCTTATTAATGCCATGAAACATAATGGGCATCACCACCGTGCCGGGCGCGGCGTTTTGCGAGCTCCATTTATTTTGCAAGTAAGAACAGGTATCCGTCACATAGCTGCGCGGCGCGTCTTCCGGTTTGAGCAGCGGCGTTTGGAAGGCGCCAGGCAGCGCGGGCGGCGTGCGTGGAATGGTCGCCGTGGGCAGGGGCGTTTCTGTGGGGGCGGGCGTTTGCGTGGGCTGACTCACCTGCGCGAAGGCTGTCTCAAAGGCGGCGGTCATCACAATATTTGGCGCGGGCTGCGTAGAAGCGGGGGAACAGGAGGCTACCGTTAAAGCCAGCAAGGCAAAAATGATTAGATAATTTATAAATGGTAATTTGAAATTGATTTTCATGCGCTGAATTCTACCTGAAAAAAACGGAACGCCCGCTTGCGCGAACGTTCCGCCTATTTTTACGCGCCGCTTAATGCGGCGTTATTCGTTGCTGTTTCCGGCAATGTAATCTTCCACCTTTTGGCGGCAAACATCGTCTTTGAACTGCTTAGGCGGGGTCTTGAAGAAGTAGGAGGACGGTCCAATCATGGGACCGGAAAGTTTTCTATCCAACGCAATCTTGGCGCAGCGCACCGCATCAATAATTACGCCCGCCGAGTTGGGGCTATCCCATACTTCCAGTTTTACTTCCACGTTAAGCGGCACATTGCCAAAGGTTGTGCCTTCCATGCGAATGTAGCACCATTTGCGGTCGGTCAGCCACGGCACATGGTCGCTAGGTCCAACGTGGACGTTATCCGCGCCGACGTCGTAGGGAATCATGCTGGTGACGGCGTTGGTCTTGGAAATCTTCTTGCTTTCAAGGCGTTCGCGTTCCAGCATGTTGAGGAAGTCGGTATTGCCGCCAAAGTTCAGTTGATAGGTGCGGTCAATTTTTACGCCGCGGTCCACAAAGAGGCTGGTAATGACGCGATGCAGAATGGTCGCCCCGACTTGAGATTTAATATCGTCTCCGAGAATCGGCAGACCGGCGTCACGGAAGCGTTTTCCCCAATATTCAGAAGAAGCAATAAAAACCGGAATGGCGTTCACAAAAGCAACGCCCGCTTCCAAGGCTTGTTCCACATACCATTTGGTCGCCATTTCAGAGCCAACGGGCAGGTAGTTGATGATAACGTCCGTTTTGGTTTCTTTGAGCAGTTTGACAATATCGGCGGTGGGTCCCGGCGCTTTGACGATAATTTCGCTGAGATATTTTCCCAGCCCGTCATGCGTCATGCCGCGCACAACCGGCGCGTTTAAGTTTGGCACATCGGTGAATTTATAGGTGTTGTTGGGTTCGGCGAAAATCGCTTCGCTTAAATCTTTACCTACTTTGGTGACGTTCACGTCAATGCCAAAGGTGAATTCAATATCGCCAACGTGGTAATCTCCAAGCCGCGTGTGCATCACGCCGGGAATAGATTCGTCCTCCGGCGCGTTTTTGTAGAGATGTACGCCCTGCACAAGAGACGAAGCGCAGTTTCCCACGCCAATAATGGCAACGCGCACTTTTTTTGAATTTGTTTTCTTGGTCACAGATTTTTCTCCTTTGTAGTTTTTATGAATCCACTTGCGAGTTCATTTTATAACGCTTTAAGGCGCGCCAGCCTACCAGCGCCTTTTCTTTCTCATCCCATAAGCGATAGTAAAGCGAGTCTAAACTTTTGCGAATGGTCAGCGGTTCAACTTGAAAAACAGGATTCTCCTGATGGCATTGTTCCAATTTGTAATTGGGAATCTTGGGGCTGAGGTGGTGGATGTGATGAAAGCCAATGTTGCCGGTGAACCACTGCAAGACCTTCGGTAATTTATAAAACGAGCTGCCGTCCAGCCCCGCCTTAAAAAACTCCCAATTGGGGTGACGTTCCCAATAGGTTGGCTCAAAATTATGCTGGACATAAAATAGCCAAACGCCCGCGCCGCAAGCGATAAACAAAATGGGCAGTTCCACCAATAAATAGGCGCGCCATCCAATGAGAGAAATTGCCCAGCCCACAAAAGCGAACAGCGCAATATTTGTCCAGACAACACTGTTGCGCTCGCGCTTGCCCGCTGTGGGTCTCCAAAAGCGATGAACGAGCGTAAAGACAAGGGTCGCGCCGATGGTGAATAGAATGAACGGGTTACGCATAATGCGATAGCCTATTTTTTTGTACCAAGGCGCCGCCAAATATTCCTCTACGGTCATGGTGTAAACATCGCCCACGCCGCGCCGGTCTAAATCTCCGGCGGTGGCATGGTGAATGGCGTGCGTATGTTTCCATTCGTAGTAGGGCGTCCAAACGGCTGCGCCCAGCAATAAGCCCATACGGTCATTGGCAAGCGGCGTTTTGAAGAATGAGCCGTGACAGCAGTCGTGAAAGATGATGAACATCCGCACCATAAAACCGGCGGTGGGAACAGAGAGCAGCAAGGTCAGCCAGTAGCCCACTTCCAAGCTGCGATACATCAAATACCATAGAACAAAAAAGGGAATAACGGTGTTAAAAACCTGCCAGAGGCTGCGCCATGTTTCAGGGTAAGCATAGCGGGAAACAACGGCTTGCCATTTAGTTTTGATTGTGTTCATGGTTAATTTCCTTTGTTTGGATTAGTCGAGCGCCGCGTCTCTTACGCGGTTTATTTAATCATACTCCTGTATTCCAAGTAATCCGCCAGCCCATTGATGAAATGCGCCGCGCCATCTACGCGGAGGGTGGAGTCTTCACAGCTGTTGAAGACTCCGCCGTTAAAGTTTTCAATGGTCTGCGGAGCTAACGTCCAGCCGCAGTTATGGTTTGGAAGTTGCCGCGCCTGCACAAACGTAATGAAGGCGCGAATCTCCGCATCCAGCCAAAGATGTTCCTGTCCGGCGAGCGCCAGCGCCTGCGCCAGCATAGACAACGCCTCAATTTTTGCGGCGGAGGAAACGCTGCTGTTTTGCGGATTCAAAGAACGCACTTCGCCGGAGATAATTGTCTGCGCGGCTTCATGCGCGTATGATATTTCAGCAGGAGAAAGCCCGCCAGCCCGCGCAAAGTTCCTTAAGGCATAACCCTGCCAGGCGTCTTCGGTGGCGGGCTGCGTAATTTGATAGGCGTTGGCTTCCCGCGCTTGCCTAAGCCAGGATTCATCGCCGGTCATCTCGCTCAAATCCAACAGCGCCGCCAAACTCATTCCCATAAAAGCGGGGGAGAAATAAGCGGGGTCGGCGCCGCCGCCAATGTGCGGGTCTAAGGCGTGGTAAAAGCCGCCATTGGGCTTACGCATGGATAAAATAAAGTAGCCAAGTTGCAGCGCCACATCAAGCAAATTTTTATCATCCAGCGTCACGCTGTCGGCGGCTTGCCAGCGCTTGTAGATGACATCCACCATGATGGCGGCGCCGCCCAGCAGACAATTTCCATCCGCGTAAAAGCAGGTCCCCGTAAATTGATTCGAATCTGTAACCAGCAAAGGCATGTAGCGCCGCAGAGCAAGGTCGCCCGAATTGCAATAAGATGCTTGCCCTGAAATGCGGCACGCCGTATACAACGCGCCTACGCCTTCCATTAAGCGGATGTGTAAGGGAGTGTACTCCCGCTCTCCATTCAAAAAATTGACTTGGTAGGAAAGCTCGCCATTGGGCAATTGCTGCCGCGCCAAATAATCCGCCGCCGCCAGCGCCGCGTCTTTGAGCGGGTCATCCGCCAGCGGCGTAAACAATGCGGGTTGAATTTGGGGCGGGCGGGCTGTCGCGGCGCGCGCGGTCTGCGTTTGAGGTTGCCCTTGCGGAGCGCAAGCGCTTAACGCCAAGAGCGCTGCAAAGCAAAATCTACGCCATGCCGTCATGCGCCGCCTGAATGAGGTTTTCTAAACGCGGGAGTGAAATTTCCGCCAAAGAGGAGACGGTTAAATCGCCGCGCGCGTTCATGGTTGCCGTCAGCGGATTTGGAACAGCTACGGCAAAAATTTTGGCGCGCTGCGCCGCCAAAATTCCGTTGGGAGAATCTTCAAACACAACAGTGGCAGAACTCGGCGCGGATAGCCGTTCTAAAACTTTTAGGTAAATATCGGGGTGCGGTTTGGTGCGTCCGGGCGGAACGTCATCAGAACAGATGAGGCAGTCAAAATGGTCGTAAATGCCCAGCCGCTTTGTATGCGTATCCACCCAGAGGTGAGAGGAACTAGACCCAATGGCAAGTTGTAGCCCGTCCTGTTTTGCCGCGTGGAGCAATTCCATCACGCCGGGCAACAGCGCTTGTTTTGCAATTTTTTTATCTGCCAAGGCGCGGTAATACTGGCGCAATTCCGCAGCGGTCATTGATTCAGCGCTCAACGCGGCAAGATGCGTAGCGGGGTCAAAGGTTGAAAGCCCGTAGCCGCCGATGATTTTATGCCATTCATCCATCGGCAGTTCAAAGCCGCGCTGACGATAGAGTTCCCGCCACGTTTCAAGTTCCGGCGTTTCGGTGTCGAGGATGAGTCCGTCAAAATCAAAAATGAGCGCTTGCAACATTATGGATACCTGCGAACAAAGTCGGCGATGGCTTCCCACATTTTGATGTCGTCTGCGCCCGCCGCGAGAATGTCGTCTAAAATGCTGCCGAGAATATTTTTCATAATGACAAATTCGCGCTGCGCGTCTGAGAGCGTATTAAAAAAGCGCGTGTGGTCTATCCACCCGTAAATATGGCAGGAGACGGAGATGTAAGTCGCGCCGCGTTTAAGCGTAATGCGTCCGCCGCGTGGATGTTCTTCATCGCGCAGCGTTACGCCGCCTTCCGCATCTAGTTCGCCAACGCTGCGCCCGTCATGGTAAGAAACCCAATCACTCATTGTTTTTTATCCTGCTCATTTGCGAAGGCTGCGCGGTCACGCTAGACGCGGGGACACGCGCGCTTTTTTCGGCTTTTACCAAACGCGCCACATGTTTCACCATCACCGCTTGGCGCGGCAGCGGGCGCGCGCCCAAATCTTCCAGCACGGGTTCTAGCCACGCTTGATACGAGCGCACGCACATAAATATTTTTCTGCCGCGCCGTTGCGGCAAATTGGCGGCAAGCGAAAAAATTTTGGCGCTCACGCGGCGCTCATCGGGATGAATGAAAGGCGTGAGCGCAATTCCATATACGCCCGCCGTCAGGCTGGCGTAGCATTTGAAATTTTCATCGTCAATCAACCCCAGCGCGCGGCGCGGCGCGGGTTCAATGGGATGCAGCAGCGGCGGAACAATTTGATAATGCAGATTCTGCGCGGCGGGCAAATCTAACGCGCCGAGTTTACGCCAAGCGCCCGCGCCGCGCTCTTCGGGCAAAGTGGATTCTGTTTTTTCGAGATGAGTCACGTCCCAAAATCTTTGCCACGCATAGACGGAGAAACCCGCAGCGCGCAAGGCGGGAAAAACGGCGCTGCTTTCTTCCACCTCCGCCAAAACATGATGCGCGCGCCACGCGCCCGCTCGCGCCGCAAGATGTTCCAGCAAAGCGGGCAGGCGCTCATCGTTCAAAGCGGAGGCAGGCGCAAGGTACAGCAGTTTTGCAAACAACTCTCCGCGGGTATGAATCGTTCCGCCAAACAGGGGAGCGGCTTGCCCGTCCGCCACGGCGGCGTAAATTTGCCGCGCCGGGTTTACATAAGAGAGCAATCCCACTGCGCCCAGCGGCTGTCCGCGCGTCAGCGCGCGCGCGCTATCCAACGTCATCACATCTTTGTGGTAGCGGGCTATCAGCGGCAGGTCGAGGAAGTCTAACGCGCGAATGGACATTAAAAGGGTACGGGATGCAGGTTACAGGTTTAAGGTTGCAGGCTAACGCGCCAGCGAGAGAAAGTATTCGTGAAAGCGGGTATCGGCGGTGAGCTCCGGGTGAAAGGAGGTCGCCAATAATTTTCCTTGTTGCGCGGCGACAATGCGTCCATCGGGCAGGGCGCTTAAGATTTCTACGCCGCCGCCCACAGCGGCGATGATGGGCGCGCGGATGAAGACCGCGTGATAGGGGTTCTCTGTGCCGGTAACGCGATAGAGTTGGTCTATGTCTAAATCGGTTTCAAAGGAATCCACTTGCCGACCAAAGGCGTTGCGCTGAACTTTAATATCCATTAATTCCAGCAGGGGCTGGTTTGCGCCCGCGTCTTTGGAGAGGAAGATGGCGCCCGCGCACGTTCCCCAGACGGCGCGGGTTTGACCAAAATCGCGCAGCGGTTGAATCAAATGGTACGCCGCCGCCAACTTTCCAATGGTCGTAGATTCGCCGCCGGGCATGATGAGTCCATCCAGCCCGTCGAGATGTTGCGGCAGCCGAACCTCCGCAGTTTCCACGCCGAGTTTTTTCAGCATGGAAAGGTGTTCCGAAAAATCGCCTTGTAAGGCTAATACGCCAATTTTCATATCTTACAATTTACCAGCCGCGCACCGCGAGTCTTTCCGCGTCTGGCATTTGCGCGGTGTTGCGTCCGACCATCGCCTCGCCAAGATTTTTGCTGACTTCCGCAAGGATGGCGGCGTCTTGATAATGCGTAACCGCTTTAACAATGGCGGCGGCGCGTTTGGCGGGGTCGCCGCTTTTGAAAATGCCAGAGCCGACAAAAACGCCGTCCACGCCGAGTTGCATCATCAAGGCGGCGTCTGCGGGGGTGGCAACGCCGCCCGCCGCAAAGTTCACCACAGGCATACGCCCAAGTTCTTTGGTTTCTTTGATGAGTTCGTAAGGCGCGCCGTTGTTTTTGGCAAACGCCATTAATTCTTCATCGCCCATCGTTTGGAGTTGGCGAATTGCGCCCATCACAGTTCGAGCATGGCGCACGGCTTCCACCACGTCGCCGGTGCCTGCCTCGCCTTTGGTGCGAATCATCGCCGCGCCTTCGCCAATGCGGCGCAGCGCCTCGCCGATGTTGCGGCATCCGCAGACAAACGGGACTTTGAAATTGTGCTTCAAAATATGATGTTCCTCATCCGCAGGGGTGAGGACTTCGGATTCGTCAATATAGTCCACGCCAATCGATTCCAGAATTTGCGCTTCCACAAAATGCCCAATGCGGCATTTTGCCATGACGGGGATGGTAACCGCGTCCATAATTTTGAGAATCATATCGGGGTCAGACATGCGGGCAACGCCGCCATCGGCGCGAATATCGGCGGGGACGCGCTCCAACGCCATCACGGCGCAGGCGCCAGCCTCTTCCGCAATTTTGGCTTGCTCGGCGTTCACCACATCCATAATGACGCCGCCCTTAAGCATTTGCGCCAGACCCTTTTTTTCGGTCCAAGTTCCAGTAGTCGCTTTCATTTTGATACTCCTTACAAAGATTGCGCGGGCAAAAAAAACTACCCCCGCAGCATGAGATAGATTAACAAGCGCGTAAATTCTACCATGCCGACTGTTATAAATTCATAAGAGCGCCGCCTTGCCGCCGCGCCTTCTATACAATGATACAATTTACTCAACAGGAGACTTTCAACATGCCCACAAAACTTTTCATTCAAATAGACACGCGCGCCGGAACGCCCATCCACGCGCAAATTACACAGCGGATTCGTCAGCGTCTGCGCGAGGGCGGATGGATGGCGGGTGAGCGCCTGCCCGCCGCGCGAAAACTCGCCGCCGAATTGGGCGTCAACTTCAACACGGTGGCGCGCGCCTATCGCGCCCTAGACGAGGACGGCGCGCTCTCCGTCCAACAAGGACGCGGCACGTTTGTCGTCAAAGCGCCCAGCGCTCAAAGCGCGGCGGCGCGTCAAAAAACGGCATTAATCGCGCTGGCGAAAAAATATCTACGCGGAGCGGCGGCGCTACGCGCCGCGCCAGAAGACGCGCTCGCCGCCGTTCAAGCGGAACTTCGGCGGCGCTGATACGCCGCGTTTCACGTGGAACATTCAGGAGATAAAGATGAACACAAAAACAACCATCGTTATATCCATCCTACTCATCGCCCTTTCGCTCACGACCAGTTGGGCGCTACAAGACCGGTTGCCCGACTACATGGCGACCCATTGGAACATCAATGATGAAGTGGACGGCTTTATGCCCAAGCGAGAAGCGGCGCTCATCCTGCCCATAGTTGCCGCCGTTATTCTGGGGCTATTCCTGATAATTCCGGCTCTTGACCCGCTAAGAGAAAACATCGCGCAGTTTCGGCGCGAGTTTAATGTTTTCATCATCGCCATACTGGCGTTCATGCTCTACCTACACGGGCTGACGCTGGCGTGGAACTTAGGGTTTCAAAACTTCAAGATGAGCGCCGCCATGCTACCGCCTATGGGCGGGCTATTCATTTTGATTGGCTGGCTGTTGCGCCGCGTCAAGCGCAACTTCTTCATCGGCATTCGCACGCCGTGGACGCTTTCCAGCGATTTCGTCTGGGAGCGCACGCACCAACTCGGCGGCATTCTCTTTGCCATCTGCGGCGGATTAACCTGGCTAGGCGGGTTTTTAGGCGGAGCGGCTGCGCTATGGGTCATGTTTGCGCCGCTGCTTTCCATCACCGCTTTTTTGATTTTCTACTCCTATTGGCTTTATCAACGCGAGCAGGCTGTTTCACGTGAAACATAGAAAAAGGATACCCATGCTTAATCGAAAATCACTGGGCTGGTTTCTCGCGCTCACTTTTCTACCCGCGTGGATCTTGTTCCTTGCGCCGCTCACGCTGACTCATCTGGACGTGAAAACAAAGGCGCTGGCAACGCAAGGCTTGTGGGCGCTTGCCATGTGGACGCCGGGCATTGCCGCCATTTTGACCACGCTGTTTGTGGAGCGCAACCCCTTTCACACGCTGCGCCTAAACACACTGGGCGCAAAACGCTTTTACCTCTGGGCGTGGATTTTACCCATCGGCTTTGTCATTTTGGGCGGACTCACGGGCTGGATAACCGGGCTGGCAAAATTAGACTGGCAATTTAGCGCCATCCGCGAAGCCTTAGCCGCCGCGCCAAGCGGACAAAACCCGCCCGTAGAGGTCTTGCTTGTCGCGCAAGTTGGATTCGCCTTCACGCTTGCGCCGGTTATCAACATGTTATTCACAGTTGGGGAGGAATTAGGCTGGCGCGGGTTTTTGTTGGAACGCCTGTTACCGCTCGGACAATGGCAAGCCATCCTCATAAGCGGCGTTATTTGGGGAGTTTGGCACGCGCCGGTCATCGCGCAAGGTCATAACTATCCGGGTTATCCCATTCTCGGCATGGGCATGATGGTCGTCTTTTGCGTCTTGCTGGGAACAGTTCTGGCATGGCTCGCCTTAAACACGCGCAGCCCCTGGGTTGCCGCGCTTGGGCATGGAACGGTAAACGCAGTCGCTGGCTTGCCCATTCTCTTTTTTGCAAAAGGATTCGACATGGCTTTAACCGGCTCTCTCGCTTCTCCCACCGCCTGGGTGGGGATGGGGCTTTTTATTCTTTGGCTAACGTGGAGCAAAAGATTGCCCGTTCCGCTTGCTTCTGCGAAATAGCGCGAACATAACTCCATAAAAAAAACTGACCTTGTAAGCAGGTCAGTTTTTTTATAAGGGCGATTAATGAGTGGTGTAAATTTGTCTATACATATATTACTCCAAGCCCGATGGGGCAGAGCCGCTAACAGAATCTTCGGCAGACGAGTTCAACGCCTCGCGCTCCGAGATGAGAAAAGCAACCGCGTAGCCCTTGTCCGCGTCCATAACCAAATCCATGCGCTGACCGGCGCGGTAATCTTCCACGTCAATCAACTTCAACGCGGCGAAAACGCGCGGATTTTCAATTTGAAGAAAACGCTCCAAACGGCTGGGCATGGAATAAAAAAACTCGCGGCGAAAGATAGAGCGCGGGTCGTCTAAAAATACGCCCAGCGGGTAAATGTTGGCTTCCATCAAATCTTGAAAAAAATGCGTGCCAAAGGAAGGTTCGGGCGAAGCGCCAATTTCTTCGCCCGCCAGTTCTATCAACGCGCGCGCGTTGTAAATATCGCCATAAGAGACATGCACGCCCAAGTCCGGCGTAGAAGTTCCCCAACGTCCGGGTCCAACGGCAATATAAGATTCATCCTTCAACAAGGCGTTGAGCTGCCCAATGGCGCGCTCCAACTGCGCCCGTTCCTCTTGCGTTTGAAGGGCAAAATAACCTTCGGAGGGAACAAATAAAACATAGCGGATACTCTGCACCGCGCCCTGAGGCGTCATTGAATATGAGGAGAAGACAATATCATCCTCGCTTAAATCTACGGGCTGGCTGATTCCTGCGCCGTCTTCCATGTGACTCTGCGGGCGGCATTGCAACAAGGTGACGCGCACATCCGGCGCGCCGTTGGAGTTGATGATTTCCAGCGCAAATTCCGTATCCACCGGAGACTTGTAATACGTTTCCAAAATTTGCAACGCGGCGCGCATGGTCGCCGCAAAGGGAGTGCGCGCCAGCAAGCCGTCAAAGGTGAGCGCCAAGCGCTGCGGCTCTGTCACGCGCGAGCGAATGGGCAAAAAGTCGCCGCCTTCTTCCAATTGAGCGACCAAACGCAAAGGCGGGTAATCGTTTTCTAAAATCGTTTGAACGGGAATAGTCGCAAAAGTATTGGATTCTAAATCTATCACGTCCGCGCGCTGCTGCGAGTAACGCTTAATCACGCGCGCGTCAGATGAAGAATGCAAACGCGGATGACTCAACGCGACCAGACGCGGATAATCATCCCCGACCATATCCACCGCGCGCGTTCCCAACCCCAGCACAAGGCGCAAAAATCCGTCTTCTTGTTTAATCTGCGGCGACCAGCGATACATATTGCGGCTAAACGCCACGCCCGCCGCATGGGGAAAGTAATAACGTCCGGCGGTTTGCCCTTCCACAAATTGAATCAAAATCCCGATGCGCTCATCGTAATCGGCGAGGTCTTTAATGTGACGATACATGAGCGAATCGGGGTTGAAGACGCTGGCGTAAATGGATAAAATGGCGCGGGTCAGCGCAGCGTAGTTTTCCTCGCGGCTGCCCTGATTGGGCAAAAATACGCTTTCATATTTACCTGCAAAAGACGTGCCAAAATTATCTTCCAACAAACTGGAAGAGCGCACAATTAACGGGGTTGAGCCAGCCTCGCCCAACAGGCGCTCAAAACTCTCGGTAATTTCCACAGAAAAAGCGCCGCGCGCAAATTCTTCGCACAGGCGCGGATAATCTGCGCGCATTTCATCCGTAGTTTTATATTTTTGCCCGTTCCAGTGCATGAGGTTGTTGTCGGCGAGAAAACTATAAAAAACGTCCGAGCCAAGATAAAACGAGTTGGGCAAACGAAAACGCCGCGCAACCTCCGGCGGAGCGTTCTCTTGAATAATTCGCATGGCAAGCAACATGCCCGCCGCCTTGCCGCCGACCTTGCCGCCGCCAATTTTGCGCGCGCGGACGTGCAGTAAATCATCCACCGTGAACCACTTGCGGGCAATTTTGATGTACTTCAACTGGTCGCTGATGAGCGTGCGAATTAAGACCACCTTTAATTCTTTGAGCCGCGCCTTGTATTTTTCGCGTTCTTCGGCGGGCATATTCTCTATCATCTCCGCCTGCTCAAATAGCATTTCCTGCGGCGCAAGTTCCGGGTTAAACCAGACGAATTCCGTATCTACGCTGCCGCGCTCGGCAAGCGCCTGACGGACAAGGTTTTCAAATTCATCGTAGGGCAGGTTGTGTCCAAAATAAAAATCGGTCAGCGAATCGCGGATGCGTAACATGCGCGTTTCCCAAACGTCCGCCGATTCTTCCACGAGCGGGTCATGCAACCCCTCGCGCTTTTGCGATTCAATGCCTTTCTTCTTCATCTCCGCTTCCAAATTTTCTTTGGTGATAATGCCGCGCGCAAACAGCTCGCGGCGCATCCGCGAGCGAATGCGATTGCTGAGGATGGGGTATTGATTCAAGGCTAAAAAGATTCGCAGGACGTTATCAATGGGCAATTTGGGTGTGGTCATAAGCCGCCTTAAAAAAAATCCGCTGAACAAGTTCAGCGGATTTTACTTCACTTCTACTTTTAGCCTAAGTGCATGGGCATAATGACATGCAGGAAATTATCATCTCCTACGGGGCGCAAGACGCCCGGCGCGTTGGCAGCGGAAGTTTCCAGCGCCACGTTGGGAGTTTTGATGACTTCCAGCGCTTCGCGCAAAAATTTGACGTTGAAGGCAATTAACACGCCGCCGCCGTCCACTGTCGCCTCTACAATCGTCTCGTTCTTGCCGGTCTCCTCGGACGTGGCGGAAATTTCCACTTCGCTCGGTTGCATCTCTCCGCTGGATTGTTTAATATCAAAACGCGCCACGTTAGAACCTTCGCGCGCAAAAATTTCCGCTTGCTGGCAGGCTTTGAGCATTGCCGTCGTAGAAACCAACGTGCGAGATTTGTAATTGCGCGGAATAATTTGTTGATAGTCGGGGAAAGCGCCCTCAATTAACTGCGAGACAATTTCCACATCTTTCACGCGGAACAAAACCTGCCCGCGACTTTTTGGCACAACCATGTAAATGGGTTCTTCCGGGTCGCTGGCGGCGCGCGCCAATTCATTTAACGCGCGCGCAGGAATCACCACGCTCAACGCTTTGGGCGCAGACTGCGATAATTGCGCCTTCCGCACCGAAAGACGAAACCCATCCGCCGCCGCCATCGTCAATTGGTCTTTTTCAATCGTCAGCAAAACGCCCATCAACACCGGACGAGATTCATCCGTAGAAGCGGCAAACGCCACCTGCTGAATCATCTCTTTGAAATCGCCCACGTTCAATTGAATTGCGCCGTCCATTTCCGGCGTGGGCAAAGGCGGGAACTCCTGCGCGTCAATGCCCTTAATATCGTTGTTAGAAGAACCGCCCTGCACATGCAAACTTTGCGTTTTCACATCCAAATTTAATTGCACTTGCTCGCTCGGCAAGGTATTGACCAAATCTGAAAACGTGCGCGCCGGAACAGTGGTGGAGCCATCTTCGTCCACGCGCGCCGCAATCCAGCAAGTAATGCCCAATTCCAAATTTGTAGCAGAAAGGCGCAGCCGCCCCTCGTCTGTGGCAATTAAAATATTAGAAAGCACCGGCAGCGTGCTGCGCGGAGAAACGGCGCGAGACACAACGCTCAACCCGCGCGCCAAATTTTCTTGAAGGACTGTAACTTTCATCGGCGTTTGCCCTCGATTTCTCAATGATTTTTGAAAAGTATATCATTAAAGCCCTGTCGCCAAAGCAATGGCAAACATGAGCAAGCCAAACAAAAATTGCAGGGCAAACAGCGCGGCAAAAATATAAATGACCGTCATCCACGCCGAATTGGGTTTAGAAGATTGCGGGCGAATTTGCCCGCCTTCCGCCAGCGTGCGCGCATAGTCCGCCGCCTGAAAAACGTCCTGCGCCCAGAACGCGCCCGCCGCATCCTCCTTAACGGCGAGTTTAATCCCAGTAAACGAGCGTAGCCGCCCCGCAAGCGGATTCTCCTCCATCGCCCACAGCGCGCTGGAAAACACAAGCGCATCGGAAGAAAAATCGCCGCGAGCCTCCGCAACGCTCACGACTTGCGTAGAAAGATTGGGCGCGCGCTTGGCAAACGCGGCTTGCAGCGCAGCGCCAAATTTGCCGTCATGATCCAAAAGGGTCAGCGTAAATTTTTTTTGTTTGGACTCCAAATCATCGGCGCGGAGTTCGCCATCCTTCCGCAGCGCAGAGAGATGATACAAAAGCAGCGCCGTGAACACAATCAAAATTTGCAGCGCGTCTAACGCAGAATTTAACAAGTCGTTGGTTTTTCCGCCCAGCGCGGCGTTGATGAACATAAACAGCAGCCCGCCCGCAGAGACCATAATGCCAATGACGGACGCGAACAAGACCAAATATAAATAGGTCTTGCGAATCACAGAGCGGCGCGCATGTCCGCCCAAGTCGCCATCTGCCAGCGCCAGATTCTGCATAGGAATCCACGTCCATAACCAGAGGGGCAGACCGACAGCAAGAAAAGCCAACGCGCGCGCCAACGGTTCGGCAAAGCCGCCAGCGGCGAGGTAACTCTGCGCGGTGATTAAATCCAATGCCAGTGAAAAAAGCGATATGAACGCAAACGTGGAGGCGGCAAGTCCGAAAAACGAGAGAATGTAAAAATACAAACGCTGTTTGGCGGCGCGGCGCGGCGCGTCCTCGTCAAAATCAAATTGGCGGCTGAGCCAGCGCCCGTAATATGCCCACAGAACCGCAAAGGGAACGCCAAAAGAGGTGTACTCACCCAGACTGCGAGAAAACTCCGCGAGCGCTTTGCCCTCGCCAAAGAGTTGCATCAAAATGAGGTAGAGCGAATTTCCGCCCGCCGTTAATACCGCCGTCACGCCGCCCAGCGCAAGCAGATAAAGAACGCCAAGCCGCAGCAGCGATTCTTTTTCGGAAACATCGGAAAGCGCGTCTTGCAACATCTTCCACGCAAAAAACCAGAGGGGCGCGCCAACGAGCAGGAGGGCAATGGCGTTGATGGCGGTTTCGCGCCCCGCCACGCCAAGCGTATGGGCGGGCGATAATACCAGCGCGTAATGCAGCGCTTGTTGCGCTCCGTACATGGCAAAGAGCAAGCCGTACAACATCCAAATGAAACGCGCTAAACGGCGGACTTCCATGAAGTTTTCTTTATCAAAATTGGATTGCCATTCGCTTTGTAACACGCTCCAAAAATAGGAGGCGAGGAGCAAGTTGATGAAAATGGCGACGAGGTTATCCGTCCAGATTTGCGAGCCGCCGACTACGGCAAAGGAGACGTAAAGCCCCGCGCCAGAGAGCAGGGCGCGGTTGATGAGCGCCAATAAATTTTGCGCCACGGGAATCAACGTTCCCAGCAAAATGGCGTATAGAAAGACAGCGCGCAGCGTGGCGCTTTTTTCTTCTTCATCACAGGCGGCGGCGCGGCGCGCCCACAGCCAATGGATGAGGAAAATGGGAATGCCCACCAAAATGAGCGAAAGCGCCTGCGCGAGCGCGGAGGCGCTATCCGATACGGCATGGCTCACGATAGAACGCAACAGCCCAATGAGACCCCACAACACAATCTCTATGCTGACAAAAGCGACGGCGTAAAAATAAAGTCGGCGGATGGTTTTCATCTTCAAATCCTTTGGAATAAATTAAAAAGCATTAACTTGCTTTATAAGAAAAAGCGCGGATGCAACCCGCGCTGGCTAGGCTATTTTTTCATGTCCTGATACCAGTTGTATGCCCAAAATTGATAGGGCATATACGATATTTTCCATGCGCCGTTTTGACGTATTAGCGAGGCGCGTTCCTCGCGGGAATAACGGCTGGAAAAGGGGTCGCTGTTGTTGTAATAAATGATGAGCGTAACGGCGGCTTCGTCTTTGAAAATGTCCGCCGCGCCGACTTCCACGCCTGCGCTATCCACATTGACGCTGCCATTAAAGAACGCCTGTCGAAATTCTTCGTAAGCGGGTTTATGGTCAAGGTCGGCAAGGTAGCCATAAGCCTTCTCATAATCCTTGTTCAATAAAGCGAGGATGTAATTGTGAACCACGCCGTCCGGCGCGGAGTCGTCTGCGTATTGGCGCGCGCCATCCCGCCGCGTAAAGAAGAGAATCAGCGCGAGCAAAATTAATGCGCCAATGCCAACGAGAATGCCCGTCAGAAATTTATCTTGTTTCATGGGAGAGTCCTCCATGCAAATTGTATGGGGTTAAGAAACGAAAAGCAAGCCGTACTAAATAGGGAATGGCTGATTGAGCGCGCGGAGAAGAGCGCTAAAAAAATCTCTGTGGACTCTGCGCGCCCCGTGGTGAAAAGATTCTTCATCGCCCATTTTTTAGCCGCTGCGCGCGTTTTTCACGCCGCAAAACATAAAGAAAAAACGTTATACTTGCGGCATCTATCATAAAAACAGGAGAAACTCCATGTCCGATACCGTTACCCGCTGGGATTTAACCAATGTCTATCCCGCGATTAATTCCAAATCCTTCAAGTCTGCCGTCAAGCAATATCAAACGCTGCTGGGCGAGATGGACGCCTTCCTCGCAAAGGCATCCAAAGCCAACGGCAAGACTGAACCCAAAAAATTGGGGAAATTACTGGGCGAAGCGGCGGGGCGCTTTAACGCCATCTTCACCCTTTCCGGCACCATTGAGCCGTACATTTATTCTTTTGTCTCGACCAACTCGCGGGATAAAGAAGCCATGCGCGCGCTTTCGGAATTTGAGCAACTGTCCGTGCAAGCCAGCGCGTTGAATACTCGCTTTCAGGCGTGGGCAGGAAAACTCGGCAAGGCGGCGGTGAAGAAAGCCGCGAAGACCAACGCGGAAGCGGGGGCGCATGAATTCATCCTCAACGAAGCGGTGGAACAATCCAAATATATGATGAGCGAAGCGGAAGAAATTCTGGCGGCGGAACTTTCGCTCAGCGGCGGCAACGCCTTTGGAAAACTGCAAGGCACGCTCACCTCTCAAATGGCGGTGGACTTCGAGATGGACGGCGAGGCGAAGAAGATGCCCATGCCCGCGCTCATCAACCTGCGTTCCCATCCAGACGAAGCCACCCGCCGCCGCGGCTACGAAGCCGAGAATAAAGCCTGGGAAGGCGCGCAAGAGACTCTGGCGGCTTGTCTCAACGGGGTGAAGGGCGAATCCATTAGCTTGTATAAACGGCGCGGGCGCGAAGACGCTCTGCACGCCTCGATAGACTTCGCCCGTATGGACCGCGCGTCTCTCAACGCCATGCTGGGCGCAATGAAAGATTCCTTCCCGCTTTTCCGCAAGTATTTTCATCACAAGGCAAAATTGCTGGGCAAAGAAAAACTGGCATGGTGGGATATTTTTGCGCCAATGGGCAAGACCGACAAAGTTTATTCCTTTGGCGAGGCGCGCGATTTCATCGTGACGAACTTTAACAAGTTCTCGCCGGAGTTGGGCGCATTTGCAAAGCGCGCCTTTGATAAAAATTGGATTGACGCCGAGCAGCGCGAAGGCAAGCGCGGCGGCGCGTTTTGCATGGGCGTGGAGGGCGTGAAGGAAAGCCGCGTGCTGGCAAACTTTGACGGCTCCTTTGACCAAGTTAGCACGCTGGCGCATGAGCTCGGGCACGCCTTCCACAATGAATGCGCGTGGCAGGCGGGCAAGACTCCCTTGCAGCAGCAAACTCCCATGACGCTGGCGGAGACGGCTTCCATCATGTGCGAGACGATTGTGACCGAAGCGGCGCTCGCTTCCACTACCGACCCGCAAGAGGTGTTGGCAATTTTGGAGGCGCAACTCAATAACGCCTCGCAGGTGATTGTGGATATTTATTCCCGCTATCTTTTTGAGCAGGAAGTCTTTGAGCGGCGCGAGAAGGCGGAACTTTCCGCTGATGAGATTAACGACATCATGGAGCGCGCGCAAAAGGCAACCTACGGCGATGGGTTGGATGAGCGCTATCTGCAAAAATATATGTGGACGTGGAAGCCGCACTATTATTCCAGCGGGTTGTCCTTCTATAACTATCCTTACGCCTTTGGGTTGTTGTTTGCCACCGGCTTGTATGCCGTGTATCAAAAACGCGGCGCGGATTTTGTCCCCGCGTACAAGGACCTGCTCGCCTCCACGGGCGAAGCCCGCGCCGCCGACCTTGCCGACCGCTTTGGCATTAACATCCGCACGAAGAAGTTTTGGGCGGAGAGCATTGCCATCTTGGGCAAGCGCGTGGAGCGTTATTGCCAACTCTAAATGGATACGATTAATAGGCTGCGCGTAACGCATTGGGAGGCGGCGAACCCGCCCAACGAAGAACTGCTGCTAGAAATTATGCGCCAGCAGGGGCTGAACCCGTATACATGGTCTAACGCGCCTTATGATAGTTACGCCCCGCACCGACATCAATACCATAAGGTGATTTATGTTGTGCAGGGCAGCATCACGTTTAGGATGCCTGCTCTCAAAAAACAAGTGGAATTAAAAACAGGCGACCGACTTGACCTACCCGCCGGAGTCGTCCATGACGCGCAAGCGGGCGCGCAGGGCGTGGTTTGTTTGGAAGGACATGCGGAGTAGGAGGGGCTGGAAGGTTGCAAGTTGAAAGTTACAGGTTACAGGTTGAAAACAACACCTTGAAGATTTTTCTTCAAGGTGTTGTTGCGTTTAACCTCTTGCGTAATTAATGGCTCGCCATAAAATCATTCGCCGCTGAGACGCAGAGGCGCAGAGTCCTTTGATTGGTTTCTTTTCTTAAGCGCTGAATGCCTGAATGCCCGTCTGCGCGCGACCTAAAATCAGCGCGTGGATGTCGTGCGTGCCTTCGTAAGTATTGACCGCTTCCAAATTCATCACATGGCGGATAACGTGATACTCATCCGCGATGCCGTTGCCGCCGTGCATGTCGCGGGACATGCGGGCAACCTCCAACGCCTTGCCGCAGGAGTTGCGCTTAATCAGCGAGACCATTTCCGGCGCGGCTTTGCCTTCGTCTATCAGCCGACCAACGCGCAGCGCGCCTTGCAGCCCCAAGGTGATTTCCGTCATCATGTTCGCCAGTTTAAGTTGAATGAGTTGATTCGCCGCCAGCGGACGCCCAAACTGCGGACGGTCTAGCGTATATTGCCGCGCGGCGTGCCAGCAAAATTCCGCCGCGCCCAACGCGCCCCAAGCGATTCCGTAGCGCGCCTTGTTCAAACATCCAAAGGGACCCTTTAAGCCCTTCACTTCGGGGAAGATATTTTCAGCGGGGACGAAAACCTCGTCCATCACAATCTCGCCGGTGACGCTGGCGCGCAGACTGAACTTGCCTTCAATCTTCGGGGCGGAGAGTCCCTTCATGCCCTTTTCCAGAATAAAGCCGCGAATCTCGCCATCCAGTTTTGCCCACACCACAAAGACATCCGCGATGGGGGAATTGGTAATCCACATCTTATTTCCATGCAGGATGTAGCCGCCGTCCGTTTTTTTTGCGCGGGTTTCCATGCTGGCGGGGTCGCTGCCATGATTCGGCTCGGTCAGCCCGAAGCAGCCCACCCATTCTCCGCTGGCGAGTTTGGGCAGATATTTCTTGCGCTGCGCTTCCGTTCCATAGGTGAAGATGGGGTGCATCACCAGCGAGATCTGCACGCTCATCGCGGAGCGGTAGCCGCTATCTACTCGTTCCACCTCGCGGGCAATGAGTCCATAGCAGACGTGACTCAAACCCGCGCCGCCATATTCTTCAGGGATGGTCGCGCCGAGCAACCCCAATGCGCCCATCTCGTCCATGATTTCACGGTGAAAAATTTCCTTGCGATTCGCTTCTAACACACGCGGCATGAGTTTATCTTGACAGTAGCGCCGCGCCGTGTCGCGCACCATGCGCTCCTCCTCGCTGAGTTGGTCATTGAAGAGGAAAGGGTCGTCCCATTTGAAATTTTGTTTTGCCATACAGCCTCGGAGAAAGATTGAAAATCAACTAGCCGACTAGCGGACTAGCAGACTAAAACGATTGTATCAAAAAAGAGGACATGCCTTTCGACACATCCTCTTTACCGCTTACTGACTTACTGGCTCACTGGTCACTGGTCACTGGTCACTGTCTTACTGGTTACTGACTTACTGCTTACTGGTTACTGACTTACTGAACTACGCCGCGCCACTCAGCCAGCCACGCAGTTCCATCGCTTTCACCACGCGGTCAATCGCAACCATGTAAGCCGCATCGCGCATGTAAACCTTTTCCTTCTCGCTGCGGTCCACTACGCTATTGAAGGCGGAGGTCATCTTCTCGTCTAAGCGCTTCAAAACTTCTTCCTTGCTCCAATAGAAGTTCATGTCGTTTTGAACCGACTCAAAGTAGGAGGTGGTCACGCCGCCCGCATTGCAGAGGAAGTCGGGGACGTTGAAGATGTTGTTCTTTTTGAGGAACTCGTCCGCTTCGGGGGTGGTGGGTCCGTTTGCGCCTTCGGCAATCAGGCGGACTTTCTTGGAAATCTTCTTGACCGAGTCGCCATTCACTTGCCCTTCCAGCGCGGCAGGAATAACCACATCGGCTTCCATCTCAATCCACTTGTCGCCATCGCTGACTTCATAGCCGGAGTCCAACGCCTTCTTCTTGTCAATCATGCCGTATTCGTCCACAATGGAGAGGAGGAAGCGCGGGTCAATGCCGCCTTTTTTGCTGTATGTATAAGCCTTCTTGTCATTGCGGTCATAGCAGGAGACACAAGCCACCGTGCCGCCCAAAATTTCCACAAAGCCAACGGCGGCATATTGCGCCACATTGCCAAAACCCTGCATGGCAACAACAGATTTTTTCGGGTCCATGTTCAGGCGTTTCATCGCCTCGCGCACGGTGTAGATGACGCCGTAGCCGGTGGCTTCGGTGCGACCGAGAGAGCCGCCGCCGCCCAGAGGTTTGCCGGTGAACACGCCGGGCGTATATTGCCCAACGAATTTGGAATATTCATCCATCATCCAGCCCATCATCTGCGGGGTGGTGCCCACATCCGGCGCGGGGACGTCTTGACGCGGTCCAATGTTGCGCCACATATTGCGTACCCAGCCGCGGCAAAGGGCTTCCTTTTCCGTGACAGAGATGGTGGACGGGTCCACGATGATGCCGCCCTTGCCGCCGCCCAGCGGAATATCCGCCACGGCGCATTTCCACGTCATCCAAGTGGCGAGCGCGCGGACGGTATCCATCGTCTCCGCCGCGTGGAAGCGAATGCCGCCCTTGTTGGGTCCGCGCGCGTCATTGTGCTGAACGCGGTATCCCTGAAAGAAGCGCATACTGCCATCGTCCATGCGGACGGGGATGCGGAAGGAAAATTCGCGCATGGGCCAGCGCAGCATTTCTGAAACGCTGGAGTCCAGTTTGAGCAGGGAAGCTACATGGTCAAACTGTTTTTGCGCCATTTCAAAAGCATTAATCGGTCCTGACATAAGTTTTCTCCTTTAAGGATTCTTACAAAATATAAGCGGGCGCCCCGGAACGGAGCGCCCGCTTTTATTGCCGAATATGTCAACCAAGTAATTCATAATGAACCGTAAAGACAAATAAACTTTACACGAAAAACAACCGCCCGTCAATATGACAAAACTCCGCATCGCCGATTACTCATAACGAGGTTTGCGCTTTGCCAAAAAAGCCGCCACGCCTTCTTGATGTTCCGCCGATTTTCCCGCCTGCTCTTGCAACTGCCCCTCAAAATTTAATGCCGCCGCCAAATTTGGAAGAATAGATTGATTGAACGCGCGCTTGCCCAGCGCAAACGCTTCACGCGGACCCTCCGAGAGGGTCTTCGCCGTCTGGCGAATCAGCGCCTCAAAATTCCACCAGCCAATTTGATTCACCATGCCCCAGCGCCGCGCCTGCCAAGCCGAAATGGGGCGATTGGAATAAAAATATTCCTGCGCGCGCGCCAAACCAATGGCGGCGGGCAACAACAACGAAACGCCAGAATCCGGCGCCAGCGCAATGCCGCCAAACCCAACCACAAAAAAGGCGCGGGGATGAGCGATGCGTACATCGCAAGCCAGCGCAACGCCCAGAGCCGCGCCCGCGCAAGGACCGTTCACCGCCGCCAGCACAGGCTTGCCCATGCCGCGAATTTGCAAGATGAGCGGGTTATACGTTTCTTCCAAATGCTCGCGGTAGGAAATTTCGCCGCCGCGCCGCATTTCGGTAATATCCTGCCCGGCGCTAAACACCTTGCCCGCGCCAGTGATGACCACGCAGCGGGTTTGCGAATCTTGCGCGGCGGTTTCCAGCGCGGCGCGCAAGGCTGTGTTCATGTCAAAATCAAACGCATTGGCGCGGCTCGGACGGTTAAGCGTCAGCGTGAGAACGCTGTGTTCAAGAGAAGTGAGAATGGATGAGGTCATCATTAAACGGAGACAGCCACCCTGCGGTGACTGTCTGAATCCTTAATCAGAATAATCGTCTCGTTGGTCTTCTTCGCCGGAATCTACTTCATATTCCACGCCCGCGCTATCCAAGTAAACCCACAGCAGCAAAACATGACCCTCCGGCGTGTCTATGTTTCGCGCCGCAAAAATAGGGGCGGTCTCTTCCGCACCGGCTTCGCTGCGGTAATGCAACTGCATTAAGCCGTGTTGACTCCATGCGTTGTAACAGCGCTGCACCAAAGCAGGTCCGTTGAACGTTCGCAAGCGGGTTAACGCCGGAACGAATAAGCGCGGGCTTTCGTTTAAGCCCATTGCCCAGCCATCGTTTACATGCTCAAAAACGGGCGTGGGTCCTTCAATGATTGTGATTCTATCGTCCATAGTTTTTACCTGTGCGAGACTATACCACAACTGCCGCGTTTCAACGTTTTAGAAATTTGTTAAGATTTTTTTCGCAAGCGCGGGTCCGGCATAGACCATGCCGCTGTAAATTTGAACGAGCGCCGCGCCCATTTCTAAACGGCGGCGCGCGTCTTGTGCGTTCATCACGCCGCCCGCGCTAACTACCGGCAACGCGCCATTAAGCCGCCGAATGGTTTTTTGCAGAATGGCTTCGCTGCGCGCGCGCAGCGGAGCGCCGCTCAGCCCGCCCGATTCGTTGGATGCGGGAGAATGCAGCCCGTCCCGCGCCAGCGTGGTATTCGTCACAATAACGCCATCCATGCCCGCGCGGAGAATCACATCCAGCGCGTCATCCAATTCCGCATCGCTTAAATCCGGCGCCAGTTTTACCAAAATGGGAAGTTGCTTTTCATGGTACGCGGCGCTGATGAGGCGCTGTTGGTGAATATGACGCAAGAGCGTTTCCAGGGCGCTGCGCTCTTGCAACTGGCGCAATCCCGCCGTGTTGGGCGAACTGATATTGATGGTCAAATAATCGGCGTAGGGCGCAAAGACATCCGTCAGGGCAACATAATCATACGCCGCCTGTTCGTTGGGCGTATCTTTATTTTTGCCGAGATTAATTCCCAGCATGGCGTCTGAAAGGCGCGTAAAAAATTTATTGCGGCGCATGTCGAACCCCAGAATGCGCTCAATGGGGCTGACGCGCAAGGCGGGGTTTAACTGCGCCAGCGCAAACTCCGAGCCGCGAGAGGGAAAGCCCATGCGGTTGATGATGCCTTCGTCTTCCACAAGGCGAAAGACGCGCGGCTGCGGGTTGCCCGCTTGCGGGCGCGGCGTAATTGTGCCAATTTCTATGTGACCAAAACCCAGCGCGGAAAGTCCGCGAATGGCGACGCCATCTTTGTCATAGCCCGCCGCCAATCCAAGCGGATTTTTGAAGGTCAAGCCAAAGGCTTGAACGGGTTTGGCGGGCGCTTTGTAAATCAGTTCCAGCAATTTACGCGCGGGCGTAAACTCGCCCGCTAAACGCAACGCACGGAGCGTCAGCGCATGCGCGCGTTCCGGTTTAAGGCGAAAGAGGAGCGGACGAATTTTGCTATACATGCTTCGCCAAAAATTCGCGCGTCTGCAAAATTTTCTGCGCGTCCACCTTGCGCGCGGATTCGTAATAGTTGAGCAGGTCGGTGATGGTCAGCGCGGCATGAAGGCGATAGCCCGCCTGTTCCAGCGCTTCGCGCGCGCCGGATTGGCGGTCTATTAACACGGCGACATCCGTCACCAACAGACCCGCGCCGGTGAGTTTTTCTATGGCTTCAAATTTACTGCCGCCGGTGGTGGCGAGGTCGTCTATGATGAGCGCCGTCTCGCCCGCGTGGAACTCGCCTTCAATTTCCGCTTTTGTGCCGTAAGCCTTCGCCTCTTTGCGCGGATAAATCATGGGATAGTTGCCCGCCAGCGAAACTGCGGCGGCAATGGGAATGGCGGCGTAGGGCAGCCCCGCTAAACGGTCAAAGCGCAGGTTTTGAATTAAGGGCAAATACGCCTGCCCAATTTGACGTAAAAGATTAGGGTAGGAAATAATGCGGCGCAGGTCAATGTAGATGGGCGAGATTAAGCCGGACTTCAAAGTAAACTCGCCGAAGCGAATGCAACCCGCATCCAGCAGCGCGTCCGCCAAAGCGGGCAGCGAGTCGTTTATCGGTTTTAATTGGTTTGCCATTTTTGTATCCTCGTCTAATTTTGCGTTGAGTTAAGAATTTGGTCGCGCAGTTCGGCGGCGGCGCGGGCAGGGTCGGCGGCGCGAGAAATTCCGCGCGAGACGGGCAATAAAATTCCTTTGCCGTCTTTTCTCAACCCGCGTTTAAGCGCCGCGCTTAATTCCGCGCCTTGCGCGCCCACGCCCGGAGAGAGAAACCATAAATTCGGCGCTGCGGCGCGGACGCGCGATAATGCGTCCAATTGAGTTGCGCCAACCACCAAACCAATGTTGCCGCGCGCGTTCCATTGCTGGGCAAGGCGGGCAACATGCTCATAAAGCGGCATCGCGCCGTTCACCGTCACGTCTTGCAAATCTGCCGCGCCCGGGTTAGATGTTTTACACAAAAGAAAAACGCCTTTCTCCGCGTTTTGCGTAAAGGGTTCAATGGAATCTTTTCCAAGATACGGATTGAGAGTCACGCAGTCCGCGCCCAAACTTTCAAAGGCAGATTGAGCATACGCCTGCGCGGTGGAGGAAATATCTCCGCGCTTCGCGTCCAGGATGACGGGAATCTTCGAGCCTAGCCGGGCGGATTCTGCGGCGATAGATTCGACCACATGGCGCAAAGCCAGCCAGCCTTCCGCGCCAAAGACTTCAAAGAAAGCGGCGTTGGGTTTGAATGCCGCGGCGTAGGGAGCGGTTTGACGGACAAGATTCAAGCAGAAATCCTGAGCGGCGGCGGCGCTGTTTTCGTTCAAATCTGCGCCGTGCGGGTCCAGCCCCACGCACAGCAGCGAGGAACAATCTTCTACGCGCTTTTCGAGCAGGGAAAAGAAATTTTCCATTCGTATTCCTTTGGATAAAAAATAACCCCTAGAGGAGTTTTCCTTTTGGGGTTTATTTTACTCAACAATGGCGCGCCATTTGCTTTGACTATCCGGCAGGATGAGAGCGCCTGAATCCCAATAGGAGCGCCAAATATGCGCGCCATAGCCGCGACATTCGGCAAAGAGAAAGTCGGCGGGCAGGGTATCGGGCAGCGAACAAACCGGAGATTGGTATTCTTCGTTGGGCATGATGGGCGCAACGCCGCTGCGGGTATTCGCTAGTTTTGGCGTGGGCAGGCAGTCGGCGTACCAAGAGCCGTTGCCGTCTGGCAGGCGGCAAATGGATTGGTCTTCGGCTTTGGCGATGGCGTAGGTGTAGGTATCGTAAATTTTTCCATCCGCGTTAATCAGGCGCGCGGTATCGCCGCCATCGCTGAGCAGGATGTTGGTTTCTAGCCCGTAGAATACGGCGCGTTCGCCGGGTTTCAGCGTGATGTTGGGCAGCGGGAAGGGGTCGGAGTCTCCTGCGCCATCGTCTATGCTCCACCCGCTCAATTTCCAATCGCCATTGCCAATGTTTTTCACTTCAATGAACTCGTCAAAGACATCCACTTTGCCGTCTTGATTCCAATCAAAGCCCGGGCGCGGCAAAAACTCATTAATCACCGGACGCGATTTGACAACGGGCGTGGGCGTGCGCGTGAGTGTGGGCGTGCGGGTCAGAGTCGCCGTGCGGGTGGGGGAAGGTGTGCGGGTCGGCGTGGGCGTGCGGGTGGGAGTCAGCGTGGGCGAGGAAATATTTTTTGGCGTTCCTAAAATGGGCAAGCCGTCTCTGTTTTCGCCGTTTTGAATCACGCCAGTGTTAGTTATCCACGCGGAGTCGGAATCTGGCAGGGTGAAGATGCGCTCCATAGAGCCGTAGGTGACGGCGCTGCCAGCGGGCCAGGCTCCGCCGTTGAGGTTGGCGGAGTCGATGAGCGTGTCTGATGCGTCAAAGAGTTGCAGCGTTTCGCCGCTGTTGGAAAGCCCCAGCGCGGAGGTGATGAAATCCCCAGAGACGTCCAGCACGGCGCTTTCGTTATCTTCAATTAAGAAGAACCCGCCCGCTGGAATTGTTCCAGATAAAACAATGGTTGTGGATGTGTCTTTTAACTTCCAGCCATTAATGTTGATGGGCAGAGCAGTGTTGTTATACAGTTCTAGCCACTCATCGCCGGAGTTGGTAGAAGACGTGCCAGCCCAAGCCACTTCGCTGATGATGACGTTCATAGAACCGGCGGGCGTGGGCGTGTCGGTGGGCGTAAAGGTGGCTGTGCCGGTATGCGTTGGCGTAAGCGATACGGTGGGCGTGTTAGAAGGCGTAAAAGTGGGCGTAACGCCCCAAGCGGAATTGGCGGCTCCC
>Ga0172371_10000081_pt1 | contig 120880 bp, 105 predicted proteins | sample Lak12m_FD_114543 | JGI IMG/M metagenome (GOLD analysis project Ga0172371, IMG submission 114543) | Freshwater microbial communities from Kabuno Bay, South-Kivu, Congo - kab_022012_12m | ecosystem: Environmental > Aquatic > Freshwater > Lake | place: Democratic Republic of the Congo...
TACTCAAACCAAATAACCAATAGTACCATTATTCCTGATATACCACCAAAGGGACGCTGATGTTCAGATATGCTAAAATACTTCTTCATAATGAGTAAGAAAATCAAATTCATTATCATTAAACTCATAAAAACGAACGTCCGGATGATTGTATGTAAGCCTTTCTTAGTTTTTTTCTAAATCATACCATTTTTATTTCATTTGTTCGCAAAATCATGATTTTTGACAAAAAAGAGAAGCAATAGGTAGCAAACGAAATTTAGGGACAAATTAGTAACAAACTTTAGTAAAACGAGTGCAAAAATGAGAAAGTCAGAAAATAAAAAACCCCTGAAAATCAGGGGTTTGCTTGTTTTTGTTTTCCTATTTTTTCATAGGTAAGTACCCGGGGCGGGAATCGAACCCGCACAGCCTTTGGGGCCACAGGATTTTAAGTCCTGCGTGTCTACCTATTCCACCACCCGGGCAACATATAAAATAACTTTTATAAAAAAAGCAAGCCTTTGCTTGCTCCTTAGAGCGGGAAATGGGATTCGAACCCACGACCCTAACCTTGGCAAGGTTATGCTCTACCCCTGAGCTACTCCCGCATTTTTTACAAGTGCAAAGTTAATAATTACTTATAATTTATAAAATTTTTTTTGTTTTTTATTAAAGTTAGAAGATGCCATACTTTAATTCACGCTTTGGTTGATATTTTAATTTTTACTTCAAGTATTTCCGACTAATTTTGTGGCAAAAATAAAGTTATGAGTATTATAAGCGGAATTATTGCACGTCAGATATTGGATTCAAGAGGTACACCCACTGTAGAAGTTGATGTTATTACTGAAAATGGAATTATAGGCAGGGCGGCTGTACCGTCAGGTGCTTCAACAGGTGCTCACGAAGCAGTTGAACTGAGAGATGAAGATAAAAGCAGCTTCAGAGGAAAAAGTGTCAAGAAAGTGGTTGAGAATTTATTTGAACTTGTTGAACCTGAGTTGTTGGATGTAAGTGTATTTGATCAAAAAATGATAGATGAAATAATGATAGCGTTGGATGGTACAGAAAACAAGTCAAAACTTGGTGCCAATGGAATTTTGGCCGTTTCTATGGCAGTGGCACGTGCTGCTGCAGAGGAAGCAGGCCTTCCACTTTATAAATATCTTGGAGGTGTTGGGGCCTATACGTTACCTATCCCAATGATGAACATATTAAATGGAGGAAAACATGCCGACAACAGCATCGATTTTCAGGAATTTATGATCATGCCTGTTGGTGCTGACACTTTCAGCGAAGCTTTACACATGGCAGCAAATGTTTTTTATTGCCTTAAAGATTATTTGAAAAGTAAAGGTTATTCTACCAATGTTGGTGATGAGGGTGGTTTTGCACCTAACCTGAAATCAAATAACGAAGCCATTGAAACAGTATTGGCTGCAATAGAAAAAGCTGGTTATAAACCTGGTGAAGATGTATGCATTGCCCTTGATCCTGCTGCTTCTGAAATGTATGACCCTGAAACCAAACTTTATCGGTTTTACAAATCCACTCAAAAACAAATTTCATCTGATGAAATGATTGAATTCTGGTTGAACTGGATAAAAAAATATCCTATCATTTCATTGGAAGATGGTCTGGCAGAAGATGATTGGGATGCATGGGTAAAAATAACTTCACTTGTTGGACAAAAAGTACAGATTGTAGGTGACGATTTATTTGTTACTAACCCAAAACGTTTAAAACTAGGGATAGAGAAAAATGCAGCCAACTCCATCCTAATTAAATTGAATCAGATAGGCACATTAACGGAAACAATACAAACCATGCAACTTGCAACGTCACATCATTATACTTCTGTCATCTCGCATCGTTCCGGTGAAACTGAAGATTCTTTTATTGCAGATCTGGCAGTTGCTATGAATACAGGTCAAATCAAAACTGGATCATTGTCGCGTACCGACAGAATAGCAAAATACAATCAGTTGCTACGAATTGAAGAAGAATTAGACAGTGATGCTATTTATCCGGGAAGAAATTTCAGATATCTATTAAAATAACAATGTATAAAAAAATCTTTACTATATTAAAGAACAAATATGTTATTGTCCTGATATTTTTTATTGCCTGGGTCGGATTTATTGATAACAACAATTTGATTCGCACTTTGAAAACCAGAAAATCATTAAGAGAACTCAGAGCAAATAAAGAATATTATATTAAAGAAATAGCTGAAAATCAACGAATAATAAAAGAGCTTACTTACAATAAAGCAAGCTTTGAAAAATTTGCAAGAGAAACATATTTTTTTAAAAAACCTTCTGAAGAGATTTTCATTATTGAGGTGGAAGATTAAATCATACGTATAATATAAACTTTATTGTATCTTTCACATCCGTAAAATCTTAAAATAATTTTTATGAAAAGGTTTTTATCGCTTGCAACCTATATTTTATTTTCATTTTTTTGCTATTCACAGCATGATTCGGGTTCAACATTTTGCACTGAATGTATGTCGTTTGACCAGTTGTGGAGTGCCGAAGTAATTTCTGCATCGAGGAAAGTACAGAAAAAAAATGAGGCTGCAGGTAGTGTTATCGTTATTACTTCTGATATAATATCAAGAAGAGGATACCGCACACTGGAAGAAGTTCTTGAAGATGTTCCGGGTATTGATTTTACGACAAAACAACCTGAAGGTGAATATCCCACTCATTTTATTAGCAGAGGCATTACTGATGTCGGGCAAACCAATATGCTGATAATTGTTGACGGTGTTATCAGGAATGATGTTTCAAATGGTTGGATGGAACATATTGGTTTCGATTTTCCGCTCATTGACGTTGAAAGAATTGAGGTGATATTCGGCCCTGGTTCATCACTTTACGGAGCTAATGCTTATGCTGGTATCATTTATATTATTACTAAAAATGCTTATGAAATAGCAAGAAAAAAACAAATAGAAAGCAGAGTTTCGTATGGTAGTAATAATACTGTTTCACCTGAAGTGTATTATTCTGCAAAATTTAAAAACAGCCTGCGACTCCAGGCAACATTACAATGGTATTTCACCGAAGGCGACAGGGGTATTTCCAGACCTGATCCGGGAAACTATTTTCATAACAATAATGAGCCAGATTCAGTCATGACAACAGAGTTTGGGAAAATTGTAAATGAAAAATTCAACGGAAAAACTAATAAACTTGATGATGGGTTTAACAATAGCATCAATGATATGCACATGAAATTTATTGCCAATCATGGTAATTTTACCTTAGGAGCAACTTATTGGGTAAGAAATGAAGGTTTGGGAAGTGAAGTAGTTGGTTATGAATATTTTGCAAATACAGAAGGCATTCCTTACATGGCTGTTCACTCAGGGAAAACATTTTTTACAAAATACGAATTTGACCTGAATCGTCACCTGCATAGTTTGTCCTTATTTAGCTACAGAAATACACGCATTTTACCACAGACATCCTTCTTATATACCTATCAGTATCAGAGTGTTGACAATGGCATTGATTCAGCAGTGTCAGACAAACTTAAAGCATATTTTGGTGATGGTTCTTCTATACGTTTTGAGCAGCAGTTTAACCTGAATATCAGGGAAGTAAATGAGTTGATTTTTGGATTTCATGCTGAAAGTCAGACACGCCAATATGCAGGCATTTCCCTTGGCTCGTCACCCGATCAAAGCTCAACCATTGTGGGATCAACCTACCCTACCGAAAAACTATCTGTTGTGCCTGTTTATTATTCTGGAAACTTGTCAGTATTTGTTCAGGATGAAATGCGTTTTACTGATAAATATATTTTAACAGCAGGTATAAGATACGATTATGATGCCGATTTTGGTAGTGTTTTTATTCCAAGGATTGCTTTTGTTGCCAGTCCGGTCAGAAACTTATCAATAAAACTACTCAATGGTAAAGCTTTTAAAGCACCTACTATTTTCCAACTTTATGATGAATGGCGAGGAAATGTGAATTTAAAACCTCAATATATTACAACCAATGAAATGGAAATAGCTTTAAAAACAGATAAAAGAATTAATTTCAGAGGTAATTTTTATTTCTCAGATATCAGGAATAATATTGTTGTAGCAGAAAACCCTGATACAATAGCCGTTCCTATAGGTCCTAATGGTGAAAAAGAAACCTATTACCAGAATGCTGGTGAGTACTCAATTTCAGGTGCATCTTTGTTTGCAGATATGCAAATTTTTAAAATGATGATAATTTCGATGAATTACTCATATACAATGCGTGATAAATGGCAAGAAATAGACAATATTGCCATGAATAAATTCAATATTTCATTAAATTATAATCTAAAAGGAAATTATAACTTTAATTTAAGAGCAAATTTTATCGGAAAAGTTAAAGCCCCATTAACCAACCTGTATTTTTACGAAAAAACATCTACAAGTATTTCCAATGTAGGTTACGATTATGTAACAGAAAAAAATCCTGACGGATACCTCGAAAGTCATACATTATTTCATTTTACCTTTACTGTAAAAAATATTTTCTGGAAAGGGATCATGTTTGAACCACAAATTATAATACGGAACCTGTTGAACACACACTATATGACAATAGGCAGGCAGGCAGGCTCAGGTGTTCGCCCTGTTGACAGCTTGCAGACAAGTATTTTAAATCCTGAAGGTTATATTCCTGCTTATCATCCTCAAGCTGGAAGAGAGTGGTTTTTACGCCTGAAAATGACTTTCTGATTTCAATTTTTTTGAAGAGTGCTCCTAAATTACATAGTAGCACATCGGAGCGGCAGAAATTCACTATCTTTGTAAGTATTAAAATTATTTATAAATCAAAAAACCTTCAAAAATGAATAAAAGAATAATTTTTTTTACGCTTATCATATTTCCTTTGACGATAATGTCACAAAATGCAGGGAAAGCATTAAATTTTGATGGTTCTAACGATTATGTTTCCATTGATACCAATTTCAATATTTCGGGGGGTATGTCAGTTGAATTATGGTTTAAAACAACAACTACTACTGCATCTGCCATCTTTGGGCAGTCAAAACTATTACCAACAGTAAATCCGTCCAGTTTTGTTCCCACACTTGCTATAACATCTTCAGGAACCTTACGTGCTGAATACTGGACAGGCACTTTGGGTGCAATTACTACCACATTTGCTGTAAATGATGGCAAGTGGCATCATGTAGCATTTACAACTTCTATTGATACACAAACATTATATGTAGATGGGGTGCTAATAGGTAACAGAGCAGGCACACTGCTCCAAACATGGTGGCATTACACACAAATAGGCACAGGCTATGATGCAGGCACCAGGCTTGGGGGAAGTGCTGCATGGCGATATTGTGCTGCCGATGTAGATGATGTAAGAGTATGGGATACTATTCTACCATTATCTGTTGTTAAAGATTGGATGTTTCAACCCCTCAACTCAACACATCCCTTTTATTCGTCTTTAAGAGGTTATTATAAATTAAACGAAGGTTCCGGGACAACAGCCTATGATTCAAGTTCATATAGTTTTCATGGTTCATTAAAAAATTTTGGTAGTACACCCTGGCTTGCATCTTATGTACCTAAGATTTCAGTACCAACAATTTTTAAAAAAGATGCTGCTGCCACCTGGCCAGCTAAAAATTCATCCTCTTCTTCTATTATGACAATAAATGCAAGCATGTCCGGCAACACTTACATCGTTTATACTAACAATGGAAACAGTTTAACTTATAATTCAGTTAATAAACCTTCATATATGATTAAACGCATATCTAGAATATGGCGTACAGAAAAAGAAGGCTCTGTTTCAGGTGAAATAATTTTCGATTATTCAAACCTTGACACCAGTGGATTTAATACTTTCAAATTGCTGATTTCGAACGACACAAATTTTTTGAATGCAAGCTATGTGAATGGCTCAAAGATAGGAAGTAAAAAAATCAGATTCAGCAATATTACGATTCAGGATTCAGGATTTTATACGATAGGAGCATACGACTTTCAGGCACCAACCGTTCAAACATCATCAATTGACGAGATAAAAGCATTCTCTGCAAAAGTCACCGGCAAGGTGCTGGACGATGGTGGTAAAACAACCACAAGAGGAATGGTCTGGTCTTTATTGGCTAATCCTGATACATCACTATCAACAAAAATTACATCTGGTACGGGCAATGGAGTTTTTCAGGTCATTTTATCGGGTTTAACTTCAAACACCACCTACCATGTACGGGCTTTCGCCTATAACTCAATTGGGATAGCTTATGGGGCCGACAGTACATTTACCACTCCGGTTGCTTCTTTGCCGACAGTAGTTACAAAAGCTTGTTTAAATATATACGTTGATTCTGTTTTATGTGCAGGCGAGGTAATTTCTGATGGTAATGTAACTCTCACAGACCGAGGATTGGTTTGGTCAACAAGTCAAAATCCTACTATCGCTTTGAGCACAAAAATATCTTTGGGCAATACCATTGGCTCCTTTAATTCAATCATTAAAAGCCTTATCAGGGGAACTACTTATCATTTCAGGGCTTATGCCACAAGTGCCCTGGGTACAGCATACGGTGGTGATAGTATATTTATCACTGCAGGGCCTCCTACAGTAAAAATAAATAATATAAGCTCAATATCTTATTACTCAGCCACTATCGGGTCGGAAGTAACTTATTCCGGGCAATTACCTGTCCTTGCTAAAGGTATTTGCTGGTCAGTTAATGCCAACCCGGATTTAAAAAATGCCTCCAACTCACTTTATGGATCAGGAATGGGAAAATATAACATTAACATTACAAACCTTAATCCAAATACAGTCTATCACATAAGAGCGTATGCCATTAATGACGCAGATACTGCCTATAGTGCTGACAGCATTTTCAAGACATTAAAAACCAGTCCGCCAACAGTAGCAACAAGTTCAGTAGTAAATATTACGGATACTTCTGCCATCTGTGGTGGTGATGTTCAAAAAGATGGCGGTTCTTTTGTTCTGCAAAAGGGTATTTGCTGGAGTACCTCTCTTCATCCTACAGCAACATTAACATCAAAAACGAATGACGGAAACAATCTGGGTATTTTTACTAGTAATATTAACGGACTAACCAGAGGCACATTGTACCATGTTCGTGCCTATGCTATCAATGCTTATGACACTTCTTATGGTGGAGATTCTACTTTTACCACCTTAGATGCCCCAAAAGTAACAACCGATGTTGTAACAAATATTATTGATAATTCGGCAAATAGCGGAGGAACAGTGCTTTCAGATGGTGGTGTAGTTGTCATTAAAAGGGGAATTTGCTGGAATACTTTTCAGAATCCTACGATAAAAAACTCCGATTTTACGACTGATGGTTATGGAACAGGGCATTTTAACAGCACATTAAGCTTTCTGACAGCAGGTACTAAATATTATGTCAGAGCCTACGCTATCAATGCAATAGATACATCTTACGGAAATGAAGTAACATTTACCACACCATCGGCACCCGTGGTTACAACAACTCCAGCTACAGCAATATCAGGAAAATCAGCATTATCAGGTGGTAATGTTATCAGCGGAGATAGTGTGACAGCCAGAGGTGTGGTGTGGAGTAAATTTCCTAATCCAACTGTATTTTTAACAACAAAAACAAACGATGGAACTGGTTTAGGAACCTTTACAAGTAATATTACATCATTAACACCAAAAACCAAGTACTATTACAAAGCGTATGCTACCAACAAAGTGGGAACTTCTTACGGTGATGAATTTAACTTTACTACGGCAGATAAAGCTGTTGTTAACACTGCTGCTGCGGTTGTTGTGTCATCAGGAACAGTTCAATGCGGTGGAAATGTAGTTTCTGATGGTGGAATGATAGTCACTCAAAGAGGTTGTTGCTGGGATGTTAAAACAATGCCAAAAGCTAATGGTAATAAAACAAATGATGGAAACGGAACCGGTGTTTTTGTTTCATTAATTACGGGATTAAACCCAAATACCAACTATTATATTCGTGCTTATGCAATTAACGGAGTAGATACTTCCTATGGCGAAGAAAAAAGAATAAAAATAACTCCACCAACTGTAAAAACAGGTTCAAACGATAATATTACCATAGGTGAAGCTGAAATTTACGGCACATTAAATGCAAACGGACAAATGACTAATATAACCTTTGAATATGGTCTGACCACTTCTTATGGCAATACTATCGCTGCAAATCCTGCAAATTCTGGCGATACTATTGAAATAAATGTCTCGGCCCATTTAAGCGGATTAACACATAACACCACCTACTACTATCGTCTGGCAGGCGAAAGTAACCATGGAAAAATTTATGGCAATGACTCAGTGTTTACTACTCTTTTCAATACTTCAGTCAATGAGTTAAATACTGATGGAAAATTTATTATCTCTTCACAAAACAATTATTTACTCATCAGCATTATCGATCACCAACTTGGAAATGTCAATGCTTTAATATTTGATATGTATGGACAGCTTATTAATAGTTTTAACATTAATAAAGAGGTTATGATTTATTTGCCACAAACAAGTGCTTTTTATCTGATAAAATTAAATTATGAAGGAGGCTATACTACTTTCAAAGTACTCATTAAATAATGTGTTCTTTGCATCAGTTTTCAGTGTAATAAAATCTGTATAATTTTACTAAGATTAAAGCGATTAAAACACCTATCAGATAACATATAAAATCATTATAATGAAAACCAAATCCCAGGGCGAGTCCTCCAAGAGTTGTTGAACGTATATTGTTGATCCAATGTGAATGGTATAGCTGGGAAATCTCGATAATTACTGAAAAGAAAAATGCTGAAAGTGCTAATTTCCATAACTGTTTTTCCGGGAATAGCATTTTAAGGATGAAGAAAACTGCGACAGCCCACAATATATCTCCTGCATATAATTGAATAAAAACAGGTAAAAACTGAATTTTTCTTGATGCAACACCCAGCACAGCACAAATGAGGATACACAAAAAACAAGATAAAGTATGTTTCCACCTGAACATCGGAGAGGTTAAAACTTTGCCGTAATATTAAAATTGAAACGTCTGGCTGTCAGATAATTAGGTACACCCCAGTAATTATTATTCACATCTTTCAGCCAGAAATAAGAAATCACATTCTCAATACCAAAAAGGTTAAATATCTCTGCACTGATCCATACTTCCTCAAAGTAGTTAAGTGGTTTTAATCGGCTGGTAAAAGACTCTTTTTTTGAGACCAGCAACTGCGAAAAACCAATATCCACCCTTCGGTAGGCTCTCATGCGATATTGATTTCTAAGATTAGGAAACTGTGGTGGACCAAAAGGTAAAGGTGTTCCATATATCAGATTCAGATGTACACGGGAGGTTTTTATTTTTGGAAATAGGTCCTGAAACATCAGTGCTGCCATGAATCTTTGATCTGTTGGGCGTGGTATCAAGCCTTGTTCATATTTGATATATTGTTTCAAAACAGAATCATATTTTAATGTATAATCCCCTTCAACATTCTCTTCGGTTGACATCAGCGACAGACTTAACCAGCTTGGCAGTTTTCCTACCAATTCACCATAAATCTGCATATCGATACCTGCTGAATAGCCCGTTGCATTGTTTATGGCATAATACCTGACACGGATATCTTCCACATCATAGGGAATAATATCAGTCAAATACTTAAAATATGCTTCTGTAGAAAGCTTAAACTGCTTATTGAATGCCTTGAAATAAATATCACTGCCCATGAGCACCTGATACGACTTCTGTGAGCGGATTTCAGGATTTAAAACTCCTTGCCTGTCACGCAATTCACGATAAAAAGGTGGTTGATAATACATCCCTGTGGCAAACTTCAACTGGTAATTTAGTTTTGGAATGGTATCTCTTGTCTGGCCATTGATAATGCGAAGGTTTTTTCTGTAATTTGGCTCAATAACAAACTGAATGCGCGGTGTTACAAAGAATTCACTATTCACATCCCAATAAGACGACCTTACACCTGCTGTCAGGTATGATCTGTTTGAGTCTGAAATAGTAAAAGTATTTTGACAATATGCATTGAAACGTAATGATTGCAGGTTAATATTCGTTTTTAAAAATGATTCAAGCTCTAAAACATCAGGATTTATTGGTATGCTGTAATCCGCAGAATCCAACAACCGCCATTCCCTTAAATAGTCAGATATCGATTCATGCTGAGCACTAACACCAAATTTGATGTCATTTTTTGGCAATATTCTTTTCCCTTTTATCTGGAAAGAATAAACATCAGCAAACAATCGATTACGTGCATGCATCAGGAATGTTCCTACTCCCAGGTTTAATTTAGGATCTCCAAATTGCTCACTTGAAGGATCGGTATCAATCTGATTTAACCAATACTGACCCATTACATCATAATATTCTTTTTCAGCGGTATTAAATACAGAAGCTATAAATTTCAGACAAAAACTGTCTTTATGGTTGTATGAAAGGTCAAAAGCATTCAGATAGCTGTTAAATTTAGTAATTTCCTGTCCTTCATAATACACATCCAGTCGAAGCGTGAATTGGCTTGTACCGTAAGTTGTGCTTTCATTTTTAGGTATCAGGTTGTAGTAGTTATTACCAAAATATGAAAAATAACCTATTTTCCAATCCTGACTAATTTGATAGGTGAAATAAGATTGGAAATCTTTAAATGATGTATTGTAATTTCCCTGAACATCCAATGTATTTAAAAGATATTTGTTTGTATGGTATCTGACACCAATCAGGTAGTTAAAAAGTGTATTTTTCGTCCTGCCTTCAACATGCATCGAAGCACCTAACAGATTGATTGAAAAATTACCATTAAATTCTTTAGGATTTTTATAAGTAATGTCAAGTACCGAGGACATTTTATCACCATAAATGGCTTCAAAACCACCAGCAGAAAACCTGATTGATTCCACTAAATCAGAATTAATAATGGGCAATCCTTCCTGTTGTCCACTCCTGATCAGAAAAGGCCGATATATCTCAATATCATTTATATACACCAGATTCTCATCGAAATTACCTCCTCTGACAGAATAACCCGTGCTAAGCTCAGAAGTAGAAGAAACACCGGGTAATGTTTTAATTAAAGCAATTACTTTTTCAGAAGTTGCAGGTAACACATCCAGGGAGCGTGTATCAACTTTTTGCATAAGAGTTTTACCACTTTCCTTAATTGTTTCAGCTGTTACATCAATAGGTTTCAGCGTTACTTTAACATCCAGTTTAACATTCTTTTCATATTCCTCCCCTGCTTTCAATGGAGGGATACTGACTTTTACTGACTTACCAAGGTATGAATATGTCAAAATTAGAGATTGCCCGGCAGGTACTTTTAACAGGTAATAACCCGAAATGTTTGTAGTAACACCCTGTTTGGTACCTTCAATAGCAATATTGGCAAACTCTACAGCCGAACCATTTATATCTGTAACCCTACCCCTTACAATCGCCTGATTTTGGGAAAAAAGAGTATGCGCTATAAAAAGCAATAAAAGCAGTAAAAAGCTTCTTTTCAAAAATTGATATCTTAAAATGTTTGTATTTATTAAATCAAGTGCCAAATTAAACGTAAATGTGCTGATGTTATTGTAACACAAAGTTATATTTTTTGGCTTATCTTGCGGTGTTTCAAATTGTAATGATTTGTACCTTTGAAAATTCAATCTATGCAGTCAAAATCCGGAATTGTCATAAAATCAACGGGAAGCTGGTACAGAGTGCTGGCAGAAGATAAAAATTATTATGACTGTCGTATAAAAGGAAAATTCCGTCAGAAAGGTTTAAAAGCAACAAATCCTATTTGTGTGGGTGACAGAGTTGATTTTCATTACGATACAAAACTTTGCTATGCTGTCATAGACCATATTCATGAAAGGCAAAATTATCTGGCAAGGAAAGCCTCCAACCTCTCGAAACAATACCATATTATTGCCTCAAATCTCGATCTGGCAGTTTTAATAACAACTGTTGACAAGCCGGCAGTAAGTCCGGGTTTTATTGACCGATTTCTTGTGATTGCTGAAGCACATGAAATTAAACCGGTTATTATTTTTAATAAATCCGATATAGAATTTAGTGATGAAACTCTTGCCCGTCAACATTACCTGATGGAATTATATAAAATTCTTGGATACAAGGTTTTACATATATCTGCAAAGCAAGGATGGAATATTGAAGAAGTTATTGAATTATTGAAATATAAAACCTCCCTGTTTGCTGGCCAGTCAGGTGTTGGTAAAAGCACATTGCTTAAAAAGTTAAATCCTGAATTAACTTTAAAAACTGCGGAGATTTCTGATTATACTGGTAAAGGAGTTCATGCAACAACCTTTTATGAAATGCATGAAATATCAGAAAAAACATATATTATTGATTCTCCCGGTCTCAAAGAACTTGGACTGTTTGAGTTTGAACCATTTGAAATTAGTCTTTTTTATCCAGAAATGAAAAAGATTGCAGAAAATTGCCGTTTCAATACCTGTCTCCATGTCAATGAACCAGGTTGTGCCGTAATAGATGCTTTTGAAAAAAATCTGATTTCTTATGAGCGTTATATGAGTTATTTAAAAATTATTGAAGATTTTAAAAACGAGAAACCCTATTACAGTAAATCCTGATCTCCAAAATACTCTACATAATTATTTTCAGTTTCATATAACTTTACTGCAAAAAGTTGTATTCCTTCCCTTTCAATTTCAGGTTTCAATAAATTAAAAATAGCAATAGCAATATTTTCGGCTGAAGGCATCCTGTTTTTCATAAATTCCACTTCAAGATTCAGGTTTTTATGATCTACATTTTCAATAACCACCGTTTTAATAATCCTGCTTAGTTTTTTCATGTCCATCAAATAAGCCTTATCCGGATTTTGGTTGCCTCTGATGGTAACAAATAAAGTATAATTGTGTCCATGCCAGTTGGGATTTGAGCAAGCACCATATAGTTCAAAATTTTCAGCATCACTAAGATCATTGCTGTAAACACGATGGGCAGCATTGAAATTTTCTTTTCGTGTTATATAAATCATTGTTGATTTTTTATGTAAAAATATGATTTTTTATGAAATATAGCTAAAATAATTGAAAGGTTTTTTTACAAAATGTAAAATAGCATTTTACTAAAACATCACAATTGTTAATTATATTATTTACTACCTTTGCGTAAATTTCAAAAAAGTAAATAATGGAAACTAATATAAATTGGCAGCAAATCAAAATCTATGATGAAATTTTGTTCCAGTTTTATGAAGGAATAGCAAAAATCAGTATTAACCGTCCACATAAACACAATGCTTTTACACCCAAAACAGTCAGTGAAATGATAGATGCTATGAAACATTGCTGGGACAACGATAAAATAGAAGTAATAATAATTAGTGGGGAAGGAGGAAAAGCATTCTGCAGTGGTGGCGATCAGTCAATTCGTGGACATGGTGGATATATTGATCAAAAGGGTGTTCCACATCTTAATGTGCTTGAATTGCAAAAGATGATACGCAGCATTCCAAAAGTTGTGATTGCCATGGTAGCAGGTTGGGCCATAGGAGGGGGACATGTTTTACATGTAATATGTGACCTGACAATTGCGGCTGAAAATGCACGTTTTGGACAAACAGGACCTAAAGTAGGTAGCTTTGATGGTGGCTTTGGTGCATCGTACCTTGCCAGAATTGTCGGACAGAAAAAAGCCCGTGAGATATGGTTTTTATGTGAACAATACAATGCCCACGAGGCAATGGACATGGGTTTGGTGAATAAGGTAGTTCCATTGATAAACCTTGAGGAAACAACAATTGATTGGTGCAGAAAAATTCAGAAAAAGAGCCCTCTGGCCATAAGGGCACTGAAATCAGCTTTTAATGCTGAACTCGATGGACAAACAGGCATTCAGGAACTTGCAGGAAATGCTACTTTGCTATACTACCTTTCTGATGAAGCAAAAGAAGGTTTTACTTCTTTCCTTGAAAAAAGAGAGCCCGACTTTAGTAAATTTCCAAAATTCAGATAATATCTAAATTATATAATATGCTTGAAAAAGTGCCTGTTGATAAAGTGTTGTTTATTGATATTGAAACAGTTCCGGCATATCCTGATTTAGACCATGCCCCAAATGAATATAAAAAACTTTGGGAGATAAAAGCAGGTCAGTTAAAAGTTCAGGAACCTTCAACAGCAGAAGAAGTATATGAACGTGCTGGCATTTATGCTGAATTTGGTAAAATAATTTGCATTTCTGTAGGTTATCTTTCAAATGAACATTCAGGCAGGCAATTCAGGATAAAATCATTTCACGGCCATGATGAAAAATCTTTGCTGGAAGATTTTTGCAAATTGCTTGATTCGAGTTTCAACAGTCGTTTTAACTTCTTATGTGCCCACAATGGCAAAGAATTCGATTTTCCTTTTCTGGCACGCAGAATCATTATCAATTCAATTCCATTGCCTGAAGCACTGGAAATCCATGGAAAAAAACCATGGGAAACCGAGTATTTTCTTGATACAATGCATTTATGGCGTTTTGGTGATTATAAAGCATATACCTCACTGGCTTTACTTTGTTTTGTGCTTGGAATACCAACACCAAAAGACGACATAGAAGGCAAAGATGTGTGGAAAGTATATTATCTTGAAAACGACCTTAACAGGATAGTATCCTATTGTGAAAAAGATGTACTGGCCATAGCCAGGCTTCTGATGCGACTGAAAGGCATGCCTCAAATACTTGACAATGAGGTAGTACGAATCAATAAATGATAAGAATGCCTGATAAAAAGAAATTAGTTGTATTAACAGGTGCAGGTGTCAGTGCTGAAAGTGGATTACAAACATTCAGGGATAAAGGTGGATTATGGGAAAAATACGATTTTCATAAACTGGCAAGCATTGAAGGCTGGCATGAAAATCCTGCCCTTGTACTTGAGTTTTATAATGTCAGACGCGATGGTGTTAGAAAATCTCAACCCAATCCTGCTCACTATGCACTGGTGCGTCTTGAAAAACAGTATGATGTTACAATTATAACCCAAAATGTTGATGATTTGCACGAAAGAGCAGGATCAAAAAATATCCTTCATCTGCATGGTGAAATAATGAAATGTAGAAGCACTATTGATAAAAATCTGATATATAATTTGGATGATAAAAATATTGAAATAGGCGATTTATGTGAAAAAGGGAGTCAGCTTCGTCCTCATATCGTTTGGTTCGGAGAAGAAGTGCCCATGATGGAAAAAGCCATAACTATTGTCGAAAAAGCAGATATTTTTATTGTAATTGGCACTTCACTTCAGGTATATCCTGCTGCCGGTCTGATACAATATGTTTCACCCCATACAAAAACATATATTATTGACAAACAAATTCCAACTGTTTATGGTATCAGAAACATATCAACAATTGAAAAAAGTGCTGCCGAAGGAACACCCAAACTGGTTGAAGAACTATTAAAAAGTCCTGACTGATGAGTAAATGGAAAAGATGGAAAGTAAAGGCTATACCTCATCGCGAAAAGGTTGAAAATCTGAGAAAATCTTTGAATTGTTCAGCCATAGAGGCGGTATTGCTGCTACAACGAAATATTGACTCTGCTGATGGGGCAGCAAGTTATTTTAACCCTACATTAAATGTGTTGCACAATCCCTTTGTAATGAAAGATATGGAAAAAGCAACCACAAGAATTAAACAAGCCATCGACAAGCAGGAAAATATTTTGATTTATGGAGACTATGATGTTGATGGTACCACAGCTGTAAGCATCATGTATAAATATCTCTCACATTCATATAAAAACCTACTATTCTATGTTCCTGATCGTTTCAATGAAGGTTATGGGATAAGTGCCGAAGGTATTGAGTACGCAAAAAAAAATGAGGTCAGTTTGATTGTGGCGCTTGATTGTGGCATTAAAGAAAACGAAATAACCAGCTATGCTGCTTCTTTAGGTATTGATATGATTATTTGTGACCACCACAATCCGGGAAAAGATATCCCTGAGGCTTTTGCAGTATTAAACCCAAAACAGAAAGACTGTAATTATCCTTATAAAGAACTTTCAGGCTGTGGTATAGGTTTTAAGTTAATTCAGGCTTATGAAAGTCAATATAATACGGGTTTTGATATTTTCGAATTGCTCGATTATGTTGCAGTGAGTATAGCATCTGATATTGTTCCAATAACAGGTGAAAACAGGACACTTGCCTATCTCGGGCTGGAAAAAATAAACAATTTGCCCTCTATCCCGTTTAAAGTTATGTTTACCAATTTAAATATAAATAAATCTGTTGATATCAACGATCTTGTTTTTGTTGTTGGGCCAAGGTTAAATGCCTCTGGCAGAATATCGCATGCACAGACTACTGTGGATTTTCTGATATCTTCCAACTATGTTACTGCCAACGAATACTTTAATAAAATAAACAGCAACAATGTGGAAAGGCAGGATATTGACTTGCATACGCTTGAAGAAGCAAAAAAAATGATAGATGAAAATCAAACCCTTCAAAAAAAGAAAACCACTGTTTTATATAATCCAAAATGGCATAAAGGGGTTATTGGCATTGTAGCATCACGTCTGATGGACCATTACTACCGACCAACAATCTTGCTTACTGAATCGGAAGGAATGATAGCAGGCTCAGCACGCAGTGTTGCAGGATTCGACCTATACCATGCTTTAGAACATTGCAAAGAGTTTTTGAGTCAGTTTGGTGGACATCAATTTGCAGCAGGTTTGACCATGCAAAAACATCAACTTAAAGATTTTCAGAAACGATTTGAAGATATTGTTAGCGCTACCATCACTGAAGAAATGCTGACACCACTGATAGAATATGACCTTGAACTGCTGCCTGAACATGTTGTTTTAAAACTGACCGATATCGTTGACAAATTTGCTCCTTTTGGCCCAGAAAACATGAAGCCTCGTTTTGTAGTGAAACGGTTAAAAAACTATGAAGAAGTGAGAATTGTTGGGAATAATCATCTTCGTTTGGTTTTAAACATTAATAACCAGCGTGTTGCATGTGTTGGTTTTGGTTTAGGGGATTATTTAACAGAGTTTAAAAAAGGTAGAGAATTTGATATATGTTTCAGTGCAGAAAAAAATCATTGGAATGGAAAAACTTATCTTCAGCTTAACCTGAAAGATATACATTTCAATTAAAAGAATTTAACTGTTAAATATGAAACTTTCGACCGAAAATCTGGTAAAAATTTACAAAAACCGAAAAGTTGTCAATGATGTGACAATTGAAATTAAAAAAGGTGAGATTGTAGGACTTTTAGGCCCTAATGGTGCTGGAAAAACCACCACCTTTTATATCATTGTAGGCTTGATAAATCCATATTCAGGCACCGTTTATCTGGAAGATAAAAACATCACACGCTTACCAATGTATAAGAGAGGCCAGCTTGGTATCAGCTATCTGGCACAAGAACCTTCAGTATTCAGAAAATTAAATGTTGAAGACAACCTGATGGCTGTACTTGAAATAACAAGTCTCAGCCACAAAGAAAGAAAATACAGAGTTGATCAACTGATAGATGAATTCGGATTAGAGAAAGTTAGAAAAACAAGAGGTGATGTATTATCTGGAGGGGAACGAAGAAGAACCGAAATTGCACGTGCCCTTGCTACTGAACCACATTTTTTCCTGCTTGATGAACCTTTTGCAGGCATCGATCCTATAGCTGTTGAAGATATACAAACCATTGTAAGCAGGTTAAAAGATAAAAATATTGGCATTTTAATAACCGACCACAATGTCCAGGAAACACTTTCTATTACCGACAGAGCATATTTACTTTTCGAAGGAAAAATTTTAAAACAGGGAACTTCTGAAGAATTGGCTGCTGACGAGCAAGTACGCAAACTTTATCTGGGACAAAATTTTGAATATAAAAAGAAAATTTTAGGGTAAATTCAAAATTTCAATTAATCTCAAAATAAAATTTCCTTATGTATTATTACAAAATAATTTGACTTTTCGATATAATAAAATGAACTCTTAATCAAATTTTATAATCTTTTTGCATAAAACTGATTGATCAGAAAATACTTTCAAAATATAGGTACCTGCTGAAAGGTTTTCAGAAGTAATTGTTTTGATATAATTTCCAATTTGTTTGTTTTCATCGGTTAATTCTGCAATCAGTTTTCCATCTATATCGAGCAAATAAATCCTGATATGAGAAGTGTTATTCAAATTGTAGGAGACAGTAAACTGGCTATTGAAAGGATTAGGATAAATTTTTAAATTACTAAAATCAAATGCATTTTCAATGACTCCATTTGTTCCAACAGTAATACTTGAATCAAATATTGAAATGCAGCCTTTAGAATTGGTAACAATCAAACGAACATTATATTTTGCGTCTGCCGGGTAAGTATGTTCAGGACTTTTATGTGTTGAACTGTCTCCATCTCCAAAATACCATTTATAAGATGAATATGTTGTATTGTTGGGCGTAAAAGCAAATTTTCTGTCATCTTTATCTTTGGCAGACCATTTTGCATCAGGAAGTGGAACTACCGTTATTATTGTACTATCAGTCTTGCTACAACCTGCACTATTTACTTCAGTAAGATAATAAGTCGTTGTAACCAAAGGAGATACTTCAATTGAGGATTTTTTCGATATAAAACCTGCTGGTTTTGATGTCCAGCTATACGTATTTCCACTTACTTCTGAAGCTCCTATAATTACACTACTTCCATAGCAAATATCCTTTGAACCACCTGTCAATGCAGCAGGTATTGGAAATACGGTTACAACACTCATGGCAGAATCATTTGTTGCAGCAGAATCTTTTATGCCATTTGGCAATGATGTCCATGACTGAATTGTCATTTTGCCTGGCGAACTAAAATTGTAATTTCCAAGTGTAACGGTTATTTTTTCTGATGTTAACAGATTTCCTGACCAGGAAAAGTCAGATTGAGAAACTCCGTTAATTTTCCAATGAATATTTGATGAAATCAGCTTACTTGTTCCAAAGTTCACCAATTGAACCTGTACTGAATGAGTACCTTCACAAATATCTCCATTCGGTTGAACAATCATTGATACTCCTGCATCATTGCTTCTGACAATAGTACTTACAGTTACTGAATGGATGTATTTTGAAATACACCCAGACTTATTGGTAACTGTTAATGATACAGAATAAGTATTATCATTTGCATAATTGTGAATAGGTTGAACTTGTGTTGAAGTGTCACCATCACCAAATTCCCAGTAGTATTTGCTTAATGTTGTGTCGGCTGGCATAAAACTAACAGACAGTTTCTTTGCAACTGATGTCCATAAAGCATTGGGAGCAGGAACAACAGTAACTAAAACACTATCTGTGCTGCTACATCCCTGTGGATTGGTGACTGTAAGAATATACGTGGTGGTAACCAAAGGATTTATTTTGGTTTTTGCATCTTGTGAAGTAAATCCTGTTGGATTTGATGTCCAGCTATATTTATTACCAGTGACAGCTTTAACCCCAATGGAGTCGGTGTTGCCAAAACATAAATCAAAATCGTTTCCGGCATTAGTTATCGGAGCAGCAAAAACAGTATCCACCACATGCGATGTGTCGTTTGAATGAACAGTATCGTTTATCCCGTTTGGCATGGAAGTCCAAACCTTTAATATATTCACGCCTGTTGTGTTGAAATTAATAGTACCAATATTTATTGTTGTAGAGCTATCGGCTAATAGGCTTCCGCTCCATTTATATACTGCCTGAAGCACATTATTAAATGTCCAATTAATTTTTACTGAATCAAGTTTAACATTGCTGTAATTTTTAAGCTGAACCTTAACCGGAACAGTGCTTCCCTGACAATAATTTCCTGCGGGGCTTGTGATTGATTTTATACCTGCATCAACACTTACTGAGGTGCTGATCCATTTTGCAATATTAGAAGCTGATGTTGAGCCTGCCGTTGTAAAAGAGCCTCCTGCCACCAAACCACCACTATAATTAATCAATGTGACAACTGCAATTGATGAGGCACCACTCATACCACTACCTAAGGCCGACCAGGAAGTTCCATTCCATTTTGCAATGTAATTTGCGGAGTTTCCTCCTGCTGTAGTAAACATTCCACCTGCTACCAAGTCGCCATTATAAGTATTTAAGGATAAAACCGCTCCGCCACTTGCACCAAACATCCCACTCCCCAATGACGACCAGGCTGTACCATTCCATTTGGCTATATTGAGAGCAGAATTTCCACCTGCTGTGGTAAACAATCCCCCTGCAATTAAATTTCCACTGTATGTAGTAAGTGAAGCAACAACATTATTGATCCCTGAACCTAAAGCCGACCAGGAAGTTCCATTCCATTTTGCTACATGATTAGCAGAGTTTCCTCCTGCTGTAGTGAACAACCCACCGGCAATCAGGTCGTTTCCATAAACAGCCAAAGCAAAAACCTGTGCCTGAGTACCTCCCATGCCACTACCCATGGCAATCCAATTTTTACCATCCCATTTCACAATATAATTGGCAGCAATCGTATTGGTATTGGTAAAGTTTCCACCTACAATTAATTCATTATTGTAAACAGCAAATGCAGTTACTGCACCATCGGTGCCACCTTCCACATCACCCCAACTGCTTCCATCCCATCTGGCAATATAATTCATTCCCTGGCCTCCGGCATTGATAAACTGACCTCCGGCATACAGTTCTCCTTTGTATTCTATCAAAGCATCAACCTCGCCATCCATTCCGGTATCAAGAGAATCCCAATTTGTTCCATTCCATCTGGCAATATAATTTGCAGCCTTTCCACCTGCAGTGGTGAATTTACCGGCTACATACAAGTCACCATTAAAAACTGCTGAAGCAATTACCGTATTGTTTAAACCTGCTCCCAAAGCTGACCAGTTTTGAGCATCCGATTTTTGTGTAAATAGAAAGGCCAATCCAATGACTATTAATAAAGTCATTTTCTCATTAAAAAGTGTAAAATTTGATTTCCTCATGGGTTATAATTTAGATTTTTTCTAATTTGTCAACAATTAAGCCAAAATGAACTATTGTAATATTGAATAATTTTCTATCATCGTATCATTGGTTTTTGGGCACTTTGTGAACCCTTTTAAAAAGTAACAGGTTACCAGACCTGTTTTTCTACATTGTACCAGATAGATATTTTCTGATTAGTTCAAATAGGGGGTTATAGTGTCTTTTCTCATATTAAAAAGCTTGCATGTATCAGGTTTGCTATTTTAACATTTTCTATTATGTATCCAACGATTTTAATTAGATGAGTTGCTAATCCCTTTTTATAGAGTGAATTTTTTGCATCTTTGAAAAAAATAATGGTAAACTCCCCGTAATAATTGCTGATTTCAGGTAGTTTTAAAATCATAATCACCTTTTTGAAGGTAAATAATGGGTTTACTACATTTCTTTATTACATTTGAAATTAGTCCTTCAGGAGATTCATATCCTATAATAACCTCATCAGCAAATTCAACTATAGTTTCAATGCTTCTCATGGCATTATTAGTCGAAATTCTTGTAACTGTTTCTTCAAATGGTGAAATGATTAATAATCTTCCCTTTTCAACTTCATTTAACAGAATTTTATCTTCCCGCTTTTTCATACCTCTGGCATGAACCAAAATGATTGGTTGCAGTCCTTTCAGCAGATAGTGAATCACATCTTTTTCAATTTTTGAATGAAAGCTGGAAATAACACAGACCCCTTTTTCTCTTTGTTCGATTGCCCAGTCATATGATTTTAATATGATTTCAGCAGGAACTTGTTTCGAGCATAAAAAAGCTATTTTATATTGATTCAATATGTCCTTATTACCAAGAAAATTCACTTTTTCGGGATTTTCTGAGGACTGATTTGTTTTGGATCAATGATCGGAAGTATTGCATGATGCAGGAATGTTCCTTTTAATTCATTCCACATAATTCCTCTCATGGTTGAATAACTGACACTATTTAGTATTTCAATAATGTCATTTGGAATTATTGCTTTATTCTGCTGAACTTCAATCACCTCATCAAAATTATCTATTTCAAAAATCAGATTTACAGCCACTTTTGCAAAATCAATTGTTTTTTCCATATTTTGAGTATCAATAATAACAGTGACAACTACTTTTTTTTCAGATTGATTTACACCTGCTTGCATTGCAATATTAAAACTAAACTCATTCGATAATTGCTCCGAAGAACCTGGAGGAATTAATTTGATTTCAGATAACTCAATTCCTACTATTCTGAAGGTCATTTTTATTTCACTTTTATTTTCCATAATTTAAGCATTATATTTCACTAATGGTTCATTGGCAATTAAATCAGAATAATTGAGTTTACTTGAATATGGTCTGGAACTGCTAACTTGTGAAAGAACATTAAATGATATGAAATAAGCACAAACGTCTTGTTTTTGCTCCTTAACATTAATGATTTTAATGTCCAAAATTGCCTCAATATCAAATAAAGTATCAATCTGAAAATTTTGAATTCCGGCAAGCCAGTTTGAAATTTGAGATGGTTTTCTTCCCATTTTTTCTGCAAATTCCTTTCTACTCATGCCTTTTTCTTTTATTACATCAGCTATTTTTACTGCTAAAAGCATTTTCTTCTCAGTTTTTCTTTGCTCTTCTGGATTTCTGTTTTTCACCAAATCCTCTATTATTTTGCTAGAATAATTTCTGGCTGTCTTTTCGCTATTCATCTTCTTCAAATTTTAAATTTCCAATCAATTCCCTACCGTCTTTCGACCATTTAAGGTCACCTTCTTTGATTCTTGTATAAATTAATTCTGAAATTTTTCTCAATTTATAATTTTCTTCTTTCAACTCCTTTTTCTCCTGGAAAGCTTTAAATTCTTTTTCTTTTGTACCACCACTTCCTATTATTATTGCTGTCATTCCGAATCTTAAACAGTACAATCTTAAAATCTGTCCTTTTTCATAGATTAAGTAACATAATAAATCACCTGATTTACCTTGATTTCCCTTAAAAAACTGTTCTCTTGCTCCTGTTGTTCTCCCTATGATTTTGAGGCGTTCATCAATTCTTGAAAGTTCCTTTTGGTATTTTTCCTCGTGATTCTCAATAAATTGATCAAATAATGTTAATTTTTAATCTTCCAGATAAACGGAATATATATTGGCATTTTTACCACAATATTCATTCAGCTTTACAATTTCAAATTTCACTCCTGAGTTAATTTTGCAAAGGTAATAACATCTAAATTTAACTTACAAATTAATTTTAACTTAATTCTTATTCATCCCATTCAAATAACAATTCCCCATCATCATTCCTTTCTCCAAGTTTTTCTTTTGGAGTTATACCAAAATCTGCCAATGGTAAAGGAATATTTTTAATCAATCTGTACTTTCTAAGAAAATCGTTTTCGGGAATATTCCAGTCAGAACCTGCACCAGTTAGTGAATTATAATATAAAAGAAGTTGCTCATGTGATGATAATTGTGCACGTAAGGTTTTTAAATATCCTTTTTTTTCATTAAAATCAATGACCTTAGAATCATATTCATGAACAAACTTTACTGTTTGAAATAGGTGTCGATAATAATGTCCTAAAATGGCATAATGACCTCTAAAAGGATAATAAGATGGCGTAAAATTTTTAGGTTCCCCTTTGTAATTAACTTTAAAATTTCCAAAATTAGTACTTTCTGAATTTTCAATTTTCTCCAGTATTTGTCTAACCATTTCTTTATCATATTTTTTTAAAACTTCAGAAATTAAACTGTCATTAAAGATTCTGGTTCCAAAAAAGAAAATCGAAAAAGCAATTTCTATTTTATCGAGTTCTTCAATTAAAAGAATTCCATTTTTATTAATACATGCATCTACGGAATAAAAACAAAAGCGAAGTTCATCAAATAATTGAATAAAAACCTCTCTACTCATTATTTTGTTTTGAATATTAAGCTCTTTGACGTTTTCTCTATGCAACTTCATTAACTCATAAAACTTATTCTCAAACCTTTCAACTGCAATATCCTTTCTTAACATCTCATTTGCACGGTATTGAACCCAAAATGCTATAAAAGTAACAAAAGCAGCAATGATGGCAATAAATGGACCCATAATACCTCCTATTGTATCACCAATATTACCTGATTTTGAAAAGTCCAATGATTGATTTATTGCTGGCTGAACAAACCATTTTGGAAAGAAAAAGACTAAAAATACTAAAGACCAAAATATAATTAACCAAAACCAGAATTTGAAAAACAGATTTTTCATAGTGATTTTTTTAATGCATATAAAGTTTTGCATGTAATGGATAACTCAAATGCAGTTTTACATTAACCTTTTCAGAATCAAGCTGTTTTGCAAGTTTTCTCAAACCAATTTCATCTTCGTTGGTAGGTATCCCAATGCATAATTGATCTTTAAATTCCTGCGCTATTTGCTTTTAAATTCTAAAAGCCTCCTGTTGATCCATTTCTGAATTCCTATTTATTGCTAAATATTGTTTAAGCAAGTCAACAGGTAATTTTTGCATCCCTATCAGCAAACGACATTGGTTTCCTTCTCCACCATTCCACTTTTCAATATAGTCAGCAACTTGTTTCCATCCTCTTAAATTGAAGTAGCCAACACAAAAGTCTCCACGATAGGAAACATCTAATGAATTTATAAGACCTTCACTGAATTGATTTGTAATATTATCGTAAATAACAGGCATAATATGAATAATAGGTTCAGAATTTTAACCAACGACTCATTTTAACGATTTTTAATGAAACAAATTGCAATCTGTCACTTACAGAATGTTTGTTATCCTTTGCTTCAACAATAGCAACGGGCATTCCGGGACTCCAGGACAACATATAATCAGCAAACTTCTTTTTATTTTTTTTATGTGCAGAAATGTCACCTCTTACAATAACCAGTCCTTGGGGGAGTGTTGCTTCACGTCTGCTTTGCATAAGAGGATACCAACCTGCATCTTTTACAGTAGGCAAAATGTACAAACTCCGAATATTCACTTCAGAAAATTCTTTTTTGTTAATTTCTTCGGTATTCAAAATAAAATCGTTAAATAAATAAAATATATGCTGATTTAATTGGAGCTAAATTTACAATTAAATAGAAAATTGAAATTCAAAAGATTACTAAATTTTCACTCTCCTAATCGTTTATTCTAACCATTAACTGAAAGAAGGAATATTTCTAAAATTATTCATAATGGAAGTTGATGTTCAATTATTTACAAATTTTTGAAATCGTTTGAAAAATATTCTTTTGTAATCCCAACATAGCATTGATCAATTGAAATCCTTGAAAGGATTTAATATCATTAACTTTTATGTCTTTTGCAATAATTGTATTTTCATGCAACAATCGTTGTCGGCAAGTGCCATTTAATAATGGATTTTTGGGTGTTATCCAGCTTTTCCCATCAAAAAAGCAAATGTTGGCAAAAGAAGTATCTGTTAGCAATCCATTTTTCACCATCAAAATATCATCACATTCTCCTTTTTTTTCAAATAATGCATTGATTTGGTTACGGTTGGCATATTTAAAGGAATAATCCAGGTCGTTTGCTTCAATAAGTTTTAATGTTTGGATGATTTTAGGAGTATAAGCTTCAAATTCAATTATTTCTACATCAGTGGTATATATCATCCTGCATTTCCATATACCTTTGTTAGCAGTTTCAGGAATTTTTATCATATCGGACAATTGAATTTTGTTTCCAATTTTAAAAAGCTTTCTGACAGCATCATCCATTCTGCCTTGATGCCAGCTTAAATGACAAATTCTGCCATCCTTAATTTTTATTGTTTCAAGCAAGCGGCACATATACTTTGTCAATCATTTCGTTGTATTCTTCTAAAGCAACACTGTTGATGGTAATGCCTCCTCCGCTTCGGTAAAAGTACTGATTATCAATTTTTTCTATATAGCGAATCATCACGCAGCTATCCACTTTCTGGCCATCATAAATCCCGCATACTCCGGTAAAATATCCACGCTTGCCTTGTTCAAATTCACTGATAATTTCCAATGTCTTAGCTTTAGGTGCACCACTTACAGAGCCTGCAGGCAACATTTTAAAAAGTATGTCGCCTAAATGTTCCCGATAATTATTATCTAATTCTCCTGAAATGGCAGAACTCACTTGTATCAGGTCTTTTTCAGATGTTTTTAAATAAGTAGTATAACGGTAACTGTCAACTTTTATATTTTCTACGATGATGCTCAGGTCATTTCGCAAAAGGTCAACAATGGTGGCATGTTCTGCCATTTCTTTTCGGTTGTTCAGAATTTGATATTCTGCATTTTTAATGGCAGCATCTATGGTGCCTTTCATTGGGTGCGTTATAATTTTTCCTTTCTCTATTTCAATGAAGGTTTCGGGTGAAAAGAATACAAATTCATCCTGATACCACATTTTATATCTGGCAGAGGCAGCAAAAAAAACATCCTTTAAACTTGCATTCAAAATAATTTGAGTCCGAAAGGTGAGATTCAATAAATAGCTGTTACCATGTTTTAAATGTTCCTGAACACCATTGAATGCTTTTTCGTAGTCTTCAAAACTGACAGGCTTTTTATCAACGATTCCAACCTCTTTTATTTCTGTGGGCAAAGAAAAATTTGAATAACCATTAAAATCATACAAAATTTCATTCGAATTGATTTCATCAAGCATTTTAACAAATGAATTCTCCATTTCAAAATCAATACAAAACAGAAATGGGATGTTGTTTCTGCCATATTCATTCATCAACCCTATCATTTCTGAAGCTTGTATTTGATTATTAAGGATTAAAATAATGTCTTAATATTGTACAAAAATAAGCTCCTTTCATGGAAGTTCTGCTAATTGATAATTTTGATTCCTTCACTTACAATCTGGTGCAAACGCTTAAGTATGCAGATTGCCATGATATAAAGGTAATGTCTTATGCAGACCTCAAACATGGAATTGATATTGATTTCAATCGTTTATTAATTTCTCCGGGGCCGGGATTGCCTGCTGACTATCCCTTACTTAAACAAATATTTGATAAGTACCTGGGGCAAAAACCAATTTTAGGAATATGTCTGGGTCATCAGGCATTGGCAGAATATTTTGGAGCCAGGCTCATTAAAATGCCCAATCCTTTGCATGGGGAGGCTTCTGAAGTAAAAATTACAAATGTAAATGAACCAATATTTACAAACGTAAACAGTCCCTTTCGTGCTGGCAGATATCATTCATGGTATGTCAATCATATTGGTTTTCCTAAAGAACTGAAAATAATAGCATATACAGAAAATAACCATATCCTTATGGGTTTCAGGCATAAATTATACAATGTTTATGGTTTACAGTTTCATCCCGAGTCGGTGCTTACACCAGAGGGATTATTGATTCTTTCAAATTGGCTTAAATTGTAATTAACCTGATTACTTTTTAGGCAATTTTAATGAGTTAATCTATATTTGCACTGCTAAAAAAAGTTAAAAATTTTACAGAAATAAAGCATTTAATAATATAATAATTTAAAATTATGACAGAAAAAATGAAATTGGTTTATTCGTTTGGAAACGGAAAAGCAGAAGGCAATGCCGAAATGAAAGAACTGCTTGGGGGTAAAGGCGCTAACCTTGCTGAAATGGACTTGCTGGGATTAAAAGTACCTGCAGGTTTTACTATTACAACAGAAGTATGTACTGCATATTACAACAACAATAAAAAATATCCAGAAACACTGAAAGATGAAGTGTTAACGGCATTAAAATTCGTTGAAGATGTAATGGGTGCAAAATTTGGTGACAAAGAAAATCCTCTTTTATTGTCTGTACGTTCAGGTGCCCGCAGTTCGATGCCGGGGATGATGGAAACTGTATTAAATGTAGGATTGAACAATACTACTCGTGAAGGATTAATAAAAAAAACAGGTAATGCACGTTTTGTTTATGACAGCCAAAGACGTTTGATACAAATGTATTCTGATGTTGTCATGGAAAAAGCCGCAGGCATTGAACCTGCAGAAGGTAAAGGTGTTCGTGTTCAGTTAGAGCATGAAATGGAAAAAATGAAAAGAGCTAAAGGAGCTAAAAATGACACTGACCTGAATGCTGATGATCTGAAAGAATTAATTGAAATATATAAGAAAAAAGTGAAGGAAGTTCTTGGGAAAGAATTCCCTGAAGATGCTTATGAGCAAATGTGGGGTGCAGTAGGAGCTGTTTTTCAGAGCTGGATGGGCAAAAGAGCCATTTCATACAGAAGAATGGAAAGTATTCCTGATGAGTGGGGAACAGCGGTAAATGTTCAGGCAATGGTATTCGGTAATATGGGTGACAGCTCTGCTACGGGTGTTGCTTTTACCAGAAACCCTGCTACAGGTGAAAACTATTTTTATGGTGAATGGCTGGTAAATGCTCAGGGAGAAGACGTGGTTGCCGGTATCCGCACTCCCAACCCTATCAATGAAGTGGGTAAAACAGAACACAACCAGCACATGGATTCACTTGAAACTGCTATGCCTGAAGTTTATCGTCAGCTTCACGACATACGCAACAAACTTGAATTACATTATAGAAACATGCTCGATATCGAGTTCACCATACAGGAAGGGAAACTCTATATGTTACAATGCCGTGTTGGAAAAAGAAATGGCCCGGCAGCAGTAAAAATGGCTGTTGATATGTATGAAGAAGGTATTATAACCAAAGAAATAGCTGTCATGCGCGTTGAACCGGCTCAATTGGATGAACTGCTTCATCCTATTATAGACCCAAAAGAAGAAGCAAAACTAAAGCCTCTTGCTAAGGGTTTACCTGCCGGCCCTGGTGGTGCCAGTGCACAAGTAGTTTTCAATTCTGTAGATGCTGTAGCATGGGCAAAAAAAGGTAGAAAAGTGATTCTAGTCAGGGAAGAAACAAACCCTGAGGATATTGAAGGGATGCGTGCTGCCGAAGCAATCCTGACAGGTCGTGGTGGCATGACCAGCCATGCTGCATTGGTAGCCCGTGGTTGGGGAAAATGTTGCATCGTTGGTGCCAGCACATTGATTATCAATGCACACGAAAAAACATTAACCATTGGCGATGAAGTTTATAAAGAAGGTGATTTTTTAACCTTAAATGGCAGCAAAGGTTATATATACCCAGGTGAATTACCAATGATTAAAGCAGCAGAGGAAAATCCTGACTTTGTTAAATTCATGAAACTGTGCGATGATGTAAGATATTTAAAGGTAAGAACCAACGCTGATACTCCTGAAGATGCAAGTAAGGCAAGAGTTTTTGGAGCACAAGGTATTGGGCTTTTCCGCACCGAGCACATGTTTTATGGTAAAAATGCTGAGAAACCTTTGTTCATTTTGAGGAAGATGATTGCCTCAAAAAATGAAGAGGAACGCAGAAAAGCATTGGATGAACTTTTTCCCTTTGTAAAAGAGGATGTAAAAGGCACCATGGCTGCCATGGATGGTTTTCCGGTAACCTTCCGCACCTTGGACCCACCCCTGCATGAATTTATTCCTCAACATGAACACGAAAGAGTAAAACTGGCTGAAAGTCTTGGCATCAGTGCTGAAGAATTTAATGCCAGAGCTGAGTCATTGCACGAAAACAACCCAATGATGGGTCATCGCGGTGTACGACTTGGTATTACATATCCTGAAATTACCGAAATGCAGGTAAGGGCTATTTTTGAAGCAGAAGCTGAACTTATTCTTGATCACAAAAATCCCTTTGCAGAAATAATGATTCCAGTTACTAGTGTTGTTACTGAATTAAAACATCAGTACGATATTATTTCAAAAGTTTATGAAGAAGTTTGTAAGAAATATAATCTTAAAGAACTACCATATCTGATTGGTACCATGATAGAGATTCCACGTGCAGCTCTTACTGCCAATCGTATTGCCGAACAAGCACAATTCTTTTCTTTTGGAACAAACGACCTGACACAAATGGGATTTGGATTTTCAAGAGATGACATTGGTGGATTCTTACCTGAGTATCTTGAAAAGAAAATTTTACCTGTTGATCCGTTTAATGTTCTAGATCAGGAAGGAATAGGTGAGTTAATAAAAATTGCTGTAGAAAAAGGCCGCAGCACACGTCCTAATCTGAAAATTGGCATCTGTGGTGAACATGGAGGTGAGCCTTCTTCAATAGAATTTTGCCATCGTACTGGTTTTGATTATGTAAGTTGTTCGCCTTTCCGGGTACCCATTGCACGTCTTGCTGCTGCACAGGCCAATGTAAAATGGAAAAAATAAATAAATAAATTTTTAACAAAAAGCTCCTGAAATCGGAGCTTTTTTTTATCTGAATAATTTCAAAACCGAAATCAGGTCTTTCCATACCGAATAGTCCTTAACATAGATCATGTTTGTTTCGGAAGGGTCTATTTCAGAACCATTATCAATCGAATAATAAGTAACAGATGATTTAATTGCAGGTAAATTTGATGTATCGGCCATTGTATTGTAACCTACCCATGATAATTTACCGCTAATGACCATTAGCGTGTTTTTGAAATACGCATTTTTATTCCTGTAAAACCAAATCAATAGTGGAGATAAAGCAAGAAATAAAACAGATGTTACAATATCAAATAGTCGTTTGTTGAAACGATTTTCAGGACTTAATATGGCCAGTTGGATATCTATGGTGTAAAGGTCACCACTCTGGTTTTTATGATTACTGCCAATGATAAATATACTTTTAGAAGGTGCTATTTTAAAAATTACCTTTCGGTTATCGAGTCCTGACATGGTTTTTATGATAAGTGAAGATGTTAAATCTTCTGCACTAAAAATCAATTCATTGATTTTATGAATTTCTACAATTTCATTGATATTACTCAAATCGCCAATGTAATGCCCTGATTTGTTACGGTAATTTTCAGGAGAAATAAAACCTGAGAAATTAAATCTGAGGTTTGATTTTTTAAGCAATTCTAAAATCCTCGTGCACTCTACCTCATCCCCTATGATTGCTATTTTCAGGTCTTTGCGGAAATTTAGACGCAAACTTTTATTTTCAAAAACCACCATGCTTAAGCGAGTAAGGTATGCTGTTATCCAGGAAGAAATTGTGCCTAAAAGTAGCAAAGCTCTTGAAAATCTCATGTTTTCTTCTAAAAAAGCATAAATAATACTAATAACAACTATACCTAATAGTATTCCTTTAGTAATTCTGTATAAAGAAAAAGGTTTATTGTAATTTTTATAAAGTGATAGAGAAATAACCCAAATTAATGAGTATAAAGGCAAAAGAGTAAACACCAGTTGATGAGGATAGTTAGCACCATGTGCATAATTTTCCCATATAATACGCATTCCATTAATAGCGAAAAAAATTAAAATCAGATCAATCACTGGTAAAAATACTGCTTTGAAAAAACGGTGAAGTATAGCAATAAAAGCACGTGAATAGATAGCAGTATGTATCAATAATGAAAATACTTTTGCATAGCTGACCGAGAAATGCTTGTTTGCAAAAATCACCATTGCTTTATAAAAAGTAAGCACATAATTGACACTGCTTTTTTTTGTGCTTTCACCTTTGTAATGGATAATACGTGTATCGGAAAAATAATAGTTTTTGTAACCAGCCTGATTGATCCTGTACGACAGGTCAATATCTTCACCATACATAAAAAAGGTTTCATCAAGCAAGCCAATATCATCCAGTACTTTTTTACGAATCAGAAAAAATGCCCCTGAAAGCACCTCTACCTCATGTGTTTGATTTTCATTTAAATAACCAAGATGATATTTGCCAAACTTTTTTGAATGAGGAAATAGCTTTGATAATCCGAAAATTTTATAAAAAGCCACTTCAGGTGTTGGCAGGCTTCGCTTTGATTCAGGTAAAAAATTTCCTTTACCGTCAATCATTTTTACCCCTAATCCACCTGCCTCCTGATGTAAATCCATGAAATTCACAATTTTTATTAAGGTGTCTTCCTCTACAACTGTGTCAGGATTTAGTAACAAACAGTACTGACCGGAAGCCAATTTTAAAGCCATATTGTTGGCAGCACTAAAACCAGCATTATAGGTGTTTTGAATCAGGTGTACCTGTGGAAATTTTTCCTTTATCATTGTTGTTGAACTGTCAACAGAGTTATTATCTACCACAAATACCTCTGTTTGGCAGTTAGAATTCCATAACAATAAATTATTGACTGCCTGATATACAGAAATCAGACATTGCTCAAGAAAATACTTGACATTGTAATTAACAATAACAACAGACAACTTCATCATTAAATATTATAGACAGTTCTGTTAGCGATTGAACGTCCGAGGGTAATTTCATCGGCAAATTCAAGGTCAGTGCCTATTGAAATCCCCCTTGAAATAACGCTTGTTTTTATTCCACTGCTTTTCAATTCTTTAGAAATATAATATATTGTAGTATCACCTTCCATGGTAGCATTTAAAGCAAAAATTACTTCCTTTATATTTTCACTTTCAAGTCTTTTTAATAAGCTTGTAATATTCAGTTCTGATGGACCTATACCTTCCAGAGGATTGATCAGACCACCTAAAACATGATAAACACCACGATATTGACCTGTATTTTCAATAGCTAACAGATCACGATGTTCCTGAACAATACAAACACTTTCATGGTCACGGCTATTGTCGTTACAGATATTACAAATCTCATCATCACAAATGGTATGGCATTTTTTACAATGTTTAATCTTTGTTTTGACACTGCTTATCAGTTCTCCCAGCCTGACAGTATCTTCTTCCGGGAATTTCAACATGCTTAATACCATACGCAATGCTGTACGCTTACCTATTCCAGGAAGTTTTACCAATTGCTCTACAAGCTCTTTTATAATTACTGATGGATACTCCATTCTTACTTTAAATTATTATGCAAAGATGCAAATATTCATTCATCTGAAACATAGAAACAATATTGATAAACATATTACAGGTTATAATTGTTATTTTTAAATTAAATTTATTTAATTGAAATATTCTGTTTATATTTTCTTTAAAAACTAAATTAAACCACTCTGGATTGAAAATCCAGAGGTTTGATAAAAGGTAAAAAATGAAATTTTTTAAATCATTCCATTATCCAATTTTCAGTTTGTGTATTTGGTTTATCCTTATGGTGTTCTAAATATTCCTGTACCATTTCTTCAGTTATATTCCCCATACTCCAAGCACCATATCCTACGGCCCAGAAATGTTGTCCCCAATATCGCTTTCCTAATTCTGGGAATTCTTGCTGTAACATTCGAGATGATCTCCCTTTTAATCGTTTTACCAAATCGCTCACACTTAGTGAGGGCGGATTTTACACTAGCATATTATGAGTGGTTTTACCAAACTCAAGCTCCGACATGTTTAAAGTATCCTTTTAATCAGCCAAATTTATTTCCTCCAGTTCCAAATCGCTGCCATATTATAGATTTTTCACCTTATACAGATATCCGTGTATTTCAAAATTTAATACAATGCAATGATGATGTAGTATGTGGAATATCTTATTTGGATAAGTGGAATAAATGGGAATTTATTAAATAATAATCTTTTTAATGATGGGCCGGATGATACTGGTCTTGGTTGTAGTGAAACTCCACCTCATCTTGGAAAACACAAATAGTTACAAAATAAAAATTATGAAAAATATTATTATACTATTTTTAGTTTCTGTGACAACTAATGTAATTGCCCAATGGAATGACATAATTCCAGTTACAAAAAATAATTATAATGGCACATATTTCATACAAATGCTTAATAATAAGGATTATTTTTTACGTTTTAATTATAGAACAATAACAAATAAATACTATCTATATTTAGTTAAATCAAGTAATAGTGGGCAAGATTGGGATACGCTTATCTTAATGAATTATAATTTTAATGATACAGTTGGTATTTATGGGGTTATATTTTTTTCACCTGATTCAGCTATTATATTTAAATCCTTTAAATCTGCAATGCCAGGAAAAAGTTATATAACAACTGATGGATTCAAAACTTCTTTTTTTTATGCAGATCTTCCTTTTTTAAAAAACAAGCTGTATTATATGAAGTTGTAAGAAATAAATATAATAACAATATCTTTTTCTTATTCGACACAAATATTTATAAATCATCAGATTATGGTAAAACGTGGACTCTGATTCATTATGATTATCAGCATGCTTGTTTAAACCAGTCTTCGAATGGAGGTGGCCCTGTTTCAGGATTAGAGGATAGAAAACCAGTCAGTTTTACATACAGTTTGTACCTGAATCCTGCTACAAATAGTATAATTATTCGTTGTGATGGCGGTGTTCCATGCATGAGCAAAATGGAAATTATCAACCTTCAAGGGCAATACTTGCTAAAACAAGACCTGAAAGAACCTGAAAATATTATAGATATTAGCACTTTAGCAAAGGGTATTTACTTTGTGAAGGTGGTTGATGAAAAAGGTGTTTGGGTGGGCAAGGTGGTGAAGAATTAACAATAATCCAATCTTCAATTGCATTTTCATTTATAAATTTGTTTCAATGAATTTGAATTTTTAATCAAATACTGGCCTAACTTTGCACCTTTAAAAAAAATAAAATTTAATTTAATATTTATGAAAAAGAAATTGGTTTTAATAATCACCTTTATTTTATCTATTACTTTTGCTTTTAGTCAGTCATACACTATTCCCACTGACTTAAATCAGCAGATACCTGTTGATAAAAAAATAAAAACAGGTACATTGAGCAACGGTATTAAATATTATGTGCGTGAAAATGCCTATCCAAAAAATCGTGCAGAATTACGCCTTGTGTTGAATGCAGGGTCCTTGCAGGAAGATGACGACCAGCTTGGATTAGCACATTTTTGTGAACACATGGCTTTTAACGGAACAAAAAACTTTAAGAAACATGAGCTGATAAATTTTCTGGAATCAATAGGAATGAAATTCGGAGCAGAATTAAATGCTTATACCAGCTTTGACGAGACTGTTTACATGCTTACAATTCCACTTGATAAGCATGAATATATTGATACAGGCTTCCAGATTCTTTCTGATTGGGCACATAATGTCAGCTTTGAAGATGAAGAAATTGCCAAAGAACGTGGTGTTATCAAGGAAGAATGGAGATTAGGGCAAGGAGCACAAGACAGGATGTCAAGGAAATTCTTCCCGGTACTTTTCTATAATAGTCAATATGCCAAACGTATGGTGATAGGCAAACCTGAAATCTTTGAAACAGCTTCATTTGACACTTACAGAAGATTTTATCAGGATTGGTATCGTCCTGATTTAATGGCTGTTGTTGCTGTTGGCGACTTTAACAGCGATCAGGTCATTGCTTTAATTGAAAAATATTTCAGCCCGATAAAGCCAAAAGATAATCCAAGAGAACGAGTAAAATACCCTGTTCCTGACCATGATAAAACTTTTGTTAGTATAGTTGCAGATAAAGAGTTTCCATACAATCTTATTCAGATTTTTATTAAAAGAGAGCCTGAAACTCAAGGATCATATAATTCATATAGAAACAATATTATCTCATCATTATACACTGGTATGCTTAACAACAGAATAAATGAAATTGCTCAGGGTGAAAATCCTCCTTTTTTGTATGGAGCTGTTGCCGATGCACCGCTTATCAGGACAAAAAACTCATATATGCTGATTGGAATGGCAAAAAACAATCAGGCACTAACAACAATGAATGTATTACTAACTGAAAATGAAAGAGTTAAAAGATTTGGATTTACATCAACAGAGCTTGAACGACAAAAGCTTGAAATGATGAAATCAATAGAAAAGATATATAAAGAGCGAGATCAGCAAAAATCAGCCAATATAGCAGGCGAATATCAAAGAAATTATCTTGATGCAGAACCTATTCCTGGCATTGAGGCTGAATATGAAATGTATAAAGCCTTTTTGCCAACCATTACCCTGGATGAAGTTAATAAACTTGCCTCAAAGTTATACGTGGATAAAAATATGGTAGTGGTTATGATGTTTCCTGAAAAGAAAGAAATAAAGCTTCCTAAAGAAAAAGAAGTTCTCAATGCTATAAAATCGGTACAAGCTGATAAAACAATTGCAGCTTATGTTGACAAAGTTGTCACCAAGCCATTGATTTCTGTCATGCCTGTTCCTGCAAAAGTAATGTCAACAAAAGATGTTTCACAATTTGGAGCAATTGAATGGACTTTGGCTAACGGAGCAAGGGTAGTTATTAAAAAAACTGATTTTAAAAATGATGAAATATTAATGCAGGCATATAGTTATGGAGGTCAATCAGTGTATCCTGACAAAGATGATGTTTCTGCTGGTTTTGCTGCTGAAGTGATTGATATGAGTGGACTGGGAGAGTTTGAAAATACTGATTTACAAAAACTTCTTACCGGAAAAGTGGTTAATGTGACTCCGATGATCAATTTATATAGTGAAGGATTCTCGGGAAGCAGCACTCCTGCCGACTTTGAAACAATGCTACAACTAATCTATATGTATTTTACCAGTCCAAGAAAAGATGTGAAAGCATATAATAATTTTATCACTGCACAATTAGATGTCATGAAAAACAAAGGTGCCGACCCTGAAGAAGTTTTTAATGATACCATGACTGCTGTGACAAACAATTACCATCCACGTTTTATGCCAATGAAAATTGATGATTTGTCAAAAGCCAATCACGACAGAATGATGGAAATTTTTAAAGACAGGTTTAAAGATGCCAGTGATTTTGTATTTTTCTTTGTAGGAAATGTCGATATCGACAAAGCAAAACCAATGATTGAACAATACATTGGTGGTATTCCTTCATTAAACACAAAAGAGAGCTTTGTTGATTTAAAAGTGAAAGAACCTGCAGGAATTGTTAAAAAAACAGTTAATAAAGGAAAGGAACCTAAAGCAACCGTATATCTTAATTTTCCAGGTGTTTACGACTACTCATTGGAAAATCGTATTAAACTCGACATGATGAAAGATGTATTAAATATTACCCTTCGTGAAATCATCAGGGAAGATCAATCAGGAACTTATGGAATCAGTGCGTGGATTTCACATAAAAGGTACCCTAACCCATCCTATAACTTTAATATCTATTTTGGGTGTGCTCCTGAAAACACTGAAAAACTGATCAATTTAGTTTTTCAGGAATTGGAACATATTAAAAATACAGGTACCACCGAAGTTAATATCAATAAAGTAAAGGAAACATTACTACGTTCACGCGAAACCAACCTTCGTGAAAACAGGTTTTGGATTTCATCTTTAAATAACTACTATTTTAACAATATTAATTTTGACGACTTCGCCCGATATGAATCTATTGTAAACAGTTTTACCAATAAAGATTTGATGGAGTTTGCCAAAAAATACATTGATGAAACACATTACATTCAGTTGTTGCTGATGCCTGAAAAATAAAAATTTTTAATTTCGATTGAATAAGGCTATACAACCATTTGTATAGCCTTATTTTTTGTATCCAACAGACTGGTCAATAATGATTTTTAAATTATCAGTAAGTTTTAATAATTCTGCCAATTCAGGTTTATTGATGCTTGCCCTGACCACACAGCCCAAATCTACAGAAGCACAATAGAGATATACATTCTGACATATAAAACCAGCATCTATTGATGCTGTCATGTCTTTATCTTCCTGCTTTTCGATTTTTGTCATCTTTGAATAATCAGCCACATAAACCAGGTTTACCGCAGCATCTTGAACATAATCCTGTGTTCCGGCATATTTGTGATAATCACCTTCAATGATTAAGATCAATGTATTGCTTTTTGCATCATAAAGATATACCCCGTCAGCGAGGAAAACATAAATGCTGAATTCCTGTATATTATGACTGGAAGGAGCTGTCCTTTTACCACTTTCAGGTCGGTTGATTCCATACGCTGCCCATAACAAGTTTGAAAGCACCTGCAAATCAAGATTTTTTTCTGAAAACGACCTGCATGAAGACCTGTTTTGTAATGCCTGCATAAGTGACATTCCTCCCTGGGTTTCCGGAGCAGGCAATGCTATATCCCTGCTCTGCCCGAATAATTTTACACTTACCAAACAAATGATAGTAATAACTAAACTGAATTTTATTTTAATCATCATTAGTACTTTGAAACCTTAATTAATGAAAATCTTTCTACAAAACTGTTGTCCGTTTGATTGTAACCTGAAAAGATAAATACCAGGAACTATTGGTTTTTCAACTTGAATAATTCCATCATTAAGCTGTTCAGAAACAACTATCTGGCCTATGGCATCAATAATATTCACTGTACCATTGACGAATTCATTATTCCCAAACTGAAGAATAATTTGATGTTGGTTGGCTTTAATAACAATATTAAAAATATCTTTCTCATCTATTGAAATGTCAAATTGAGTAGTAAAAGAAGAATCCTGACCATAAACCAGGCCATGTGTGCTTTCAGCCTTGATGCGATAATGATAGGTGGTGTTATGCGTCAGTCCTGTAAGTATTGCTGTAACATTTTCATCAATGTTGGCACTTGTAGAGGATGGATTTCCTTGTATCGTATTTCCATAGGTAGTGGTTTTACCATATTCAAAAGTAACATTCGTTAATTGCCCATTGGCATTTACACTTCCTGAAATAGTTGCACTGTTGGTCTGAACATCCGACCAGTTACCTGTAACAACAACAGGAGGAGTAATTATTCCTGTTCTATCCTGGCCATAAGATGTATCAACACCATTTATAGCGTAAGCTCTGAAATAATAAGTTATATTTGGGTTCAAACCTGTAATAGTAGAAACAAAAGTGCCTGTACCAGTACCATCATTTGTTTTGTTTCCACTTGCCACAGGATTTGAAGAAGTACTCCAGCACACACCTTTCATGGTTAAAGACATTCCACCATCAGAAGTGACATTACCACCACAACTCATCTGACCGGGAGCAGTAACATTAACGGCAGCAGTAGTTACTACAGGTTTATTGGCAGTTTTAAAAATGATATCTGAACCATAAGCAGTACCCATATTGTTTGTTGCGTAAGCCCTGACATGATAATCTGTATTAGGGGTTAAACCACTAATATTACTAGTGAAAACACCTAAACCACTACCATCTTTCGTTTTAGTAGTTAAAGCAATTGTTGGATTGGCATACAAACTCCAAACAACACCTCTTTCAGTAACACCATCACCGCTGACAACCACACCGCCAGAAGTTGCTGTTTTACCTGTTATGGCAGTCACATTGGTTGTTGATACAACAGGTAAAGATGGCGTAATAAAGCTTACCTCATTACCATATCCAGTGTCAATTGAATTGATTGCATAAGCTCTGACATAATATTTTGTTCCAGGTGACAGGAAATAAAGTGTACTATTAAAATGCCCCAGTCCAAAACCATCTGTGGAGGCATCATTATCTTTAATATTTGGATTTTGAGAAGTGGCCCAGCAAACACCACGTTTAATAACTATTGATCCACCGTCATTGGTTACAGTGCCACCTCCTGCAGCTGTGCTATTGTCAATCATAGTAACATTATCAGTAGTGACAGTGGGTGGCCCCAGTGTTTTAAAAACAGAATCGCCACCATAAGATGTATCAACATTATTGATGGCATACGCTCTTACATGATAAACAGTTCCCGGATTTAACCCTGTCAGATTGCTACTGAAAACTCCAAGCCCGTAACCATCAACTGTTTTAGTTGTTAGTGATGCTTTTGGATTAGCGATAGTACTCCAGCATACTCCACGTGAAGTAACACTTGTGCCTCCATCTTTCAATACATTACCCCCACAAATTGCTGATTTTGAAGTAATATTTGATAAAGTTGATGTTGTTATGGTCGGAGGATTTGTTTTCACTGTTTTAAAACTGCTGTCAGCACTGTAAGCAGTGTCAACTGCATTAATAGCATACGACCTGACATAGTAAATTGTATTTGGATTTAATCCTGTGAGTCCCGCTGTAAATGCGCCCACACCAGTACCTAAAGTTATTTTAGATGATGTAGATATTTTTGGATTTGGTGAAACCGACCAACACACACCTCTTTCCTTTACAGGCATTCGACCATCGTTAAGCACTTCAGCATAAATATCAGCATTGTAATATCCAATAGCATTTATTTTATGGATAACTACCTCAGGTGGTGCTGCTGTAATAAAAGTGGTATCGCTAGCGTAACCAGAACCTACGGCATTTGTGGCATACGACCTGACATGATAAGTGGTATTGGGTTGCAATCCTGAGATTGAACTTGTAAATGATCCATTTCCTGCTCCTTCATCAGTTTTTGTGCTAAGAGATACAGTAGGGTTGGCACTGGTGCTCCACACGACACCTTTTGCACTTACATTCCTGTTACCATTAAAAGTAACAATACCATCCATCTTTGCACTATATCCTTCAATATTTGAAATACTTAAATTAAATACCGTAGGTACACTAATGGGCAATGTTGTTATCGTACTGTCAGCACCATAAGCAGTGTCAACCGCATTAATAGCATAAGCTCTGATATGATAAGTAGTAGAGGGATTAAGTATTTTTAAAGTTCCGGTGTAAGCACCTATTCCTGTTCCAAATGCCATTTTGCTACTTAAATTAGCTTTAGGATTTACAGATGTTGACCAGCAAAATCCTTTTTCAGTAAGTGACACATTTCCATCAGAAACTACAGTTCCCTTGTATTTTACCGAGTCAGCATAAATGTTCAATCGTCCATCTGTTGTAACTATCGGTGGAGAAGCAACAGGAGTTTTGAAAGTACTATCTGCACCATAAACAGTATCTTTTGAATTAAAGGCAAATGCCCTGACATGATACGTTGTATTTTGGCTTAAATTAGTCAGGTTGACCTGATAAGAACCTACGCCAGTACCGCTGAAAGCTTTTGTAGCACTGAAAATTGTAGGATTTGAGGATATTGACCAACATAATCCTCTTGTTGTTGTCAGGCCCCCATCATCCAGTACCTTGCCGGTGACTTTTGCAGAGAATGCTTTTACCTCGTCAATTGATGATGTTTGAACGGTTGGTGCTTGAAAATCGTAAGCACCTATGGTATAATAAAAAGAGTCCTGAAATGTAATGTTAAAAGCTATTTTTTTATTTCCTTTCTTAGTGCCGCTGATAACACTGGCATTTGAAAAATTAGTATCTGAAGAAACTAATAGTTTATAGGTATTAAAATTAGTAGTGTCAAAAGCCGAATAATCGAAAGTAAGTGTACCTGAGAGTGATCCTTCAGTTTCAATCCTCCACAAACGTGCTACTCTTTTCAGAATATAGGAAGGCTTGTTTCCATTGTAGTAAGATAAATTTTTAGCGTTATGGCCAAAAACAACATAATTATTTCCTGAATAGGTACCGCTGATATTGACCACTGAAGAACTTGCATTAGCTTTAGCAGACCAAACTGATGCTACATCATTTAAAAATGAAGAGGGTGCTGATGCTATTGGAAGGTATGAAGCCAGCCAAGGTGTTGTTCCAAAGTTATTCAGATTGCCATTAAAACCATGTCCACTGGAATCATACGTTTTGGTTCCGCTCCCTTCATTCATTTTATAATATGCAATTAAATTTGCACTCTGAGGATGAGCAGAAGAAATAGGTTTATGCATCCACTGTCTTAATGTATTCGTATCTAAAGCTACTTTCCACAATCTTACCTCATCAATTTTACCATCAAAAACCCTGTTGGCAAGCTGACCAACACAGTCACCTATAATCATTTTATCCATTCCATTGTATCTGATTCCGCCAGTATTTGATAATGTTTGAACAAGAACACCATTAATATACACTTTTTGTACAGAGCCATCATAAGTGCCAGCCACATGATACCATTTACTGGTACTCATGATCTGTGCCGACATACACTCCATCCACTGCGCAGTAGATCCATTAGCAATTAAAAGTGTTAACCTGCCATTATCACCTGTACGCAATACCCAACCACGTTGCCCACCAGTGCCTGACCAGGTATCGGTACTAAGAATTGTTCCCTGCCAATTGTTGGCTCGCCAGGTATCGGCATTTATCCATGCTTCAATAGTAAGGTAAGCAGGATGAAATGATGTGCTGGTATCACAATCAACATGATCGTTTGAACCATCAAAATCAATACACTTTTTGGCTGTTTGGGAATATATCAAAGCTGTGCTGACAAAATAGGTAATTAAAAATACTGTAATTTTTTTCATAATTAATATTAAATAAAATTTGTAAACCTCATATTTGAGCATTGCAAATATACCATAAAAAATGCCTTTAAACCCTCTTAACTCATTCCAATCAGAAAGATGAATATTCCTTAGTACATTCAAAATAATACTATAAAGGTAATCAAATAAATCCAATAGAGCTCCTTTAAATATAATCAGTTGATATGATTCATTCCTATTATTGCTGGATTTGAAATATTAAATAAATTGACTTTTACTAAACAATCACTATTTTTGTCTGAAATTATTGAGTATGAAAAAAATCAGATGTGACTGGTGTATAAAAAATGAAAAAATGATGGAATACCATGACAACGAATGGGGTGTTCCTATTCATGATGATAAAAAACACTTCGAATTTATTACACTTGATGCTTTTCAGGCAGGACTAAGCTGGCAAACCATTATAAATAAAAGAGAAAATTTCAGAAAAGCATTTGATAATTTTGACTTTGAACGTATTGCAGAATATTCATCGGAAAAAATAGATTTACTGTTACAGGACACAGGGATTATTCGAAATAAAGTGAAAATTCTTGCTACGGTGAATAATGCAAAAGCATTTAAAGGTATCAGGGAAAAATATGGTTCTTTTAATCAGTATATCTGGCAGTTTACAAATTTTAAAACCATAGTAAATAAAAGAGTAGAAATAAAGGATATACCTGCGAGTAGCCAGGAATCGGATGCAATGAGTAAATCTTTAATAGAAAATGGATTTAAATTTGTTGGAACGACCATCTGTTATGCATACATGCAGGCAGCGGGCATGGTGAACGACCATCTTATTTCCTGCTTCAGATATAAATAAAAAAGGCTGTCTTACGACAGCCTTTTCCAGAAATATTATATTATCTTACCAAGCTGCAATTGAGTTGGTTAATAATGTTTTAATGTATTTGTAGTTGTGAATACCTTTACTGTATTCCCTTAATGCAAACTGGAAGTTGATCATAGCACCTACCTGTGCATTTGTTAAAGATGGGAATTTGGGTTTTGCCATATTTGCTGCAGAGGTATTTGATGGATTTCTCCAGTATCCGTTTGGATTTGCTGATGCATCATAAATATCGAGATAACCATCAAAATTTCCTGTTGTAGCACCTGCCCAAAGATTCACTTCAGCATCTGCTTCAGAATGCAGGATGTTTGTTCCGCCACCAATAGAATTTATTTTTGCTGCCAAATCATTCAGTAACTTTGTGATATCAGCTCTTGGTGTTGTCCAGTAATTAGCATTTGTTGATGATACAGTACCTGCACCATGACAATCAGTGGTATTACATCCATTGAAATTACCTTTAGCAACAAAAGTATGTCCGCCTGCTCTGCCTGTCATAGCTGCCATGTGGCAATCCTGACAAGAGGCATTGGCAGTATGATATGAATTTGAATAGCCAGTTCCAAACTCAACACCACCTACACCTGCCATAACTGCACCAACTGTACCATAATGAACATGGAATCTGTAGCTTGGAAGATGTTTATTTGGTGCTTTGTTTCCAACAGCACTGTCATAATACAGAGCAGTAGGATTAGCAACCAAGTTTGCATAATCAACAACATTACCATCTGACAAAGAGGATGATGTAGCAAAAGGACGAGGTTGATGGCATCTTACACACATATTACTTTTACCACCATCGGCTTTAAGGTCAATGGTTTTTGCACCGGCCCACATAGTCATAGGAACAGCAGCAGTGGTTGTGTAAGCCCAGTCGGCAGTACCATAAGTAGTGTGTAACGTATTGTGACAGGTATTACAGGTAATTTCACCATAAGCTGTTGAAGCTGTGGCGACATAACTATTTGCATATTTACCGGTGGTTGTATTCAAGGTAAATGTTGCAGGAATGTTATTTTTAATTACATACTTAAAACCTTCTGATTCGTGACATGGTGCACATGTTGCATTACCAGCTTCTTCGAAAGCAGCTTCACCATAAAAGTGTTTTGATAATTCATATTGAGTTGCCTTTTCGGTGACACCTGATGGTTTATGACACTCTCCGCAAGTAATAACAGCATCTTTACCATCTTTACCATCAATACCATCTTTTCCATCGACACCATCTTTACCGGCAGGTCCTTGAGGGCCCATTGGTCCTTCTTTAGTACAACTCATCATAAAAGTAAGTCCAACCAACAACATCAGGCTGAACAATGCTAAAATAACGTTAGATTTCTTCATAGTTTCCTATTTAATAATTTTAAACAAAATGTTACAGGATTCAAAAGTATAGCCTGGAGTTATAAATAGTTTAAAACAGATGCTGATATTTTATTTTGAAAAACACATATTTATCAAGCATTGATTGATAAATATCTGCCCGAGAGTTGTTAAAAAGCAAAAAGCCACTTGGAAGTTTCCAAGTGGCTTTTCATATAAATTTTGTGAGAATTTATAACGATAATAAATAATTAATAATCGACCATCTATCTTTTTCATCGGTAACCTTTTGTTCAAAATTTGGCATATCGCCTCTTCCAACAAAAGATTTGTAATAAATATCACCTGGTGTTTGTTTTTTGAAATCAGCACTTGCAAATGACCTGATTTTTGTATCAAGTGTTGCAGCCTTTGGACCATCTCCTTTTCCTGTTGCACCATGACACGATTTGCAATGCTTGGTATAAAGCATTTTACCGGTATTGATGCTGGTGGCATCAGATTTAACTGTGTTTTTCATGCTTTTGTACTTAGCTGGTACTTCCCATGGTTTTTGTGTTCCAGGGGTGAATGCTAGTAATGCTAATCCTATTATCAGGACTGCACTTGTTGAAAATAAAACTGATTTTAAATTTTTCATATCAAAACTTTTAAATTTGATGATATAATTTTCAAAAAGCATACCCAAAATTAAAATAATATATTAATATTAATTAATGTATGAATGATTTAAAACAAAATCATTCGTTTTTATAAAGCTTTTTGTGGCAATCGTAACAAAGTTTCTTTTTCCATCCCTGATTAGGATCATTAGGATGTTCAAATTCCAATGCATCCATGATGTTTGAAGTTTTCAAATCGGATGGTGTTCCCTGTGCAACAATTTTATGACAAAGGTTGCATTCCATTGATATTATTTTACCTTCAGTAGAAACATGTTTATTATCATGACACCTGAAACAACCATTAAACTCAAGATGACCAATATGATTGGGATAATTTTCCCATTTTACTTTCATAAAAGGAAAAATATTTTGAGCATATCCTTCCTGAATACTTTTTATTGCCTGATCAATTTGTTTTCTTTTTTCTTTAAAAATATCTTCATACATCAGGCTGTAATATTCGATGATATGATTTTTAATATAGCTGAAAGCACTATCTTTAGTAGGGAATTCAGTATTTAAAATTTCCATGGCAACAATTTTTATGTCTGGCAAGTCTTTTGAAATTTTTCCTGAAGCCATTAATGCATTGAAAAACTTCATTGGTGACTGATAATTATGTGAAGGACGATTATGACAATCCATGCAGTCCATTAATCGATCTTCCATTGTTGTTTTCGAAGAATTTTTTTCATTATAGTTTGCTGTTTTGTATATAGTTACCTTACCGGTTTTTTTATTCGTATATTTTACATAGGGAATTTTTCCCCTGTCTTCAGAACTTTTATATTCAATTTTTACATTTGGGTTGATATGCCAATGAATACCTTCATTCAAACCTATACCCTTGTTCATTGAACCTGTTTTCATTTGAAGATAAATATTCCACTCAGTATTATTTTCGTCAGCTAAATAATGTTTTTCAACCACCAGTGACTGAGGGTAAAACTTTTGAGGCCAGTGACATTCCTCGCAAGTTTCACGTGCAGGACGTAAATTCTTGATGGGAGTGGTAATTGGTTTTGGATATACCTTTGTCAATACTGCATAAACCTGATAAAGCCCTGAGAGTTTAGATCTTACATACCAACTGGCTCCATTTCCAACATGACATTGTACACAAGCAATTTTTGCATGTGAAGAGTGCTGATATGCAACATATTCAGGTTCCATAACTTTATGGCAAAGCTTGCCACAAAATTCAACTGATTCGGTAAAATGAAATGCCTGATAGCTACCTACAGAAGTTAAAATTAATATTAAAATTGTTATGGGAGCAAATATCATAAAAGCATTCCATGTTGATTTATCATTCAAATCAAATTTTGGCCATTTTTGATTTGAATCAAAGTTGGGGTCTTTTAACCTCCTTGCTCTCCTTATCATTCCAACAGGAATCATTAATAATCCTATTATCAGTATAGATGGAACAATAATAAAAGTAAATAATCCAGAGTAAGCACCACCTAAATTTAAAATATGTGAAAAGAAAAATAAAAATAATATAACAATCAGGCTTATTCCGGCAATAAAAGTCCCAAGGTATGATAGGTTATTATAATAGGACTTTGGCAATGTAATACGTTTTTTACTCATATCGAACTATTTAATCTGTAAATGTGTGGTGCAATTGAAGGAATGCACCACACAAAAAGGTTTATTATAAAGTCATTAAATAATTGATGATTGACCAACGGTCAGATTCATCAGGAATCTTACTTTCAAAGTTAGGCATTTCATTTCTGCCTATATAAGATTCGTAATAGATTTCACCAGGTTTTTGTGCTTTAAACTCCTTGCTTGAAAATGACCTGATTTTGGTTTTCAGATTAACTGCTTTGGGTCCATCACCTTTTCCAGTGGCACCATGACACGATTTGCAATGTTTAACATATAATGCCTTTCCAGTGGCAATATTTGTAGCATTTGACGGAACAGTGTTCTTCATGGTTTTATACTTTGCGGGAATTTCCCATGGTTTCTGGTATAATGTAAATGATGTGATAATCATTCCTGCAAGAACCAGAGTTAAAGCACTCAAGATGCTTCTTTTAATAAAATTGTTCATAATTATTGCTTTAATAGTTTAAAAAATTAATAATACAGATAAAATAGTTTATGATTTATTTTTTCCATCTTTTGATATCCTGACCAATTGAATCACACTGAAAATATAGTGACCCCAAACGCCCACCAGCATGATAATAAGAGTAATAATCATCCATAAAGGTGCAATGGGTGTCCATAACTGCCTTGTTTGCGGCACTTCTCTGATATGTAAATGCGAAGGGATACCCCAATCCAACACTTTTTCAACTTCAACAGTTCCATAAATTTCATTCTCAGTAATTCGTGCAATGACCTTAATATTTCCTTTTTTATCACCCGGTATTCTCTTTAAAAATTCCATTGTTACTGTTCCTGCATCAAACATTCCATCAGCAACTGGTAAATCGCTAAACATACGTTCAACGAATAATCCAATTTCAATTTCTTTGATGGTATCAGTTGCTGAAGCCAAAGAAACTGCATTTACGGTAACAGTTTTAACAGAGTCAATGATTTCAGTAATCATTTCCATTTTAAGATCTTTCACTGCTATTTGTTCTTCAGTTGCTGCAATGGTGTCATTTCCTTCATATCGTGCCAAAAAATTCATAAAACCCTCTTCGTCAGCAGGAATAACATAGTTTGCTGCCAATTTTAAGATAGCTGAACCATCGTTAGTGGTTTTAATGGTAGCTAAAAATTTTTCGTTACCTTCATCCAGATAATAAAACGACACTTTATGATTTTCAGGATAGACAAATCCTTTATCAGCCCGATACATTAATTTTGTTATCAAATCACGGGTTTGATCCGTTCTTTTTATCGTATTTAAGCCTAATGAAGGTTCAAATACTGTTGCTTCCTCTTCTTGTGCAAAAACATTATTTCTGCTTAAAAAAATGGCAACAATTATAAAAAATATGATTAAATAATTTTTCATGGTATTTTTTTAAAATTCTCTTTCTTTTTCGTATTCAACTCTTTCTATATCTTCATATTCATCATGCATTTTAGTAACCTGAACAATCGGGAAAAATTTTGCACCTATTGAAAAAAGCAGTGCAAACATAGCAACGCCCCCTGCTGTTAGTGTCCATTCTACCCATGTACCTAAATAATGTACCCATTCAGGGCGTGTATCCTGAATGGGGAAATAAGGCGATTCAAGTGTCGGAATAACAATCAGGTACCTGTTTATCCATAAAGAAATAACAACTAATAATGCAGCAAATGTGATGTTATTAATAGTACGAAATCTTTTTAATCCAACAACTATTAGCGGATATAAGACTCCAGCATAGTTTGAGAGCACAAACTCCCAATAATAACGTGAGAATAACAATTTAATAAGTTGCTCATCATTTTTTTCAGAACCATACCATTTTGTTAAGTACTCACTAAAGGTAAAATAACCGAACAAGGCAGCAAGGACGAGTAAAACAACACCCATATTAACAAAGTGTTTTTCCTGGAATAGTTCTTCCAAATGATATACTTTTCTGTAAATCCACATAATAAGTATCATAACAGCAACACCTGAAAATACAGCAGCAATCACGAAATAAGGACCAAAAATTGTTGAATGCCAGCCTGGCTGTAAAGTAACGCTAAAAATCCATGCTAAAACAGAATATACTATGATTGCAATAGCTATAACCATAGCTGACATAATATTCATTGATAAATCAAGTTTTATCCTTTGTTCCGGGGTATCTTTATAATTCAGTGAAAGAACACGATAAAATTTCTTTTTCCATTTTGGAACTTTAAGATGAGGATTATCTCTTAAAAATGCAAAGTCTCTCAATAATGCAAGGTAAAGATATATCAAACATCCAAAAATATCAGTAGTAATAGCAATAACGTCCCAAACAATAGGGGATTGAATTCTTCCAAAAAAAGCAATATAAGGCAGTCTGTCGAGCCTGCCAATACACAAAAGAATAAAAACTGGACCAATCAACAATGAAAAAACAGTAGTAAACTCAGCAATTCTCACAACTGGTTTTCGCCATGAGGCTTCAAACAGGTGTAATGACCCTGAAACAATGGCACCAGCATAACTGACGCCCATAAAAAAGATAAAATTGACAATATAAATTCCCCAAACAACATTGTCTCTCATCCCTGTAACAATATGTCCTTTAACCTCCTGAGTTATAAATGTATATATTGCAAGTAACACTACTGAAATTAAAAAAGCAAACCAAATATATTCCTTCCTCCTTGTTTGCTCTATCTGAGGTGCTACCCACCTGACAAAATCAATTCCTTCTCTAGTCATTGTTGTTAATATTACTTAATGGAACATCTTTATATCGATCAACGAGTTCTTTTTCATATCCTTCTAATCCTCGTTCCACCGGAAAACCTCTGTTCACAGGTGGAAGATAATATACACTTGGGCGGGTTCCCAATGTTTCAAGATGACGATAACCGGCTTTATTTTTTATTAACTCTGAAAACTGTACTGTTTCTTCCCCATTTGTAACAGTGTCTTCATTAATATCTCCAAAATAAATGACACCCATCGGACAAGCCTGAACACATCTGGGCAATTCATTTTTTCTTAACTTATCAGCACAAAAAACACATTTTCCTACAGTTCCTTTTACAGGGGGTAAATTTGTTTCAGGTGAATAGTCTAAGTGTGCAATTTCTGCTGGTACTTCAGGTTTTTCCCATTGAAAAACACGAACTGAATAAGGACAACCTGTCATGCAAAATTTACAACCTATGCACTTTTCCCCATCAACCAGCACAATTCCATCACTGCGTTTATAGGTTGCACCCACTGGGCAAACACTGACACAAAGCGGATTGTCGCAATGAAAACAGGGTCGGGGAAACCAATAAGGTGCTGTTTCAGGAGAATCTTTTAATAAATAAAGACGCATCCATTCCTGACTTTTAGGGAGATAGTGTCCTTCCTGACATGCATCAACGCATTTTCGTGCATTCTTACACTTCGACAGGTCAATTACCATAACAAACTTCCTGTTCGGCAATCCTTTTTTGGCTTCTTTTCTTGGTGCTGGTTTCAGTGAATTTTCATCCAAAACAGATTTATCTAACTCTACAAGCTTTCCATCAGGTGTTAATAGCTTAATAGTTTGTCCAGTTTTTTTTGCAGATGTTTTCTGTGATAGTGCCATTAATCCAACACCACCGGCCAAACCTGCAATACCGGCTGTTAGTCCTGTCTTTAGAAAATTCCGTCTTGAATTTTGCTTATCTGGTTTATTTTTTTTCTTCATAATAATTCTTTTAGTGATAATTAATCAGCATAATGCCAACCATTTATAATGCTTTTAAATGTATTATGCTTTTTTATCCCAAGAGTGCATAAATAAATATGTACTAATAAAAACATTGAGACAACAAAGCCTGATATTATATGTATAATATCGGTAAATAAAATGCTGGAATAATTGAAAATCTTAGTTACAACAATTATCTCAGGAAACATTAATCCTAAACCTGTTATCAGCACAAAAGGAACAAAAATGTACATAGTGGCAGTATAAGCAAACTTTTGAAGTGGATTAAATTTCCTTTCTGAATTAATAGGAAATGGAGTTGTTGCTGATTGAAACATACTTCCCAGATAATACTTTGCCTGAGCAATCAACTCATTCCTGAAGCTTTTCCAAAACAATTTATAATGTTTGCCATTCGGAGTAGTAAGATTGCCAATAAAGAAAATCAAATAGTTAAGAACCAGAATTATACCACATACATTATGAATTTTTATGGATGTTTGAAATGGAATTAGTCCCCGACCAGGCTCAGAATATTGTAAGCTTAATCCGGAAACTATTAAAATTAAAATTGCAATTGCATTGATAAAATGCCATATTCTGATAAATATAGGAAATAGATAAAACTTCTCTTTCATAATTTTTTTATTTTGTTTTTTTAACAATTCTGTAGGTTAAATGTATCCCCATGAATACGACTACAATCAAGAAAATAATAATACTAGCTGCATTAAGAAAAATATTTCTGTTGGCACCTATTAAATAAGATTCGCTAAGCATTCTGGCATTAAAGAAACCATATTGATTTACCTTTTCTTTAATATCATATCTGTATAGCGATTCGAGTAGAATTGAATTTTGTGAATGGCATTTTACACAATTCTTGACAGCATCTTTTTTTTCCTTAATATGGTGTGCTACTAAAATATCTTTTTGTACTATGGCATGGCATTCCACACATCTGACACTACCAAAATGTAGTGTTTGGTTGGGCAGCCATTCGTGTGTTACCAAAACATTAGGATTCCTTTTATTAGTAAGCATCTGATAGTTGTCAATGTTTGCATGGCAATTCAGGCAGATTGCATTATCATAGGCAATCACATCTTTAATATTCTCTTCTGTTCTTGCACTAATTTTATAGCTATGAGGATCATGGCACATCCAACAACTGAAATCATCACTATGACGGCTGGAGTGAACACTTGTATTAAACTCTTCTTCTATTTTCTCAAAGTTAAATTTAGCATAGGTTTCATCACCACCATGACAATCCATACAAACATATTTTGCTTCAAAACGCAGTATTACAGGATGAGGAAATGAGTCATATTCTTCATTATGACAATCAGTACACCTGAAGCTTTTGTGATTTGAATTATAAAATTTATCTCTGGAAATATGACGATAAGGATTCATTTTTTCTTTTATTTCTCTTCCAACATCGGGATTAAAATAAAAGTACTTTGCTTCACCATGGCATTTCAGGCATCTTTCATTTTCTGCTCGGTGATATTTTTTTGGTTTTTCCTGACTTGAAGCTATAAAAATAACCAATATAAGCAGTAAAGTAGTAAAAGTTTTTTTCATGATTTTAATCTTTAATTCAATGCATTATATTCTGACAGTGATATTAAAACCTAGCAGAATACCTTTGTTAAAGAATTTATTTGTAGCAAACATATAGTTTTTCTGTGCAATGATTTTATCCCAGTTTGCTGCAAAAATCTGAAAACAATGTGTACTGGTACCAAACTCAATACCGAATGAAAAGTTATCAGTAGGAGAATTTTTAGGTTCCAGATATTCACTTAATGATTTTATTCTCAATGGTTTGTCGTATTCAAAAATAAATGAATTGTCGCCCCATAGTTTAAATCTGCCACCAAATGTCAAACCAGCCTGATCGTGATCATATAAAGAATCAACCGCATTGAAGTGTGAGAAATTAGCCCCTAATTGTAGCGAAAGCCTTTCATTGAATTTACGACCTATCAATAATTCATTAAAATATGAGAAACGATGTAAAAATTTATAGGTTTCACCAAACTTTTCCTTATTGTTGCCGTCAATCACCATGTTACCAAAATAAGTAATGGCAATAGGAATTGAATTGTCGCGTGTTTGATGTAAAATTGCATATTTTAACTGAAACTCCTGCATTTTATTATTTTTCTCAGTTCCAAAACCTATTGAAAGTCGGGAGGTGACACCGTAAAGAATACCTAAACGAATATTAGAAGGTGCATAAATACCATACAAATCACTCAATCCATTTTGAAATGTACCAAATCTATGATGAATTATAATTTCACGCCCACCCTTGGGAACCACTTTTATTGTTTGATTATCTATCAACAATGTACCTTCCCATGGTGACCTGACAGGTTTTTTACCCTCATCTTCAGGAGCAGGTTGTTCTTCCTGAACCTCTTCCTGAGAAAAAGATTTTAAAGGAGAACTACATAAAGCAATACTTAATAATAAAATTGTAGAAGTATTTACTAAAAATGATAACTTTTTCATGAAATAAATTTTAAAGATTTTGAAAAATTAATTATTTTTTGCTCCCTGCTTGATCCAGCTTAAAATTAAAAATTGTTCCTGTGCAGTAGATCTGCCATCATGTGAACCACCCGGAGTTATGAGTTTTGAATATAATTTACTTTGTTCAGGATTTAATGTATCAACCAATCCTTTTGCAAAAATATCATTATATGCATTTGCAGGAGTAAGATCAACTTTAAAATGACCTGCTACATGGCAACCTGATATATTACATTTTAAATTGAAAATTGGAATAATAGTATCCTGAAAACCATAAGTCACTTTTTTTGTAGTGTCCTCAACAATCTTTTTTGGGCGGATTATCTCGTAATCACAGGCATTTGTTAAAATTATCAAATGAATAATTGCAATCCATGCAACAATAAAACCTAATCTTTTAATCTTCATAACTTTAAATTATAATTTATGGGTTCAAAAATACCTTTTCTCTGATTTAAGATTATTGTGATTGTATTGATATTTTGTAATTCCTTTTTATTAAAAATCAAGTTTGGCTTGACAAACATCAATTTTTATTTTGCTGTATTGAAACAAAGTTATAATTTAGCAATCTAAATCAATCTGCAAGCAAAGTGTTTGAATCCATAATAGAATGCAATTGTAATGAGTGTTTGAAAAGAAATAGTGTATTTAACACACTTTCAGAAGTACAAATTTTAAAACTATCTACCAACAAATACACTGCAAAATATAAATCAGGAGAGATTATTTTCAAACAAGGCACTTTGGTGACACATATTCTATCTTTGACATCAGGTTTGGTAAAAGTTTACATTGAAGGTTATAATGATAAAAATCTCATTTTAAAACTTTCTCAATCTGGTGAGCTTATTGGAGGGCCTGGGTTATTTACCGACAAAAGATTTCACTATTCTGTTACTGCACTTACCGATTGCACTACTTGTTTTATTGAAGCAAACACAGTTATTGAACTTGTTCAGGAAAACAAGGAATTTGCTATTGCTATGTTAACTCATGTCAATAAATCAGCTATTAATAACTTCAACAAATTTATTAGTCTTACCCAAAAACACATGCAGGGACGAATGGCTGATGCATTAATTTATTTATCAAGAGTAATCTACAAAAGCAGTAAATTTACAATGGATGTTTCAAGGCAAGATCTGGCTGATTTAACAGCAATGACAAAAGAAAGCAGCATCAGGATTCTGAAAGAGTTTAAAGATGACAACATCATCAGTTTAAATAATAATGATATAGAAATTCTCAAACCTGAAAAACTTGATTTTATCAGTGTTACAGGTTAATACTTACTTTATTTTATTTTAGCTCCGCATTTTAAATCATAATTAAGTAAAAATTAGCATGAAAAACGGCAAAAAAATGCTGTCAAGAAAGGTATTTATTAAAGTTATATTACTGTCATTCATAGCTCTTTTTACCTGGCTTATTTATAAAATGATTAAAATATCTGAAGAAGAGAAAAATGGAAAAAAAATTAAACTTCCTATCCCTGAAGAAGGAATTAGCTTTGAGGAACAGGTAATAATTAATAGGGATAAAAACAAAATTTTGGTATTTTCTTCATCCTGCCCACATTTAGGTTGTAAAATTTCACGATATGTAAATAATAAATTCATTTGTCCATGTCATGGTTCTGAGTTTGATTCTGAAGGCAACAGAGTTAAAGGACCGGCAACAGCTTCATTAAAGAAACTTAAATTCTACATTTCAGGCAAAGATATAATTATTGAAAATCAATGATGTTCAAAGATAAAATTAAAACATTACTTTTTCCGGGAACCAATGGCCTGATAGCCTTATCCAACTTTTTTATTTGCATTTTAAGTGGTGTATTTCTTTCGTTGCCTTATGACAGCAGTAATGCTTTTATTTCAGTTACGCGACTTGTTTTAACCAACCCACCTGCCTCCTTCATCAGGAATATTCATTACTGGAGTGCCCAGTTATTTTTAATTTTTACTTTTATACATTTATGGGAGCAAATCAGAAACAGAAACGATAAGAATATCAGGTTTCCTGTTTGGATACGCTTGGTTATTTCAATTTTAATAGTGTTTTACCTGATGTTGTCTGGCTTTATTCTGAAAGCTGATAATGATAGCATTCAGGCACAAATTATATTGTCTAACATGATTGGCACTATACCATTTATTGGTAAGAAATTATCATTATTACTTGTTGGTGAAAATAATTCTATCTTAGTCATATACCTGCACCACATTGCCACTGCCACGCTTATCAGTTTTATAATAATTTTTGAACATAGCAAGGTTATCTGGGGTAAAACTAATGTTTTTATTACCTATTTAATTATAGTTGTCATATTAGGAATTTTTTTTACAGCACCACTGAGCAATAGCAACACTTTGGTAGTTAAAGGACCTTGGTATCTCACTGGAACACAAGAGTTATTATATCTTTTAAAAAAACCAGAATGGGTTATTGCAATAGTTCTTCTTATTCTTTCAGCATTGACAATTTTGCCAAAAATAAGTGTATTACAAAACAAATTCGTGTTTGGATTCTTTAACACATTGATAGTTATTTATTTAATATTTACCATCAGTGGATTCTATTTTCGGGGAGAGAACTGGCAAAGAATTTTTCCCTGGCAAAAAGCTTATTTTAATCAGGTATTTTGGCCTGTTTGTGCTCCCTTCAATCCTTTTAAAGATGTTAAACAAAATGATAAAACATGGCAAAAGCAGGAATCATGCATCATCTGTCATGGCAATATGACTGGTTTAAGTAGCTCGCATAACCCTGATGCAATAGGATGCACTTCGTGTCATCTTGGAAATCCTTTTACACTCAATAAAAAAGCCTCACATAAGCATATTGTAAAGCAGCCGGGAAACCTGGAAACAGCAAATTTGAGTTGTGGAACGGCCAAATGTCATCCCGAAATCACAGATAGAATAATGTCTAATATCATGACCACCATGAGTGGAATTATCAGTGTTGACAGATATGTATTAGACGAACAAACTCAACCCTCCATTTTAAGTCATATATCAGAAATAAAAAATTCTAAGGCAGACATTCATTTAAAAAACCTATGTACTCATTGTCATTTAGGTAGAGAAAAAAACTATTACGGACCACTGAAACAAATGACAATGGGAGGAGGCTGCCTTGCTTGTCACCTTTCATTTTCTGAAGAATGTAAAAATGAGCTGAAATCATTTAATATTAATAGTAAGGTAAAAAAGGGGTATCTTTTAAAGCAACACCCCGACCTAAATTTGAATATAGGAAATTCAGCCTGTTTTGCCTGTCACAGCCGTTCGGGCAGAATATCATTAAGTTATGAAGGATGGTATGAAACACTTCTGCAAAAACATCAAATAACAAATCAACAAAAAAAATACAGATTACTTGCTGATGGAAGAATCTTGCAGAAATTTGATGCAGATTTGCACCATAAGGCTGGTCTAAAATGCATTGATTGTCATAACTCCTACGAACTGATGGGTGATGGTAAACAACATATCCATAAAGAGCAACAACTACAGGTTCAATGCATTGACTGTCATCAGAAACCACCATTTAAAATGATTGAAAAGAACAAGATAGACAAAGAATCATTACTAATATTATCTTTAAAAAATTATTCACAAAGCAAATTTCCGGTTTATACAAAATCAGGCAAACCAATCATTAATGCTTATGTCAATAAAAACGACTCAGTATATCTTATAAGCAAAAGCAGTAGAAAACAATATCTGTTAAAATCTTTTAATTATTCCTGTTCTAATCCTTCGCATAAAGAATTGAGTTGTGAGGCTTGTCACACCTCTACTGTTCCCAGATGTATTGGATGTCATACCGCTTTTAACAAAACTCAAACGGGCAATAATACAATTAATGCAAAGCATACACAAGGTAAATGGACAGAATATGCAGGTGAATTTGTTGTCGGGCCTCCAACACTTGGTGTAAAATACGATGGCAAACTTAGAACCATTGTTACCATGATGCCTGGAATGATAATGACTTATTCAAAAACTGATAAAAAAGATACTATTTTTAAAAGGTTATACGCACCGGCAAACCCACATACAACAACAAAACCTGAACAAAATTGTAAAAACTGCCATCTTAATCCTGTCATGCTAGGATTTGGAAAAGGATTAATTAAAATAGAAGAGAAAAACAAGCAGCTACTGATCAGCTTTGAACCATATTATGCAGAAAATAAATATGATAATTTACCCGCTGACGCATGGATAGGATTTTTAGAAAACAAACAATTTGGTCATTCTACAAGAAATAATATCAGACCTTTCAGTAAATCCGAACAAATCAGAATACTAACAGTTGGCAGCTGTTTTTATTGCCATAATGAATCATCAAAAATGATATTTTCTATGCTTTCAGATTATAAAACTACCTTATTATACAGAACAAAAAACTGTTTTACTCCTGTTTTTAAATAAAATTATTCAGCAATAATTTGTTTTTTAACAAATTTTAATAAGCATTAAATCAGCACTTTAATTGTTTAGCAATATAATAAAAAATCAATTATTATAAATTGCTGATAATAATATTGTGCAAATTTTTTTAACAATTAAAAAGCAGAAAAATGGAAAAAAGAAAATTATTATTTTTGGTATTATTGATTGGTGTAATATTGCCCACATTCTTATTAAATTCTTGTAAAGAAGACCCTCCCCCAGTTGATCCTTTTGAAACACTTAAAAACTATCTTGTAACAAACAATCTTGATTTAAACGACATATTGGTTGACTGGGTAATAGCCCCAAAAGATGTTGATAGTATTCAGAAAGATGCTGATGCAAACAATGATTTCTACATTATGGACATACGCGATGCTGCTGATTTTGCACTCGGACACATTGCCACAGCAGTCAATGTTCCATTAACAAATGTTGTTGCTTCTGCAGCAAATGCTGCTGGAAAAACAATTCTTGTAGTCTGTAAAACCGGTCAAACAGCAGGTCATGCCTGTGTTGCACTTCGTTTAAAAGGCTACAAAGCAAAAGTATTAAAATGGGGCATGAGTGGTTGGAATGCTGATTTTGATGTATGGACTGCAAAAACTGCAAGCATTGCTGTAGGTAATGCCAACTGGGACGCTGCACCTGGCAATATTGTGGCTGATGCAGATTATTCTTATCCAACAATTACAACAACAGAAACAGAAGCTGTTAAAATTCTGGATGAAAGAATTAATGCCATGTTAAGCAGTGGACTAACTTTAGTAAGTGGTTCTGATGCGCTTGCAACCCCTGGCAATTATTTCATTAACAATTATTGGACTGCTGCTGATGTTACTTCATTCGGCAATCTGAAAGGTGCACATCGTATTAATCCCCTTACTATTGAGGCAAATGAAATTAAAAAACTTGACCCTAGTAAAACAATATTAGTATATTGCTGGACAGGTCAGACTTCATCAATGGTTTCAGCTTATCTGAAAGTTTTGGGTTATAATGTAAAAAGTTTATCTTTTGGCGTAAACAGTCTTATCTATTCAAATCTGACTGATCCTAAAGTGAAATGGACTAAATCTGGTTCTTTTGCTTACGTAAAATAATCCTGTCAAACTGAAAGGGTGTATTAGCGTACACCCTTTCTTTAAAAAAATAGCATGAAAAAAATTTTATTTCTGTTGACATTATTAGCATCCAGCTATACAATTTCCTATGCTCAGGGCTGTATGGATGCAGGTTCAAGTTCAGATGGTGTTAAGGTGAAAGGTTATTTTCAACCCCAATATAATGTAGTTCAGACTAACAACAGCTATACAAACACTTTTTGTTTCAACAGGGCAAGAATTGCACTTGTCGGGAACATTCCTTATGATATTTCCTATTATTTTTCATTTGAATTAAGCCCATTCAAAACCGGTCATCCATATTTACTTGATGTATTTGCCACCTACAAACGATTTTCTTTTGCAAACATATCAATGGGTTCATTTAAATCACCTTTTGGACTGGAATTATCAACGCCTTGTCATTCCTTATATACGATTAATAGGTCGAAAGCTGTTGAAGAATTAGCCAGTCCCGACAGAGATTACGGTGTTATGATTAGTGGAGGTGGCGATTCATCATTATTTTCCTATCAAATTGCACTCATGAATGGCTCAGGCCTTTTAACCAATTATACAGATGGGAATATAGTAAAGCCCTTTGATGTTAATAATGGAAAAGATATCATAGGAAGAATTGTATTAAAACCATTTGATTTATTGAAATTTGGTGCAAGTTTAAGGTATGGCACCTCTCCTGCACAAACAACAGGTGCTATCGAGGAAGATAAAAGAATCCGATTTGGTGGAGATGCTGAATTTACTATTAAAAACCTTATTTTTCAGGCAGAATATATTTTTGCAAGAGATAATGGTTCATATTCAACAGGCGGAGGTTGTGGCGAACCAATTGTTTGGCACATTGGTTCTAAAAATCGTTCCGGGCTGATGTTTCAAAGTGTATTCAAATCTAAATGGAATATATGGCCAGTAATTAAATTTGAAACTTACGACAGCGATCAGGAAATCAATAATAATTCAGAATTTGTGACAACCTATGGTTTTAGTTATTTTATTAATGAATGGACAAGAATTCAGTTAAATTATCTATATAAGGCCGAAAAAGGGGCTGAAACCCCCAATGATCAAATATTATTTCAGGTACAGGTAAAATTTTAACGATGATTAAATTTATTTTATGATGAAAACAATAATAATGATAGTAATTTGCTTAAGTTTAAATACTTTTTATTTGAAAGCAGATTCAGAAAAACATCTCTTGATTTCCACAACTGAGTTATCAGAGATTATTAAAGAGCCTAATGTTATGGTTGTTGATGCCCGAAGTTCAAACGACTATAACACTTTGCATATTACAGGTGCAATTAATCTTTTTCATAAAGATTTGTATAAAACTGATGGTATTGAAGGTGAATATAAACCATTAATTGAAATAGAGTCAATATTGAAATTAAAAGGATTAAGTCCTGATAAAACGATTATTTTTTATGATGAAGGTAGTGGAAAATATGCATCCCGCTTATTTTATACATTTGAACTGCTCGGTTATAAAAATTTAAAAATTTTAAATGGACAGTTTGAAGCCTGGAAAATTGCAAGAAAACCAGTAACTTCAACCGCAAGCATTACTAAAAAATCTGAGTTTACTGTTCAGTTTTCAGATAACATTATTGTTGACATGAATTTTGTAAAGAATTTAAACAATGCAATATTAATTGATACAAGACCTAATAATGAATTCAATGGCACAGAAGGACGGTTTGAGCCAAAAGGACATATTCCTGGTGCAATCAATTTAAATTGGGAAGCATTTATTTTAAAAGGATCATTTAAATCAAAAGAAGAAATCATTAATCTTCTTTTAAGTAAAGGTATTACTGCTGATAAAGACATTGTAATTTATTGTAATACAGGCATTTTTGCTACTGTAGCTTATTTTGCAATAAAACATATAGCTGAATATCCCTCAGTAAAAGTGTATGAAGGTGGTATTGCTGAATGGGTAAGTATTAAAGATAACCCGATAGTAACTGGCAATTAGTTCTGATTAACAACAATAATCAGGCTTATAATCAATAGCTAACTAAAACACATTCAGTTCTTTGTATATCCTTGAAGTCTCAGTAAGAATTTCAGGATGTTTATCAATATGTATCATTGAGGCTATAGACAGATTAGATGCAAGGAATTTTTCTGAAGATTCAGTATCCGGATTTTTAATGATGAGTACAGAACCTACCTTCAAAATAATTTGAGAATAATTGGCTGTTTCATCAATAAATTTTTGTACCATTTTTTCAAGTTCACTGTTACCTTTATTATTGGTAAATGCCAGACCAATTGTTTCCATCAATGAATATTGCTGTTTTAAAGTTATCCTTTTTTTCGAAAATCCCAGATATTTATGAAAAGCATGTGATTTATCTTCAGAAGAATAAAAATCAAATCCTCCGGCTGCTACTATTGCCTCAATTTTTTTGTCAAATTCCTTTATTAACTTTCCTTCTGAATCTGAAATTGAGAATACAACAGGGATATATCTGTTTATTGAACGGCTCTTGTATTCCGAATCAATTGAGTTGAAAGAAATATACTCTCCGAATGATTCCTGAAGAATAAATATCTGGTCTTTCAATCGTGCTATTTCTTCTTTATGCAGTACAGCCTGTTCATTTATTTTATTCTGATAATACTCATAGAACTGTTTCATATAAGGATTCTTTGGCCCTGCAGCTACCAGTCTTTTACCCTCTTCAGTATCCGTAAAAGTTTGGAAATTAGCAATAAATTTTTCTGCTAATTCGGAAGCTTGCTTAACATAGGCAGTTTCGTATTTCCAATACTTTCTTGGATTTAAAATAGCACTTTCAACACCGGGAACACTTGTTGGCACCTGAAATCCAAAAGTAGGCAGTTCAATATATTCTGCATTGTCGAGTGTGCCATCTAAAATCGCTTTAATAATATTTCTTGTTGATTGAATATCAATGCGTTTGCCAACACCATACGGTCCACCAATCCATCCAGTATTTACCATATAAGCTGTAGCACCAAATTCCTCCATTTTTCTTGCCAGTTCTTTTGCATATACTGTTGGATGAAGCATCAAAAAAGCAGCTCCAAAAGCTGATGAAAATGTTGGCATAGGTTCTTTAACACCTCTTTCAGTGCCTGCAAGCTTAGCAGTGTAACCACTGAGAAAATAATACATGGTTTGATCTTTCGATAATTTTGATACAGGTGGAAAAACACCAAATGCGTCAGCAGTAAGGAAAATAATCTTTTTGGGATGTGCACCTTTTGAAACAGGTTTTACTATATTATCAATATGATAAATAGGATACGACACCCGAGTATTTTCTGTTTTTGAAGAATCATTAAAATCAATAGCTCCTGTTTTTTCATTATAAACTACATTTTCAAGCAATGCATTTCTGCGAATAGCTTTGAAGATATCAGGTTCTTTCTCTTCACTAAGATTGATACATTTTGCATAACATCCACCTTCAAAGTTAAATATACCTTCATCATCCCATCCATGTTCGTCATCGCCAATCAAATATCGTTCAGGATCTGCAGAAAGGGTAGTCTTACCAGTTCCGGAAAGTCCGAAAAAGATTGCTGTATCGCCATTTCTGCCCATATTGGCTGAACAGTGCATAGAAGCAATCCCTTGCAGAGGCAGAAAATAATTCATGATTGAGAAGAAACCTTTTTTTATCTCACCACCATACCATGTGCCTCCAATAACAGCCATTCTGTCTTTGATGTTAAAAGCTATATAAACATCTGAATTCAGGTTGTGTCTTTCCCAGTCAGGATTCACTGTTTTGCAAGCATTAAGAAGAACAAAGTCTGGCTTGAAATTCACTAATTCATCATCAGTAGGCCTTATAAACATATTTTTTACAAAATGTGCCATCCATGCTACTTCTGTAACCACCCTGATTTTTATTCTGGTATTTTCATTTGCACCACAAAATGCATCCATAACATACAAGTTTTTATTGGTCAATTGACATGCACTTGTATTCAATAAGTCATTCCATACTTCTTTGCTTATCGGTTTGTTATCCGATTTATTTTTATCTGGAGCAGCCCACCATACATTGCCTTTACTTTCTTCATCAACCACTATATATTTATCTTTTGGACTGCGGCCGGTAAAAATTCCTGTGTCAACGGCAACAGCACCCATATTAGTTACAAAACCTTTTTCATAACCTTCCAGTTTAGGGTTGATTTCATGTTCATAAAGTTCATCATAATTTAGGTTGTAATAAATGTTTTTAACCTCATTAATACCATAAATTTTTAAGTCAGCAACAATGTTTTCAATCAGTTTCTCTTTCATTATCTTTTATTTAGCAATTAGTTCATATCACAAAATTAAAATATTTATATTAAAAGCTACAGATTATAAAATTAATCTATATTGTAAAAAATTTCATTATAAACACGATAAGTCTTTTCAGTCATATCCTCAACCGAAAAATCCTTTAATGTTTTTTTTGCATTTGTAATAAATCTTTCACGTAAGCTTTCATTATTAATAATGGATAACACATACTCTGCAAGTTGTTCAGCATTTCCAGCTTCAGCCATAAGGCCATTGACATGGTGTTTTACAATCTCAGGAATTCCACCGGCATTAGTTGTTACTACAGGCACTTCGCAGGCAAAAGCATCCAGCAAACTCGTTCCCAGACCTTCTGTTTTTGAAGTAAACAAAAATATATCAAATTCAGGCAGGATATCAGGAATATCATCTCTGAAACCTGTCATAATGATACGATCTTCCAGTTTTTTAGAACCAATATATTTTCTAATGTCCTGGTCTAATACACCTTCTCCGATAATCATAAAAACAGCATCTACATTTTTTCTGATTAAAATATCTGCTGTGTTGACAAAAGTAAAATAGTCTTTATGGTCTGCTATAGCTGCTACATTGCCAATTAGTAATTTCTCATCTGGTATCCTGTATTCTTTTCTTAAAATTTTTTTACTTCTATCAGGATTAAACCTGCTGACATCAATTCCTGAATGTACTACTTTTATTTTTGATATATCTTCAATCCCCTGAGAAACAACTTCTTTGATTTTGTTCGATACACACAGATACCTTTTAATTGAGGGATGGTTGTATTTTTTTCTGGAAAAATAATTGTCTTTCAAAGGAAAATCTACCCTTCGGCTAACAATAATTGGTCTTTCGTTGCCAAATACTGCTGACATGAAAGCCAGTGTATGAGAATGTGAATCATGAACATGTATCAGGTCTATCTGATGTCTTTCGCAAATATCAGTTAGTACTTTCTGATTTTTAAAGCTTTTACTGAAAACATTCTGATAGCTATAGTGTGGAATACCATTATGTTCACAATAAGCTTCCATGGCATTGCCTTCAGCACATAACACCCATTGAAGACAATTATAATTTCGTAATCCTTGTATCAGATAGCTTACCTGTTGTTCGCCACCCCGCCAGGTATGATGAGATGAAATATGCAGAATTTTTTTTTGGTTAAAGATTCTCATGATATACAGTAATGCTATGCCAATTCTTTTAACAAGGAGATTGATTTTTCAGGGTCAGGCATGCTAAAAACAGCATTACCTGCCACTAAAGCATCAGCACCTGCATCTACCAGTTCTTTTACATTATCTATAGAAACACCACCATCAACTTCTATAATAGCTTTACTACCACTATCAAGCAACATTTTTTTTAGTTTTCTTACTTTTTTTGTTGTTGAAGGAATAAACTTTTGAGCGGAAAAACCGGGATTAACACCCATGATTAAAAAAAGATCGGCTTCGTTCAAAATATTTTCCAAAACATTCACCGAAGTATGCGGATTAATGGAAACCCCTGCTTTCATACCATTTTCCCTGATTTCATTAAGTGTTCGGTGCAGGTGTGTACATGCCTCAAAATGTACTGTGAGGATATGGGTGTTTTCATTAGCAAACTGCCTGATATAACGTGCAGGGTCAACAATCATCAGGTGAACATCCAAAGGTTTTACAGCTACTTTTTTTAAAACTTTCATTAGTGGAAAGCCAAATGTTATATTTGGTACAAAAACACCATCCATTACATCAACATGAATCCAGTCGGCCCTGCTATGGTTAAGCATTTCAATAGTATTGTTTATTCTGCCTAAATCAGCCGAAAGTATTGATGGTGATAAAATAAACGACATTTGACTACTGTTTTTTCGTTTAATTTGGTTTTGGCAACAATGCTTTTCGTGATAACCTGAATTTTCCGGTTTTAGGATCAACTTCTGTTAATTTCACCTCAAGAATATCACCGACTTTTATATGTGTTTTCAAGTCTTTTATTCTTTCCCAGGAATATTCAGAAATATGAAGCAGACCATCTTTACCTGAAATAAATTCAACAAATGCTCCAAACTCAACAATAGATTTTACTTTCCCTGAATATACTTTTCCTATTTCAGGTTTTGCTGCAATTTTCATAATGGCAGCAATGGCTTTATCCATCGATTCTTTATCTTTTGAAGTAATTTCTACTAGGCCATCACCATTTTCTGCCTCTTCAATTACTATTTCTGTGTTGGTATCTTTTTGTAATTGTTGAATAATTTTTCCACCAGGACCAATGATAGCGCCAATAAACTCATTATCAACCCTTATTTTTTCAATTCTTGGAACATGGGGTTTATAATCTTCTCTGGGTTCCTGAATTGCCTCCAGCATTTTACCAAGTATATGTAAGCGACCATTTTTTGCCTGTGTCAGAGCTTCAGCTAAAATTTCATACGATAACCCATTGACTTTGATGTCCATCTGGCAAGCTGTAATTCCATCTTTTGAGCCACAAACTTTAAAGTCCATGTCGCCTAAGTGATCTTCGTCACCCAATATGTCTGATAAAATAGCATATCTGCCCTGCTCGTCCACTAAAAGACCCATTGCAATTCCCGAAACAGGTTTTTTTATTTTTACTCCGGCATCCATCAATGACAGGCAGCCTGCACAAACAGTGGCCATTGATGAAGAACCATTTGATTCAAGAATATCGGATACAATACGAACAGTGTAAGGATTAACCTCTTCACCGGGAATCATATTTTTTAGTGCTCTCAATGCCAGATTTCCATGTCCTATTTCACGTCTTCCCGGTCCACGCATGGGTTTTACCTCACCAGTTGAAAAAGAAGGGAAATTGTAATGCAGAATAAATTTTTCGTAATACTGAAATATGGCACCATCAATCATTTGTTCGGCCAGCTTGTTACCTAAGGTTACAGTTGATAACGATTGTGTTTCTCCGCGTGTAAACAATGCTGAACCATGAGCGGTTGGTAAATAATCTACTTCACATTCGATAGGTCTGATCTCATCATATTTACGCCCGTCCAATCTTGTTTTTTCCTCCAGCATGAATTGACGTACTGTTTTCTTTTTTATATTTTCAAAATATCTGTTTATCAGTGCTGCTTTTTCTTCTTTTTGTTCTTCAGATAATGTTTCACTAAATTCAGCCATCATATTGTCATAGGCCTCATATCTTTCTTTTTTAGGTAAGATAGCTTTTGCAACTCCATAAATTTTTGGGGCAAAAAAAGCTTCCATTGCCTGCTTAAGTTCTTCATCTTCCTCTGGCTTCGGGTATTCACGTTTTTCTTTACCACACAAAGCAGCAAATTCCAGCTGAGCCTGACACTGCTGCTTGATTACCTCATGTGCCACTTTTAGTGCTTCAAGCATTTCTTCTTCACTGGCTTCTTTAAGTTCACCTTCAACCATATTCAGGTCTTTTTCAGTTCCAGCTACAATAATATCGATAGTGGCAGATTTTAACTCATTGATGCCCGGATTAATCACCAATTTTCCATCAATTTTGGCCACTCTGACTTCTGAAACAGGGCCATTGAAAGGTATATCTGATATTGTAACAGCAGCAGAAGCTGCAAGACATGCCAGGCTGTCGGGCATGATATTGTCTTCAGATGAAAATAATGTTACAATAACCTGTATATCAGCATAATAATCATCGGGAAATAACGGACGCATGGCACGGTCAACCAGCCTTGAGATTAAAATCTCATAATTGGAAGGACGTGATTCACGCTTTAAAAATCCCCCGGGAAAACGACCTGTTGACGCATATTTTTCCTGGTATTCTACCTGTAACGGAAGATAATCGACACCCTCCCTGAAATCTTTGGAAGAAACTACTGTTGCCAACAACATTGTTTTCCCTTGTTTTAGTAAAACAGAACCATCTGCCTGCTTAGCCAACTTTCCTGTTTCCAGTATGATAGGTTCAGTGTTTCCTGAAGGAATATTGACTGATTTTAAATTATATAATGACATTTAATGATTTTTAAAATTAATGGATAAAAAAAAAGGCGATAAGGAATCGCCTTTCAGGAATTTATTTTCTGATATTCAATTCCTTGATAATAGCCCTGTAGCGGTTAATATCCTTACTGATCAGGTAATTAAGCAATTTTCTTCTTTTACCTACCAACATCAACAAACCTCTTTGGGTTGAATAATCTTTTTTGTGTACCTTTAAGTGCTCAGTTAAATGATTGATCCTTACAGTCATTAACGCAATCTGGCTTTCAGGGCTTCCTGTGTTTACAGTATTTTTTCCATGTTTTTCAAAAATAGCACTTTTGTCTTCCTTTGTTAAATACATATTTTTCCACTTTTTTTCAGGTCGCAAAAATATAAAATTTTTACTAATAAATTAATTTTCAGCGAGAAAGAATTATTTGATTATTTATCCATTCCATTAATTTCCATCACCACCACTTCAGGTCGGTTTCCAATCCTGACCGCTGGCCCCCAGGTACCAAGGCCACAACTCACATAAAAATCTGTATTTTTTACTTTTTGGTGTCCCCAACTGAGTTTGTAAATAGCTTTTGTAACATAATTCAATGGCCACATCTGCCCGTGATGGGTATGCCCCGAAATACACAAATCTACTCCTGTTTTTGCTACCTCTTCCTGATTGGTTGGCTGATGGTCGAGCAGGATGTTAAAGTTTTTCAGATTGATATTAGCAAGTATTTCATCCAGTGACTTTCTCCTATTTCCTGAAAACCGGTCAATGTCTTTATCCAGTCGGCCAATAAGGATTACCCCTGGCATTATTTCCACCTGCTCATCTTTCAATACATCGATACCACATTCCTGGGCATAGTGAATTGATTTTGTTGTATTACCAATAAAATCATGATTACCGGTAATTCCATAAATACCCAGCTTTACACTTAATTGTTTAATAGGTTCTCCCAGTTTTCGTTGAATAACAATATTGGCATCATCGTCAATTAAATCACCTGCAAAAATGATCAGGTCAGGTTCAGCCTGTTTAATTTTATTAATCATGCGTGAAAATAATTTTTTTCCAACCAGGCTACCTAAATGTATATCGCTGATAACCACCATTTTAAGATTAATATTTTTTTCAGATGTAATTGACACTCTTTTTAGAACAGGTATTCTGGCATTAATATGCCCGGCAACAATTATTAATAATACAGTTAAAATTGACCCATAAAACCAATATATTTTATTGGAATCGCTGAATACTATGTTGTACAGGCCTGATGAAAGGAAGATAAGCTTACATAAAGCAATAACAAGTGCAATTAAATAAAAGTAAAGCAATGCAGCCAACCAAAGTGAACCAATAAAATAAATAATATCACTTAGTTTGGAAGGGAAAATTCTCCTGACAAATTGCCCAATGATAAAAAGAGATGATATAAAGATAAAAGTAAGAACGTATCCATTAAAATGATCAGGTAATAGGGTTTGACCAAGTTTAAAAAGAAAATAATTTAAAAGTATATAAAATGTGATGACAACACTCAAAAACACTACAAATGCCTTATATCTGGACGATTGAGCCATACAAAAATTTTTTGCTTAGTATGCAAAGAAGTAACCAAAGTGAAGGGAGAAATGGAAGATAAAAGTTCAAAGAAAAAATGTAGGGAAGGGCAATTTAATGATTACAATTTAAAAATCATTTAAAAATCTTACCTTCGAAAATCAAAAAAATATTGCTTATGAAAAGAACAGGACTAATATTATTGCTGCTTGTTGTCAGTATGAATTCATTTACTCAAAGATTTGAATGGAAAGTAAAATTCAGTGCACCTAAAAGTGTAGTGTTCTATGATATAAAATTTTTCAATTCAATGGTAGGTATTGCTGTAGGAAACAACGACACTAACAATTACATTATGCTGACCACTGATGGTGGCGAAACATGGACAAATAAAGCAAATACTGCAGTAACAGAAATGATGAAAGGGGCAGAATTTATTGATGCAAATACAATCTATATCATTGGCAGGAAAGGTGCTTTGTATAAAACAATAAATCAGGGTGATTTTTGGTCAAAGATCAATCTGGGGACTAATGCAAACCTGAATGACATTTCTTTTCCTTCTGCCAACAAAGCATATCTTTGTTCTGACGCAGGCAGATACTTGTATTATGATGGCATTGGTTGGACCACCATAACTGTTTATGCCAAGGACAACTATATTAATGTAAAATTTCCAAATGTCAATGAAGGTATTTTAGTAGCTTCAAATGGTCGCATCTGGAAAACTATCAATGGTGGAGCAAAATGGGATACTATCAAAAGAAATCTTGAGCAGATCAGTGGCAGTCATTTTCTGACAACCAATTTGGGTTATATAGTTGGACCTAAAGGAATGATTAAAAGAACAATAGATGGTGGCAATAAATGGAGTGACACACTCATTTACCCAAAGAACTATAGAACGATTAACTTCCAGAGTATCTATTTTGTGTCTCAAAATTTTGGTTTTGCTGGTGGTTCCGATGGCATTATCTTACGCACTGCTGACGGAGGTTCAAACTGGGCTAAAGAGGATGTTCAAACAAATAGTACCATCATGAAAATGTACTGTGTTAATAATTTACTTGGATTTGCTGTTTCAAATAATGGCATGATTCTGAAACGATATGATGTTACTTCGATGAATGAAAATCTTTCACCTTCACTTTTAATATATCCTAATCCGGTTTTGAACAAATTATTTATTAAATCGTTTAATAATTTAGAAGAATATAAAGTTTCAATTACTGATATCACTGGTAAATGTGTTAAGAATATGGAAATACAAAATCCGGCCAATGGCATAGATGCTGAGGAACTTTTACCTGGCATATATTTCCTGACAATTCGAAATAGTAATGAAATCTATAATTATAAATTTATCAAAAAATAGCAATTAGCATGACTGAAAAACTTTATTCGTGTGAAACTCCACTAAGAAAAGATGCATTTGACCTGAATGACAATCAAAAAATAGAACTAATAACAGGTCATTTTACTGAAATAATGAAAATACTTGGCCTTGACCTGAATGATGATAGTTTAGGAGGAACACCCAAAAGGGTAGCAAAAATGTATGTTAAGGAATTTTTCAGTGGCCTGAATCCAGACAATAAACCTAAAATATCACTTTTCGAAAATAAATTCCATTACAACAAAATGATTATTGAAAAAGATATTACTGTTCATTCCAATTGTGAGCATCATTTTGTACCATTTTTAGGTAAAGCTCATGTTGCATATTTTTCGAACGGTAAAGTGATCGGTTTATCAAAAATAAACAGACTTGTTCATTATTACTGCAGGAGACCACAGTTGCAGGAACGTCTGACATTGCAAATTGCCAGAGAGCTGATGGCTGTCACCGATACAAAAGATGTGGCAGTAATGATCAATGCAAAACACATGTGTGTTGCCAGTCGTGGAATACAAGACAACAGTACAACAACAATTACAGCAGAATATTTTGGAAAATTTAATGAACCTGATGTAAAGTCAGAGTTTTTACGTTACATAGGCATTGAAGGATAGATATCACTACCAGATTTGTTCGTAATTGCCTTACTTATATTTACAGGTGATTCTACTAAATGATTGCCTCATTATTTCATGTTTTTCATCTTTACAACTCCTGACTTCTCACTTTTAATGCGATGAATTTTATCCGAACAACACATTAGAAAAAAATATTTACATGATATTGATAATCAATATACATGATTTGTGTTTTTGATAATAAAAGTTTATTCTTTTTATGAGAATTTCTTACCTAATGTATTCTTTAAAAAATGAATATACCGACAGTTTCAATTTGCAAAATTCCTTTGCTACTGAATCCACTTTAAATATGGCAATGATAGCAAATAAGCTGATGAGCTTGCTCTTTTAATTTATATCAAATTCAAAAACGCAGAAATGGCCTTCAGTTCTCAGATTAACACCTCTGCGGCAGGGGCTTATTTAATGAAAGATGCAACAGATGTTATCCATATCCTTTCATTTATATTTAATAATCAGATTATCAAGGAAAAAAATTTTTCCACAGGTCTGTATTAATCAAAAAATACTATTTTTGTAACCCTGAAAAAAATTGTTTAACCTATTAAAAACTTAACTTGTGATTAAAACTGATGTGATTTCACAGATTTCTAAGAAAACAGGAATTGAAAAAAGAGATGTAAAAGAAATGATTGAAGTATTCTTTGACGTTGTTAAAGATTCCATTATTAGTGGTGACAATGTATATTTTCGTGGTTTCGGAAGCTTTACATTAAAGAAAAGAGCAAAGAAAATTGGTCGAAATATTACTAAAAATACTTCCATTGTTGTTCCAGAGCACTATATTCCATATTTCAAGCCTGCTAAAGGATTTACAGCAAAAGTAAAAGCAAAAAACAAGTAATTTTTTTTGTTTTTAAAACTCATTTTTGAGTTAAAGTTTTTAATAGTATTTTTTGAAAAATAATTTGATTTAAATAGTTTTATTATGCCAAGTGGTAAAAAGCGGAAAAGACATAAAATAGCAACTCACAAAAGAAAAAAGAGGCTGAGGAAAAACAGGCATAAAAAGAAGAAATAATCTGATCAATCAGATTATTATTTTTTTCCTGCATGGGTTTTGTTATGTAGCTTAACTTCCAAAAGGTACATAATTGAAAAGAAGCCTAATTATTCAATCAACTAACACAGGGCTGGATATAGCCTTATTAGAAGACGACAAGCTGGTGGAATACCATCAGGACGTTGCCAATCAGGAGTATATGGTAGGTGATATTTATCTAGGCAAAGTCAAGAAAATATTGCCAGGTCTTAATGCTTGTTTTGTAGATATCGGACATGAAAAAAATGCTTTCTTACATTACCATGATCTTGGTCCGGCCATCAAAAATTTTCACGAATACACTAAAAAATTAATCCAGTCGGGCACCGAAAATTCTAATATTTCTGACTTTAATAAAATTCCTGATATTGATAAAAATGGTTCAATTCAAGATGTATTGGCTCCTGAACAGGATATTGTGGTACAAATTGTTAAAGAACCCATCTCAACAAAGGGGCATCGTATTACTTCACAAATTACACTGGCCGGAAGATATTTTGTATTAATACCCTTTTCGTCAGGCATTGCTGTCTCCAAACGTATTCGTGACCCTCAGGAAAAGAAAAGACTTCTTGGAATTTTTCAGCAACGTACACCAGGGAATTTTGGTGTAATCATTCGTACTGCCGCAGAAAACCAGGATGCGCGCACACTCGAGCGTGATTTTGATTCTGTGCTAAAACGATGGGAAGAAATTGTTAAAAACCTGGCTCTTAAAAAACTAAAACTTCTGGGTGAAGTCAACAAAGCCATGTCGATACTCCGCGACATGATGAATGATAGTTTTGATGCTATTGTCGTTGATAATAAACAGCTATATAATCAATTGCAGCAGTATGTCGATAAAATCTCTTCTGAGAAATCCAATATAGTTAAATTCAATACTGATACAACCCCATTGTTTGAACAATATAAGATTGATCGGCAGATCAAATCTCTGTTTGGAAAGATTGTTAATTTCGGTAAAGGCTCATATCTGATCATCGAACATACCGAGGCGATGACGGTGATTGATATTAACAGTGGAAGTAAAACTGCAAAGGATACTGACAGGGAAGACAACGTGCTGAATGTCAATATAGAAGCTGCTGATGAGGTAGCCCGACAATTACGATTACGAGATATTGGAGGACTGATCATCGTAGATTTCATAGATATGAAATCAGGTGAAAACCAAAGAACATTGCTGGAACACATGAAAAATGCCATGAAGCGTGACAAAACAAAACATGTTTGCCTGCCTCTTAGTCGCTTTGGCTTGATGGAAATTACACGTGAACGAGTCAGACCTGTGCTAGACCTTGCTTCGCATGAATCGTGTCCCGTTTGTCGTGGTACAGGACAGGTTAAACCTACCATCCTGGTGATTGATGATATTGAACACAGTATGAATTTTATTTTCAGCGAATTAAAATTAAAATATATTTCCCTGTATGTTCATCCTTTTATTGCAGCTTTTATTAAAAGGGGTATTTATTCGAAGCAGTTGCAATGGTGGATAAAATATAAAGCGATCATCTCCATCAGGTTGTCCAATTCCATGCACCTGATAGATTATAAATTTCTCGACCGGCAAGGCAGGGATGTTTTGGAAGATTATTGATCTTTCTCAAAATTAAGCTTCAGCACTGAAAAACCTTTACTCTCACTGATGACTGGTATCAGAATCTCATGAGCATTTACCTGACGTGCATATTTCGGAATTGAATTTCCATTTATCTTGCTGCTATTGATCAGTATTGAATAATCAATGTTCCCTTCCGGATCAATAGTATTGTACATGAGATTCCAGTTGCTGCGTGAAATGTCATTAAACAACACAACAATCTTATTTTTAAATCCTGTTGAACTGAACGAAGAATAATAACCCTCATCGTTTAAGGTAGTTTGGTCTTTTTTAATCACTTTTGTCCATTCAATCGTTCCATATTGATTAACAGAAGCTATCAGGATATCGCTGAACCTGTAAAAATAGCGTATATAAGTATTGTTTAACGAATAATAATTGTTCATCACTTCTTTCACAACAGTAAACTTCTCTCCCATGAATACAAAACCACCATCATCACGTAACAGCATTCGTGCAGCATAAAAATCTTTTAATCCTTTGCCTTTATAACCCACACCTTCAAGTGTGGTGATCATTTCACTGCTGAAAGGAATAAATTTTTTTTCTGATGTATCTATTGTGGTTGAAATTTTAAATATGGAAATTCCCTGAAACACTTCATTGTTACTTGTTGAATAAAATCCTGACAGAATAAATAATTTGTTTTGAAAGTCATATTTAAATACTACAGAAGAAGTATTTAAAGTGTCATTAAATAAATCGGTACTAAAACTGTGCTGATCAATCAGATTACCGGCAAAAAAACGGAGTCTTTCCTGCCCAGACTTAAACAAATTACCTCTGTTGTCATTAATTCTTATTATAGCTCCGATATACTCTGAAAAAAGACTTAATTGTTCCAGAGAAAACTCTTTCCTCGCACTAACAATGGTAAGCATACTTTTGTATTGTTCAAGAGTAGAGGTAAATACAGAGAAATTGAACCTAACAATTTCATTGACTATTTCTGATGGATATGCAATTAAAAATCGATGATAGACTTTATCGTATGTTATTTTAAATGTTTTTGAATTAGATGGTGTAATTTTAGTAGTAACCAAAGGAACATCTTTTTTACCAAAAGTTAATCGTTCAGTAATTGTTGAGGCAAAGAGCTGGTATTCTTTGTTTTCTCTGTTATATATCGAATACAACAAATAAACAGTGTTGCCCATCATAAATATTTCTTCAATGTTTTCCCCTTTGTCAATTTGAAACTCAACACTGTTTATAATCTGGAGTTCATGATTATAGCGGGTGAAAATAAAGTCCTGTTTTAATGATTTATTGTATCTGACAACATAATAATTGGCTCCCCAGCTACCAAGTATTTCAAAATTTATCATCCTGTTATTAATTTTTTCTGGCAACGACCAATTTGTCTGCTGCGAAACAGAAGGATATGCATTGAATAGTAAAAAGATAAAAATGATAATAAGATGAAAAATTGATTTCATAAATGCTAGTATTGCAAAAATCTTACTTTTTAATTTCTTTTTTAAAGGAAAACACTTCTTCACCTGCAATAAAGGTAGATAAAACTGTTGTACCTAAGATATTCAATTCATCAGTGGTCATAATATCATGGTCGAGGACAATAAAATCAGCAAATTTTCCTTTTTCAATACTGCCTTTGTTTTTTTCTTCAAAATTAGCTTTAGCTGCCCAAATGGTCATGGCCATTAAAGCTTCTTTTCTGCTTATAGCATTCTCCACCTGAAACCCAGTTGCTGGATTTCCATGATTATCTTTTCTGAATACTGCTGCATAAAATCCAAAGATTGGATTTAATTCTTCAACAGGGAAATCACTGCCATAAGGCAGCCAATTATTTTGGTATAAAAGTTCCTTGTAAGCATAAGCATTTTTAACTCTATCGTTGCCCAACCTTTCTGCTGCCCATTTCATATCTGAAGTAGCATGGACAAACTGAACACTAGGAATAATTGAATATTCATGAAACTTTACAATATCATTTTTGTCAACCACCTGTGCATGTTCAATACGCCAACGTTTGTCGTTCCCAGGTTTCAGAAATGTGCTGTAAAGATTAAGTATTATCCTGTTGGCAGAATCGCCAATAGCATGAGTACAAACCTGATAATTATTATCAATAGCCAATTGACAATATTTTTGATAATATTCTGATGGATAAAGAATAGAACCATAATTTCGGGCATCATCGCTGTAGGGGGACAATAAACATGCACCCCGGGACCCCAATGCCCCATCTGCATATAGCTTTAATGAACATACAGTAAGGCGGTCTGTTTTTATTATTCCATTTTCTTTAATAAATTGTTCTGTTGCCTCTTCAGGTTCCAGCATAGCATAAATTCTCATTTTTAGTGTTCCATCTTCATGCATTTTTCTGATGATGTCTATAAAACGAATTTTCAAGCCTGCATCACACACTCCGGTCAATCCTACCTTTAAACAAGCCTGTTCTGCTATTTTAAAAGCATTTTTAATTTGTTCATCTGTTAGATTATTGGCTGCATCCTTTAAAATATCAGCTGCATTGTCGAGCAAAACACCTGTAAATTTATTATTATTGAAAATCATAAACTTACGATATTCATCAAGCTTAATTTTGCTCAATCTGATAGCCTCATCATTGGCCAGCACAGCATGACCATCTACTCGGGTGAGTAAAACCGGCCTATCCGGATACAACTCGTTTAAAAGATTATTGTCAGGATATTTTTTTTCTACCCATATATTTTGATCCCAGCCACGGCCTAAAATCCAGCCATCTTTGTTTTCATCAGCAAATTTTTTTACAAGTTCAATCACTTCAGCAAATGATTGTGTTCTGGTCAGGTCAATACGTTGCGAAAACTGACCATAACCATAAAAATGACTGTGGGCATCAATAAATCCGGGAAATACAGCTTTTCCTTCCAAATCAATTTCTTTTTCAGCAATATATTTTTTAAGTATCTTCTTCGTGTTACCTATGTCAATAAACTTTCCATCTTTTATAGCAAAGGCTTCACAAATTTCAAAATTTGAATTGACTGTATAAATTTTGGCATTGTAAACTATCATGTCAACATTTAGCTTTCTTGCACATGAACTTAAACACATTACAACCACAATAAATAATGTTAATTTTTTCATAAAAAATCAGATCAGCAGATTAAATTTTTCAATCATCTTTTTCCAGTCTTCAAACTGTTGAAAATGAAAACTGTTGATTTTTATGGATGCAGCAGTCAGAATATTCTGAAGGTCATCATCCACAAAAAGTGTTTCTTTCGGATGAAGGTTTGAATTTTTTAAAACATAACTAAAAATTTCAGGTTCAGGTTTTCTTAGTCCAATCTGGAATGAATAGTATTCTTTTTTGAAATAGGAATAAAAACGACTTTTCAAACGTGAAGAAAGTATTTCTTCAGAGAACTTTTGATAATGAATACAATTGGTATTTGAAAGCAGGATACAATTGTAATGACGCGATAAGCGGGCCAGCATTCTTACATTTTCCAAAGGGCATCCGATGAGTGTTTGATTAAAAGCATTAATAATTTCTTCAAAGTCAGGATATATGGGTGACGAAACCTGCATAAGACGTAAAAAGTCGGATTCAGAAATTTCGCCACGCTCAAGTTGATGAAAAACATTGTTTTTTTTCTTAAGCCATTCGTCAACAGGTATTTGTAAATTTTTTAGTGCAATATAGCTTTTTTCAGGATCAATTTCATAAAAAACTCCTCCAAAATCGAAAAGTAAATTTTTTATTACAATCATAATTTCAATAATCAATAATCATTTATATCTTTGCACCCTCGATTAAGGGCCCATAGCTCAGTCGGTTAGAGCAGTTGACTCATAATCAATTGGTCGCAGGTTCGAGTCCTGCTGGGCCCACAAATATACAGGAATCTTCTTGAAAAATATTTATTTTTGAAAGGCGGAGAAAATCTTCGCCTTTTTTGTTTTATGTACTTTGATTTAAAAAATAACAGAACAATCTGGATGAGCCACGACAATCCGAAGGCTATCCTCACAATCGATCAGCGGTTTCTGCCTTTTGAAAAAAAAGTGTTTAAAATTATTTCTTTCAGTGATGCTGTTTTTGCCATTAACAATATGGTAGTAAGGGGTGCACCATTGATAGGTGCTACCGCAGCCTATGGAATGTATCTGTCAATTAAAGAGGCTGTTGAAAAGCAATCAGGACAGGAGGCGATAATCAGGGATTCCCTTACATTGTTATCATCACGGCCAACGGCTATCGACCTGAAAAAAGGAATTGAGTATGTATTAAATGTTATAAAAAATAACAATCTCAATCATCATATTGTTTCCATGGCACTTGATGCAGCCAATCGTTATGCAGATTGTTCTGCCAGGCAATGCATGGAAATAGGCGAATATGGTTTTGAAATTATCCAGTCTATCTATAGAAAAAAGAAAAAAAGGATTAATATTCTTACACATTGCAATGCAGGAAAGCTTGCAACAGTTGATTACGGTACAGCTTTGTCACCTGTATATTTGGCAAATATTAAAAATATTCCTGTTCATATATGGGTTGATGAAACACGTCCCAGAAATCAGGGTGCCTTTCTAACAGCATTTGAGCTTGACGAAAATCATATTCCTCATACAGTGATAGCCGACAATACAGGAGGCCACCTGATGCAGCATAGCCAGGTTGATATGGTGTTGGTAGGTGCCGACAGAATAACACGGATTGGCGATACGGCCAATAAAATAGGAACTTATCTGAAAGCTCTTGCTGCTAATGACAATCATGTGCCTTTTTATGTAGCAGCTCCAATGTCAACTTTTGACTTTTCGATAAATAACGGATTGACAGAAATCCCGATTGAGCAAAGAGATGCTGTCGAAGTTCAAAAAATAAAAGGTTTGTGTTGTGATAAAATAGTAGATATTAAGCTAATTAATGAAAACACCAGTGTAGCAAATTATAGTTTTGATGTTACGCCTGCTCGTCTGATTACTGCTTTCATTACTAATTTAGGTGTTTTTAAAGCCAATAAAAAAGACTTATCAATTCTTTTTAACAATAAAACTGATTTTTGAATTCTATTTCCGTAATTTGCCTAATCTAATTTATTTATTTTTTAACCAAAACTTGACTGATGAACCTGAAAGATTATGTAAGAGACATACCAGATTTTCCCAAAAAAGGTATCTTATTTCATGATGTAACTACATTGTTTAAAAATCCACAAGCTTTTAGTTATGTTGTTAACAACTTATATGATGTATATAAAAATACTAAACCAGATTATATTGTTGCTATTGAAGCCAGAGGATTTATTTTAGGCAGTGCACTTGCCTTACGTTTAGGTTGTGGATTTATTCCTGTCAGAAAACCTGGTAAACTACCTGCTGATACTATCAGTGAGGAATACAGTCTTGAATATGGAACCGATAAAGTTGAAATACATAAAGATGCGTTGAGGCCGGGAGAAAAAGTAGTGGTAGTGGATGACCTGGTAGCTACCGGAGGCACTTTGCTTGCAGGAGTTAAACTAGTACAAAAACTGGGTGCAACAATTATCGGAGTTGCTTCAATCATCGATATGCCAGAACTTGGTGGCAGAAGTTTGCTTGAAAGCTATAATTATTATTATCTGATTGAATACTCAGGTCATTAAATGAACAATCATCTGATATATAAAATAGCCTTAACCATGGTTCCTTTGGTAGGACCAAAGCTGGCAAGAAATCTGATAGCTTATTGTGGCAGCCCCGAAGCTGTTTTTACTGAAAATAAACGACATTTGGTAAAGATTCCGGGAATAGGAACAATGATAGCAGATTCAATAGCAGGTTTTAATGGCTTTGCAAGGGCAGAAAAAGAACTTGAGTTTGTTGAAAAAAATAAAATAAATGTACTTTTTTATCTGGATGAAGATTACCCTGAACGGTTGAGAGATTTGGAAGATGCACCCTTGATACTATATTTTAAAGGAAACTCAAAACTAAATAAACCAAAGGTTTTAGGGATAGTGGGCACACGAAAAGCAAGTAATTATGGAAAAAACTTTTGTAATAATATTGTTGAAGCTCTAAAAGATTATAATCCACTTATTATTAGCGGTTTAGCATTTGGCATTGACTATTGTGCACACAAAGCTGCACTGGCCAATCAACTTGAAACTGTAGCAGTTCTTGGACATGGTCTTGACACCTTGTACCCTTCGCAACACAGAAGTATTGCTTTAGAAATGATAGAAAAAGGTGGATTAATTACTGAATTTATCTCCGGTACAACACCCGAAAAGCAAAACTTTCCTCAGCGAAACAGAATTGTGGCAGGGATGATTGATGCTTTACTGGTTGTGGAAACTGGTGTAAGTGGAGGTGCACTGATTACTGCTGAAATTACAAACTCCTACAACCGCGAGGTTTTTGCTGTTCCTGGTCGCATTGATGATGACCTTTCGGCAGGATGTAACAACTTGATTAAAAAAAATAAAGCTTGCCTGATTGAAAATGTTGCAGATATTGCATTTCACTTAGGATGGGATATTATTCAAAAACAGCATAATGATAAAAAAAATGTTATTGCTATGCTTGATGAACAGGAAAAACTTATTTATAATTTTATCAAAAATAAAGATAAAATACATATTGATCAGATTGCTGCTGAAACAGGAAAAACAATTTCAGAATTATCAGTTTTGTTACTTGAATTGGAATTTAAAGGATTGCTCATTACACTTCCGGGAAAATTTTATAAAGTTTGATAAATAGCTTACTATGAAAAAAATTATATTGTTTTACACCATTTTAATGTATTTTTTTGCTCAGTCTTTTGCACAAAATGCTAAACCAAAAAATATTGTACTGGTGGTAGCCGAAGGTTTTGGATATGGTCATTTATCTTATATGTATTCGTATTCAAAAAATAAAGGAGAGTTCCCTGTCAGTAAATTCGAGGTACATGGATTATTAAACCCGGGAAATGTTGCATTATTGCATTCATCACCAGCTATTATGATAGCAAATGGAAAAATGACCGACAGAAATAGCACAGGTTTAGATTCTGCTGGTAATAAAATCAAAACATTATTAGAAATTGCGAAAGAACAAAAAAAAGCAATAGGATTAGTGAGTTCTGCATCAGTAACCTATGCATTGAATGCTGTGTTTTATGCTCACCAGAAAAAACTGGATAAACATGAATCGATAGCTTTGGATTTATTTAATTTAAAACCTGACCTGATTATTTCAGGAGGTATGAAATACTTCAAAGACAGAGGCGATGGCCGTGATCTTTTGATTGAGTTTCGAAAAGATGGATACAAAATACTGGATGAAAAAAAAGACCTCACTAAGGGCAGTCAGCTAAAAACATTAGCATTGATTGCTAATGAAAATCTTGATAAAGCACCCTCAAGAGGAGATTTTTATCAGCTTGCTTTTCAAAAGGCCTTTAAAACACTCATCAAAAAAGATGAAGGATATTTTCTGGTTATTACATTGCCTCATTTAGACTGGGCAGGTAAAGAAAATAACTGCGAACAAATCAAATCAGAACTGGCTGATTTTGAGTTACTGCTTGAAATGTTAGTTAAATTTATTGCTGACGATAAAGAAACACTGTTGCTGGTGTTGTCAAGTGCCGAAACTGGCGGATTAAATTTAATTGATTTTAACAATGCTGAGATAAAATGGGCTACAAAAAATCGTATTCATGCGTTAGTACCTGTTTTTGCAAATGGCAGTGGTGCTGCTACTTTTTCCGGGATTTTTCAGTCATCCGAAGTTTATCATAAAATAATTAATCTTTTACAACAATAGGTTTATGTTTGATTTTGAACTGATCAAACAAAAATGGCTGCTTATTGGTGTAATAATTTTTTATGTTATTAAAAGGTTATTTTCAAATAACTCCTTTATTAATGCAAACAGTTTAATAATCAATCTGGTGTTGCTTTCATTGTTAATAGCTGGTTTGGTAATGGAGTTATGGTCAAAACATGGATGGTTTGTACTTATTTTAGCATTCATAGGAGCAATAGTTATGATAAAAATAATTTTAAATCGCAGAAAAAAGGATGAATGATAATAAACATTAAAAGATTAACCTTATTTTTGAAATAGTTCAAAAAACTTCATTATATGCTCAGATTTGACTTTGAAAAACCAGTAGTTGAAATTGAAGAAAAGATTAAAAAACTTGAGGCAATTTCTGTTGATCCTGAACAAAAGAATATACAGCTTAATATTCTCAAAAAAGATTTACTGGATACTCAAAAAAGAATCTTTTCGAACTTAACAGGATGGCAAAAAGTACAAATATCACGACACCCTAACCGACCCTATACTATTGACTATATCCACTCAATATTTGATTCATTTATTGAGTTACATGGTGATCGGAAAGCAGGAGACGACCCTGCCATTATCGGTGGATTTGCACGTTTTAACAAGGAAAGTGTAATGGTGATAGGGCATCAAAAAGGCAGAAGTGTTAAAGAAAACCAAACTCGTAATTTTGGCATGGCAAGCCCTGAAGGTTACCGTAAAGCCAACCGTTTAATGAAGCTTGCAGAAAAATATAATAAAGCCATTATAACTTTCATTGATACTCCGGGTGCTTTGCCAAGTATTGATGCTGAAGCACGTGGTATTGGAGAGGCTATCGGTTCAAACATTCAGCTAATGTTAAGAATTAATGTTCCTGTTATCAGTATAATTATTGGTGAAGGAGCTGCTGCCGGTGCTTTGGGTATTGCTGTGTCAGACAAATTGCTTATGCTGGATAATACTTGGCTGGCTGTGATTTCTCCTGAGTTCTGCTCTTCTATTCTCTGGCGAACACATAACCATGTTGAACAGGCAGCCGAGCAAATGAAACTGACACCTGAACATCTTTGCAAGGCAAAAATTATTGATGGCATTATTCATGAACCTTTGGGAGGAGCGCATGCTGATTTCAGTAGTACTTTTCAGAATGTTAAAAAAGCAATTGATAAAAATCTGAAATTATTGTGGCAGCTTTCTCCGTCTGACAGAATTTTTGCAAGAGAAAATAAATTTAATAACCTTGGGGTATTTCTTGAAAAAAATCTTTTATAATAGCTTTTTCCAAATAATATTTTGACTGATTTCCTGCATTAAACAACAAATCAATAGCACTTAAGTCTTTAATAAACCCAAACCTTTCTTTAAAAACCTGATTGTATGGTACCTCATTGTAAAATTCAATTTTTTTTGAATATCTGGTCTTTGGGTGAAAGTAGTTTCTTAAATCAACCTCCTGATGGTTATTCTTATGCTCTGATAGTATTTGTAGTTTGACTTTTATCTGAAATAATTTTAATAATATTTCTATGGAAAAAACATTGAGATCGAGCAGGAAGTGATATTTTGTTTGAAACAAAGGGTATAAACTATCGGCATAAAATTCAAAGAAAGGCGAATTATTGTACGAGGAAATTATTGACTCCCAATGCAATTTTTGCCAGTTAAAGCTATCATCGATTATAACATCACGGAATGAAAGCTTTGTTTTACCTTTTTTAACCGGTACTATCAATGCCAGACACTTGTTTGGGCCGCTGATTATAGCCCTGTTGCGAAAACTCTGTTTTTGGAAAATTGAGGTATCATCCAGAATTATAGTTTCTGCTTTTGCTGCTATAGCAAAAATCGCTGAAACAGGCAGAAAATGTGGTTCAATAATAAAACTTTTTGCTGGCATGATATTTTTCATCCACAAAGGTAATTTGTTTAACAATTTTATAGATTTAGAATAATGAAGATAGCTACTGATATTAAATTTGCAAGATATTTGAAAACAAGTTTTACATGAATCAGCAAACCATTGAAGAACAAATTGAACGCATCAAACGGCTGAAAAAAGAAAAAAATGCCATTATACTGGTGCACAACTATCAGGAACCAGAAATTTACAAAGTAGGAGATTTTATTGGCGATTCTCTGGAACTTTCACGTAAAGCCATGGAAGTGGAGGAAGACATCATTGTGTTTTGCGGGGTGAGGTTTATGGCCGAAACAGCCAAAATTCTTAACCCGACAAAAAAGGTTATACTTCCCAACATGGAGGCTACATGTTCGATGGCTGACATGTCCGATGTACCCGGGTTATTAAAGCTGAAAGCTGAGCATCCCGATGCTGCTGTGGTTTGTTATATCAACACCAATGCTGATGTAAAGGCACATAGTGATGTAGTATGTACTTCAGCGAATGCCTTAAAGATTGTTGAGTCTTTGCCCAATGAAAAAATAATATTTCTACCCGATAAAAACCTGGCCGCCTACCTTCAATCACGCACACAAAAACAAATTATTCCTTATGAAGCATATTGTTATATTCACAATGCTCTGGATGCTTCATTGTTAAAAGATTTTAAAAATCAATATCCAAAAGCAAAGGTGATAGCACACCCTGAATCGCCAATGGAACTGCTAAATATGTCGGATTATGTACGTGGAACATCTGGAATGATAAAAGTTGCACGCGAGTCGGATGCAGAAGAATTTATCATGGTAACTGAATGCGGGATGGCAGAAAAACTAAAATTGGAAGTTCCTGAAAAAACATTTCATTCGTTTTGCAACATCTGTTCTTACATGAAAATGACCAATTTATTTTTGGTAGAACGTGCTCTTAGCAAATTTCAATATGAAATAAATGTACCTGAAGCTATTGCTTTACAGGCTCGCAAGGCTATCGGCAGAATGCTTGAGATGTCTGGTCCTAATATAGGATTACACAAAAATGAGTAAACCAATTTCAGATTAATATTTAAATGAAAATTTTCTCAGGTATGATATGTTAAACTATAAACACTTTTTCAGGATGAGTTACTTGAAATTAAACAAGAAAAAATATTACACTTTACACAACGTACAATAAAGCCAATAAGTATTTCAGTAGTATTTTAAGCATCCTACCTAATCAAACTTCGGTACAGTTGGATAGGAAATAACTCTCTATCTCATACTGTATATAATCTCACCAATCAGAATGTGAAAAAACTCAGTTTTTCAAAAATATTCCATTAAAAAATTAATAGATAATTACAAATCAGACTGCATTAAGTGGTATAATAACGTATAAGAGGTTGATGTTGTTTTGTGAAGGGGAAAATTGGGAGAACGTGTAAAAAGTAATTTTTTTAAGACAGATTTTGAGTAAAAAATGGGGAGGGCGTGGTTCTTTGGGCAGTTTTTTAAAATTGTATTAATGTATAGGATTCAGGGATATTTTTTACACAAAATTCAATATTATATTTCATCACAATACTGGACAGGAATTTACCCTGATAGCCATAAAAGCCTTAAAACTCTATCAGGTTTTTAATTTATCATCGCTTAATGCAGGATTAATAAAGAATTAGGTTAATTTAGTTCTGAGCTTTTCAGGTCATGTCCCATTTTTTGTTTTTTAGTGCGGAGGTAATTTTTATTATACTTGTTGGATTCTATTTCCAGTGGAATGTGCTCAATAATATCAAGGCCGTAAGCTTCAAGGCCAATGCGTTTTGCAGGGTTGTTTGTTATTAATCTGATATGATGTACCCCCAGATCCCTTAAAATTTGTGCTCCCACACCATAATCTCTTTCATCAGGATTAAAACCAAGGTGAATGTTGGCTTCAACGGTGTCCATGCCACTTTCCTGTAACCTGTATGCTTTCAATTTATTAACAAGACCTATTCCCCTGCCTTCCTGGTTCATATAAATAACAATTCCTTTCCCTTCCTTTTCTACCATTTTCATTGCACGATGCAGCTGAGGACCGCAGTCGCAACGGTAGCTACCAAAAATATCTCCTGTAACACAGGAAGAATGAACTCTGACAAGTATTGATTCATCAAGGGTCCATTCTCCTTTTACAAGAGCGAGATGAACCTCATTGGTTGTTATTTGACGGTATGCAATAATTCTAAAATCGCCAAATTCTGTTGGTAAATCAACTTTTTCAACCAACCTTTCAATTAATGATTCGTTATTTAATCTGTACGAGATTATGTCTTTTATAGAAATAATATGCAATCCGTGTTTGTCAGCCAATTTTCTTAATTCAGGCAAACGTGCCATCGTGCCATCTTCATTAAGGATTTCACAGATGGCACCAACAGGTTCAAATCCTGCCAAACGAGCCATATCAATAGCAGCTTCGGTATGCCCCGACCTGCGAATGACACCACCCTGCTTGGCACGTAAAGGGAAAATATGTCCTGGTTTTGCAAAATCATCAGGTTTTGTTTTAGGATCAATCAATGCACGGATTGTTTTTGCGCGGTCAGGAGCAGAAATTCCTGTGGTGCATCCATGTCCTTTTAAATCTATCGGAATGGTAAAAGGTGTTTCATGCAGGCTGGTATTGGATGACACCATCAGTTCGAGACCCAGCATGTCGGCACGGCTTTCAATAATAGGTGCACAAATCAATCCCCTACCTTCGCGTGCCATAAAGTTAATGATTGAAGGCGTAACATTGCGTGCTGCTGTAACAAAATCACCTTCATTTTCCCTTTCTTCATCGTCAACAACGATGACAATTTTTCCATTGCGAATATCTTCTATCGCTTGTTGTACAGTGTCAAGCATATTCATTGAAATCTTTGTGTTGGTTGCCATATATTTGATTTAACACCTTTCAGATATTTTATAAATCCTATTAAAAGTGCCAGATTCATTGAATAAAAATGGGTGATAAACCGTAGCAAATTTATATTAACTTTAATAGTAAGCAACAATGTGTCGATTAAGGGTGTAACCATCAATAATAATTGAAAGTACATTGTTATTTGAAAAAATACTGAAGAATGATACACTAAAATATTTGAAAAGAAAATTAAAATAAGAAAGAAAGGCCCAAACCACCTCAATATTTTATGTGAAATAAAACTGAAGGCTACTCCTTTTTTGTTAGAAAACACCAACCCTTTGTATCTATAAAGATTCTGAAAATTTCCTATCGAAATGCGCACCTTTCTTCTGAATTCTTCACTTAATTTATTTGACACATCTTCATAGCATAAAGCAGTGGGTTCCAAAATAGCTTTTCCACCTTTTTCAAACACATTCATTGTAATATAAAAATCATCCATAAAAAATCGTGGAGGAACCGGGCTATACCAATTTTTTCGTATGGCATAGCATCCACCAAATGCACCTGCCATACTTCCCCAGATTAATCCTTCCTGATATTTTATCCTGTTTTCACGGCTGATATAGCTTTCTTCCTGAAAAGAAATTCCATGTTCATTAAAATGTGAATTTACTATCTGTCCACCAACAATAACAATTTCATTGTTTTTGAAATGCTTGACTAGATTTAGAATTGTATTTTCAGTAAATATAACATTTGCATCGGTCAGAATGATAATTTCAGTTTGTGTTTCTTCAACCAGTTGATTGATAATCCCTGCCTTACCAGTACGTGATTGAAATACTTTAAGTTTAAGTTGGTGATATTCTTTTTCAATAAGGCTGATAATTTTATTGGTTTGGTCGGTAGAAGAGTCTGAACCTATAAAAATTCGTATTTTTTCTAATGGATAATTTGTATTTAAGGTGCTTTCAATCTTTTGTGCTATGACTTTTTCTTCATTATATGCTGCAAATACAACTGTAACGTAAGGCAGGTTACTGTCCGTTATTGAATAAGTCAATGCATTTTGTTTTTTGTTTTTAGCCAGTAATTGAAGAATAACAGGATAGAGAATATAACTATGGCCAATAAAAAAAATACTGAGGAAAAAAATTATCTGCCAGATCATTGAAAAAATTTTTCTGCAAAGCTATTGAATTTTTTTACCAATAAATCCTTACTTAATCAAGCTCTTTTTCAAGTTTTTCAATCATACGCTGAGGGTCTTCGTTATCATATAAAATGGAATATAAGGCTTGCAATATCTTCATGTCGATATTCAATTCTCTGGCAATTTTAAAACATGACTTTAATGCATAATATCCTTCAGGTATCATTTTAAGTTCCAGCAGTGCAGCCTGAACAGAATAACCCCTGCCAATCATTTCTCCAAAAGTTCTGTTTCTGCTGAACTGAGAAAAGCATGTTACCATTAAATCTCCCAGATAACCTGACGACATGATATCTCGCTGACAAGGGCAGCAACTTTCCACCATTTTATTGGTTTCCCGTATGGCATTAGAAACAAGTACAGAAACAAAATTATCTCCATATCCCAGACTATGACATAGACCTGATGCAATAGCATAAATATTTTTTAACACTGATGAATACTGAAGACCGTTTACATCGTGGCTAATCCGATATTTTATAAATTCAGTTTGAATTGAATCTCCAATTTTATTTGCATTTTCTTCAGAGTGTGAAGCAATAGTCAAATAAGTGCTCATGTTATTAACAACTTCTTCAGCATGGCTTGGACCGGTCAGAAATACAAAGTTTTCAGGATTAACTCCATATTGCTCGTTTAAAAATGTGGAAATCAGTTGATTGTTGTGAGTGAGAAGGCCTTTGGTGGTTGATACTATTATTTTATTTTTAAGTAAATCGGCTTGCAGATCAGACAAGATTTGCCTGATATAAATTGAAGGAACACAAATAAACACTATTTCAGATTCAGCTACTACATATTTAATATCTGTGCTTAAAAATTTTGGTTTCAAATCAATATCAACTGAACGTAAATACCTGGCATTTCTTCCATACCTGACAATATACTCATAGTTTTTTTGTTGCCTGATCCACCAGTAAAGTTCATGTTGTTTTTTGTCAAATAATGTTTTTGCAAGTGCAGTTCCCCAGCTTCCACTACCAATGATTGATATCTTCATTTTTAAATTTTATTTCAGAAATAGACTAAACTGATATATCTTGTATACTGTTTATTAAATGCAAAATTAAATGTTTCAATACTGATAAATACCATTGATAGCATTACAAAAAACAAAAGCTGAAAAATGATGTGTTAATCATATAATTGTTTGATACAATTAACAGTCTTCAATTTCACTTATATTTAAGTTTTATCTTTGCCAGTAAAATAAAATATTATTCATGTCTCCATACCTGATAACATCCATTGTATTTGCATATTTTTTACTGCTACTGCTGATAACATTTTTAACATCAAAAAACGCAAATAATCATTCTTTTTTTCTTGGAAATAAAAAATCGCCATGGTATGTGGTGGCATTCGGAATGATAGGTGCCTCATTGTCGGGTGTTACTTTTATGTCGGTACCGGGTTGGGTTAAGGATACTCAATTTACTTACATGGTCATTGTATTTGGTTATCTGGCAGGATACCTTGTGATTGCTACTATTTTAATGCCATTATATTATCGGTTGAATCTTACTTCGATTTACACCTATCTGGAAGGCAGATTTGGAAAATACACTTATAAAACGGGTGCCATGTTTTTTCTGCTCTCGCGTACCCTTGGTGCTTCATTGCGTATGTTTTTGGTAGTCAACGTTTTGCAGATATTTGTTTTCGACACCTGGCATATTCCATTTTTTGTAACTGTACTTATTTTTATTATATCTATCCTCATTTACACGTTCAAAGGAGGGATTAAAACCATTATCTGGACAGACACCTTACAAACCACTTTCATGGTGCTGGCTGTTATTTTATCAATCATTTTAATTGGAAAGGAAATGAATTTGTCATTCAGTGGCTTACTTTCAAAGATATTCAATAGTGATTATTCAAATATGATAGTAACAGACTGGAGCAGCAAACGACATTTTCTGAAACAATTTTTAAGTGGTGCATTCATTGCCATGACCATGACAGGGCTCGACCAGGAAATGATGCAGAAGAATCTTAGCTGTAAAACATTAAAACAGGCACAGATTAATATGTTTTCATTTAGTACAGTTCTTGTTTTGGTGAATTTGATATTTTTAATTTTAGGTGCCATTCTGGTATTTTATGCCAGTGAAAATCAGATAGTTGTTGCTCATTCAGACGATCTTTTCCCGACCATTGCATTAAATTATCTTAGTCCGTTTGCAGGCATTGTTTTTATTGTCGGTTTGATTTCTGCTGCATATCCAAGTGCTGACGGAGCACTGACATCACTGACCACTTCATTTTCAATCGATATTCTTGGACTGAATAAAAAAGATATTGATGAAAAACAAAAGGTGAAGACAAGATATAAGGTTCATTTTTCTTTTGCGATCATTTTATTGATTTGCATATTGCTGTTCAAAGCAGTGAATGATAAGGCAATCATTGACAAATTGTTTACCATAGCAGGATATACTTATGGCCCTTTATTAGGTTTATATACTTTTGGCATGTTTACCAGACGTAAAGTTATTGATAAAGCAATTCCATTTGTCGCAATTTTATCTCCGCTATTTTGTTATGTACTAAGCATGTTTTCACAACAGCTTATGTGGGGATATACATTTGGTTTCGAACTAATTATAGTGAATGGGTTGTTTACTTTTGTTGGACTTCTTATCTTCAGCACTTCTGAAAAATTAAAATAAAAATTTTTCATGGACATAAGCCCTGACAATTATAATTACATTCTTCCTGAAGACAGGATTGCAAAAACTCCGCAGAAAGTCAGACACTTATCTAAATTATTGCTTTATAACAATTTCAAAATATCTCATCATCAATTTATTGATCTTCCTGAATTATTGCCTGAGAAAAGTATGTTGATTTTTAATGATACTAAAGTAATACAAGCAAGATTGTTATTTAAAAAACCAAGTGGTTCGTTGATAGAGATTTTTTGTTTGGAACCACAAAACAACAAAGAAGATATTGCAAAAGAATTATTAAAAAAATATACTGCAACATGGAACTGTCTGGTAGGAAATTTAAAGCGATGGAAAAAAGAGATAGTACTTCAAAAGTCTCTAAAAATAGATGGAAAAGACTATTTTTTAGAGGCACGTATGCTAAGAGATACAGGTAATCCACGTTTGATAGAATTTTTCTGGAACACTGATCACACCTTTGAGGAAATTATCAGAATTATTGGTGAAATGCCTATTCCACCCTATATGAAACGTAAATCCAATGATGATGATAAAACTAGCTATCAGACAATTTATGCAGTTAATAATGGTGCTGTGGCTGCACCAACAGCAGGGCTGCATTTTACTGATGAAGTATTTAAAAAATTAGAAAATAAAGGTATTTCTAAGGAATTTCTAACGCTACATGTTAGTGCCGGCACCTTTCAACCCCTGAAAGCCGAGAATTTTATTGACCACCCTATGCACATCGAACAAATGGTTTTTACTAAAAACACCATTATCAATCTTTATTTGAATTCTGATCAACTAATTAGTGTGGGTACTACCAGTTTAAGGTCATTGGAAAGCCTTTACTGGTTTGGAGTTAAATTGAAAGATAACCCTCATGCATGTTTTTTTATTGAAAAGTTATTTCCATATCAGAAAAATTCATCAGAAATTTCTTTTAAAAATTCACTTGAAATAATTATCAATTATTTGGAGAAAAACAATATTGACACCTTGTATGGAAATACTGAAATCATGATCATGCCAGGATATAGGTTTCATTATGGCAGAGGACTGATAACAAATTTTCATCAGCCTAACAGCACGCTTTTGTTATTAGTTTCAGCATTTATTGGTCAGCAGTGGAAAATTGTTTACAAGACAGCTATGGCATGCAACTATCGTTTTTTAAGCTATGGCGACAGTTCATTGCTCATGAGGTAAAATTGAATAAATTTGAAAAAATTTTTTTGTTATGATCCAGCGCATTCAATCTGTTTTTTTATTGTTTGCAATTATTTCTGCAACAGTTTTGTTTTTTATTCAGCTAAAACATCAGCTAAAATCAACCACTGAAGAACAAGGCGTAAGTGAAACTATCACTGTATGTTATATTTCAAAGACAATTGAAGGTAGCGATGATGTTGAAAAAAAGCCACTATACATTTCGGCACTCTTAAATTCTTTCCTCATTGTCATTGCACTTTTTACAATATTTTTATATAAAAAAAGGACTCGTCAGAGCCTGTTTTGTCGTTTAGGTATTTTGACAGGCACTGGATTATTGGTTTATTTGCTGTTTTTTCTTGAAAAAGCAGGTGGAACAAAAAATTTAATAGGGAATAACACACAAAATTATCTTTTTCTAATATTGCCTGCATTGACAGTATTGTTTTTTTATCTGTCCAATGTATTCATTATGCGAGATGAACGATTGATACGTTCTGTTGACAGGATACGTTAGCTTTCTTTAACCTACTTCTTCGTAGGCCTTGGTTTCCAGCTTATCTTTATTTGCCAGTACAAATTCTTGCAACATTTTCGTTGTCAATGATTTAGGTCTTTCCAAAGGAAAATATAAGGCTCTGTCCCAGATAATATTAGCTGTTACACCCAATGCTCTTCCTAAACCAAACAATACGGTATAAAATTCATATTCCCTGACACCATAATGCCATTGCAGTACACCAGACTGTGCATCAACATTGGGCCAAGGGTTTTTTGCCTTTCCCTGTTCAATCAGGATAGGAGGCACTACTTCATATAAAAGTTTTATATAATCAAATAATAAGTCATCCTGAATGTGTGTATTACAAAACTTCTGAATGGCAGTATAACGTGGGTCAGTTTTACGTAAAACTGCATGTCCGAACCCCGGAATTACCTGTCCGGAATTTAATGTGTGCCATACATCTTCTGAAAGTTTTTCTTTAGAAGGCACACTACCTCCATATTTTTTCATCTCATTTTGGATCCATCGTAAAACTTCCTGGTTGGCTAAACCATGCAAAGGCCCAGCTAATCCGTTTATCATTCCGCTGATGGCATAATAGATATCAGATAAAGCACTAGCAATTAAATGACCTGTGTGTGCACTTACATTACCACCTTCATGGTCGCTATGCAAAATAAAATACAATCGGGAGACATCATCATAAGGCTTGTCTAGTCCCATCATGTGAGCAAAATTGCCTGCCATATCCAGATGAGGATCAGGTGGAATGAATTCATTGTTTTTGTATTTCATTCTGTAAATATATGCGGCAATTTCAGGTAGTTTAGCTAATAAACTGATTGAATCTTCATAGGTTGCTTCCCAGTAATCTTCTTTTTTTAATCCCTCTTTATATTTTCTGGCAAATTTTGATTCCCTTTGTAATGCAATGATAGCATTTGAAAACATGGTCATCGGGTGTGTGTCTTTGGGTAAGGCCCTCAGCACATCAAAAACATACCATGGAACATGTTTCCTTTTATTAAATTCATCGGCAATTTGTTCGACCTCTTCTTTAGTAGGTATATCACCTGTTAACAATAAATAATAAAAGCCTTCCACCAATGGTATATTGCCAAATTCTGATATGGGCATTTTTTCAAAAACTTCAGGGATAGTATATCCCCTGAAGCGTATGCCCTCATTGGGGTCAAGATAGCTAATATCTGAAACCAGACTTTTAATGCCTCTCATTCCACCAATGATTTGACTGATGGTTGCCTTGTCAACTACAACATCTCCATAGTTTTTTAACATATCTGAAATAAATGCTCTTTGGCTGACTATTTTCTCGTAAAGCTTTTCCTTTATTGTAATCATTAGATAAAAGGTTAAAATCTTGAAATTTAAAACTTTTTTTACAGCAGCTAATATAGTTTTATTTTAAAAACATTATGTAACTACTTCATAATTAGAAGTTATCAAAAAAACAAAATATTTACTAATAAAAAAGATTTATAACAAGCTTATTTTAAGCGGGAAGAACAGGAAAAGTACTTTGTCTTGCTTTCAATTCTTTATCAAGTAAATAGATACCTTGTTTGCTGTCAGCAATCATTTTTATTTCATGGAATATTTGTTCAACAGTAGCAAGTTCTTCCACCTGTTCGTCAACAAACCATTTCAGAAAACTATTTGTTGCATGATCTTTCTCTTCAATAGCCAGGCTAACAAGTTCGTTGATGCATTCTGTTATATGTTCTTCATGCTGTAATATTTCCTTAAATACTTCCTCAATAGACGACCAATCTGATTTAGGAGCTTTTATTGATTCAAAAATAACCCTGCCACCTGCTGTTATTAAATAATCATAGAGTTTTCTGGCGTGCAAATATTCTTCCTCAGCCTGTATTTTTGTCCAATTGGCAAAACCAATATAATTGATTGATTCAAAATAAGAAGCCATTGACCAATATAAATATGAAGAATAAAGCTCTTCATTTATTTGCCTGTTTAAGGCTTTTACCATTTTTTCTTTAATCATAATTCTAAATTTTTATTATTTTTCATTAATAACAAATAAACTATAAAATTGCTCATTTTAACTTGTTTTAACTTTCAGATGCAATCCACATTCTTTAGTTTCAGGGTTTTCCCACCACCACCGACCATTTCGTGAAGGTTCACCTTTTTCGACTGCTCTGGTACAAGGTGCACAGCCAATACTCAGGTATCCTTTGTCGTGTAATATGTTGTATGGTATTTTATTTTTTCTAATAAATTGCCATACTTCTTCTTCTGTCCAGTTTATTAATGGATTAACCTTCAAAATATCCAGTTCGTTTTCCCATTCAACAAGTTTCATGTTTTGTCGAGTAATTGATTGCTCCTTTCTGATTCCGGTTAACCACACATCATGACCATTAAGTGCTCTTTTTAGTGGATTAAATTTTCTGATATGGCAACACAACTTCCTTTTTTCGATACTGTCGTAAAATAAATTGATTCCATTTTCTTTTACCATATTCTCTACTTCCTGATATTCTGGAAAAATAATGTCAATATTTATATTGTACTTTTCTTTAGTCTGGTCAATCAGGTCATAACTTTCATAAAACAACCTACCAGTGTCAAGCGTAAAAATTCGAATACATGGAACATTTTGTGCAATGATACAAGTTAATGCCTGGTCTTCTGCCCCCAGGCTGCTTGAAAATGCCAGATTACAATTATATTCTTTGACAAGAATCGTTAAGATTTCTGCTGGCTCTTTATTGCTAAAACGTTCATTTAATTCGTCAATATTATGTTTTAATAATTTCATTTAAATACTCCTCAACTTATAGTTGCACCATTTTCTGTTTCATTTTCCGGGCTTAAAAATTTAAGTTTTCCATCATGTTCCTGTATCATCAGTATCATTCCCTTCGATTCTATGCCTTTAATTTTTCTTGATTTTAAATTTGCCAGATAGGCAGCTTGCTTTCCAATGATTTCTTCAGCTTTGTATTGGTGCGCAATACCAGAAATAATTGTTCTTTTTTCGAAACCCAAATCAATACTGACTTTCATCAATTTGTCGGTACCTTCAACTTTTTCTGCATCAAGAATTTTAACGATTCTGATGTCCATTTTTGCAAATTCTTCGTAACTTATTTCTTCTTTCAGCGCAGTAAAAACTGTTTTCTTTTCCTTATCTTGTTTACTTTTTTTCAATTTTTCCACCTGAGCATTGATTTCAGCATCTTCAATTTTTGAGAAAAGTAATTGAGGTTGTTCAACTAAATGACCAGAAATTACCAAATCAGTTTTTCCAATATCCGACCAAATCAGGTTGTGACGAATATTCAGTATATCCTCTAATTTCTGAGCGGTAAATGGCAGGAATGGTTCCATCAGCAAAGAAAGGTTAGCACAAATTTGCAAACAGTTGTTTAAAATATTTCCTACAGCTTCCTTATCTGTTTTTATTAAATGCCAGGGTTGAGTGTCTGCAAGGTATTTATTACCAGCACGTGCCAGGTTCATCATTTCAGATTGTGCTTCACGAAACCTGAAATTTTCAAGGGCCATACTTACCTTATTCTTATATGACTCTATGTTAATTTGATGAAGGTCTTTTTTATCAGTGCAAACGGGTACTTTTCCATCAAAAAATTTATGGGTGAGAACAATAACACGGTTGATAAAATTGCCTAAAATTGCTACCAGTTCATTGTTGTTTTTTGCCTGAAAGTCTTTCCATGTAAAGTCATTATCTTTTGTTTCCGGAGCATTCGCAGTCAAAACATACCTTAAGACATCCTGTTTACCAGAAAACTCATTCAAATATTCATGCAGCCAGACTGCCCAGTTTTTTGATGTAGAAATTTTATCGCCTTCAAGGTTCATAAATTCATTTGCAGGAACATTGTCGGGCATAATGTATGTGCCTTCTGCTTTGAGCATGGCAGGAAAAATGATACAATGAAAAACAATATTGTCTTTGCCAATAAAATGTATCAATCGTGTTTCAGGGTCTTTCCACCATTTTTCCCAATCAGAGGTTAATTCGCGGGTTGCTGAAATATATCCTATGGGTGCATCAAACCACACATATAATACTTTGCCATCAGTACCTTCAATGGGTACAGGCACTCCCCAGTCAAGATCACGGGTTACAGCCCTTGGGCGTAAACCATCATTTATCCATGAAGCACATTGTCCATAAACATTGGTTTTCCATTCTCCTTTTTTCCCTTCCAGTATCCATTCTTTCAGCCAGTTTTCATAGTCATTCAATGGTAAATACCAATGTCTGGTTTTTTTCATCACAGGTTTTGACCCGCTTAAAACTGACTTTGGATTGATCAGTTCAGTAGGGCTTAAAGAAGAACCACATTTTTCACATTGATCACCATAGGCTTCAGGGTTTGAACATTTTGGACACTCTCCTGTAACATAACGGTCGGCAAGAAACATTTTAGCTTCTTCATCAAAAAGCTGTTCACTTTCGGCTTCGGCAAAAGCACCTTTTTCGTATAATTTTAAAAAAAATGCTGAAGCAGTTTCGTGATGCAACTTCATGGATGTTCTGGAATAGATATCGAAAGAAATTCCAAACTCCTGAAACGATTTTTTAATCATCTCATGGTATTTGTCAACGATTTGCTGTGGGGTAGCGCCTTCATTCCTTGCTTTTATGGTAATGGGAACGCCATGTTCATCACTTCCACCAATAAACACAACCTCTCTTTGATTCATCCTTAAATACCTCACATAAATATCAGCCGGAACATATACTCCAGCCAGATGTCCAATGTGCACAGGACCATTGGCATAAGGTAATGCAGTAGTAATTGTATATCTTTTTGGATAAGCCATGTATATTTATTTATTCTATGCTAATTTTGTTGACACTGCAAATTTAGTTAATAATAATTTTTTTAAAGTCTTATGTCTGATTTATGATCATTCCGGTAAATTTGAAGGAAGGAGACACGATAGGTATTGTTTCCCCCGCAGGAAAAGTCAATGCAGATTATGTTGTTAAGGCAACCAAAACGTTGGAAAACTGGGGATACAAGGTAGTTGTAGGGAAAAATTGTATGATGAGTCATTACCAATATGCCGGAAGTGATGAGGAACGCTTATCCGATTTTCAGAAAATGCTTGATGCAGAATATATTAGGGCTATTATTTGCTCAAGAGGTGGCTACGGTAGTATCAGATTATTACATCGGCTTGATTTTTCAAAATTCATGGAGAATCCAAAATGGATTGTTGGCTTCAGTGACATTACTGTTTTTCACTCAGCATTGCACAATTTAAATGTTTGCAGTGTTCATGGACCAATGACAAAACACCTTGCCGAAAATCCTGATAGTGAATCGGCCATCAAGTTAAATGAAATTTTAAAGTTAGGTACAACCAATTATATTATCAGTGGTCACAGGTTGAATAAGAGAGGAAGCTGCAAAGGAAAAATTATTGGTGGAAATCTGGCAATTTTAACCAGCCTTATCGGAACAGATTATGACTTTAATCCAGACGGAAAAATTTTATTTATTGAGGATATAGGAGAATATCTTTACCGCATCGACAGGATGATGTGGCAGTTAAAACTGGCTGGAAAGCTTAAATCTTTAGCAGGACTGATTATAGGTCAATTCAGTGATTTAAAAGATAATGATAGTCCATTTGGTAAAAATGCCTACGAAATTATATCTGAGCACATTAATCAATATACTTATCCTGTTTGCTTTGGATTCCCTGCTGGTCACGAGGACATAAATCTTCCACTTTTATTAAATTCTGAAATAGTATTGGAAATTCAAGATACAGTACAGATGAAATATATAAACCCTGAAAAATGAAAAAACTACTATACCTGATATTATTTGGTATTTTGTCAATATCCTTGACTCAAGATGATGATTTTAAAGCATCACAGTTAAAATATGAACGGGTTCGGAATGCTTACAGGCTAAAAGAGCACGTTTTAATTGATTATTTAAAAAAACAAGGCATTAATGATTTCAATTTTCAACTTTATATCAGAGCTTTCAAAGAAGAAGAATGTGTCGAAGTTTGGGTAAAAGCCAATGGAAGCAGTAAATATGTTCACCTTACAGATTACCAAATCTGTTCTTCATCAGGAAGCTTAGGGCCAAAGCGTCAGCAGGGAGATGGTCAGGTACCTGAAGGTGTTTATTATATTAATCGATTTAATCCTTCCAGTAATTTTTATCTTTCTTTGGGTTTGAATTATCCCAATGCTTCAGATGCAATGCGGGGTAAACAAGGCTCACTGGGAGGAGACATTTTTATTCATGGAAAATGTGTTACTATTGGTTGTATTCCTATAACAGACGATAAAATAATGGAATTGTATGTATTAGCAGTGGAAGCAAGGCAGCACGGCCAGACAAAAATACCTGTTCATATTTTTCCTTTCATGATGGAAAAAGTTGTATTCGGGAAATACCGAAATTTACAGACGTACAAGGGTATTATTTCTTTTTGGGAAGAACTGGAGCCGGTTTATTTAAAATTTCAGAATACAAAAAAATTACCTGTCATTAGTATTTCATCAACGGGAAAGTATATTGTAAATTAGCTTATTGTTAATATTTATAATTGTGGGCTATAAAGCAGAAAATAATAACAATAATGGCAAGCTAAAATTTACCCTAAACCTGAGGGATGTTGTCAGAAAAAATCGAAAAAAAGGGATAAGGGAGAGAATATTTATAGGTGTTTTAAGCTGGATAGCTACATTGATCATTGCTGTTCCACTTTTTGCTTTTCTTTATCCCTATATGCCTGAAATTACATTGAGCACAGGAGTTGAAAATGTCCTTCGGCTCGACCATGCTGTAACTGCTGTTATTGTAATACTTATTGTAAGAATAATGGTTCTTGTTTTTAGCAGGATGGTGGTTGGTATATTTATTATGTGTATGGTGTTTCTGACCATTAATACATTTTTAAACAAGTATAATTTTCTGGATGTATATTACGATTATAAATCCTTATTTTCTTATTTGCTTGAATCTCCTGTACAGGTGCCATTTATTCCTGAATCAGCGACATTCCGCAATGGAAATAAAATAAAAGCTGCTGTGCAGCCGGCAAATCCTCAGGTTCGGAACTTTGCTGTGGTAATATCCCTGAAATATTTTATCGACCCATATCTCAAAAGGAAATATAGCAATGTTGTAAAATATTTCAGCATATTCAAAGAGATAAATACCCGTTGGCAATATGTATATGATCCATCAAACAGCGAGTATTATGCGCCTGCATGGGAGTCCATCATGCATTTATCTGGTGACTGTGATGATTATTCTATTGTTATGAGTTCCTGTATTGAGGCAATAGGTGGTAAAGCAAGAATTATCAGGACTGAAGGTCATTTATACCCTGAGGTGAAACTTTGCAAAAAAGAAGAATTTGTAAAATACAATCTTCTGATTCGTCAACTTTTTGAACAGGAGTCAAACGGAAAATCAATTTTCTATCATCTGGATAGTGAAGGTTATGTCTGGCTCAATTTTGACTACACCGACCACTACCCGGGTGGTAAATTTATGAATACTAAAATTGTTGGTATATTAAATTTTTAAAAATTGAATATATGAAAAAAATTCTATTGCTTCCATATCTTCTTCTTTTGATGACAGCCACTGCTCAAAACTATAATTTATTTAATCCCAACAATGTGACCGGTTTTATCAACTCAAGTGGTTTTATTAATGTAATTAAAGTTGATTCAATTCACATACAAAACAATGATACAATCTATATCTTAACACCTGGTATTTATGATATTACAGGATTTGAAAGAGAATTATTGTCTGCAGATGCACCTTCTTGGATTGGTGATAAAATAATAAAAAGAACTGATGGTACTTATATATTTTATATGCCGGTTTTTATTAAAGACTTTGAGGAGGATTCTTTCGGTTTTATTGAATGTTTTATTAATGTTAGATCAATAGTAAAAAGACAATTTTTTTGTTTCGATCAGGACTCTGTTTTTATTGATTTCCTGAAGCAAGATACATTAACTATCAATATGTGTTTGGATACTGTTAAAGTTTTTAATATAAAAAGAAAAAACAGTAGTGACTCAATTTTTATTGTTGGCAAAAACTCGGGAATATTAAGAATCCCAATGTCTTTCTTCCCCAATAATTATCATTTAAATCATTACAACAATATTGGATCTACTGTTCAAAAGAAATATGTCTTGATTAAAAAAGCAGAATTATTAGACTTTAATATAGGAGACAAAATTCATATTAAATCTCTGAATTCAAATTATCCATTTTCAATATTTTATAAAACAATCAATTGTATTTCAAAGAATATTTCAATCAACAGTGATACAATTACTTATAATTTTAAAATCAATCAATATAATTGTATAAACTATTTTGGCACGAAGGACACTATTATTACATCAAAAGACAGTATTTTAATAATTCCTAATCCAAATGAGCCCTTCACAACAAGTTATCCTAATGAAACATTTTTCTTTAATAATTATTTCGGAGATTACTCATTTGGAGCATACACATTAAAACAAACACCTCTAGCATATAATAATAGAAGGGTTTATTGTTTTCGAACTGCAACTATTTTAGATAGTGTAAAAAAAATAGGTGGTGGTGGTTGCTTACGAACTTATTACATTGAAGGAATTGGTGAAATAAAAGAATATTCAACAGGTAATTATCCATATAATAGTTATTCGGATGAAATCATTTATTTTAAAAAAGGCAAAGAAGAATGGGGAAATGCATTTAATCCTTCAAGTATTGATGAAAGCGAAATAATTCATAAACAAATTCTATATCCAAATCCTTCAAATGGACATTTCGATGTCAACTTCCAACAAATAAACTCTAGTGAGTTAAATTTAGAAATTTATGACTTGCACGGTCATTTATTGGAGAAGGTTAAAGCTGGTAAATTTGACAATTTTAATTCTATCAATTTAAGTAATTTAGACAATGGAATTTATCTTGTAAAAATTTCAAGTAGCAATACACAATATTATCAAAAAATAACCATCATCAAATAATAAGAATATGAAATCTTTGAAAATCATTTACTTAAATGTCATGACACTGCTTGTTTTACTCATTTCAACAAGTTGTTTTTCACAAAAAGAAACTTCTGTTTCTAAAGAAAGTGAGTTGCTAAACAGCTCTATATTAACCGGGTTAAAATTCAGGAATATAGGCCCTTCTCTTCAATCAGGGCGCATTGTTGACATAGCTGTAAACCCTGAAAACCATAGTGAATTTTATATTGCAGTAGCTTGTGGTGGGGTATGGAAAACAGTGAATGCCGGAACAACCTGGACCCCGGTCTTTGACGGTGAAAAATCATTTTCTATCGGATGCATTGCTATAGATCCGAAAAACCCTAATGTTGTTTGGGTAGGTACTGGTGAAAACAACAGTCAGCGTTCGGTGAGCTGGGGCGATGGAGTCTATAAATCGCTTGACGGTGGAAAAAGCTGGAAAAATATGGGTTTGCAAAAATCGGAACATATTGGAAAAATTGTTCTGGATCCTCGAAACAGTGATGTAATATATGTTGCTGCACAAGGCCCATTATGGGGGCCCGGTGGTGATCGTGGTTTATATAAAAGCACTGACGGAGGTGTTTCATGGACACTCATCCTTTCTTTCAGTGAAAATACAGGAGTTACCGACCTTGTCATTGATCCGCGTAATCCTGATGTGATCATTGCAGCATCATATCAGCGGAGACGTCATGTATGGACATTAATTAATGGTGGGCCTGAATGTGGAATACACAAATCTACTGACGGAGGTAAAACTTGGCGAAAAATTACTTCCGGGCTTCCTGGTGGGGATTTGGGTCGTATTGGTCTGGCCATTTCTCCTGTTAATCCTGACCTTGTTTATGCTATTGTTGAGGCAGCAGAAGGAAATGGTGGCTTTTTTCGTTCAACCAACAGAGGTGAAACATGGGAGAAAATGAATGCTTACAGCACAGTAAGTGCTCAGTATTATAATGAAGTATTTTGCGACCCTGTCAATCCTGATAAAATCTATTTAATGGATACCTATTCTCAACTTAGCCTGGACGGAGGAAAAACCTTTAAATCACTTAGGAACCGTAATAGACATGTTGATGATCATGCCTTATGGATAGACCCTGATAACACAAAACATCTGATGATTGGTGGTGATGGAGGATTGTATGAGACTTACGATGCCTGCCAGACCTGGCGGTATTTTTCCAACCTGCCGATAACACAGTTTTACAGAGTAGCTGTTGATAATTCAGAACCTTTTTATTTTGTTTATGGTGGAACACAGGACAATGCATCACAAGGAGGACCATCACGTACCACTTCCATTAATGGTATTGTAAATTCTGATTGGTTCATTACAAATGGAGGTGATGGTTTTGAATCATGTATTGACCCTAAAAACCCAAATATAGTTTATGCACAAAGTCAATATGGTGGATTAGTAAGATATGATAAAAAGAGTGGAGAGTCAACTGGCATTCGACCTGTAGAAGGTAAAAATGAAGAACCTTACCGATGGAATTGGGATGCTCCGCTTATTATCAGTCCTCATTCAAACACCAGACTGTATTTTGGTGCAAATTATCTTTTTCGGTCTGATGACATGGGAAATACCTGGGTGAAGGCAAGTCCTGACCTGACCAGACAAAGAGATAGAAATTCATTAAAGGTGATGAATAAACTTTGGCCACCTGAAGCTGTTGCTAAAAATGCATCTACTTCTATTTATGGAAATCTTATCCAGATTTCTGAAAGTCCTAAAAAGGAAGGATTGATTTACACCGGATCAGATGATGGTCAAATATCTGTTACTGAAGATAATGGTAAAAACTGGAACTTTATTAAATCTTTTCAGGGTGTTCCTGAATATACCTATGTTAGTTGCGTCCTTGCATCCTCACATAATGAAAATGTTGTTTATGCCAGTTTTGATAATCATAAAATGGCTGACTTTAAACCGTACATTTTAAAAAGTACAGACAGGGGAAAATCATGGACATCTGTAACTGGCAATCTGGAAGCACCCGAAGTGATTTATAATATTGCAGAAGACCCGGTAAATCCTGATTTATTATTTGTTGGAACAGAATACGGAATTTGGTTTACCAATGATGGTGGCAAAAGGCGGATAAAACTAAAAACCGGCTTACCCACCATTTCAGTACGTGATATTGCTATACAAAGCCGTGAAAACGACCTTGTGCTGGCAACTTTTGGTCGAAGTTTTTATATACTCGATGATTATTCTTCACTACGATATTTAACGAAAGAAAACCTTGAAAAAAAAGCTATGATATTCCCTATCAGGGATGCATGGATGTATAATCCTGAAACACCTATTGGATGGGGTGAAAAAGGAGACCAGGGAGATGCTTATTTTACAGCAGCAAACCCACCATTTGGTGCAACATTTACATATTATCTTAAAGAAGTGCCTAAAACATTAAAAGAAATAAGGCTTGAAAAAGAAAAAGAAGCTGTAAAAAACAACCAGGATATTAGTTATCCAACTATTGAAGAGCTGAAAAAGGAAAATGAAGAACCATCAGTTTTTCTACAATTTGTTATAAAGGATGAAAATGGAGATATTGTCAGAAAGCTAAAAACTAATGCAAGTAAAGGAATTAACCGAATAACATGGGATTTAAAATATCCTTCTGTAATGCTTGGGCAGGGAAATGATAATCCATCAGGTATTCCAGCTTTACCAGGGAAATATAGTGTTACAATGGAAATGGTAAAAGGTAATGATATCACACAAATAGCAGGACCTGTTTCGTTTGAAACAAAACCACTGGGAAGCCCGACTCTTGAAGCTAGTGATAAAGCAGCCTTGTTGGCATTTAACAAAAAGGTAGGTAATCTACGAAAAGCAGTTGCTGCTTCAATTGAAATCACCAAAGACATTGAAAATCGGTTAAAACAAATGCAGAATGCCCTTAGGCAATCATCTTATGCAAATAGTGATATTCTGACAGAAATCAACAAAATGGATTCTGAAAATAAAGCATTAAAAGTTTTATTGACAGGAGACCCTCTACTCAATAAATACAATGAAAATATACCATCCAGTATTGAAGATAGAATTACAGGAATTGTTTATGATCTTTGGCAATCCAGTTCGGCACCTACCCAAACACACCTTGATAATTATAAAATTGCCGGAGAACTTTTTACCGAAGTGCTTGCCAGACTAACAAAACTTTATGAGATAGATTTAAAAGCTGTTGAAAACAAACTAAACGAAATAAATGCTCCATTTATACCTGGAAGCTTGCCGGTTTGGAAAATGGAATAAAAAAGAATTCTAATGGTTGTTAATTTGAAAGCTTAACATATATCTTTGCGGTTTTTTTTAATTTAATTTTACTAATAATCTGCCATTGAGTGACAATATATCAATGTTTGAACTGACTGCACGCACATTTCAGGGATTTGAAAAATTGGTTGCCAAAGAGCTTGAGAAAATAGGAGCCAAAGATATTTTTGTGCGTAAACGTACAGTTGACTTCAGAGGTGATCTGGAATGCATTTATAAAGCTAATCTACACCTGCGTACTGCCACAAAAGTCTTAAAAAAAATTAGCTTTTTTAAAGCGATGAACGAACAACATCTGACAAAGAACCTGATGTCAGTCGATTGGTCGAAATATCTTACTGCGAAAGATAAATTTTCAATCAGTACAAGTGTAACCAGTAAATTTTTTTATAATTCTTCCTCAGTAGGAAATAAGTTTCGTAATTGTATTATTGATCATTTTAAACAAAACAAAAAAGAATTTACACCTACGCCCGACAATGTAAATCCGGATATAAGACTGCAAATTCAGGTTTTCAATGAGTTTTGCACGATTTATATTGATAGTACAGGTGATTTTTTATTCAACAGGAAATATAGGGCGGAATCTACTGAGAAGGATTTAAATGAAGTTTTAGCAGCCGGAATGATTATGCTTTCAGGTTGGAAGATGAACACACCACTGATAGACCCCATGTGTGGTGCAGGAACAATTGCATTTGAAGCAGCATTAATGGCAAATAATATTGCTCCTGGTATTTATCGCGATTATTTTGGTTTTATGAAATGGAAAGATTTTAATAAAAACCTATGGGAAAAAGTAATGGCAGAAGCAAAAGCAGGGGTAACTACCAGTAAAGTAAAAATTTATGGTTACGATAAAGATCCTTCCATGATAAGCCTTGCCAAAAAAAGTCTTCTTAAAGCTAATCTGTTGAATAAAATTCATTTCGAGGTAAAGCCTTATACTGAACTAAGCCCAACGCAGGACAAAGGATTTATTGTGTGTGAGCCACCCAATACAGATAGAATTGACAGAACCGACATCCTGACCTTTTATGAGAGATTTGGCAAAAAACTAAAAGAGTCTTTTAATGGATATTCAGTTGGTGTGCTTTGCCCAAATAAAGATGCTCTGCTGAAATTAGGCTTCAATGCAAAACTGAAAATTTCGCTGCTTAACGGAAAAACAGATAGCTTTTTTGAAAAATATGATATTTATCAAAAACCAAAGAAAGACGATGAACTTTAAATTTCTTTGATTGTTATAACCAGGTGTATTGTAAAGTGATTTCGATTTGTAAATCCCACAAAAAGCTTTTAATGATTTTGGTTGCAGGAAATTGCTCATTGGTTTTATATGGTTTAAACACCGAAGTTACCTGTAGCTTCTGATCATTTTTTCCTTCATCAAGGTCATCGTCCCAAAGTTCTATCGTGTACTCTTTATCAGGATCCAGGGCAGGTATTTTATCTCCCAGTGGAACTAGTTCAAATACTTTATCTTCAGGTACATTATATTCTGATTTGTGGTGTTTGTAAACCTGTGTTGTCCCTTGTTTCACAATAATATATAAATCAGGACCATCATATTCATCCCATGGAGTTCCACCATTCGAAGCAGGCCAGCCTAATATTTTAAACTTTGTTATTTTAACAGTTTTGGGTTTGATTTCTGTCTGACATTGATCACCGGTATAACCTTGTGTACATTTGCATAATCCATCTTCACACTTGCCACCATGTAAACAAACAATGCCTTCACACTTATCGTTTCCACAATATTGAAACAGAAATACAATGGATAATATTGATAATGCTGCTACAAAATACAATTTAAGTTTCATAACATTTAATTTTTAATGGTTAATACCAATTACAAAATAAATCAATGATAAAGAATAAAGTTTTATTTTATTTCGTAATTTTTTCTTTTGCTTTTTTTAACTGAAAATATCCTATAACACCCAATCCAACTCCTGCTGTTGCCATAGCAATGCCGGTTGAGCTAACCTGTCCTCTTTTATGAGTTCTGATAGGTTCTATATTTGAAATAACTACAGCAGTAAATACTCCTAAAACTGCCAATCCGGCACCTCCGCCAATCAGCAACATTGCTTTTTTAACATCTTCACTGGCCGGAACATCATATTCTGCTTTAATATCATTAAACTCCTTTAAAAGAAGTTTATTATCAGTTTCAATAGAAAGAATATCATTAAATACCACTTTTGCATTTTCATAATTCTCATTACCCTTGTCGATCCGGTACAGTACCAAATCTTTATTCACTTCGGTGATGGTACAAGTAATGGTAGTTTTATTCTTAAGATTAATTTTATCAGGATTTTGTGAAAAACTTAGTAATGGAATTAATAAGATAATAAGTAAATAAAAAATTGATCTCATAATATATTATTTAAATGTTTTCAGGGTACAAAATTAACTAAAAGATACATTTTATTAAATACACGAACATTTTCTTTAAAAACATTTTATCATTCAAGCATTACAATATCAAATAGATATTATTCCTATTAAGCTAACAATTTAGACATCCAAATACTCATCATTAAAAGACAAAAAACTTTTTTCCAGTATTTCCTGACTTGTCACCTTTAGTACGACAGATTAACTTTATCATTGTAGCAGGTATTTTTTAATTGATATAGGTTTTATTCTTACCTCATTAATGTATAAATTATTGAGCATTCTGTTATCTTTTTGCATTCAGTCAAAAATTTACTTATTGACCCATATATACTTCATATAATTTGCCTAAAGCCATAAAATAGATTATTACGTGAAGTATTTTGTAAATTTTAGAGAGCCTGATATAAAGGTTGAGTATTCGTATTATGCAAGCATTGAAGGATAATCTCTATTTCCTGATTAGCTTTGCCATTGTTCTTCCAATATCTGCAGGTGATTCTACTACATGAATGCCACATTCCTTCATGATTTTCATCTTTGCGGCAGCAGTATCGTCTTTTCCACCAATAATAGCACCGGCATGTCCCATCCTCCTGCCCTTAGGAGCTGTTTGACCTGCAATAAAACCAACAACAGGTTTGGTGGCATTTTCTTTTATCCAATAGGCAGCATCAGCTTCCATGGTACCACCAATTTCACCAATCATAATAATTCCTTCGGTTTCAGGATCATTCATTAATAATTTTACTGCTTCAACAGTAGGAGTGCCAATAATCGGATCACCACCAATGCCTATACAGGTAGATTGTCCAAGACCTTCTCTTGTCACCTGGTTAACAGCTTCATACGTAAGTGTACCTGAACGTGAAATGATGCCAATAGTTCCCTTTCTGTGAATAAAACCTGGCATTATTCCAACCTTTGCTTCTCCGGGAGTAATCACACCAGGGCAATTTGGTCCTATCAGCACACAACCTTTGCGTTTGATATAGTCATAAACACCTATCATATCTTTGACAGGGATTCCTTCCGTAATGGCAACAATTACTTTAATACCTGCATCAGCAGCCTCAAGAATGGCATCAGCAGCAAAAGCAGCAGGCACAAAAATAATGGAAACATCTGCTCTGGTTTCATTTACTGCATCGGAAACAGTATTAAATACAGGCCTGTCGAGGTGAACAGAACCTCCTTTCCCGGGAGTAACTCCTCCAACCACATTGGTACCATATTCTATCATTTGTATAGCATGAAAAGTACCTTCACTGCCTGTGAAACCCTGTACAATTACTTTGGAATTTTTATTAACCAGTACGCTCATTTGTTCTGCTTTTGAAGATGAATTATTATTACAAAAGTAAAATATAAAGAATTTAAAATTTGTTTTAATTGAATAAATTCGACCAATTTCTTTTTGGTCTTTTTTTCCAGTCTCCTGAATGATAAATATAGCTGGCAATTAAAGGTAAAACTGAACCTGCTTCAGCATAAACCATCTGTTCAAAAACTGTATCTACTTTTCCCCAGCTACTTGCTTCTTTTAGTGTAGAACTGGAACATGCTCCATCCCTGACATCGGCCACTGTAATCTGCACTGCATATTTATGCATAGGACTATCATAACCAAGTACCTCGGCACATACGACTGTATCCTGAGTAAAGTTTTTGGGAACACCGCCACCTATCATAAACAAACCCGTAGTATCTGCTTTCATTTTAATTTTTGTAAGTTCAAGAAAATCCTTGACAGAATCAATAGATAAATGGCTGTCAGGGTTTTCCCATTGATGTTTAACTAAACCAAAGCCTGCACTGCTATCGGTAAAGGCTGGGCAAAAAACAGGAATATTGTGTTCATAAGCCAGTTGTACCAATGATTCCTTCTTTTTTGAATTATTCACCAGATATGCACCCATTTCTTTGATAAACTCACGTGAAGAATGTGGTTTGTGAAGCAATGAATCAGCAATGATTTTAATCGTATTATCGCAAGCCTGAAGTTCTTCCTCATCAATGAAAGTATCATAAATCCGGTCAATGTACAAACTGCGAAGCTTGCTGTCATCAATCCATTGGGTACCTTTGTAATGTTTGAAACCCAGCGCTTCAAAAAAGTCCATGTCAACAATGGATGCTCCTGTAGAAACAACAACATCAATCATATTGTACCTGATCATGTCAGCATAAATCTTCATGCATCCACCTGCACTTGTACTACCTGCCAGGGTAAGTATAATTGTACAATCCTTGTCGTTGATCATTTTTTGAAAAATATCAGTAGCAGATGCTACTTCACGCGAGGTGAATGACATTTTGCGCATAGCATCTATAATAGGTCGAGCATCAAAAGTCGTAATATCAATATGTTGAATAACATCTTTCAGAAGGTCTTTCTTATTCATTTTAACAAATTTTAAATGTAAAAAAACAACCTGAACTATTCCGTAAAGAATAATTCAGGCATAAATATTCATTTTATTATATAATAGGATAAAAATAATTTACAAAACAAATAGCAACAAGCGCAGTACCAAATTGTTTATGGGGAATGAATGTTTGGGTCATCGTTTTGATATCCTTTAATTCAAACTGGTTGTTAAAACCATTTTCATACAACTCATAAATGCTGCTTTTAAGCAGATTTTCTATTTCATCTACGGGGTAGTTTCCATTGTGTTCGCAAACTAAACCTCCGTATTTGTGTCCTGTTTTTTTGTCGTACAACCAACCATAAACGATACCAGCTGTCAGCCTCTGTCCTTTCTGGCCACTTGACACTGCAAAAATAGATTCCATGACAGCACCATGTGTAATGCTGTCTGGTTTTGGAATTTCGCGAGCAATGGCAGGCATTATTGACGAGTAAGTCATAATATTTGCCATTTCGATGCCTGCTGCTTTAAGTGCAAGGTGGTAAGAACCGGCATGTACAGTAATATCGCTTTCACCAGTACCTTTGGTAATAAAGTAATCTTTAGGAATACGATTACCAATAACCAGTCCCGATACATCGGGATTGTTTACCTGGGGAGCCTGTGCCCCAAGCAAATCGTTTAAGCTTATTACGTTCATCAGGTCATAAAAAATTGGATTTTGTTAAACCATATTTCTTTTTAAAAGAGTGCAAAGGTAAAATTAATTTTATTCAACTAATCAATGAATTTTAAAAGATTTTTCGAGTACTCAAAAACTTTACCAATGTACTTTTTATTAATTTTAAAATAAATTTTTTTCGAGGGCTAATTTATTATTTTGAAATAGTTTCTAAAAATTTTTTTACATTTTTTTCAAAATTTTACTTGCAGCATGGTGGTGGTTCATTTTCAATCTTCTTCACAGGCTCTAACATCTCAGCTTTAGGGCTAATATACTTTATTCCCAGATTCAATCCCCTGAGAATGAACAATATGCCAATAATGACCGTTATCCATGGGATGATTTTTCTGAGTTTTTTCCTGAACATAAACTGTAATCCTGTTTTAAAAAAGATAATCACTGACAGCACAGGAATTGTTCCTAATCCAAAAAAAACCATATATAATATGCTATTTGTCAGACTATGCTGCAACATGCTTGCAGCCAATGCTACATAAACCAAACCACATGGTAATATTCCGTTTAGAAATCCCACAATTAAAAAGGAAAAAGTATTGGCAGAGCCTAAATTCCTGACAAAAACACGGGTCAGATTATCCGTGATTTTTTTAAAAAAATGTGAAATGATCTGCATTTTTCCACTGAGAACAGGAAAAAGAGCTACAATGATGACTATTATTCCCAGAATTATTGAAACAATTTGTTGTATTCCTCCTAATTGAATTCCACGGCCAAAAATCCCAAAAACTAAGCCCAATAAGGCATAGGTTGAGGTTTTGCCTATGTTGTAAAATATGATAGCAGAAATCTTTTTCAGAAAATTTTCTGTTGTCAGGGGAAATGTCAAAACAATAGGGCCACACATTCCGGCACAGTGAGGACTATAGGTCAATCCGAGTAATAATGCTGTAAGAAATTCCATCAATGTCCAAATAAGTCTATTTCTGTGTAATATTCTTTATTTTCTGCTGACCAGTCAAGTTTTAAAACATATTTACCATGCTTTAAACCTGAAGTTATTATTTCACGAACCAGTGAGGTGTCGTTCTTGAGATAATATGTTTGGTCAAGATTAGGATCAGAAGGACGATACAGCTCAATTTTCCCTAAAAATGCTTTATTTCGAAAATCGGGAGGGAAAGTCAGTGTTAAAATGCTCCCTTTTAAATTTAATTGTACAGGAGCCGACAAATCCGACACATTTTTCATTTTATTGATGACGTCCTGATGCTTAAGTTCCTGAGGGTAATAATCTTTTTCAACCAATGTTACATCACGCTGATAGGCAATATAAATACGCAGGGCAATTGTTCCAAAAAACAATAGTATCACGATAAAAATGCCGGTTCCCCAATTAAACTTAATCTTCATAAAATAGATTTAAGGCCCTATAAAAGCTACTTTCTTCGTTTTAATGATTTTATCACCTGCAAAAATAGCAAATTCAACTTCCATATTTTTTGATAAAATTTTTTCTTTGTCAAGATAGAGAAAAAATATATTCTCTGTGGACGATTGAGCTTTTACTGTCAGTACTTCTCCATTTAAAAGTTTAACATTTCCAACAGGATTTATTGCTTGAATCTTAACTATCACATCACTGCGTGTTTTATTAATCACTTTAATATTATACAGGTTGCTGACAGTGCTGTCGGCATTGAGTTGGTAAAGCTGACCCTGGGTATGCAGAATAGTAGCATTGACAGGTTTTCTTGTAAATAAAAGTGTAAAAAGGAAGGCTAAAAGCAATGTTAAAACGATAGAATAGGCTGCAATTCGCCAACTGATTCTGAAAGGTTTTCCCTCAGCGATATTTTCTTCAGAAGCATAACGAATAAGGCGTTTCGGCAGTTTGAACCTATCCATCACGTTGTCGCAGGCATCCATGCAGGCAGTACAATTGACACACTCAAGCTGTGTTCCGTTACGGATGTCTATACCTGTCGGACAAACGGCAACACATTGCAGGCAGTTTACACAATGTCCTTTTCCGGCTTCAGAGCGGTTTTCGTCCTGCCTGTATGGAGCTCTGGGTTCTCCACGTTTGTAATCGTATGATACAACAATAGATTTTCGGTCAAGCAATACTCCCTGCAGCCTGCCATAAGGACAAACAAAAATACAAACCTGTTCTCGAAACCAGGAGAATACTATAAAAAATGCAAAAGTAAAAAATAACATGACGATAAATCCAATCCGATTAGCCACTGTTCCTGCAAGAATAATCTCTTTTAATTTGTCGATACCCAGCAGATAACTGATCAAGGTGTTGATAATAAGCCATGAAAGGACAATATAAATGATATTTTTTAACCCTTTTTTCCAAATTTTTTCAAAGTTCCAGTTTTGGTGTTTCAATTTTTTTTGTTCAGCAGCATCACCTTCAATCCAATATTCAATTTTCCGAAACAACATTTCCAGAAAAATGGTTTGCGGACATGCCCATCCACAAAATAATCGACCATAAGTAACAGTAAACAGGATGATAAAAATTATAAAAGAGATCATCATAAGGAAGAGGATATAGGAGTCTTGTGGCCAGAAATATACACCAAAAAGAATGAACCTGCGATTAAAAAAATCTAGGAGAAATAATGGCTGACCATTTATTTTAATGAAAGGCAAGCTAAAAAAAACAAACATCAGCAGCCAGCTAAGCCTGCTACGCCAACGATAATATTTTCCTAAAGGTTTTTTGGCATATATCCATTTACGATCACCTTTTTCATTAATGGTGGCAATACTGTCACGAAAACTATTTTGCTGTTCATGAAAATCGTCCTGCATTTTTTTCTTTTCTATGATTAAAACGGAATTTAATTGCCTGACAAATTAAAATAATTTCATCAAGAAAATGATATGAATTTTGAACAAATCATTTTTTGAAAAAAGAGTTTTTCTCAGACTTACTGTCCGATAATATATTTTTGGGTTTCGATTTTAATTACAACACAAACCATTTCACCACATCAGCAGGAAAAGAATATACCCTTTGTTATGATCATGGTTATCTGATTGTTGAAGATGATAAAGTGCTGATTATTAATAAACAACGATAAATGTAGCCTGATTGATTTATAACTACTGATTGTTAAATACTGAACAAAATATTAATTTAAATTAAGTTAACTTCTAATTTCAGGTTGAATTGTATATCTTTGATTAGGAATAAAGATAATAACTTAAGCATGAACCAGTAACAGGAATTACATCGTATTACAACCATGTTTTCTAAAATGGCTTTTTCCAAAGTAATAACCCAGTTTTACTTCAAATGGAATAAAAAGTCGAAAAATACCTTCTTCAGAAAATGTTCCCCTTTCTTCATAACTACCCATTGAATAGCCTATTGCAGCACTGATAAAACCACGTTCAGGTAAATCATACGCCAATCCTGCTGTAATTGTTGCTCCATATTTACTAAACTTATTGTCAAATATTAATCCCTGACCAGAAAACCCACCGCTAAAGTTGCCAGAATAATTGGAAGTACTGTAAAATCCTAAAATTTGCCCAAAAGCATAATAGGGAACTTTTCGGGTACGACCAATGTTTAGGTTTGCACCCAAATCAAAACCTAACTCTTTGAATTTTCCACTACCGTAAAATGCATCTGCAGCTTTACGGTTATAGTCAGTAACAGGAATAAAATTAAAAACTGTTCCCGCTATTATTTCAAGATATTTAGTAATGGATACCTGATAATTCAAGCCTGTAACAAACCTGCTGACAGGCTTGTCATTGATGGTTTCGGTAAGATAAGAATTTGTATAAAGGCTTAAAACAATTTTATCGGTGTACATGTGTCTGTGCTGTGCATTGGCATTCAAAAAAAAAATAATAAACACAGCAAACAGAGTTGATCGTTTATTCATAGGCATATTTTTGAAAAGCAAATTTAATAATCCCGCTAAACACTTATTTCATATTCCCGAAGAGCTTCATTTAACGAAGTTTTAGTATCAGTAGAAGCTTTTCTTTTACCGATTATCAAAGCACATGAAGTTTGATAAATACCCGCATTATATTGTTTTGGATAAGTGCCAGGAATCACCACTGATGCTGCCGGCACCACGCCTTTCATCACTATAGGTTGATCGCCAGTGACATCTATTATTTTAGTGGATGCTGTTAAAGTAACATTTGCAGCAATTACAGCCCCTTGTTCAACATGCACCCCTTCCACAACAATAGAACGTGATCCTAAAAAACAATTGTCTTCAATAATAACCGGAGCTGCCTGAACGGGTTCCAGTACTCCACCGATTCCTACTCCACCACTCAAATGAACATTTTTTCCTATTTGCGCACATGAACCCACTGTTGCCCAGGTATCAACCATTGTGTTTTCATCAACATAAGCACCTATATTGACATAAGAGGGCATTAATATCACTCCTTTTGCCAGAAATGAACCATATCGAGCTATTGCATGCGGCACAGCCCTCACCCCTGTTTTTTTAAAATCTTTTTTTAATGGTATTTTATCAAAAAAGGAAAGCTCACCAGCAAAAATTTCTTTATTCTCATGGATTGGAAAGTATAGAATGACTGCTTTTTTTACCCATTCATTTACTATCCATGTGTTATTTACTTTTTCAGCTACCCTGATTTTGCCATTATTGAGTTGGCCGATAACTTCACTAATTACTGTTTTGTATTCTTCTTTAGCTAAAAGAACCCTGTTATCCCAACATTTTTCTATAACTTCTTTAAATTCATTCATTTCCTGATTGTTTAATAGCGTGCAACAAATATTTTATTGGCATATACAGCGGCCAAATCCAGTTCTTTGTCGAGGTTCAAATCATAAAACCCATAAAATGCACTACATTGAACAGGAAAGTTTCTGACCGCAATGCCATTGACATTATAAAAATAAAGCTGTGCTTCAGTAAAACTATAAACAGTAAAGAAAAATTCATCATTCATTTCATAAAAATCAGGCAATACGTCTGATATAACTTCAATTTTAAAAGAAGAAGTAATTTTTCCTTCCTGTTCATAAATGGCTACAGTTGAATGATCTATATAAAACTGTTCTTGTTTTTTATCATGATTGATGTCAAGGAAATGATACCAGACACCAGAGCTCCATTTGGCAAGCTGAGTAACTTCTTTCTTTTTATTTAAAAATATTTTCCATGTGTTTCCATTGGTATCTGCTGAGATAAGATAGGTGTCTTCAAAATCAATTCCTGAATGACTGTAAAAAGGATTTTTAAAAGTTGCAGATGTTGCCAAAGCATTAACAACAGGATTTCCCTTTGAATCCCAAACATAGATAGTTCCTTTTTTTGTTAAGGCATAAAAAAACTCTCTGCTGGCTGCAACTACAGAACCGGGCATAAAGGCAAGATTATCATCCACTTTTTTTAAATTCCAACCATTTAAAGGCTTACCTGAAATATCATATCCATAAACTGCCTGATTGTTGGTTCCGATAAAATATTTCAGATTGCCCCTTAAAGGTTTGTAAAGAAATATACCTGTTGCAGCAGTAGCACCTAACCTGATAGGATAATTTCCTACATTACGGCCCAATCTGTCGATACAATGTAAATGAGTTTCAGTGGCAAATAAAAACTGATACTTTTTATTGTTGAAGAAATCTATCATATAAATATTACCCACTAAGCGACTGCCAATCTCCTTTTTCCAGATAAGCTGCCCATCAGCGCTAATCAGGTAAAGCTTGTTCTGTGCATCCATCAGCAATAATTCAGGTTTATTGTTATTGTGATTAATAACCATAAAAGGTTTACAAATGCCAATCGTATCAAGTTCATATTCCCAAATCTTTTGCAAGGTATGGGCTTTTACCATATTGTGCTGAACAATGAGTTCACCATACATCGTATTTATATTATTTGTCATCTGAAAGGCCATCGGCCCTAATGAAAGTAGAAAATTTTGTGCTTTATATCTGGCTAACCATTTTTCATTCAGATATAACTCTGGAATATTTAATGCTTTCAATGGATTAATGTATAACAGAAAGTTCGATTCTGAAGAAATCTTTTCTGTAATTTTTACATATTCTGATGAAGAGGATAAAGTTTGCTCGTTAATAAAATCTGATGTAACAGATTGTAATAATGATAATTCCGGGCTAAATACCATATAATCTTTTATCATGGTAAACCACGACATTGCAGGCAAATTATAAATATCACCAAAAAGCAAACCCAACAAATCGCCTTTATTGGTAGGGAAAAACACTCTGTCGCTTACTGTTACAGTGTTTCTATCCTCATTTTTGCTTTTAAAAATATTTATCATATCATTTGGTTCGTCAGTTTTAATCCAAACACAAGTACTGTTCAACAATTCGCCATGTACAGGTTCAGTCAATGTAATGGCAAACTGACCATTGATCCTCGGAACTACCTCTTCTTTTATTTTCGTTTTCGTTCTGTTCTCAATCTCATCAATATCCTGTTTTCTACGTAATTTATTAAAGTATTCTGAAAAATCAGAAACATAGTTTACCATGATAACAGCAGTTTTTATAGAAGCAACTTTAGCAATATCAATTTTTCCGGCTGTTTGTTTTTCAAAAAGATTGACAAAAGCAGTGGCTGTATCACTGAACAACAGATTGCCTCTCATTAACATTTCATTATCGGTCATATTAATATTAAATGCAGCAAAAGAAGCAAAATTTCTTAAATCCCGGGTATGTAAAATTCCATCAGGATTTAATAAAATACCGGGTAATGAAGAAAATTCATTAAAATTAATATAGAATTTTTCATCAAATTGTCGGACTTTGTTTTTACTCATTATTTTTTTTACAGGATTGACATGTTCATAATATGACCTGATGGCATCTTCAACCAAAACACTGCTTTTACTTATAATCAGCAATCCGCCACAGAATGAAAAAGCAAGTTTGATATCTGTTTCATTTTGCTGGAGACTGAAAATGGTATGGTTTCTAAAATTATAATCAATAAATTTTGAGCCTTTGGGTTTATGTACCATAGATTTTATACGGTCAGCATCAAAGCGGTTGGCTGCAGGAATGATAAATAAAACATCAACTTTGTTGTTGCCGGTTTTATGTAAACTCAATACAACTTTATTATTATTAACATAACGGTATGCTTCCTCATGGCTTTTTAGCAAAGAATCAATCATTTTTAACTGCTTGTTAAAGCCTGATACAGTAGGATATGATGTAATGTTTTCCCAAAATAGTTTTGACCTCATATTGTCAAAAGTATTGGAAATGTCTTCACCATAATAATACACCATAACATTATCGGGTAAGGCCAATAAAGGCGATTGTTTCTTTTTCATCAGTCCAAAACCATTTGTCACTATCCCCCCAATAACAGCGATGATTAACATAGCGGCTGATACAATGACAAGTAATATTTGACGCTTTGTCATAGCTTATTTGTTTTTTTTCAATTAAATACGCATAAAATAAGAGGTAAAATTAAAATAGATGTTTCTCTGACAAAATTATTTTAATCAACAAGCCAAAATTGACCGGTAGATGAAAATTAATATTTTTACATTTTGAAAGGCTAAATATTTTTAATTTTGAAAATTCTGATAAAGATAATTGAATTGATTTAAAAATGAGACAAGGGAAAGTTTTTTCTTTTATTGCACTGTGTATAATTGCTATTGCAACAAAAGTTACTGCACAGGAAAGCCTCGATTTGAAAAAATGTATTGAGATAGCCATAGATCAAAACATAACAGTAAAGCAATCGAAAATCAATGTTGAACGAAACAATATTGAGGTAACAAAAAGTAAAATGGCAATTCTGCCAAGTTTTAATGCCTATGTTTCTGAAGGTTTCAGTTTTGGCAACGCCTTGGATTATACTACTTATGAATATGTACGCGATAAAACTAATTCCAATTATTTTCAAATTAATTCAGATCTAACAGTTTTTCAGGGATTTTCAAAAATAAATACATTGAAATCTAACCAATACAAACTAAATGCTTCGGTAAATAACAATCAGAATGTAAAAGACCAGGTAATATTACAAGTTGCATCAGCCTATCTGAGCATATTAATGAATACTGAACAGCTTAAGCTTGCTGAAGAACAAATACAATTGACCAAAACAATGCTGGAAAAAACTCAGGTTCTTGTTGATGTCGGACAAGAAACAAAATCCAAACTGCTTGAATTAAATGCTGAACTGGCAAGTAATGAAATGAATCTGGTAGAATCACAAAACAGGCTTGAACAGTCATATCTTACTTTAAAACAGTTGTTAAACTGGGACATGAGTAAATCTCTATCCATCAACAAATATTCAGTGGATATGCTTGCTTTAGGCAATTACGAAAATATAAATGTTGACAACATTATAAAAATGCAATTGTCTGAACTGCCACAGGTAAAAAAAGCAAAAGCTGAGTTGGAGAGTACACAATATTCGTACAAAGCTGCAAAAGCAATGTCATATCCAGGTATCAGCATGCAATCGAATGTGAGCAGCCGCTATTCAAGTGTTAAAAATCCTTTAACAGGACAAACAACACCATTTAATGAACAAATTGATAATAACTTTGGACAATATATTACTTTCGGATTAAATATTCCGATTTTTAATAACCTCAATGCTTATTCTAATATTCAGTATGCCAGATTAAATATTAAAAATGCTGAACTGGCGTATCGCGAAATTGAAATAACAGCAAAAAATACTATATATGAATCATGGTTTAATCTGAAAAATGCAATCAATAAGTACAATGCAGCAGTAAGAAGTCAGGAAGCACAAAAGTTACTTTTTGAACAATCATCATTAATGTATAAAGAAGGTTTATTAAGTTATTATGAATGGCAGTCGGCAAGAAACAATTTATCAAAGGCAGAAACAAGCCTGCTTAACGCAAAATATGAATGCATTTACCGAATAAAAGTTTTTGATTATTACAGAGGTATCGACATCAGTTTATAAAATTAAAAAAATAATAAAATGGCAATTGAAAACAGGCATTATAAGAAAACAAACAATAAAAATCTTTATTTTCTGGCAGGAGGACTCGGATTGGTGATTATTTTACTTATTGTACTAAAAGCAACAGGAGTTATTGGAGGGAAAGATGATATTGTTGTTGAAACCGAAAAGGCAACAAAAAGGACTATCAGTGAAATGATAACTGCAAGTGGTAAGCTTAAACCTGAAAAAGAAATTTCTATTTCAGCGGATGTCAGTGGTGAAATCATAGAACTTACTGTCAAAGAAGGTGATAAAGTAAATAAAGGCGACTTGCTTGTACGCATTAAACCTGATGAATATAAATCACAACTGGAAGAATTTACTGCTGCCTACAATAGTTCTTTAGCCGGACTTGAGAATGCAAAAGCTAACCTTGCCCAGGCTAAGGCAATGTATGAAAAAAGTAAAACAAGCTATGAACGCTATCAAAAGCTTAAAGAAAGCCAAACAATATCACAATCTGAATTTGAACGCATTGAAGCAGAATATCTTGCCTCAAAAGCACAATTTGAATCAGCCCAACAAGGTGTCGAAACAGCAAAATATAATGTAGTGAGCTCTCAAGCACGAAAACGTAAAGCTTCTGAAAGTTTATACAAAACCGCAATATATGCTCCCATTGACGGTATTGTAACACGTTTGAACAACCAGCTTGGAGAAAGAGTCGTTGGTACAGCTCAAATGCAGGGCACTGTTATCATGCGCATTGCCGACCTTAACAAAATGGCTGTAAATATTGACGTAAACGAAAATGATATTGTTCGTATATCACTTGGCGATTCGGCTACCATTGAAGTTGATGCTTTCAGAAACGAAAAATTTAAAGGCATTGTAACAGAAATTGCTAATTCAAGTAAAGACCAAACCAGCCTCAGCGATCAAATAACTACATTTGAGGTAAAAGTGTTGTTACTGGAAAATTCGTATGCTCATTTAATCAAACCAACAGATGCTATAAAAACACCATTCCGACCTGGCATGTCGGCTATGATTGATATTCATACTAAAAAAGTCGAAGATGTGCTTAGTGTTCCTATATTAGCAGTGACAACACGTAATCTATCCGACAAAGGAACAGAAATAAAAAAAACAGGGAAAAAAGGAGATGATGAAAATGAAGAAAATAAAAATAAAAAAGAAGTAGTATTCGTTTATAACAAAGGAAAAGTAAAAATGACCCCGGTAACCATCGGGATACAAGATGATTTTTTCTTTGAAATAAAATCAGGACTTAAAGAAGGTGATGAAGTAGTTTCTTCACCTTTCAGCATCATATCAAAAATCCTGAAAGATGGACAAAGTGTAAAAAAATCGGATAAAACAAATAAGAAAAAATAGGTGAACTCATTATAAATTATCTTTTGAAATAAGATATTTGCAGCCTAATAAATTCGTTCTTTAAATAGTAATTTTATTATCGGGGTGTAGCGCAGCCCGGTTAGCGCACCACGTTCGGGACGTGGGGGTCGGAGGTTCAAATCCTCTCACCCCGACAATATATCTGATTTATAATTAGATTTTCTCTTAAATTCTTTTGCCATCAGACATCAATCTGGAACATATAACTATAAATATATTCCCATTTTGTGAGAGGAAGTTTTCAAATCTGTTTTTTCACTTCTGATGATGTAAACCTGATAGCCCATTTAAATTAAAAGCCCTCGTTTGAAGGGCTTTTTGCGGTTCGGACGCCCCGAGGGCTCGGGGGAACCCGCTCCATCTAGCTCCTCTCTTTTTGTTCTTCTATCAATCTGTTATAAAAGGCCTTATTCTTTTGTTTCTTTAGAAAGCGCTCACGTTTTAATGCCTCTGTTAGTGTCTCGTATGTTTCGCTATATATTAGTTGCCAGGGGCATTTTCCTTTGGTCGATTTTGTTTGTCCTGCATTATGCTTTTCAAGCCTTTGCTTTATATCACTCGTCTCTCCTATGTAATATTGACCTGTTTTTTCACTTCTGATGATGTAAACCTGATAGCCCATTTAAATTAAAAGCCCTCGTTTGAAGGGCTTTTTGCGGTCCGGACGGGACTCGAACCCGCGACCCCATGCGTGACAGGCATGTATTCTAACCAACTGAACTACCGAACCAGTATTATAAAGAGCATTTAATTCGATTGCAAAAATAAAAAATTTTTTAATCTTAGAATTCTTTTAAAAAAAATTATTATGAATTTTGCATAATCAAACAAAAAAATATATATGAACAGATACTTCAATGTGATAATATCATTATTGTTTCTTTGTACTATTAACGCCAGAGCACAGCAAAACCCGTGGAAATATTCATTTGGTTCTAACCCAAATTTAATCGTTCCAGTGTATTATAACGGATTAATTTATGTGGCTTCAGAAACAGGGCAGCTTTCTGCCATTGATTCAAAAAATGGAAAACTTGCTTGGTCATATAAAGCAGATGCAGCGATTGCTCAACCACCTTGTTTTGACGGTCAAACTGCTTTTTTTTGTACTAAAACAGGCAATGTAATTGCTATTGACTTAAATTCTCATAAAGCAAAATGGATAGTTAATGCCGGAGATAAACTGATTTGTACACCATTAATTTTTAAAGACCTTGTTATTGTTTACTCAAAGAATTTTTTAATAGCATACGATAAAGGTGTAGGACTGGACATGTGGAAAGCGGAATTAAAAATTTCAGGAACACCTTTGTTAAAACAAGCCGGAGAAAATTTTTATTTTTCCGACAATATGAAGATTTACGCTTTTAATGCACAAACGGGTAAACAAATCTGGGAGTTTAAATTACCTGTATATGGTCAGTCCGACCTTCTTATCAATGAAAACAATGGCTTTGTGATTAATCAGGAAAATTTGTATTGTATTGATTTAA